>ENA-UOOK01000060-UOOK01000060.1-fermentation-metagenome-genome-assembly--contig:-NODE-60-length-113711-cov-8.025788_pt1 | contig 113711 bp, 82 predicted proteins | sample MGYA00245777_ERZ724023 | MGnify/ENA primary metagenome ERZ724023 (study PRJEB28704, sample SAMN03018312) | fermentation metagenome | biome: anthropogenic terrestrial biome; feature: soil; material... | reverse complement strand
GTAATCCGGGTCCCAGGTAGAAGCTGGCCTGTAAACCTCAATTACAGTATCTTCTGGCCTTGAGCTTCCTGCAGGGTAATACCAGTAAAGTGAAAGGGCCGCGTTATTGACTTCGGTAACATTATCGAATATGCTCAGGTCAAACCACATTACATCCCTGTACCTGCCAGTGCTCATTCCACCAACATCAATAAAAGCTGTATCCTGATACACTGTATAAGGAGAAGCTTCACGAAGACGGTTATCAGTTGTACCAGTAAGAGTCACATTAACGATTTCAGGAGCTACAGGCACAGTTATCGAAGATGTTTTGTTTATCACTTTAAGTTTTGGTACCTGAGTTTCTTTTCCGCATTCGTTGCTGTAAAAGGCAACATAATTATTGCTTTCAGTCCTTGCCTTGATAAAGAACCCTGTATTTGCATACTTTCCACTAACATACTCTTTTACCAGATCTGTTACATCAAGCTCGTAATGTCTGTTGTCAGGCAGGTCTCTTCCTTTAATAGTAAGTGTGGCATAAGGAGTACTGCCCTGCAGGACACCTTTTTTATCGAACCAGTCTCCGCCGGCATTCTTCCATGCAACGTTTTTATCCATTTTATTCCAGCTCACGTAACCTGGGTCCCATATAGAAGCAGGACGATAAACCTCAATTACAGTATCTTCTGGTCTTGATTTCCCTGCAGGGTAATACCAGTAAAAAGAAAGAGTTGCATTATCGATTTCTGTGGAATTTGCGTATTTGTTCAGGTCGAACCACATTACATCTCTGTACCTGCCTGTACTCATCCCACCAACATCAATAAAAGAAGTATTCTGGAAAACAGTTTCGGGGGAAGCTTCACGCAGGCGGTTATCATAGAGCTCTCCCGCTGCAGGGGAAGAACTTTCCTGTTTGATAACGCTTATGGTTGTTGTAGCCGAGGCATTTAGCTTTCCATCGCTTACCTCGAACGTTACTGTGTAAGTCCCTTCCTGTCCGGCAGTCGGAGCCCAGCTAAAAAGACCTGAGTTGTTGTCTAAAGTTGCACCTTCGGGAAGATTTGAAGCGGAATAAGTAAGAGCGTCTCCATTTTCATCTGATGCGCTCACTGTAAAGGTCAGGCTTTTTCCAACCTCAATAGTGGCTTTCGGTAAGGATCTTATCACAGGAGCCTGATTGCCCGCCGCCCCGGATTTTGAAGCATATTTTGTGTTCCCAAAAGCCCCTATGTTAATCCTGCCCCCATTGTTTTGAGGTTCTGCAGAATAGTCCGAGAGGCTGTATCCTGTATCAATACAGGGAGAATTTGTATTGTCAATTACCCAGCTTTCTCCGTTCCATCTCCCTGCTTTTGATTTAAGATGATAGTCATGGTTATTTCTATCAGCATACTGCGGGTCTGCCTTTATATCTGAAGACGAAGCCTGGACGTTTTTGTAGTCTCCACCCGTGTTCCCGTAGAAGCAGTTGTTCTGCAGGACAAATGAATGTGTACCTGTTAATTCATTGGACACTCCATACCCTTTCCCACCGGAAGAAGATCTGGAATTCGTTATTATATTGTTTCTTAATGTAAGTACATACCCTGAACCGGACGGTGCTGAAGAATACACATTTTTCTGTACGATGCCAGCTCCGTAGACCCCGTCAATCACATTATTTTCGATGAGTGCATTAAACCCATCGGACATTATCCCTCCAATTATGATGCTGCTGGACTTGGTACCGGTATCGTAGATCTGGTTATGGTGGATGTGAAGGTTTGCCGATGAATTTGAGTAAGAACCTGCTCCGAAAATCCACATCCCTACACGGGCAGTTTTGTATATCACATTATTATAGATTTCAATATCATCCATTAAAGGATAATTATACTTCTGGATTTCAATTCCTGCACCTCCAGAACCATCTGATGTTATTACATTGTCATGCAAGCTGGCTTTGTTTGAATTATACAGCCTGAGCCCGCTATTTGTCCTGCAGGTTATTGTATTATTATAAGCTTCCACGCCTGAACAGCTGCTGGCATACAGTCCATCGTGCCCCAGCCTATATATATTGCTGTTATAGAGTTTTACATTAGAGCACCTGTCAGTTTTCAAGCCGTCTCCATGGTTGTTGGTCAGATACATATTATATATGCTTATGTTCTGACAGTTTCTCAGGTGTATGAGGTTATAGTACCCTTTACCGCTTACAACATTGGTATTTCCTTCCCGGTTTCCATCGATTGTGAAGCCCCGGATGGTAATATCATGGCTGCCTGAACTTCTCTCCTTTATCATTGGTTTTGAGACACCCCAGTTAGCATTACTGACAAGCTTTATCTTCACGCTGGAATCCCCTTCGAGGATAGTATGGTTGCCTATCAGAAGAGTTTCATCAATAACGTATGTGAACGGGCCTTTTAGGTGGACAGTTGTATATGCAGAATTCTCGGCCACGAACTTGAGGGCCTGATTTATCTGTATATGGTCGTCTTTTCCATCACAATTAAAATCTCCACTACCGTCTCCTGCCACATACACAACAGGTGCAGAGCTAGCACATAAAGCGCCATGTATACCTGAAAAGACAAGGCAGATTACTATGAAAAATATTACTAATTTTCGATTTAACAGAGTTATCACCTGAAAATATCTGTCGAAATAACTTTTGAATAACAGTATTAAAAAAATATGTCACTTCTAGAAACTATGTCCGCTTCCATGCCCTATAAAGCCAAATCTCGCAGATAGTGTTCACTACCAAAATATTTTATATTCAGAAGAAATCCTTAAAGTGAACCCAGACACAAGGTTATTGTATTGGTTTTTGGTTCGGACAAATTACACAGGACCTTTTTACAGGATTTAATCTCTTGCTTGAACCGGATTTCTCAGTTATAAACAACCTAAATAAATATAGCAAATCATTAAAATTAAATTGGTTAAGTTATACTGTACTTTATACATTATATTATAAAAATATTTGCGACACATTCTTAACAAATTTAGATACTTTCTAGAAAAGTGATAGCATAGAAGAAATAACGTGAAAATCGTTATCATAAGAATCTAAAAGCTCAGGGTAATGGATAAGAATCGACCAGTTTATAACCGGAAGCCTGGAAAATCTTTATGAAAAATAGTTTTCTGTATATCATACTTCAACGATTTTGAACTTATTCCTATAACTTTGGATATGACTTAACTTAATCTTATATCACGTTCTTCCTGCCTTCAACCATCCATCCAAAAGGCAAAATCACTGCTTTTAATCAACTAAAAGATTACAGTTGAATCTGTTATGCAAAATATAATTGCTATGCTACCCTATTTTCTTACGACTTACCATTAAGAAAATTACTCTCGGCTGTCTTTTCAGTTACAATATTTAATTACAGACCTGCCTATTTTTGCAGTTAACTCATGTAATTATATTTATAAATAATATTAAATAATATTGGATACAATTGTAATACCTGAATTGGATGCAATTGTAATATCTGATCAGTATTTTGCTACTCGTATTGTTAAATTTTAGCAAAGTGAGTAGTCCGACGGGGATCATTAATTTATCGCTATTTATCGGTAAATTAAGCGGTTGGTGGCCAAAGTTCTTAGGTCTAGCCATATATTTTAAGATTTCAACTATACAATTATTCAGTAGTTGTGATTTTGCGATAGATATATATGTAAGAAATAATACGATGATAAACTTTGTAGATATATAGTCTTTGTATAAATACTGAGACTGATCTTTGTATAAATACTGAGACTGATGCATATCGATATAAGAACATAGTTAAGAACATAGTAAATTAATAAAAAATATAAATAATATATATTGATTAAAAAGGGAAGTACGGCTTAATTAAGTATTGCTAAGTGGGGGCATGCTCAATTAAGTGCTTTAAATTCTGTTAGCAGTGAGTACGACCCTGATTTCTTTAAATTTGGGGGGAAATAGTTGAAGAAACAACTGAAAGTTTTGTTTATAGGGACTTATGTTCCAAAAGAATGTGGAATTGCTACATTTACTTTTGATCTTTTGAATTCAGTATCCGGGATGCATGACGATATACATTGCGAGGTCATTGCGCTCAATGATCCGTCTGAGACTTACAATTATCCGGACGAGGTCGTTTTTCAAATAGAAAGAAATAAACTGGAAGACTACCATCGGGCTGCAGATTTTATAAACCAGTCCGATGCGGATATCGTGTGTCTTCAACACGAATTCGGGCTTTTTTGGGGAAATGCAGGCGATTACATCTTCACTCTTCTTTCAGGAATAAACAAACATGTGATTACTACACTGCATACCGTGATCAAAGAACCGCAACCCGAATATCGTGCATCCACAGAAAAACTGATCCAGTACTCAGAAAAGCTGGTTGTAATGAGCCAGACTGCGGTTGATATGCTAAAAGAAGTTTATAATGTCCCGGACGAAAAAATTGAGGTCGTTTTTCACGGCTTGCCTGACTATCCGTTTAACAACTGCAGCAAGTACAAACGGATGCTGAACCTGAAGGGTTCTCCGCTTATCCTTACCTTTGGCTTACTGAGCCCGAACAAAGGCATCGAAAGTATGCTTGAGGCTCTTCCTGCGGTTGTAAGCCAATACCCAGACCTTACTTACCTTATCCTGGGCGCTACTCACCCGGTGGTCAAAAAGCACAGTGGTGAAATCTACAGAGAGTACCTTATGAAACGAGTCTCCGAACTCGGGCTTGAGAATAATGTAGTATTTCACGACAAATTCGTCGAAAAAGAGGAACTCTGTAATTATATCCTTGCCAGCGATATTTATGCATCTCCCTATCTTTCCAGAGAACAGATAGTAAGCGGAGCCCTGACTTATGCCATAGGCATGGGAAAAGCAATAGTATCTACTCCTTACTGGTACGCCCAGGAGATGCTTTCTGATAACCGCGGGATACTCGTAGATTTCGGAGACAAGGATGGTTTTAAAAATTCTCTTTTATATCTGCTTGAAAACCCAGATGAGTGTAACAACATGCGAAAAAAGGCATACGACTTTGGAAGAAAAATGACCTGGAAAAACATAGGTAAAGAGTATAATGCTGTGTTTGCCAAGACTTTGAAGAATTACAACACCTATCCCAGGATACAGAATAGATTTAACTTCCTTCCAGACCAGCTTCCTGAAGTTAAACTTGATTACCTTAAACTTCTGACCGATGATGTGGGCATCATGCAGCACACCAACCTGGGTGTACCTGCAAGGCATTATGGGTATAGTGCCGATGACATTGGCAGAGGGCTTGTAGCACTAATCCAGCTTATCGATAGCCAGGAAAAAACCGAAGAGCTCTGGAAGTTGATTACCACATACATGAGCTTCCTTGAGCATGCCCAGACAGGTTCGGGTCACTTTCATAATTTTATGAATTACAGGAGGGAATTTCTGGACGAAAAAGGGAGTGAAGATACTATCGGACGTGCAATTTACGGGCTTGGATACGTGGTAAGCTGCCCTTACATGTCAAAAAATATACGTACACTTGCACACACACTTATAAGCAAATCAAAAACGCAGATGGAAAAACTGAGTTATCCTCGGGCAAAAGCCTATACGATGTGCGGGCTTTATGAGATGCTCAGAGCAGGCGTGGATGTAAATGACTTTGAAGATACGTTTGTTTCCCGCAGGGATGCCGTCAAGTCCATTGACGCCCTTGTAGACAGGGACACCTTTGAATCAATATTTGTCAACCATGCGGACTTTCTGGTTGACCTTTACGAGACCAATCATAAAGAAGGCTGGAACTGGTTTGAACCCACGGTTACATACAGCAATGCAAAACTTAGCGAGTCTCTTATACTGGCGTATAATTATACCAAAAACCGAACTTACAGAAGAGTCGGGCTTGCCACACTGGACTTCCTTACTGAAATCCAGTGGAAAGGTGATTTTTTTGATATTGTTGGAAATCAGGGCTGGTACTCCTGCGGTGGCGAAAAACCGATTTTTGACCAGCAGCCCATAGAAGCAGGCTACCTGACTCAGGCTTATGTTTCGGCTTATGAGACTGTCCGTGAGAGAAAATACCTGGAACTTGCAAGGTACTCTTTTGAATATTTCCTGGGCAGAAACCGCCTGCAAACTCCTATGTATGACTCCTCGACAGGGGCTGTCTGCGACGGGCTAAACTGTGACGGGATGAACTGCAACCAGGGTGCAGAATCCGTAATTTGCTTCCTCCTGGCTTTAAACTCCTTAAACAGGCATGCGGGCCGAGTTTACGGTACACTATTCGGGCAGTCAGTAAGTGAAGAAGCTTTGCCAAAGAAAAAGAGCCTGCTATCAGCAAATCAATGGAATGAGTGATATGGCAACCTGGAAAGACCATGGGGAATTGTTTGTAAGGTATAGAAGAAACCCTATACTCACCGTTGAAGACTGGCCTTATCAAGCCAATTCAGTTTTTAACCCTGCAGCCGTCATAGTTGATGGTAAAACTTTATTACTGGTGCGGGTTGAAGACCACAGGGGTTTTTCTCACTTTACAATAGCCAGGAGTGATAATGGGATAAACGGGTGGGAAATCGATCCCGAGCCGACCTTTGAACCAGATCCTGTAAACTATCCTGAAGAGATATATGGCATCGAAGACCCGCGTATAACTTACATAGATGAGATGGGAAAGTGGGCTGTTGCATATACGGCTTTTTCGGATTCAGGTCCTTTAACATCTCTTGCCTTTACAGAGGATTTCCGTACCTTTGAAAGGGTAGGGCCTACAATGCCTCCAGAGAACAAAGACGCTGCCATCTTTCCTGTAAAATTTAATAACAGGTGGGCAATGCTGCACAGGCCTGTGTCCAATATTGCAGGTGCAAAGGCAAATATCTGGATTTCTTTTTCCCCGGATATGAAATACTGGGGAGAACATGAGGTTCTTCTGTATGCCCGGGAAGGAGGGTGGTGGGATGCCTACAGAATAGGTTTATCTCCGCAGCCAATCCGTGTTTCTGATGGATGGTTGATTATGTATCACGGGGTACGCCAGACAACATCTAAAGCAAGTTACCGTCTTGGGATGGCTCTCCTTGACCCTGAAGACCCCAGGAAAGTGCTCCACAGGTCAGAAGGCTGGATTTTTGGGCCTCGTGAACTGTATGAACGCAGCGGGGACGTTAATGATGTTGTTTTTCCCTGCGGATGGGTTCTGGTGAATGATGAGATCCGCATTTATTATGGAAGTGCAGATACATCCGTATCCCTGGCAAGCGCAAAAGTTAGTGATGTCCTGGAGTACATCCATGCATGCCCTGGGGAGCAGTGTCCTGACGAATACTGCAGATTTTTTAAAGGGCACAAACAAGTTGCTCCCAGGTAAAAACCGGGGAGGGGTCATTTAAAAAAAAGAACAAGGCTTAAAATATCAAATAAAAATCGCGCTGAGCACCCGCAGCCAAGATATGGGCATTTGACTGAAATGATGGGGGGAATTTTATTAAAATTGCTATGTTATCTCCCATTGCCTGGAGCACACCGCCTAAAAAATACGGCCCGTGGGAGGCAATGGTATCTTTATTAACCGAAGGGCTGGTAAAACGCGGCATAGACGTTACCCTGTTTGCAACAGCCGACTCGCACACTGCAGGCAAACTTCATTCAGTGTGCCCAAGGCCATATGAAGAAGATAAAGATATGATTATAAAGGTATACGAGGGCCTGCATATATCAGAGGTTTTTGAAAGGGCAAATGAATTTGATATAATCCATAACCATTTTGATTACCTGCCTCTTACTTACAGTGGGCTTGTAGACACACCTGTTTTAACAACAATACACGGCTTTTCTTCACGGAAAATTCTTCCGGTCTATAAAAAATATAACAACAGTACATATTATGTCTCAATAAGTGATGCCTACAGGTGCAACGAACTGGATTATATAGCAACGGTCCGACACGGGATAGACATAGAGAGCTTTCCTTTTAATGACAGTCCTCAGGACTATCTTCTTTTTATATCGCGTATTCACAGGGATAAAGGCACAAAAGAAGCTATACAGGTTGCAAAAAAAGCTGGTATGAAACTAAGAATGGCCGGTTTTATTGCAGACTCCGAATATTTTAAGAATGAAGTCGAGCCCCATATAGACAACGAGCAGATCATTTACGAAGGGCATGTAACCCATGAGCGAAAAAAAGAGCTTCTTTCAAACGCCCGCGCTCTTCTGCACATGATCAATTATGAAGAGGCTTTCGGGCTCGGTGTTGTCGAAGCCCTTACCTGCGGGACCCCCGTAATTGCAATAAATAGGGGTGCAATGCCCGAACTAATAATCCATGGGGAGACCGGATTCCTTGTAAACAATGTAGATGAAGCCGTAGAAGCCGTTCAAAAGGTCAGCTCCATATCACGCAAAAGATGCAGGAAAAGCGTGGAAAAACGATTCTCTGTTGACCGGATGGTAGACGACTATATCAGGGTATATGAAACAATTCTGGAAAAACGCAAACGTGAGGCAAAAAGGCCCTGGGGCTTCTATGAGGTGCTTAAGGAAAAGCCAGGATATAAAGTCAAAAGCCTTACAGTCCTGCCCCAGGAAGAAATCTCACTTCAGCGCCATGCTCATAGAAAAGAGCACTGGTACATAGTCAGCGGAGAGGGTCTGGTAACTAAAAACAGTGACCAGTTCAGAGTATTTGCAGGAGATTCTGCCGACTTTCCGGTAAACGAAAAACACCGCGTTAGAAACACAGGTGGCCAGAACCTTATCTTCATTGAGATAGCACAGGGAGATTACATTGGAGAAGACGACATAGAAAGGTTTGAAGACAAATACGGGAGAGCGTAAGAAGGCATAAAGAAAAAGAAGGCATAAAGAAAAAGAAGGCATAAAGAAAAAGAAGGCTTAAAGAGTATAAGAAAGCCGGAAGAACATGAATTTTATCCGGATCTCAAGAAGGACATTCGGAGTTTTCATACGATTTTTTGACCTGAGTTGCAACTTCCTTTCCCAGTCTTTCTGATACATTTTCCACAAAAAGAGTAATATACTCAAAAGGAACGCAGCCCAGGCTTTCTTCTCCTGACAGAATAAGCCTGACAAGGTATTCAAGCTCATATATGGACAACAGCTTGATCCTTCTCAGGAAATCATCTGCATCTTTTGAGTAGTGGTTTGCCAGAGGTGGAAGGATAGAACGGTAAGGCACTCCCGAACCCAAGCAAAGAAGCCCTTCACACTCCGGAGCGACCGTCTTCAATATTCCAATATCTGTTTCTGAAAGTATTCTTGCCATTATAATCACCAACAATAAAACGTAAGAATGGTTCGGTATAGTAATAAACGTTGCATGGGCCGAGTATTGCAGTTAAGTTTCCTTTATAGAAACTCACTGCTATAACCCATAAATTAGTCATACATAAATTAGTCTACTTGAGCTCAGATCTCTGTTATAATCCATCAATTAGTCCTCTTGATTACCATAAATTAGTCCTCTTGATTACCATAAATTAGTCCTCTTGAACGAGCGGAGCGAGTGAAAAGGACCGCGGGCTCCCGAATCGCAACTCGGGAATTACAGCTCAAGCCTCATAAGGTCTTCTGCAAGGATAATCTCACCTTCAACATAGTCCTTTAAGCGGTGCACTGCTTCTCTTTCATGCCCTTTCATTTCGGGATAGAAGTGTGTCAGGCAGATGCTTCCGATCTCCCTGTTGTAGTCTTCAAGCATTTCAGCCAGGGTGCTCGGGGTTGTGTGATTTGTTACTTTTGTGCCTGCAGGGAAAGAGCACTCGTGGATAAGGAGGTCAGTTTCAATTGCTAGGTCCATTACGTCCGTGCAGGGTTCGGTATCCCCTGAGTAAACAAATTCTCCATCTTCTGCAGTCACGCGGTATGCAAGAGTCGGGACACTGTGGACAGCGGCTGCGCAGGTTATTTCGCAGTCAAACCCTTCAGGCGTGAATTCTTTTCCCGGAGAGAGCTCTATAACGTCCACGTCCACCCCGTCCAGGATATATTCATATGCCCCGAGCACCGTTGAAAACCAGTCCTCTGTTCCCTCAGGGCCATAGACCCGCATATCGGTCTTTCCTCTGAGCCAGTTCGCCTTAAGGAGGGGGATAAGGTCAGCTACGTGGTCAAGGTGAAGGTGTGAAAGAAGTACGGTATCAACATTTGTATGTAAGATTCCGGCATCGGGAAAACGGCTAAGGGCGCCGCTTCCGCAGTCAATAAGCAGAGGTTTTTCCTCAAGCCTGACCAATACTCCGGACTGTACCCGATCCTTCTGAGGGATCGCAACTCCAGTGCCAAGAAATGTAATCTCCATAAGCTAGAGAATAAACTTTAAATAATTTAACTTTATTTAAAGCATGCTGCGTAACAAACTTTTTGCGGCTCAAAATGGCCTGATTTTTCTTCAAGGCGCGAGGGTTGCCCAGCCAGGCCAAAGGCGCCAGACTTAAGATCTGGTTTCGAAGGAATTCGTGGGTTCGAATCCCACCCCTCGCATTAAATTTTTTTCATATTCAGTAGAAAGTTTATAATTATATTTCTCATTGCTTCTTATCTTTTTAAAAGAGACAGAATACTAAAAAAAATCTAAAGACAATAATAATATGATCGAAGACAACGTAAAAGAACTTCTAAATAAGATACCACCTGATGTGACACTTGTCGCCGCAGTAAAATATGCATCAAAAATACAAATAGGCGAAGCCATAAAAGTAGGTGTTACAGACATTGGCTTCAACCATTACCAGCAGATGAAAGAGTTGACCCCATATCTTCCACCTGAAATAAAGACCCACTTCATCGGCACACTCCAGTTAAACAAGGCAAAAAAAGTAGTAAACCTGAATCCCTACTTGATAGAAAGCGTTGATTCATACGAACTTGCAGAAAAGATAAACAATGCAGCAAAAGAAAAAAAAATAATCCAGAAAATCCTCATACAGGTGAAGACAGACGAAAAAAAACACTCTGGATTAGAGCCCGATGACCTCTTGAAGCTTCTTGATCAGATATCAACCCTCAAATACTTAAGTTTTGAAGGCCTGATGACAATCCCGCCAAAAAGCGAAGACCCCGAAGATTCAAGAAAATATTTCAAAGAATTGAAAGACTTAAAAGACAAAGCAGAGAAGCATTTAAAAAAACATCTTCAATATCTCTCAATGGGAATGACAGACGATTATCAAATAGCAATAGAAGAAGGCGCAAGTATCGTCCGCATCGGCAGAAAGGTTTTCGATGTATTATAAGCAAAACGCAAACTGAAAAAGGTCAAATGCATCGAAATTTCCTTTTTGCTAGTAAGATAATGGGCTAATTCTCTTACCTTCAGAAAGATAACATAACTCAGGTGCTTTCTTTCCCCTGGTAACTTACTTTTTTAGGCTCCTGTAGGCTTTAGTCTCAGATTGTAATTTTCTACCCTTATGAAATCCTTGCTTTTCCATAGCTAACTTTCAACCAGGCTAATTACTGCCAGATCCACAAGGAACCTGAATGGCTCCTGAAGGTCACCTACAGAATAAATCATACTCCTTTGGAACAGCTTTTGAAAACTCATTTCAGTATCTCTATGCAAGGTTCATGCAAACTCGTACTCGAACTCGATCGGTTCAATTATTGATTAATCAAAAAGCGATTGATGCACCAGGAATGAAAAGAAATAGTTGAAGTTTTGGAAAGTTCTGGAAGGTCTTTGTTAGTAGTTTCAAGACTTGCAGGCAAGGAGCTGCAAAGCCTCTTGCCTGCAAGAGAAAAGACCAAATGAAAAGACCAGAGCTTTCCAGGCTTCCTATGTTAGACGGTTCCTTGAGCAACCTTTGCTAAAGTAGCTGCTCTGTTCATATGAGCCGACATTGAACTTCCAATCGAATTAAATTCGTTAAGGTCTTCGTATAGAGCAGTTTCGTTATTGTTTTTGCTATTATTTGACATATTTAAATAACATTTCCCTACGGATATACTGTCATTGAGCCCCAAAGCCCACTCTTTCTGCGCTTCCTGTAAATCAGGAGATACAGTAAATTGGTTATTTTCGTTTAGTGCATTCTGAGAATCATCAATCATATTTTGCGCTGCCATTATAAAGGAGGGGTCATTAAAATCTTCTGTTAGATCCATTGCATTGATCGAATTATTCAAATCAGTATGTAATATTGCTAAATTGTTATGAAAACTTTCGTTCCATTCAGCATCTTGATAAGCAGTTTTCTCGTTGTTTGACCCAGTACATCCAGCTGCAAACATTGAAGCAAGCAAAACAAACAAGATAAGAGATATAGTCATTTTTATATTCAAATACACACCTCAAAATATCAAATTATACAATTTAAAATAATATCTGGTTTATTATATAGGACTTACACGGTTGAAACGAGAAATCAATAGCATTAAACTCATAACTGTATAAAAATCATATTTAGCTACAATTCATTGTGCTTAACTTTGGACCTCAAGTTCATAAGTCCTAAGAGAATAAATCAAAAAAGAGTTTTTAGAGCCTTCTATTGTCTTTTGAGGACCAAATACTCCCCATAAGACAATAGAACTTTGGCGGTCTCTTAAATACGTGACCATTTTGCAAAGTATGGCATTCCTTCGTAATACACACCAGTAATATTATCTGTAGTAACATTTTTAGTATCAAAAGATGTGTGTATAAACTGATTATTTCCTATGTATATTCCCACATGAGTGGCAAGCCAGTATGTTTTGTTATTCTGGGTAACGTCCTTTTGCCAGAAGATCACATCTCCGGGAGCGGGAGTGCTTGTATTAACATAATCGGTATTGTTTTTCATATAGGGTACCTTCTGGAAAAATATGTCTTTTGCGCCTACCTGGTTATATACCTGATATACAAGGTGAGAACAGTCAATAGCAGTTGTGTTATTGCCCCCGTGTATGGATCTGACTCCAAGCCAGCTCTGTGCGGTTTCTACAGTTGCGTTTTCTATAGTTCCTGCAGGAGCTGCTGCTCCGAGGGGTATGAACGCTATAAAAATAGCCAGGAGAAGTGCGACTATTAATTTTTGTTTATCTATTTTCATTTTTATTCATCGATATCCATTTTTTGATATTATAATTAGTGTTAAAATTCTTTTATTAGTGTTAAAATTCTTTTGATTTTATAGTTCTAACTACTTAACAATTTTCATATAAATATATCTCGGCAGCACTCCTATTTTTTAATCACAAATTTCAGAATTCAGCATTGTGTTTACCCATTTTAAGTAAGTGGAGGAAAAAATAGCTCTCCACTTTTTTATTACCTGCCATTATGCTGCAGCCGCCTAACAGAAAGTACAAAAAAGACAGCTCCGAACGCAAGCATTAAAGCAACGGCAAACCCGTATTAATTCATGTTTTATAGAGAGATGATTTTTTTACAGAGCAGATTCATCTCGAACTTATAGCTTTTACAGGATCAAGTTTTGCTGCCTGCTGGGCAGGATAGATCCCGGCAATAAGGTTCAGCAGAAAAACTGCAACAATTATGAAAATGACGTCCTGGGGACGAACAACAGCAGGAATGGTTGTAAGCCCGCCATGTATAGGTGCTGGAGTTTCGTATTCGCCAATCAAGAGAGCAAGGGCGATACCGGAAACAGTACCGATGAGAGCACCCAGTAAACCCAGAATACCACTCTGAAGAATAAAAATTGTCCGGATGCCTGAAATTGTGGCACCCATAGCGCGGAGCATACCAATCTGGCCTGTTGCACCGATAACAGAAAGATTAAGTGTGCTGACCACACCGAAAGAAGCGATTATTACAACAAGGCCAATCACAACGTTATTGGATGTACTTTCAATGGCAATAGTCCTAAGTATATCGGGGTTGACTTCGGTCCAGCCTTTTGCCTCATAGCCTGTTTTTTCGATCTCGGCAGCAACTTCCCTATCCCTGTTAAAATCCTCAAGCCTGACAGAAAGACCGTTAATCACGTCTGGAACATTGTAAAACTCCTGGGCGGTATCCAGGGAAGTATAAGTGAGGGATTCGTCCAGAGGAGAGCCGGTATCAAAGATCCCTACAACCCTGAGGGAAAGAGGATTTGCATTCGGAAAAGACACATCAACAGAATCTCCCAGTTTAACCTCAAGCTTATCTGCAAGCTTCGAGCCGATTACCACCGTGTTTCTTGAATATTCAAGTTCCCTGAAATCTCCTTCCACCATATCAGCTTCAATAGCACTGATATTATTTTCCTGCAACGGAAGAATGCCTTTCAGCTCGGCGTTGCGGGAATTGTCCTTGAACCTGAAAGAAGCTTTTCCCGTAAAAAAAGGAGAAACTGCAGAAACGCCCTCGATTTTGTCGATCCCGTCAATAAGGGTCCTGTAAAGGTAAATATAGTCTTCACCTTCCTGCGGCGAGACCGAAACGTGAGGAAGCTTATTTACAGTAGTGCCATAGAGCTCACCTGTAAAACCAACCATAAGAGCCTGGGAAACCGTAAGTACCATCACAGCAAGGCCTATCGCGCCTACCGAAAGAAAAGTCTGAAATTTTCTTGCCCGAATCTGCCTCAGGGCAATAAAGAGTTCATAGCGCATGGTTCACAGCTCTATTCCTAAGGTTTTCCTGTTACTTTTAATTTGCAGTTTCTCTTTGAACCTACGTTTCTTTGAACTTTACATTTTTTGAGTTTATTATTAAGGAAGCTCGGAGAGTCACGAATACCCTGACTTTTACGGGATGTCTGGCAATTAACTGTATTAATAAAGAGATATTGATTAAAAGTAAAAATAATTACTTACAACCTTAAATTTGCTATAAATGGCTAATTTAAGTTTCTATAATATGAAAACTTTGACAATAATATAGAAAAGATTAAGATATATCAAAAAATTTATATTGGATTCCGTACATTGTGATATACGCGAAAAGATCCATCAGAAATGTTCTAAGGGCTACTACTTTTGTATTATAAAATTCGCAAGGAAAATCCCTGAAACAAGAATTGAAACATTATATGTAGGCATTATAGCCATATTTATTCTTGTTTATTGGATAGTTAAACGGAGTGACATATTGCATCATGTAATTGCAGAGGTGATTAATATAGAAAAAAAGAGCTTTTTAAAAGTATTAGGATTTGGGCGAGAAGTAGCTAAAGTTGATATATGCAGATGTCCATTATGTTCGGAAATAGTAGATAAAGGTGAATTTAGAAACAAAGCATTTATAAAGGAATTCGAAAGTTCGGGGTTGTGTCAGGGATGTCAGGACACGGTTTTCGGATACCGTATAGCATGGTGATAGATCATTTGTATGATTTATTTTGGAAAAATTGCAACTATTCAGGGTATAGTTAACGGCGCTCCTTGAGTGCTGCTAGATACCCCCTCTAAAACGGGTAAACTATTCTTTCTGATCGTCTAAATAAGAGATAAATAATTGGATAGCAGGGCAGTTAGCCCCACCATCTAACTTCAAATTATTCAATTTTATCTTCTTCTATACATTAACACTCCAAACAGCCCGAAAATACAGTAAATCATTTCAAATCCGGGCGTACTTAAGTTTTCTTTCTGAGAAATACTTGTGTTTCCTGCCTGATCTGGCTCCTTTTTAATATCTGATTCGATACTTCCGTGTTTTTCAGGATTCTCATTGTCAGACGGCATTTTAATTACGATCTTTTTTGCCGTAATTGCAAAGGGCGAGAATCCCGGAGTTTCAGATGTGAAATAAAGATATCTATCATCTTCTCTGAGCAGAGTGGTTGGAAGTTCATTCCATTTCTTATCACTGTACCTGTGCAGGATAATTGAAGACTGGTCAATGTTTTGATCCTCAATCCAGGATTTTTTAACCCTGAAGCATACAATTGCATTTTCGATATTCTTTGAATTTGCATACCCGCTATTTCCAACCCAGATATTCAGGTAACTGTAGACTTCACCCTGGGGTGCATCCGGGGTAAGCATGGATTTATTTTTCAGCATTTCAACAATGGTCGTTGTCTTGCCAGCAGTCTTCTTTGAATCAAAGCTTAAATAAACAATTGCAGTGACATTTTTTGGGAAATCAAACTGTATGGGTTTTCCGTTGGTGATAAAAACCTGGGAAAGTTCCTTTACTTCAACATTCCTTGCAGGTTCGGGCGAGCCGCCACCACCGCCACCACCGCTTCCGCCGCTTCCGCCACTGCTCTCTCTATCAACAATAATCTGGACAGTTTTTGTAGCCGGGCCGTAATCATTGTATGCCGTCAGAGTAACTGTATAAGTTCCTGCTGCGTAGTAGATATGCGCTGGATTCTGCTCAACTGAACTGGTTCCATCCCCAAAGTCCCAGTTTCTGGATGTTGCACCTTGAGAAAGATCAGTAAAGGTCACTGAAAGGGGAGCATATCCGCCTGTAACACTGGTACTGAAGTCTGCTTTAGGAAGAACGTTACTTCCATTTCCTCCCTGGTCTTGCAGGACGGTTATAACAGCAGTTTTTGAAGTCGTACCATTCATGTTGCTTGCTTTCAGATTAACTGTATAGTTTCCTGCTGCTGTGTAAATATGCTTTGGATTCTGCTCAGGTGAACTGACTCCATCTCCAAAGTTCCAGTTCCACTCTGTTGCATTTTGTGAGATATCTGTAAACTGGACTGTAAGAGGGGCAGGACCGCTGATAACGTCAGTGGTGAAGTCTGCAGCAGGAAGCACAAGATAGACTTCTAAAAGAGGATGGTAGTCTATTAAGCTGTCTCCGTTATAAATTACATCAATAAGACCGTCCCCATCTGCATCATTATTTGCATAAATCTGGGAGTGGTCATCGTTTTTGATAGGGTCAGCCCAGTAGTTACCTCCGAGGTTGGGCCCTCCAGCAATGTTTCTACCTGGAGTTTTTGTTATGTTCCATGTGCATTCATTGTTATTATTGTTTGCATTCACTGAATTGCTCAGATAGTTGTTGAAAATAAGGTTGTTAGTACTCTGAGGACACAGGAACATACCAGCCTTGAGGTTCCAGGCTACACGGTTGCTTGAGATCTCGTTTTTCCGAGATGAATTCAAAGAAATTCCAACATTGTTGTAATCAGCTGTGTTACTTGAAAGAATGCTGTCGTTAGAAAGCGAGAGCATTATCCCGTCATTAATGTTATTCGATGCCGTATTGTTAGAAATAACGCTGCCATGCGAAGTAGTTACGTAGATACCCTTATCGTTTCTCGAAGCTTCATTGTTGAGTATGTAGGTTTTGCCCGAATTTACAAGGTAAATCCCGTAACCGCCATTTGAACTTACAGTATTGCTGGTAAGGTTGTTATTAATGCCGGCGGTTTCAAGAAGAATGCCATAACCAGTATTCGAATTTACAGCATTGCCTGAAACTGTGTTTCCACTGGACGACGAGGATATATAAATACCTCTGCGGTTTTCAGATACGTCATTGTTGGCAACGTTATTGTTGCCGGAACTCGAGAGAATAATACCACTGCTGGTACTGGTACCTTTGTTCGATTTCGCGGTATTGCTAATAATAGTGTTGTCAACGGACTTCTCAAGAACTATGCCGCTATATGTGTTTGAATTTGCCAGATTACCTGAAAGTGTGTTCGAACTGGATGTTAAGGTTAAATAAATACCTCTGTTGTTGCTTGATACAGTATTGCTGAGAACATTATTGCCATTAGAATACCGCATTGCAATTCCATAGTCATTATTTGAAACCACATTGCTTTGCAGGACATTGTTGTATGAAGTGTTCAGGAAAATGGCATGAGTGCCTGGATATATAGAACCGTTCGAGATCGTGTTACTCGAGATTTCGTTCCTTGAGGAAGATACAAGGTTAATACCGTTGGTACTATTAAAAACAGTATTGCTTCTCAGGGCATTTTCGACTGAATCTGACAGATAGATCCCGAAGTTTGAATTTGAGTTTACATTATTGTTTTCGAGAACGATTTTGTTTGTATTCAACAGAACTATGCCATGGTCTGCACTCAGGTTTACAGTATTTCCTGAAACAGTATTCTCTCTGGAATTAGAAATATAAATTCCATACCTATTATTTGAGACCTTATTGCCAGAAACAGCAGCGTAATTGGAGCTCTCAAGAAGTATTGCCCTTCCCTGACCTGCAAGAAGGTTTTTGGTAGCTATGTTATTGCTGACTACAGCATAATTGGAACCAGACAGATATACCCCAAGGGCATCATCGCGCAGTAAATTGTCTTTAACTTTACAGTAATCACTATTACGCACATAAATGCCTGCGGTGTTAAGTCCAGCTCCGGTAACAGTCAACCCTTCAATTGTTATGTTACCACTGTTCTGTATATAGATCACATTTTTGGTGGAGTCATTTGCTGCAATTACCGTATTTTCCGGACCATCATAAGACCTGATTACCAGGTCAGTTTTTTGATTCACGAGGACGTTTTCCGTATATGTTCCGGGGCCAATGGTAATCACATCACCGGATTTTGCGTTATCCACTACAGCCTGTATCGAGCCTCCTGAATTAACCGAATATTCGGTGGCTGCCCCGATACAGGAGCTTAGTGTTATTATGAGAGTGGCTAGTAGTAAAATTTTTATTTTATTTATTTGAATTCCTCCTTAGTAGAAGAAATTTTTCAATGATACTTCCTACAATTACTTACACATTAACTACAAATACAATATAAACATATTGGTGTAAATTAGAATTAATAAAGAAATATAAAGTAAAGAGGATTACGCAAAGTGCAATTGTTTTTATAGGAATAAATTTCATATGACTTTCGGGTATTCATCCTGTACACAAAATACAAAGAATGCTCAGCATATCGTAAATTCCAGCAAAACTCAACTAAGTATATTATAGAAGTTTGATTCGTGTTTTTTTGCAACCGCAAGTGTTTCCTTCTAAACGGCGCAGATATCATAATATTTAAGTAATACACGCTGTTAACAGGCAAATATTAATTAGATAGAGTAAAATTAATATATTTTAGATGTATTTCACTAAATGATAATAAACATTAAAATAACATTGTGTATGCAACACACCGGATGTCGGAAAAATGGGATAAAGTAGGATAAAATAAATCAATTCAAAGGAAAAATAGCATATAAAAATAAGGGAGGGATTTGCCTCTTAATAAATGATTTCAACGCCCTCGAAAACAATTAAATCTCAACAATTTAAATCTCAAATCCCTTACCGACTTCTCGAGTAGAGTTTTTCAGTAAACAGTTTCCTGCTTCGTTCTTATATTGTATGCCCTGTATTCGTCTGCTTTCTTATCCTGAAGGTAAACGTATTCATATACCGGAGAATTGAGCCTTTTCTTATATTCTTCCCTGGCTTCCTCTTGGCAGCGGTTGCAGGCATAGATAGGGACCGAAACTCCGAATATTCTGGTATCGTTTATGCTTCTGTGGGCACGGGAATCTATGGTTACATAGCCCTGGCAGTCAGGGCACATCCTGACTGTTTCTTCCTGGAGTTCCTGAATCATATCGGTATCATAGAAGATCTGTTTTTTCCGGCGGTAAAAGTCCCCGTGTTTTGCGATTTCTGCTTCTACAAGACTGTCCCGGTTATTCCAGTTTTCGAGCTGAGTTGAAACAACTCCCTCCAGGATCTGTCTGTCCCTTGCAGCCTGCACAAACATCCCGGGCTTGAAATCGGGTTCCTTTACACAGGAATAGTCAAGTCCAGCCATGGCAAGGATTATGCCTGTATTTACATAAGGCAGTGCACTCTGGATCGCATAGCCTCCTTCAAGTACTGCCATATCAGGGGCAAGTTTCTCGTTTAATTTTGCATAGCCCTGCGCGGAGAAGCGCATATTTGCAAGAGGATCGGTATAGTGGTTGTCCTGTCCTGCAGAATTGAGGACGAGTTCTGGCCTGAAGTCCTTGAGGATAGGCATCACAAGAGCATCAAGAACGTAGAGAATACCCTCATCCGGAGTACCGGGAGGAAGAGGGATATTGATTGTCCTTCCAAGTGCCTTTGGGCCTCCAAGTTCGTTCATGAAGCCCGACCCGGGATAGAGTGTCCTCCCGTCCTGGTGGAAGGAAATAAAAAGAACATCCGGGTCGTTGTAAAAAATCTCCTGTGTCCCGTCCCCGTGATGGACATCGGTGTCCACGATTGCTATCCTGCGGATACCGTACTTTTTTCTCAGGTACTCGACAAGGATTGCTTCATTATTGATATTACAAAAGCCGCGGTTTCCGTGGGCTACTGTCATGGAATGGTGGCCTGGAGGGCGTATAAGTGCAAAAGCGTTTTTAACCTCCCCCCGCATGAGAGCATCAGCTAGGACAAGACAGCTGCCAGCTGCAATCAGGTGAGGAGTTGTTGCCTGGGCTTTTATGTCAGGGACGCAGAAATGGACCCTTGCAATGTCCTTAAAATCTGCAAGGCGAGGTTTGTACTCGGCTATCTGCGGGAGGTCCATCAGCCCTTCTTCAAAGATCTGGTCACGAGTATAGAGGAGGCGTTCCTCTCTTTCAGGGTGGGTTGGAGAAATTGCCCAGTCAAAAGCCGGGAAGAAAATAAGACCCGTCCTTCTGGCTCCTGACCGGTTTACAGGGATCATATGTTTCTTTTCAGGTTCATTTTCTGGTTCATCTTCAGATTTCTGCTCTGAAGTCTTTGTTTTCACTATAACTTCCTCCACTCTATGAGGCTCAATTTCTTCTTCATTCAGTTCTTTTTTCTCGGCCCCGGTATTTTTTTCAGACCCGCCTTTTAGTGCGTCCTTAATTTTCCCAAGCCCGAGCTTCATGCCTTTTCCCTCCTGTCCCATTCCGGAATCAGTCCTGCCGGGATCTGCATACTTACGTCAAAAAGCCGCCCTGCCGTAAACCAGCCCTCAACTACGTTAAAGACCTCACTGCTAACAACCTCGGCTTCGTCTGCGTACTTGGAAACCCCAAACCTTTTTGCGCGTTCCCTGAGGAGTTTTGTTGCAAGGGATTCGGCTTCTTCTGAACGCATCCTGTTGAAATTTCCGATATCGGTGGAGTTAAGGCTCACGATCTCACCTTCTTCGGCTACCGAATAGACCTTCTGCTGGGTATCAATGCGCAGATTAAGAGTAAGAGTGGGCCTTGCAACAGCCGCACCTATGGCATTTCCCACTTCAGAATGGTCGGGAATAACCGGTTTTGCATTCAGTTTTTCTGCAACTCCTGCAATCAGGCCCTTTGCCCCACCGCCTACTCCGACCACATTTTCAGGCCTTACTTTTTTCTCCTGCAAAACTTCCCATATCCTGTAAGCAGGCTCCTGTTCCCATTCAAGAAACATCTCTCTCACTGCCTGCGCAATCATTTCGGCAGTTGCGTCCACTATAAGTGAAGCGGCTTCGGTTTTGGGTTTCCCAAGACTGGAAGCTACAGCAGTGATCGCATCTTTTGCACGTTCGGGGTCTCCTACTTCCACAAGCCCGAGTACTCTCAAAGCATCTGTTGGGGTTGGCTTTTCTCCTCCCATACAGTAAGCCGGACCTGCCCTTTCAGGCCCTATAGTTACTTTCCTGAGCCCATCACCGGTTTCTCTGACCCTCACAATGCTGTCTCCTCCCACAGCTATCGAGCGGACTGCAAAAGCACGGACATGGGTCAGGAAGTTTCCGAGCCTGGCACCTTTGGAGGCGATAAGCGGTTTTCCGGAAAGGATAAGAGCAAGATCGGTAGTGGTCCCGCCAATATCCACCACAACAGATGTCTGCCCTTCAGGAGTAAGAGCAAGAGCTCCAATTGTGCTTGCTGCTGGGCCTGAAAAAATAGTTTCCACAGGGAATTCTACGGATTTTTCAATTGGCAGAGTCCCTCCATCGGCTTTAAGGATATATACAGGAGCTCTGATCTTTCTTTCTTCCAGAGCTTTTTTTATCTCCGCAACAAACCCCTGGTAGCGCTCCCCTGTTGCAGAGGCCAGCATGGAAGTGGCGACCCTTCGAGGGAAGTTCAGTTTCCCTGAGACTTTATGCCCGAGTTCCACCTTGCATCCCGGGTACATCTCCCTGAGAATTTCTTCTACCCTGAGTTCATGGGAAGGGTTCCTCTGCCCGAATTTGCTTACCACGGCAGCTCTGGAAAAGCCCTGCTCCCTGATTCTATTCACCGTCTCCCGAACCTCAGCTTCGTCAAGGGGCTGGATTTCCCTTCCCCTGTAGTCCATAGCTCCTTTTAAGTAGAAACTGTCAGGAAAAACATAACTTGCAGGATTAACACCCGGTCCCGGAATAAGTAGTAGAGCCACACGGTCGGTTTTACCCTCAGCAATAAGGTTTGTTATTACGGTTGTACTGAACACCACCCTTTTGAAGTTTTCCGGGGGAACTCCTCTGCTAACTTCATCAAGGGCACCGATCAGAGATTTAAGAAGATTCCCTGCATCCGTTGGAACCTTGGCTGTGCTGTATACCTCTCCGTTTTGAATAAGCACCGCATCTGTGGTGGTGCCCCCTACATCAATTCCTATGAGCATTCACAATTCGCCTATCCTCACCTGTATGAATATATCTTCCTTTCCTATTTTCAGAATTTTTAACTGGACTCAATTTATAGGAAGAAGCGTAAAAACCCTGAGTCTTATCTCAGGGATATAAGCGTCAACTTATTCATATTACTTTCATTATCTCTCAACTTATTAATGCTATTAAAGCCTGTTTGAGATGCCAAAAGGCCATCTATGATTCAGGAAGTCCGTTAAATCTTTAGATTTAGCGGGTAATTCACTTAAGATTCACCCATAACGATTTCATCATTTCCCTTATTTCTTCTATTCTTTTTATACTGTCATCATTATTTATAATGTCAAGTTCATTAAAAGTATCAAGGGCAACCCTTGCTGCAATTGAAGCATCGTTCAGGTACCTGTTCCCTGCACTGCTCACAATTGTCTGGAGGGCCGAAGCAGCCTGAAAAACGGCATTTTCCATTTCTTCTTCCTCAGCGCTTTTTCCTATTTCTTCAATAGAAGCTGCAATATTTCCTGTAGCGCTCTGGAGGTTTTCTTCCATAGCTGCTACCGCCATTTCTTCTAACATGATCTCTGCTCCTATTGCAGCCTCTTCAAGAGTTCTCTGAGCAGCCAGCTTTCCGGTATCTCCAAGGCAGGAGATGCATATTGCAGCATTTTCCGAAACATCGGGATATTTTATTCTGGCAACCGCTTTTCCTATCTCGCCAAGCCCGATTGTAACTGCAATAGTTTCCTTTTCTTTGTTCAAGAGAGCTGCCGTGTTTCCGCTTTTTCCGAGCATTGATGCTGCAAGTTTGGCTACCGTCTCAAGTTGCTGTTCAACAGCTATTTTTCCTATAGTTCCGAAAGAGAGCAGGACTTTGACAGTCGTATTTTCCATATTCTGCTTCATTGAACACTGAAGCATCTTATCCAGGGATCTGATAGCATTGACTGCTGCATTTTCCATCCCCTGAAGGGCAGCGGCCTTTCCTATTTCTTTTATGAAAGCTACCGTTTGCTCAGCTTCCAGCTCCTTTCTTTCACTAAGGTAACCTTTGCCAATCTCTGTAAGAGAGGCAAGAGCCTGGCTGACCCCTTCGTCAAACTCTTCATCAATGAAATCCAGACCTTCCTGTATTATCTGATCCTGATCTTTTGAAAACATGGCCTTGAAACCCCTTTTAGGCAGTTATGCCCTCTATTCCATAGTCCCCCACTTTTCTATTTTTCTATTTCTTCCCCTGTTTGCTATATATTTATGCTTTCCGTGGTTCAAATATTTTCAGGCAATAAAACGGATTTTTTCAAAAAATAATTTTATATACTTTCTAGTAAAATTATAATTAGAGATCGAAATAGGGAGTAGGAAGTCGAAATAGGGAGATATTTTCTAGTATCCTTTTTACGTACCATTTGACTATTTTTATTGACACCGGTACGATAAATATACAGCAAGGAGCTATAGTTAAAATCAAGAATACACAGTTATCAAGTATGTTTCTCAATTTCTTGTAAGGGGTTGCTCAGATTAAAATACGCACCTCATATCAATATTAAAGACAATACTTTTAAAGACAATAACTTGCTCATGGACCTCAGTTAGAAATTACTCAGGCTTACCTCTTATTCAAATTCACAATTGAAGCTTGAAATACATGCAGGCAGAAGGCGATTTATCTGAATACAGGAAAAGCAGTCCCGAAATCCGGACTTACCCCAGCAGAAAAGTGGTCTTTCAGGTGTGAGCTAATAAGTTTTGGAGAGGTTTATCGCCTCTCAAAGCTCCTTGCTCGGAAAATCAAAGCTTCAGGCTACCAGCCAGACCTGATAATTGCTATAGGAAGAGGAGGCTATGTTCCAGGGAGGCTTGTTTCTGACTTTCTGCTTTTCAGTGACCTGACCTCCATGAAGATCGAACACTACATGTGGGGTGCGGACATGCAGGCAGAAGCCAGGATAAAGTTCCCAATCTCCGTGGACATAAGCGGAAAGAAAGTGCTTATTATAGATGATATAACCGATACCGGAAGAACTCTCCGCCTTGCTGTAGACTACGTGCAGAGCTTGAACCCTTCAGAAATCAGGACCGCTGTGCTCCAGCACAAGATCTGTTCAGCTTTTATTCCGGATTTTTACGCGCAAAAAATCATCAGGTGGCGCTGGATCATCTATCCCTGGGCACGTTATGAGGATCTGGCAGGCTTTACTGAAAAGACTATAGGAGATAGGACTCTTGATGTCTCCCTTATAAGGTCTGAGCTTAAAGACAGGTATGATCTTGAGGTCAGGGAAAAAGAAATTCTAGAAATCTTGCAGGACCTGACTGAGAGAAAAGAGATTGAGAGGGTTGAAACGGATAAGCTGGCCAGATGGAGAGTCAGAAAGAAATGAGAATAGTTAATTTGATTTTGTTTCCACAGAAATGCTGATATAAAAAGTGAAAGCCTGGAAATGGATGCTATATTAAAGCATTAATGGAACTAACCGAACTTTTTGTTTGTAAGAGGATTTTTATACACAGAAAGATTATCCAGAAACCGAGGACATCGAGTTTCTGCATATAGAAGAAAAAGCTAAAAACAGAGAAGAAAATAATGCCATTAATATAAGCGCCAGTGTCCTGGAAAAATTACCAATCAACAGATACCACGGCTATTTTTCAATAATCACAACTTAAACAACGCAGAATCAAAAACGTCTATCGAGGAATATAATGAAAAACCCACTAAAAACAATAAGGGAAACAAAACCCCTGGTACACCATATCACTAACTGGGTAACTATTTACGACTGCGCAAATATAACAAGAGCTTTTGGCGCACTCCCTGTAATGGCGCACGCCCCTGAAGAATGTGCGGATATGACAAAGATCTCATCTGCGCTTGTGCTGAATATAGGAACCCTGACGCCTGAAATCATAAATTCCATGCTTCTCTCTGCTGCCGCTGCAAATGAGAAGAAAATCCCTGTAGTGCTCGATGCAGTCGGAGTTGGAGCTACGAAATTCAGGGATGAGATGGCTGCAAAAATCCTTGGTTCTGTACGTATTGATATAATCAAAGGCAATTACTCTGAAATTGCAAAACTCGCAGGCGAAAAAGCAGAAACAAAAGGCGTTGAAGCAACCTCGATCAGTGCCGACCCCGAAAAAGTTGCAAAAGAATTCGCAAAATCAAGCTCTTCCGTTGTGGTAATGACAGGAAAAGAAGACGTAATAAGTGATGGAAGCAGGACATTTATTGTAAAGAACGGGCACGGGCTTATGGGGTCAATTGTAGGGACAGGGTGCATGGCCGCGTCAATAATCGGTTCGTTTGCTGCGGTTAATCCTGATTATTGCTTCGCCGCCAGAGACGCACTATGCTATTTCGGAGCCGCAGGAGAGCTTGCAGCCAAAAAGTCGGCAGGGCCGGGAAGCTTTAAGGTTAACCTGTATGATGAAGTGTTTAACCTGTCCGACGAAAAAGTAAAGGATATGATGAAAGTCGAAGAGCGGTAAACCTGAATTGGCGACCGGACACACCATTTTTGAATTAATGGAAGATATCAGGCATTAAAAAATATCGGGCACTAAAAAACTGATTATCAAAACCTTTCAATTTAGTATTTGACCTTCTGTAAGTATTTGACCTTCTGTAAGTATTTGACCTTCTGTACGTTATTTTAAAACACGGTGCCGAATGAGTTGAAACGTAATGGACCAGAAAAACTGCAATCTGAAGATTTCCAATCAGAAAGACCTTCCCCAGAAAAATTTTCTTTTAAAAGAGATTGATTTTTATCTTGTGACAGATTCCGGACTCTCAAAGAAAGGAACCCTGTCCGATGTAAAGGAATCAGTTGAAGTCGGCTGCAAGATAATTCAATACCGGGAGAAAAACAAGAGCACAAAAGAGATGGTCAATGAAGCGTCCGAAATCAAGAGAATTTGCAGCGGCAGAGCAATCTTTCTTGTAAATGATAGAATCGATGTTGCCTTAGCAGTTGATGCGGACGGAGTCCACATAGGCCAGGACGACATGCCAATTGAAACTGCAAGAAAACTTCTGGGCGCAGATAAGATAATCGGCCTCACAGTCCACAACGTTGATGAAGCAATCGAAGCAGAAAAAAGCGGTGCTGATTATGTGGGTCTTGGCTCCATATTCGATACGTCTACTAAAAAAGATGCAGGAAAGGGGATAGGGCCTGCCAGAATAAGAGAAGTTAAGAATGCGATTAAAGTTCCCGTGGTTGCAATCGGCGGAATAAATAGAGAAAACTGCAGGCGCGTTGTTGAAAATGGAGCTGACAGCTTTGTTGCAATTTCTGCTGTCGTATGCAGCGACGATGTAAAAAAGGAAGCCAGTGAGTTCATTGAGATTATTCGGGAAATAAAAAATGTAAACAGCCAATAATCTCGATTATGTTTTTTAAGTATCGGAAATCTAATTTTCAGTTTTTCTTTCCAGCGCCAATATACCGAGCCCAATAAACCTTGCCTTAAATTGCATCGCAGCCGGCACATTCATCAGGTACTCCGGGCTATACCGGATGGGTCAATTTTAAGCCGAAATATGAGCAGGTCTGGCCCTAGATTATGAACGACAACCGGATACTTCTAACAACAAACGTAACTGATGGCAGGACAAGTATGCTTGATTTTACCGAAGCAAACAGCACGGTAAATAATGCAACAATTAACGGCGTGCCAGAAGGAACATATGATGTCTTATGGGAAAATAGAGCCTTGACTGTTACTGATGGGAACATCCAGGATACCTGGCAACCATACGAGTATCATTTTTACCAATTAAGGGCAAGTGATACAGGTACCAGATAAGCTCTTACAGTTACCAGTTGTCCGGTTCGGGTTCTTTTTACAAAGGTTAGCAGGTCATTTCTCTGCTAACATTTCCGGCAAAATGTATGACAAATTTCACATCTTTTATTTTTTAATACATATAATTGAAAATATAGTTTATTATTTTTTGAATCTTTCAGGAAGTTTTTTATCAGGAGTGACTCCGTAATATTTTGTCCTTGCCGCTCCCCATATACAGCCGTTTTTCCCGAAGATCTTCAGCTCAAGGTTCTGTATGGATTTGAAGATACTATTCCCTGCTCTTGCCCCTTTACAGACAATGCAGAGTTTCTCACAAAAAATTGGGGGTTTTCCCTTATTTTCAACCATATCCTCACTCCTGATTGTTCTTATCTTCAGATATGCATCTGTACTTTTTGGAGATTTACTCCATTAGGAGAATCACTTATTTGACCTGTTGACCTGTAAAAAATTATTTCGATATAATATATTCAGTAATTTCTTATTCACAGAAGCTTCTTTCCAGCTGCAGGGCCGGGAGCGCACTGGAATACATCACTTATACTGACTTCTATGAGGGTTTTTGCAGGAAGACCTGGTTTTGCAGCATTCACAATTGCTTTCATCTTATCGAATTTCTCGCCTGAAGTGATGATTGTAGCTTCTCCCTTTATCTGGAAGCATCCGCCTGTTTCAGGGCCCCACACATAGATTGCAACGTTTGGATTTTCTTCCAGGTTTGCAAGAGATTTAACCATGAAATTATCTGCAATCCATATAGTTTCATCATCTACAAGCTGGCAGAAGCCTATGGGTACCACATTAGGAACTCCTTCTTTTGAAGCCGTTGCAACAGGGAAGATCTTTACTTTTGAAAAAGCAGTTTTCATATCTTCATTTAACTTTACCATAATATTTCACCACCAGATGATTGCAGTATAAATTTATATATTTAAGCGTTAGAATTCTGTACCTGAGAGATCATTTGTGTACTTTAATAACCTTTAAGAGCTAAAAAAATATTATAAAATGTTATTTACACAAAATCCGGGGTAAAATTTATGATAAATGAGATAAGGGGTTTGGGAGAGGAAATATTAAGTAAAATTGGTTCAAAAGCTGGCTTTAGAAACGAAAAAGTTATTAACTGGAAAAACTGGCTGCAATTGTACAAATTTCGTCCTGAGTTCACAGATGACCCTTATGCCTGGCTTACAGATGTACTTGCTTTAAAATCCGTAGATTCGGGAAATTACGGGGTTGGAAGCATAATAACAGATGCTGAAGGAAAGATTGTGGCTCTTGGGCACAACCTTGTTTACTCTCCTTCTTTTCGGAGTGACCTGCACGCAGAAATGGTTACATTAAACTATTTTGAAGAAGAGAACCCGCAAATTACTACTTTAAAGGATTATACGCTTTACACGTCTCTTGAGTCCTGTCCGATGTGCCTGATAAGGCTAATTTCTGCAGGTATTAACAGGGTATTTTATGCTTCTTCCGACCCAATAGGAGGAATGACAGGTTCAATAAATCTCCTGCCTCCCCTCTGGAAGGAACTTTCTGAGCCACAGGTTTTTGCAAAAGCTTGCTGTTCTACAGGCCTTTCAAATGCTGCAACAGCAATAATGCTTATCAATGCAGATGAACTGCTTGACATTTTGAGAAAGCGCCGTTTGTAGTACTCCTGCTCCAGGAATTCATTTCCAGTTTTAGATTACGTAAAGCACAGTTAAAAAATAGAGGGCGACTAAAATTAAATGTTAAAAACTTGCTCATAAAGAGAAGAATAGTTGTAAAAACTATTCTCTGAGTCAACATTTTATAGAAAACAGCCGGTTCAGAAATCTACTCTCGCCCTGTACCCGTACTCAATGCTATAATCCAGATAATAGACAACCTCAGGTTCTATTTTTATCATAATTGTATCCGGATCAGGCGGCAAATCTGCAATAACAGGGAATTTAGCTGCCATAATCTCCCCGATTTCCCGCAGTTCCTTCTCATCGGTAACTATCGATGCCCTGCCTTCAACCTGGAGTGCCTGCATATCAAACCAGTCAGGGTCATCCTCATCAACAGTAAACGCTACCTGTGGGTTTTGCATGATATTCTGGACCTTTCGGGTGTTCTTATTGGTTGCCAGGTATACGATTTCATTTTCGGAAACATACGCCATTGTATGAGCCATTGGCCTGCCCTGTGGGCTCACTGTTGCGAGGTTCAGGTAATAGTGATTTGCAAGGTATTCACAAATCTTATCTTTAAGTTCTTCTGTCATATTCCCCCCCAGATTGTAACTTTCAATCAGACCCCATAAAGAGACCTTTCACATAGAGCTTTTCCAGATACTATATTCTACATGTTCTAAGCATTTTTCAATTAATGCTATGAAAGGAAAAATCTAATGATGATCCACTGAAATTTTCAGTCATTTCCATATGAGGTTTATAGAGACAAAACTTATAACTTTTGCTTATAATTCTCAGCTCTTATCCCGAGACAGCCTGTGGGTCTGAAGCTGACTCTTTTGAAAAACATATGATACATATTATAATTTCCTATTAATATATGTATTTAGAAGTTCATTGCTAAAATGTAGGGGGAGACTATCAATGAACTCGGATATGCAAAAAATTTCAATACTCGGGAAAATATCTTGTTTCTGTTTAATGCTTGTACTGATAGCCATTGCGGCGTCTTTGGCATCCGGTTCTGAACCGTATGCTTCCGACCAGGCAGGAGACAGACAGACAGTTCAGGATATGGAAGTCAGAGTTAATCCTGACAGAAATGTCAACTGTGTGAAAACAATGGAAAAGGGGAGCATGACGATTGCGGTTCTGGGATCAGACGAACTGGACGTTAAAAAAATACAGGCAAACTCAGCAACGGTAAGTTCGGTAAAGTCGGCAGGGAAAGTGGAACCGTACGCTATGGAATATAGAGACATCAATTCTGACGGGTATGAAGACCTTGTTATGAACTTTAACTGTCATGAACTGATGACCCAGCTGGATCTTAAAAAATGCTTCTGCAATGAAGTGCCCTTAATGGTCAGAGCCACAATTGAAGAAAACGAAGGAGCAAAAACAATAGAAGGCAGCGATAAGACCCTTATACTCCCGCGCTTCAGGTGATAGAAAGCTCTATCCCCGAAAGTCCCATCAGCACTGCATAGGAGATAAACTGAATAAATGACAGGGGCAGAAATAAAACTGAAAGAAGCAGTCAAGACTTCCGCTTCTTCACACACTCTTTGAGTTTTTCTTCAAGCCGGATCCGGGAGATGAAAACCCCAAACTGGGTTGCAATGGTTTCGATAACAGTACGCACGCTATCCGATAGCTCATACTCCATCCTTGAGGCAAGATAAAAAGCCGCAATAACTTTTTTTCCGTACTTTACAGGAATTATTGCCGTAGCTCTAAGATTTTCCTGCCTGAGCACCTCATCTTTTGAGGTAAGAAGAAGATCTATGTGCTGCTTGTAGACAGGCTGACCTATCATAACAAGCTTGGTATTTGGAGAATTTGCACTATAATGAGAAGCGTTCTCGATAAAGATAGAAGAAAGCCCGCGATGGATAGAAAGATTCATATCTCCGGTTTCGTCATCAATCAGATAGATACCACCGGCAGTGATCTCATCTATCTGAAGGCAAGAGTCAAGCAGCCTATCAAGGGTTTCATCCAGGTAATTCGAAGTGCTTAACGCAATTCCAAGGTCCCTCTGGATATAGAGCAGTTTCTCTTTTCGTTTTCTTTCGGTAATATCCAGAATTATACCTTTAAGGTATCTTACGACCCCATTCTCATCGGCTTCAATAAATGTTCTTTCTTCAACCCAGCGCGCTTCCCCTGATTTTGTCAATATCCGGTATTCCTGAGAGAAGTCAACGTAATCTTCTTCGATTCTTCTTGAGAGTTCTCTTTCGACCCTTTCCAGGTCATCAGGATGCACAATGTTTCCGTACAGAAGCTTTCCCGAAGTAAACTCTTCTACCGTATACCCGAACTTTTTTATGTTCTCAGAGACAAAATCTGCAGGCCAGCACTTCTCTGGCCGCCACAGAAAAACAGTAACAGGGACTTTATTTATTACTGAGATCAGCTCTTTTGCCATCTCCAGCGCACTGCGTAAAGACATCTCATTGAGATATTTGCAGGGTTTTTGCCTGCCGTGGTTTCCGTTTCTAGCCGAATTTGAAGTCGCTTTAGCCATTTTCGTCCCCGTACAAAACCTTTTACAGGAAGCTATGACAAAGTTTTGCATATTTAATCTTTTTGCTACAATTATATGGAACCACGTAATACATTAAAAAGATTGTGAATTCAATATTAGAAATTTCGTTATAGGAAAGCCTGGCAGTGTTTGAAAAGAGAAATATTTAACACATAAATTGGCAGAAAAAAGTAAAAGCCGAGAGAAAAATATATAAAAAAACTTAGTCCCTTTTTTGAAAGTAAGACACTGGGATTCTCCCTCCCCTAAAAAGGTAGAATTATATATCACTGCAGACATCTTTTTAAATATTGTTGGAAGAAATTTTAAAATATTTAGTAGATAAAATATTTAGTAGAAATCATTGCTAAATGATAAAGAAGGCAGGGATTTACATATATGGAAAATGATCTTCAAGGAGTACTGAAAGGGCAGAAGATAGCTTATTTTTCGATGGAGATCGGGCTTCGCAATGAAATCCCGACATATTCAGGAGGTCTTGGAGTGCTGGCAGGCGATACGATCCGCTCGGCTACAGACCTCAAAATCCCGCTGGTAGCAGTAACTCTGGTTAGCAATAAAGGATATTTCAGGCAGAGCCTTGATGCCTTCGGGACCCAGACTGAACTAACTGAAGAGTGGAACCCTTCAAATTTCATGAACCGGCTCGAGCAGGAAGTGAGCGTTAAAATTCAGGACAGAGAGGTCAAAATCCAGGCATGGCACTATGATTGCAAAAGCCTGACCGGCGGCCACATACCTATTATTTTACTCGATACCAACGTGAAAGGAAACTCGTGGGAAGACCGCAGGATCACAGATTTTCTTTATGGGGGTGACCATACCTACAGGCTCAAGCAGGAGATAGTGCTCGGGATAGGGGGAGTGCGCATGCTTGATGCACTTGGCTTTAAGGTCAGAAAATACCATATGAATGAAGGGCACTCAAGCCTGCTCGCCCTGGAACTTTTAAAAAGGAATGGGAAAGAATGTTCAAAGGTAAAGGAACTCTGCATTTTTACCACTCATACCCCCGTAGAAGCCGGGCATGATAAGTTCGATTACGGGCTTGTCAAAGACCTGATCAGGGATGAGAACGATGTGAACACCCTCAGAAGTTTAGGGGGAGCAGACCGTTTTAATACGAGCCTTTTTGCCCTCAACCTGTCCAACTATGTGAACGGTGTCACAAAAAGGCACAGCCGGGTTTCATGTGAGCTCTTTCCAGGGTACTCAATTCAAGCAATAACAAACGGTGTCCACTCTTATACCTGGACCTGCCCTTATTTCAGGCAGCTTTTTGACCACTATATACCCGGATGGGCAAATGAACCCGAACTCCTTGTAAGAGTAGGAGGAATCCCGGATGACAAAATCTGGGAAGCACGCCGAAATGCAAAAAAAGCCCTTATAGACGAAGTGAATGAAAGAACAGGGGCAGGTATGGACTATGAGACCCTAACTATAGGTTTTGCACGGCGTATGACAGCGTATAAAAGGGCAACCTTAATCCTTTCCGACATTGAAAGGCTCAGAAAAGTAAACCGTAGAGGCAGAATTCAGCTTATTTTTGCAGGAAAAGCACACCCTCATGATGAGGCTGGAAAACAGCTTATAAGGGATATTTTCAAAAGCATAGAAACGCTCAAAAACGAGATCAATATCGTCTTCCTGGAAAATTATGATATGGACCTGGCTGCAAAAATGGTCTCCGGCGTTGATGTCTGGCTGAACACTCCAACCCGCCCATATGAAGCCTCGGGCACAAGCGGCATGAAAGCTGCCCATAATGGAGTAGTGAATTTCAGCATTCTTGACGGCTGGTGGATTGAAGGATGGATTGAAGGTGTAACCGGCTGGTCCATAGGCCCCCAGCCCGAAGAACATCTTACCGTAGAAGAGGCAAGGCTTGCTGAGTTTGACGATCTCTACAACAAACTCTACTACATTATCGTCCCAATGTATTACGAGCGCAAAGACGAATGGTTAAAACTGATGAATAACTCAATTGGCATGGTTGCCTATTATTTCAACAGCCACAGGATGATGCGGCGTTATGTCACGCATGCATATCTGTAAACATCAGGAAGTTCGTCCTGAGATCAAGCAGTTTTATTACAGAACAAGGGGGCACAGACAGATGACTGGTTTAAGAAATATCATACCATTTTCATAAATAGAGCCTCGATCCAGATGTAAATCGGACATACCCACCAGTTTGTCTGGCGGCCTTCCAATAAGAAGATAGAAGCTGAAGGGATAAAAAGTAGAAAAAAGAAGCTTGGAGAAATATTGAAAAACGGTAAAAAATTAAGTTGTTATTTTCCTGTTCTTTTTGTTTTTGTCTACAGGCCGCTCCCCAGCCTTTTAACCTTTTCACGGGCACTTTCTGCTTTTGTTTTGGCCCCTTTACTATCCCAGAGGCTGGCTGCAATCTTAAAAGCGTTTTCTGCCCCTTTCAGATTTCCAAGTTTAAGGAATACATTTCCTTTTTCATACCAGGCTTCGGCAAAATCAGGCTTAAGGCGGGTTGCCTTTTCAAAAGCATGCAGAGCTTCCTTTTCCGAACCAGCTTTAAAGAAGACCTTTCCCCGTAACTGCCAGGCTTCGGCATTTTCAGGCTTTATCTCAAGGGCTTTTTTAAAAGCCTGCATAGCTTTATCCTGTTCTCCAAGCCTGAGATGAAGCTTGCCTTTTTCAAACAGAGTATCAGGATCGTCAGGGATTTTTTCCAGAGCTTCTTCAGATTCCCTGAGCTTCTCTTCACACAGGCATATTCTGGCAAGCACTGCATCCTTACCTTCCCAGGCATTTTTCTGCACAGGGCTCAATGAAATAGATTTTTCGAAAGCATCAAGCGCATCCCGGAAGCGCTCAAGTTTTGTTAAAACAAATCCGATGTTAGTCCAGAGCCCTGCATTTTCAGGGTTGATTTCCGAAGCTCTTTCAAACGTATCAAGAGCTTCTTCATAACGCTTGAGTTTCAGCAGGGAATTTCCTTTATGGAACAGGACTGCAAAATCAATAGGATCTTCTTCAAGCACACGGTCAAAAGCCTGAAGTGCGAGTCTTAGTCTTCCCTGCCTGTAAAGAGTCACTCCTTCTTCGTAGAGGGTCCTCGCCCCTGTATTTTCCGGACTCCTTTCTACCCCTTCACTTTCGATATTATCTTTTTCAAGCCCGGTTTCAGAAAGGTATCTGAATTCTGCCGAATCTTTCTGGCCAGGCCTGGTATCAATGTATATAAACTCGTCTTTTGGCACAAAAGACTTGCAGATCCAGCCCGGACCGGCCTTCCTACCGGTAATGACACAGTACCCGTTAACGTACTTTGAACACACTCCACAGCAGTAGATATGCCTCTCGAGCCGATATCTGATCTGGTCGAGCTCGGTAGTAATCAGTCCCTGGTTAAGCCTGGTTTTGAAGGTTTCATAAGGGATGTTCTTTATTTTAATATAGACTGTTGAAGGAGCCGGAGGGTCCCATTCATAGGGCATTTCAGTTTGCTTTTTGCGGATCATAGTTATTGTAGATTTTATTTTGTGGGATCTGGTTTTGTCGATGTTTAATTTTTGTCGATGTTTAATTTTTGTCGATGTTTAATTTTTGTCGAAATCTGTATTTTATGCAAATCGACCTCTATAAAAACATATCTAACCTTATATAGATGGTCTTAAGGGTACTCCCGAGCCTGAGAAAATAATCCATTTCGACCTGTAATTACTTTTTTGGGCCAATTACGGGTTATTTAAGATGGTACCTGCAAAGCAAAAAAGACGCGCTAATAAGAATCACAAAAGGCACTAAAAAAGAAATTAACCGGATATTTTCCGGTTATTAACTCAAAAAACCTTCAGCAATCAGGTAGAAAGTTATGTGGTGTTTGTATCCCCAGTTCCTGTGCTGATGTCGGGCTGAGAACTGAAAGTCCACCAGCCACTCTTACTGCTTTCCGCGCCTTCGGGACTTACAGCCCAGACCCGCCAGCGGTACTGATCTATTCCCTCCAGAAACTTAAAAGAGTAGCTGGTTCCTGATATCCCGGAAACTACATCGGACCCGGAAGATTCCGAAAGCCACTTACCTGTGTTTGAATCATAAGAGTCGATTTCTAAAGTGTAGCTTTCAGCACCCGAAACAGTTTTCCACTTGAGTGCAGCCTGCGTTGTAGAGTTATCGAATACATCTCCACTGGCCGGGGAAACCTGACCAGGAGTGGAGAGAGGCTCAGAAGAAGGCGACGTGGAAGGTTCTTCCACATGCACGACTTTGGTAGCGCTAACACTGCCTGCCCTGTTTGTAGCTGTCAGGGTGTAAGTGGTGGTTTCTTCGGGGAATATTCTCTGGCTGCCGGTCAGACCTGCAGTCCCTATCCCTGGTTCAATGACAACTTCCGTAGCATCGGAAACACTCCAGATTAAATTGGAACTCTCTCCTTTCGCGATGACATCGGGATCCGCATTAAAAGAGGCGATAGAAGGCAAGCCATCAGAAGGCAGGTTTTCTGAAGAGGATTTTTCTTCCGAAGCTGGCAGATTCTCAGCAGGGGTTGAAACCTTTTCTTCCTCAGATGTCATGTTCTCTTTAGGAGGCAGAGGATTTTCTTCAACTGTAACCGTGCAATAGGCCACATCTTCTTTATTGCTATTTGAAGCTATGAGCTTATATGAAGTGGTAGTTGAGGGAGATACGTTCAATGTCCCGGCGGGTTCTACGGTCCCGATATCAGGCTCTATATTAACGTTTGAGGCCCCTGAAACGTGCCAGTTAAGGACAGCACTTTCTCCTGGTTTGATGGAATTCGGACTTGCATCAAAAGAACTGATAAGCAGATCCTTTTCTTCAACCTTAACCGTGCACGTAGCTATTTTTTTATCCCCTTCGCTTGAAGCCATCAGTTTATAAGTCGTTGTTTCAGAAGGAGATACAGAAAAAGATCCGTTTGAATTTACGGCTCCGATATCAGGTTCTATAGTAACATTCGTTGCCCCTGATACATCCCAGCTTAAAACAGAAAGTTCTCCTGGTTCGATTATTTCAGGACCCGCATCAAAAGAATTAATCCCCACTGCTGATGCAGGGAACAGGACTTTAAGAGCAATGGCTATACTCAAGATGGTACCAAGTAATTTTATGGCTTCTGGCAATGAGCTCCATAAAGTCCTGACATGATCCAATACTGACTTTTTATTGTCCTTTTCATCCATAAATAGACTCCGGGAAACCTGCAATTCAGTATAGAGCAGTCAGTTATCGCCGAAAAATCATATTATCGTGAAGGGAAAAATCGGCTTTAGAGCTTTATTCGAAAATAATCATTATTAAAAACTTGATATATAACTCTGGTTTCCCATATTAATTTTTGTTTCCCATATTAATTTTTAGATTTAGACGTCCAGAATCCTTATTCAAGACTATAACTGACGCTTCACGCTGTGCAGATTATTAATTATACATTTTTAAAGCCGAAGCAAAGATTATAGCAATTGTTAAATAATACCATATATATTAATTTTGGCTTATACTTTTAAAAAATAATAAAAGGCTTCCTAAATGAGCGGGCACTTGTGCTTGAATTCTCAAAGATTCCTTTCCAGCTTATTCAGTTCCTTTTCAGCTTATTCAGTTCTTTTCCAGCTTATTCAGTTCCTGGATTCTCAACTCCACAATGCCCATAGCATCTTCAAAGAGCTGTCTGTTAATTTCGATCCCGAAGTATTTTTTGAGCTTTTCTTCAGGAAGCATCGTTGAACCTGCAGAGAGGTAATCAATGTAGTTTTTATTGAAGGTTTCCGGTTTTTCTTTGTATTGTTTGAAGAGAGCAAGAGTTATTGCCTTTGAAATCGCGTAATTAAAAGTATAGTAGTTATTTGTCAGGTAGATGTGGCTAATGTAGGTCCATTCCGCAGAGTCTTCTGTGTAATATTCGATGGATTTGCTCCTGTATTCCTTAGATAGGTCTGTCCAGAGGGCGTTGAGTTCAGCTCCGCTGACCTTCCCGTTTTCAGAGTATAGCTGGTGGGCCTTATATTCGAATTCCGTAATCATGGGCTGGCTGGTAAAGTAGTTCTGGTATTCACCTATATGCTGGGCAAGCACAGCAACTGCTGTTTCCTTATCGGAGTTTTCAATAATATAATCAACAAAGAGTTCTTCATTGAAAGTCGAAGGGACTTCCATTTCGTAAATCTGGCCCGAGCAATAGAAATAATCCGTGAAATTGCCCATCAGATAGAAATTAATTCCATGCCCGAGTTCGTGAGTAAGGGCCTTCTGGTCACTGATAATGCCGTTATAGTTCATGAAAATCAGAGCAGGGGACTTCAGAGCACAGAGCCCGTAACAGTAGCCTCCTGGCTGTTTTCCGTGCTCTGGGTCAGGATATACATCTATGAAATTTCCTGTTACCATTTTTAAAAATATTTCATTGAAACTGGAGTCCATCCTTGAATAGGATTTCTGGATCTCCTGCAAAGCATCTGTGTAAGTATAGTTTTTACCGGGTTGATCCGCCAACTGCAGCATAAGGTCATAAGGCCTGAGCGTTTCAAGCCCGAGCTTTCTCCTCCTGAACTCGTTATAGTCCTCAAATATATCTTTCCTTTCCTTGAAAACCGTGTTCATATCCTCAACCTGGTCTTTTGTGAGGTAAAAGTTGTACAGGCTGGATTCATAAGAGTCCCTGTATTTTAGCTCTCTTGCAATAAGGTCGTCAAGCCGTGCCTTTTCGGAATAGAGAGATGTCATCGAGCCAGATTCGGATATAAGGTGGTAAAACCTCTTATCATAACACCTTTTCCTGTTTTCCCTGCTCCGGTCTGTTGAAAGCAGAGTACCGTAGGACTGAGAGTTGACCTGAAATTCTTCCCCGCTCTCAAGAGTTATATTCCCTGCCATAGTGACTTCATTGGTAATCTTAGAAAGGGCCTCAGTTTCCAGTTTCATACGCTGATTTTCGATTTCTGCAAGATACACAGCCTGGGCTTCATCCACCGGCCTGTGCTCTATAAACCTCATATAGTTTGCTTCAAGGAAAGGCCGGTATGCCTCAAGTCCGGGCTCTTCGGAAAAGAGCTTCTCCCACTCCTCTTTATTGAGAGAGGTCAATTTTACGGTTGCAAATGAACTGGCCTTTTTATCTTCTGTGATCAGGTCCTGAGATTCCGCAAGAAGAGAAATAAAAAACTTATCATTCACGTTTTTACTGAGCTGAGTATAAGCGTAAATATAGAGAACGTCAATAGCTCTTGAAAACTCTTTTTCAGTTTCAAGATAATTCAGTAAAACCGGCCCGGACAGTCTCTCAAATTCCTGACGGAAAGTCCGGTTCATTTCTTCTGATTTCTTTTTTAGTGATCCAAGCTTTTCCAACGCATCTTCCCTGCTGCTGAAAAGATAGGAATTGTTCCATTTCGTAGTAACTTCATCAGTATTAAGTTCTTTATTTATTTCCATAAAATTCTACCCCTAATAATTATCAATTTATAACTGTGAACGTAATACGCAGGACTGAGAATATATACGGACTGGTTCATATTAACCTGATGTCCAGAAAGGTCCAAAAATGAAGTCAAAAACCTCAAATTCATAATCATCCAGGCTGAGTGCAGGTTAAGAAATCAACTTGAAGTAGAAAGACCAGCCGGGTCAAATTATTTATATCCGCTCTCTCATTACTGTTTCAAAAAGATGAGTTCTTAAAAAGGTAAGTTCTATGAACTGTTGTGAACTACCCCACGCTAAAGCTGTGTGGCTTCCTGGTTCATCCCTCTCTCTTTTGAGAGCAAGTCCCCAGGCTCTTCCCTGCGTTCCGCAGGTGTCAAGTTGTTATAAGATTTTGATCAAGGAGAGAGAATTTTTTGATATTTATTGCAGCATTGATATCTCTATCATGCGGAGTCTTGCAATCAGGGCTACACACTTAAAATATAATTTGAGTACGAGAAATAGTCGTATTTTACTTAAACAGTCCTAGTTTTGAATCAAAGATAGTAAGTAGCAAAAGTCAGAAGGAATTTTGCTTGTAGAATTATATATTGAGGGGATAGTCTAGTTATTTATAGGATGTGTAATTAATAATAATATAATTTACATTTAAAGAAATGTAATATTATTAATTCTGAATTATCTAATAAAGTTAGTAAGTGAAACAGTAATAATAGAGTGGGAAAGTAGAACAGTAATATAAGATGTATAAGATGTACATTAGCTTTTGAAAATAGAAGCTATGTGGGGGAAGATAAATGGGAAACCAGGGAAAGTTACATTCAATAGCTTTAGCTTCAATAGCTTTAGCTTTTGTATTTCTAATTTTAATCTCAGCAGCAGCATCCGCGCAGGTGACCAGAATTGGAAAAGGGTCTGATCCTGCTATTTATGGCAGTAAAGTGGTCTGGACAGATGACGGGGTTATCCGTGTTTATGACCTGAACGCTAAAACATATACTACAGTTGACTCTTCTGCAGCGTCATATCCAGCTATTTATGATAACAAATTAGTGTGGCACGACGAGAGTAGCGGGACACCGAGACTTACTGTATATGATATTGAAACTACTGCAAGGTCTTACATTACAAAAGATGTGGACAGCAGCAGTGTCCCATACATCTACGGTAATAGAATAGTGTGGAGTGCAAACTACAATGAATCAAATTATAATTACAACGTATATATGAGGGATATTTCAACTTCCGAACAGATTAAAATTGCAGATGGAAACAGTCCTGACATATATAAAACAAAGATAACATACGGTTATGAGGACGAAAATGGGAGAACCATAGTTGTTTACGATATTGATACTAAGGAAACTATAAATGTACACTCTTCTAGCCAGATATTTAATCCCCATATATATGGTAATAAAGTGATATGGTCAGACTTCTATTCCAGGGATGGATTTATTCAAATGTATGACCTTGTTACCAAAGAAACCATAGATGTTACCAGTGATAATACAGGTAATACTTTATATGGGTCTGATACCGTTGATGCCGGAGATGACACAGGTACTCATATTGACATAAACGGGAACAAAATCGTATATTCAAAATCTGGCAATGACCAGTTTGGTTATGCGGGGGTATACGTTTATGATATTCCTTCAGCAAAAAGCACTCCTGTCTATATTTACCCAAAACAGACTTACACAACACCTGATATATACAATGATAATATTGTATGGGGGATAGACAGTAACCGTGGTGTGAGTACTGTCAATGATAACGGTATCTATGTGAGTAATCTTTCTGCAAAAGATATCTTCCCGCCAGTAGCTACATTTACTGCCAACGTGACTTCCGGAACTCCACCTTTAGTTGTGTTATTTACTGCCAGCGGTATTGATGAAGTTTCAGCTTCATGGCTCTGGGATTTTGGGGACGGAATTACCTCTAAAAATGAAATGAATGCAACGCACACATTTACGAAACCCGGCACATACGGCGTTACTCTAAAGGTGACCAGTGCCACCAGCAATATTTCTATAAGTAAAGCGGGTTACATCAAAGTCACTAATTCGACCACTCCAGATCTGGGAACTCCGGTTGTAAACTTCAGTAGCAGCGTTACCGAGGGGTATGCCCCCCTGGAAGTACAGTTTTATGATATTTCCCAGAATGCAATATCAAGGGTATGGGACTTTGATAACGACGGAAAACCCGACTCCAATGACCCGAATCCTGTTCACATATATACAGATCCAGGGACGTATTTTGTCAACCTCACAATAAGAAATGCAAATGGAACCTACTCAATGGTTACTACGATAAATGTAATGGAAAGCAGCTCCAGCGACGGTAGCAGATCAGGTGGAGGAAATAGCCACAGCAGTAGTAGCAGCGGTGGTGGTGGAGGCTCTCCCGAACCTGCAAGAAACATTGATTCGAAGGAACTCTGCCAGGTCTTCATCTCTAACGGAAAAGAAGTAAAGTTTGATTTCAAAAAGAACGCAACATGTGTTGTTTACGCGAGTTTTGATGCAAAAAAGACCCTGGGCAAAACAACAACCGTCACCGAAATGTTGAAAGGAAAATCTGCTCTCGTTTCCGAAATGCCTTCCGGAGAGGTCTACAAATCGTTTAACATATGGGTTGGAAACGGCGGAATTGCAACCTCAAAGAACATTGAAAACCCTTCAGTCTGCTTCAGGGTTGAAAAGTCCTGGGTGCAGGAAAAGGACATAGATCAGGATTCCATTGCACTGAATACATACAGTGATGAGAAATGGGAACAACTGCCAGTAAATCTGGATGAGGAAGATGACAAATTCCTGTATTTCACAGCCGAAACTCCGGGATTTGCTTCATTTGCTATTACAGGGAAAGCAAAAAGCACTGATGGAGAAACCGAAACTGGAGCAAATATGGGATCCGAAGCCAGGGCAGCTGATGAAACGGATACTGAGGGCAAAGGACCTGAATCAGGAACTGGCCCGAGTATGAGCACGCCTGGCTTTAAAGTTATTTATGGGTTAGCCGGATTGTTTGCAGTGTTCCTGTATAGAAGAAAGTAAAAAGAAGATAAAGTAAAAAAGTGAAGTACCGGATTCGATATGAAAAAAGAGGGAAATTAATCCCTCTCATTTTTTTCTTGTTTTTCAGCTATTTCCTGACTTTTTAGCTCTTTTTTATCTAATTTAATTCAATATTATACCATTCAGCTAAAAAAAATCTTGAATTCAACTATTTTTACTTCGCTGGCTACTAAAAAAATTAACATTAAACCTGATTATTTCTATATTTACTAAGTCGACTTTTGTTTGAACAGCGTTTATCATGAGAAAAAAGCAGAATAAATTAATTAAAATACATTAAAATAAATAATTACCTATCATTATTATAGTAAAGCTCTAAACTATTTGAGCTATACAAATAACACATTCGAGATAGGCATCTGGGGAAGGGGAATGATAAGCAGACACTTTTCTATTTTGTTAGCTTTTGTTTTTTTGATTTTGATTTCAACAATTGTATCCGCTGGACAGGAGATTCGGATTACATCATATGGCGAGAGGGGTTTTAATCCTGCTATTTATGATGATAAAGTTGTCTGGACGGATGATATTTTTTCTGGGAATATCTATATGCGAGATTTATCTACAGGCAAAAAGAAGAAAATAACAGATCAACCGTGTTCATTACCTGCTATTTACGGTGACAGAATAGTGTGGGTGCGTTCAGGAAGTATCTACCTGTACAATATTTCTTCCGGCACTGAAACCCGGATTGCAACTGCCGATTCGGCAAATAGGAGACAAATAGAATATCTGGGCATTTATGGCGACAAGGTAGTATGGGAAGACAATCGAAATAGAAATTATAGCAGTGAAAACTGGAATATCTATGTTTACGACCTCTCCACTTCCAGGGAAACTCGGATCACGTCAACACCAATTGATAGCACTTTTGCAACTGAGGTTGCTATCTACGGAGACAAAACAGTCTGGCGGGGTGACTGCATTGACAATGAGAACAGAGTGAACGACATCTACATGTATGACCTCTCCACTTCCACTCAAACTCAAATCACTACAAACGGATCTGCATGGGATCTTGAAATTTACGAAGACAGGATTGCATATACGGATAGTCGAAGTGGAAGACCCAATATTTATCTGTATAATATTTCTACCTCCACGGAAATTCAAATAACTACCAGTGGATCAGACTATTCAATTTCTGGTATCTACGGGGACAGGATAGTGTGGCAGGATAATCGCAACGGAAACTGGGACATCTATATGTATGATCTTTCCACTTCCATGGAAACTCAGCTAACAACTGATAAATCAGACCAGAAGAAGCCTACTATCTACGGGGACAGGATAGTGTGGCAGGATTATCGTAACACTGATCCAAACGAATACTATTGCGAGATCTATATGTATGATTTTTCGGATAAACCTGTAGTCCCGTTCGCTTCTTTTACCAACAATGTAACATCCGGGTCTGGAAACGTACCATTAACAGTATTATTCACCGATACCAGCACCGGTGGAGAGCCAGCATCCTGGTACTGGGATTTCGGAGACGGCATTACTTCAAAACATGCTCAAACGGCTACACACACATTCACGAAAACAGGAACATATGACGTCAGTCTGACAGTAACCAATTCCGCAGGCAGCAGTACGGTGAAAAAATCAGATTGTATTACTGTCACTCCTCCACAGGCACCTGTAGCAGACTTTTTTTCTCCGAGGGTAGAGCAGGTAAAAAGTTTTGGAGGAGGAATTTTCGTAAATGAAACTTTATTGTTTATGGACAACAGTACAGGATCACCCACATCATGGTTCTGGGACTTTGGAGACGGTGCCACTTCAACATCCCAGAATCCAGCACATACGTACAATGCTATGGGTGGATACACTGTCAATTTAACTGTAACTAATTCTATTGGCGGCAGTACAAAAGGCACTTATGGTTATGTACTCGTTGGAATTATTGACGAGTCTGCATCTCCTGCACATTTCTCATCCAATATAACAAATGGCAGTGCACCACTTACAGTTATATTTCATGACGATGATGCAGATATAATAGACCCAATCTGGCGTGAATGGGACTTTGGCGATGGTGTTACTCAGTTTTATAGGGTCGATTATAATGAGTCTGCAACACCATATGCAACACATACCTATGAAAAACCTGGTAAATATACTGTTACATTATATCTGGACAACCGCGGCGGGAAGTCCATAATAACAAAATACAATTATATCACGGTCACAGGCCCTAATGTGCCATTGGCAGATTTCTCTGCGAATGTCATTTCAGGTCGAGCACCTTTAGTTGTATTATTCACTGATACCAGCACTGGCCAGGCCCCTACTTCCTGGCTCTGGGATTTTGGTGACGGTATTCATTCAAAACATGCCATGAATGCAACTCACACGTTTACTAACCCTGGTATATACGACGTTACTTTAACAGTGTCATGCAAAGCAGGTAATAATAAAATTAAAAAGTCGAACTATATCAATGTCACAGCTTGAAATCTCAAGGATTACCTGCTGGAAACTTTAACTCAACATCATACCATCCCGCTAAAAATAACCCTTGAAGCAGCAGCTGATACCGCAAAGACAATTACAGTAACCGGGAGCATACAGGCCAGGTCGTACTTCAACTGCTCCTTTTCTCCTCCATATTCTATAGCTCCTGCAAAACGGGTAAGGATCGCACTGATAAGGACAATGTAAACCCCTATCGCAAGCAAAAACTGGTCCGGAGGGATGGACTGAGAAAAAGTTTCAGGACTGATCTCTACGGGCATCCCGGAAAGGTCTGCAGGCACCCTGCTCACCCTTTCTGCTACCTGGTTAAGGATTTTTGTAATAACCTCAGAAAGGGCAAGGGTAATTCCTGCAATAAGTGGCGCAAAAATCGCAGCAGTAGTACGCATTGTTGAGGTGACGTCATAAAGGGAACGCCGGATGCGCTCTTCTACGGCACTGAGTTCTTTTAAGTGGTCTGCAAGCTTGATAATCGAAGCCCCTGCAGCTTCATGGTTTTTGTGGACGCTTTCCGTAAAGAGGAGCATGGTGTTTCTTATCCTCTCGGAATATACGTGCCTGAAAGCCCCGAATTCTTCATCAAAAACGGCGTCTTTAAGATTTGTCCTCATGCTGAGCAGGTTCATGGAAATACCCTCATAGGCCTCCCCTATTTTTGAGCCTTCCATGGTCCTGGCAGTATGGGCAAAGGCTTCTTCAGGTGCTTTTCCTTCCGAAATCCTTCTGCCCAGCACAAAGAGAGAATCTGCAAACTCCTGCTCCATCTGTTTTATCCTGTCTCTTATTTTCTTATACGGGAGAGATGAGTAATAGAGGTAGATTGAAAGCCCCGCAGTCCCGCCTACAACCAGAGGAAGGGCTGGAAGGAGATACCCTCCAAGAGGAGTTGTAGACACTATTCCGCCGGGGTTTCCAGAAGCCAGAAGGAGATATCCCACGTCAGGATGCAGACCAAGGTCCCGGTGAGTATGGCAAACCGCTTCTTCTGCCTTATATCTGCAAGGTCAGGATGGGTATCCGGAATTTGCCTGGGAATAAAAGCAACAGGCCTCTGCATCAGGATATACTCTGAGTAGACTGCTGCAAGGAACGGAAAAACAAAGTCATAGAGAAGGACGAGGTCAGTAATCTCGGGTTTCATCCCTACAACCGTTACAGCAGGCAGGAGAGCGACAAGGGCAAGTGGGATCAGGATAAATATCGAGTACAGAACATAGCTGGGGGTTTTCAGTTTTTCGGCAAAAGATTCCATCAGGCTTTCAGTCCCTTCAAGGCTGATATCAAGAGCTCGGTTCAGGGTAATGACCCTCTGGGCTTCATCTGGTTCTGCCGTGGAGCTCTTGATCAGGTGCAGGGAACGTTTGAAGTATTCGCTATTTCTGCCCCACAGGTCGGCAAAAGAGAGGAGAGCGTCATCCATGCTGCTGTAGAGCCTCAGGTTCAGGTCCCAGGCCAGCTTTTTCAAGTCCGTGGCAAGCGGCCTCTCAGAGTTCCGGGCTGCAAAAAGGACAGCGTGTTCAAGGTTTGGGACCAGCTTCATTGACATGATGATATAGCTCAGGATTTCCGGGATATCTCCAAGGGAGGATATTTTCATAAAGCCTGCTTTTATCTTCACATACTCACTCAGGTAACATAGAACTATCAGTGGGATAATAAATGTCAGGATTCCCATGATGAAAAGAGTCCTGTGGTCGAAACTTCTGGAAAAAAGCAGGAAAAGGTCTATTCCGAGCAGCAGAATTAAAGTCACAAATGTGCCCACGTAAGAAAACAGTACAGTCTCAAAGGCTTCCAGGTCAAATCCCGTAAACCTGAGGGCATTCCTGTACTCAGGACTCACGCTTTTTTCACATTTCCTGCTGAAGGATTGAGGGTCCGGGACAGCCCATCCCCACTGCTTTACCGTGGATTTACAGGCTCTTACGTACCAGCTGCTTTCTTCCATTTTCCCGACTCCTCAGGCAGCTATTTTTACATTTGACAGTTGCTTTTCTTCTGATAGTTGTTTTTCTTCGGGTATCTGTCTTCCGAATCCCTGTTTTCCTATCCCGGACCATTCCCTTACAAAATTTTCAAACCATATTTCCCACTGCCTGTACAACTCTTCGAGATAGGTTCCTGAGCTGGATTTTGGGGCGGTTTCAAAGCCGGGCCTACCTGCTTTAATTGAGTCTGAAAGCAGCCAGAACATGTTGTTAGCCTCACTTACGGCGTCTGCTTCGAGCAGGAAAGGCATGCGATCCCCTTCATCTGCAATTTTTTCTTTTATTCTTGCCCTGAGTTCGATATTTTTCATTGCAGTATCAATGGTAATTCCCCATTTCCGGGCAATTTTTCCTATAAGTTCGGACTGCCCCTGTTCGAGAACCTCTCCTGCAAGCAGGCAGTCCTGAGAGGGGTCGTAATACATAATATCGGTAAAGATTTCGGAAGGTTCCAGTTCTTCAATACAGGCACATGTAACCTCTGCAATCCGGCTGACCCGTTTTACTTTTCTCATACTGCCCCCTGGCCTGATGCCTGAACAGATTATCACTGCATCTGTCGCCTTAAAAGAAGCAGGAGGGACACCGAGGGTGTGTACTACTCTCTCATAAACGTTTTCAACGGATGAACCATGGATTGTGCCTATAACTGAGTTTCCGGCATTTCCTACCTGCATGGCTTCGTAGAGCACTTTGACTTCCGGCCCTCTCACCTCTCCCAGCACCAGAGAAGAGCTCCCAAGCCTGAGGGCAGCCCGAAGCGCAGTTTCAGGGCTCATTTCCGCTCCTGACTTCAGGACAGAAGACTGTGAACTCATCCCCTGAACCTTCCAGCCAAGTTCCTGGAGTTCTTCTGTGGGGAGTTCATGTGTGTCCTCGATTGTCAGAATCCTGTATTTCTGCGGGATTTCAAGAAGCATTGCTGATAAAAGGGACGTTTTTCCGGCTCCCACCTCTCCTGCGACAAGGACAGAAGCCTGCCCGTCCATAAGGAAACTCAAAAGCCCTGCTGCAAAAGGAGAAATAGAGCCTGTATTGATCAGTTTCGGCAGGGTCCAGGGTGTAAGGGAATGCTTTCGGAAGGCGTATGCAAGCCCGTTTGCACTTAGAGGGTCTCCTATTACGGATACTCTTACCCCGAAAGCCTCAAGGTTAAGCTCAAGCACCGGGACGGCTTCTCCAAATGGCCTGCCGCTAATAGTCCTGAACCTTGAGACAAGGGCATCAAGGTCGTCCTGCGAGAGAAAAACATTGCTTGTGCATTCCTCTCCATCCATTACAACATGCACCGGGTTTGTATCGGCAGGGGCATTGATGTATACGTCCGTTATTCTGAAATCCGAAAGGAGGTCTTCTACGATCCCGAGCCCGTTTGTATACCTTGCAAGGAGATCAGCATAACTTTCAAGTTCATCCGGACTGCAGGCTTTCCCGCTTTCGAGCAGTTCTTCTCCCAGGAGGGCTTTTGCCATCCGTTTAAAGTACTCCCTTGCTCCTGTCGGGTCTGCAAAGGCAAGGTCCTTTGGCCTGTGCCTGATCATCCTTCTCCTGACTTTCTCAAGCAGCCTGAGTTCTTCCTGCCGAAGGTTGTATTCAGGAGGCCGGATCATGTAAAGCTTTTCAGGCCTGTCGGTATAGCGGTAAATGGAAACCTCAAGGTTTCTTCCTTCCCTGCCGTTAATGTCATAACATTCGAGAAATTCGGTATTTTCCGGAGCCTCGGTGTAAATCCTGGAACTGGAAAAAGGCGGCCTGACATGAGATTTAATCCTGCTTTCGTAGTCAAAAAAAGTGTCTGTGATCTGTAGGGTTTGTGGAATTATCTGCAAATTTGCCTTTTTTGTTCCCCTCTGCCTTCTCCTTTTTCTCTTTATCCTCCCCCCGAACCGGATGCGAAACCAGTTTAGATAAAGAGATCCCGGCTAGAGATGCAGGAGTAACTTCCCCAGAGATGTTTTCTATCAGGTTTTCGGTTTTCGTTCCTGCTTTTCCTCCTATTTTTAACTTTAATTTTGACTTTGAGTTCACCCTCGCTAGTCCTTCCGAATTGTTTACCTTTTCTTTTTCGTCTTTCAAACCTTCTAACAAACCTGATGACAAACAATAGCCGGACTTTTTGATAACAGGAACGGAAGGAACTTCAGGAAAACAGGATATTTTCTTTTCGATTTCATTCAGGGTGCTGTAGAAACCTTCGGAACATGCCACGCAGACAGGGGCAGCATCTGGAGCTCTTGCAAACATCTTTTTGGTAATCTCCCTCAGCTCGGACCTTGCTTTTAAAGGATCAGTTTCCACGGTTTCGGCAAGAGAAGCAATTATCTTCTTTCTTTCAAGCTCACACTTATTCTTTTCCTGCCTGTCACACGCTTCAGGGACAACTTCAACGCTCCGGTACGCTGCAATAGTTCCCTTGAAGCCTGCCAGAGCATAAAGCAGGGACAGGGATTTTCCTTCATAATCCCGTTCGTAAAGCCTTGAGAGTACAAGGCAATCGGCATGAATCTCCTTTTGCAGTATTCCGAATACATTCTTTCTGCAGTGCGAATCGTTTAGCGAAGACCCGGCTTCACATTCTCTGCAATTAATTACAATTGTTTTCCGGTTTTTCGTCTGCTTTATCCTGTGAGGACAGTTTTCTTCTTCCTCTTTCTTTTTACCCTGAAGTACGCCCTGATTGAAGCTTTTAACAGCTTCCTGCAGGCTGCTGGCAGCATCCTGAAGTTTAAGCATTATATCCAGAATTCAAACCCCCGTTTCCCCGGATAACTCTGTAATTAATATTCAAATGTATTAAAGTGTTTCGATTAATCGCCCGTGATGAATCTTTAAGCTAGCGCAGGATAATTTTAAAAAAATAGAATAAAAGGAATTAACGAAGAGAGTTTAAAAGAGAGTTTAATAAAGACTTACAAACCCCTCAACCCTTTTCTGATAATAAAGATACTCCTGGGCATACCCGCAGTAGTGTCCGAAATATTCCCGCCCCCATTGTCCCATACAGCTCAGGTTTGTACAGGTTTCAAAGTAGCTGTCATCGATATGGTAATGCTGGATGATCTGCCTGACGTGGGTATCTACCGGAAAAGATTCCATTTTCTCAAAGGCGAAAAGGAGGACGCAGTCAGCAACTTTTTCCCCTATTCCGCGGAGCCTCATAAGACGTTCCCTGGCATATTTGTATTCAAGGCGAAAAATGGCATCAAAGTCCAGTTCTCCTGAACATACTTCTTCTGCTGCTGCTTTTATGCGTTCCGCCCTGAAGCCGAGCTTGCACCTGTTAAGGAGAGACATATCCGCGTTTGCAAGAGTCTCGGGGTCGGGAAAGCTGAAATATCCATCTTCGAGCTCCTGCCCTAAATGCTGGCTCAGAAGGCAGATCCTTTTCTTTATTGTTGGGATGCTCGAAGCCGTGGCAAGCATATAAGAAATCAGGCATTCCCATGGGTCCTGACGGATTAGACGAAGGCCCATGTACCTGTTTATCGCCCTGTCTATCAGAAGGTCCCTGTTGATGCTCTCATAAATTAAAGAGAGGTCGTCGTCAAGGCGAAAATAATGAGAGATAAATTCGGGGTGGAGACTTGAATCAACCAGCAGTTCTCCGCTGTCTTCCTCCTGTGAAATACGGATGACATTATCTCCTACAACTCCCGTCCACCAGTCTCCTTCCTTTTTCCAGCGGAACACCTGCCCGCAGTCAAGGGTGTAATTGAGGTTAAAAAGTTCGGGTTCAAGCCTGTACATCCAGTTCAAGCCCCCTCAAAAAGATTCCCGCAGTTAATGTATCCCCTAGCCCTACAGTCGTTATAGGGGATTTGCAGAGCATTGTGGGGAGGATGCAGAGCATATAACCATCCACTAAAGCAAAAGCCCCCTTCCCGCAGGCTGTTCCGCCAAAGGCTTTCAGGAAAAGCTGCAGCTGCTCCCTTCCAAACCTGCTCTCCTGAAGTTTTAAAGCATCTTTTTCTACAAATTCCCGCCCTCCGAGCCTGCCTGAAGCCGCATATGCTCCTGCACACTTCAGCCCAAAGCCCATGGCTTCGAGTTTTTTCCCGGCTGCTTCCAACAGGGCCGGACTTTCTCTATAATCCCATTTTCTTTCATCCCATTTTTCTGAAATTCCGGATTCAGCAGAGTTTTCAGAATCCGGCTTAAAGGCAGCCAGAACGAATTCCCTTGTGTGAATAAAGAGTTTTCCAAGCCTATTCAAAGAAGCAAGTTTACATGCTGCCTTCCCTATAGATTCGGCTTCCATATGTAAAAGCCCTTCAGAAGGAATTCCGTGCAGGTCAGTAAACATTGAAAGTTCATCTTCGTTCATTCCGATACTGTCTGAGATTCCAGCAAACTTTGAAAACACTGAATTTGCAATCTCTCTGCTCGCAAAATGCCCGAATTCTACATGAATCCTGAGCCTTTCATTCTTTGCTTTCCATGCTTTAAGTTGAGAATAAGAATTTTCAATGATATCTTTATAGGTGCTGCCGTCTGGATAGGTCTCAAGAAGGAGATGGAAACCCGATATGAGTGCCCCGTCCATTTCTTCTGCATGACTCAGGGCATAATTCTCAAAAGCAGAACTGGTAAAGAGCCTGAAATTTAAGTGGTCACAGGTCGCTATGAAGCGGTTTTCCCTGGGGACCCTTATTTCTGTCCCATAAAGGGAAAAGGTTTCACCTTCGGAAAAATCAAAAACGAAATGTATCGGGTCCTGGTTGCTGAAAGGAGTATGTGTATTACGTGTGTTATGCTCATTATGTATATTTTTTTCAGATTCCGTTTTCGTCTTTTCCGCCTTCAGATTTTCCTTTCCCGCTTCTTCATCTGCCTGTAGAGGAGCATCTGGTAAATATACTGCCTTTTTTGAAAATAAAGAAAGCTGGATTTCTGAGGGGACTGCGACATTCGGGACTACTCTCGAGGCCCCGATTTCAGAAAGGGCATTTGCCATAATCCCGGCATTCCCACCCATTCTCACAAGGGACTTTTGAAAATATCGGTTCTTCAGGAACTCAAAGACTGTCTGCTCAAAAACAAGCCATTCAGCCCCATAACCGTTTTTCATACAATAGGCAAGCCCTGCCACAAAATCGGATTCGGAATGAATTTTTTCGGGAGGATTTTTTATCTTTTCAAGAATTTCAGTCTTCTTAAAAGCTCTCAGCAGTTCCGAAACTTCAGCTCCGTTTATCCTGTATACAGAGTCTATATTTACGTTATAGCCGCAAAGTATATTCATCTAACCGGTTCCTGTAGATTCAAATAAAGAGGCAGCCTTTTTTTCAGGCTTTCATATTGAAAATATTTCAATTTATTGTAAAACGAGACAGATAAGGAATCTGTCTCAAAAAAATATTTTGGGAATAATGTTTAGGGAAATAATTTCACAAAACTTTCTAGGGAAATAATTTCACAAAACTTTCTGGAATATACATAATTTATTTCCCTGACTTGATCTGTTTCATCCTTGCAAGCATGGCAGCAAAAGCCCCTGCAGAAATGGTATCGCCTATCCCTACTGTTGCTATTGGCTTATCTACTACTTTGGAAGGGATGAGAATAGCGTCATGGTCCGGCCCGTAGATATAACCATATTCGAATTCATCCGGGCTGCAGAGCTTTCTTCCAGTACAGTAGAGCTTGAAGTTTTCCAGATCTTCTAAACCCTGAGCCGAGACAGGTACTCTCAGGCCGGCTTCGGCTTCAGTAAGGTTCTCGATTTTCCCGTTAAGGGCCTTGGCAGCTGCCAGGACCGAGGAAAAGAGCAGGGCATCCCTTTGTTCTTTCAGGGTGAGAGGATGACCTTTGGCAAGGATGCAGATATAGAAGCCAAGAGAGTGAACGTGTACCCTTTCAAGTTTAAGGTCCTTCATTAACTGGACAGCCCCCTGGTAAAGGGACATAATCCCGTTTTCTCCTTTCCGGATAACGGAATATGAAAGTTCCTCATACCCCAGCACGTTAAGGGCATTTGCCACTTCCACAGTGTCAAGCCCAAGGGAATGAACATGACTTGCAACAATATCTGTTAGCATAGTCTTTCTTATAAGCCGGTTCTGGATGGATGTAAGTTCCACATGGATGCGGAGGTCAGGGTTAAGGGACTTTAACTTTTTAATTACTTGTACTGAGTGTTCAACGTAGTCCTTATAGGTAGACCCGTCCTCGTATTCTTCTTTTATCATTTGATAACCGGAAAGCATTGCTCCGTCAATCGGGAAAATGGAGTCAAGCTGCTCATAGACCTGTCTGTCCATATCCAGACGGATCCATTTAGGACGGGAAGAAATAATCAGACGGTTGTCCCTGGGTACTTTGAAATTGCTCCCTGCACAGGTCACGTTGAGGTCTTTGGAATATTCAAATATCCAGTTGACCTTTGACCCGATTCCGGGCTTGAAAGCCTCTGCAGGTGGTTTGAGGATGACCTTTCCGTTTTCCACTTTCGGATGAAGGATATTGCCGCTATTTACAAAGTATTCTGCCTGCTCTTCGGAAAGCCAGGGAATATAAGTTACTATCTTTTTCAGGTCTAACTGGGCAAGAAGGTTTGAAATAATCCCTGCCTGGCCGCCCATGCGTGCATAATCAAAACCCAGATGTTCCTTTAGCCACTTATGGGTTTCTTCTGTATACGCAGGCACTTCTGCAGCTTTTCCTTCCCGCATAGAAATAAGCAGTCGGGCAACAAAATCCATAGGCTCGGCAATTTCTCTTGGATATACCGCAACTCTTTCCTGAATTTCAGCCTCATCGAAAAGCCCGATAAGCTTTGATATGTCTTCCTCAGTCAGGTGTCTGATAGCATCTATATTGCTATTATAAGCTACAAACATCCCGTCCAGATAAGGAAGGGCTTCTTTTGCATTGTAAAACGCTTCTGTATGGCGCTGTTCCCATTCTTCCATGTCCACGTCAGTAAACCCCCTGGGAATAAAATAAAGTATCCAGAACTAAAAAATAAAAAATCTGGAGTAAAGGAAAATAAACCAGGATAAATCCAAACTTTTGAGTACATGGATTATCTTGCTATATTTCCTCTAATCTCATTCTACGTTTACTTATTTAACTTTGTGTAAATTAAAGATCTTAGGGGAAGTCAGTCTGACCTGATGCCAGCATTGAGCTGTATTTACGAGATCTTATATCCAATACACAAAGTCACTCGGTTCATGTTGTATAGTCAGCATTGATCCTGATATAATCATAAGTCAGGTCGCATCCCCAGGCAGTTGCGGATTCTCCTCCCATTGCAAGGTCAACGGTAATGACGATTTCGTCATTTGCCATTATTTTCTTCAGGAGTGCAAGATCAGAAGCCGTGGAGATCTCCCCGGATTTCACAAGCTCTACCTCTTCTCCTCCTCCCAAGAAAGATAGAGACAGCCGTTCCTGCTCAAGCTCGGCACCTGAATACCCTGCAGCTGCAACAACCCTGCCCCAGTTAGGGTCTTTCCCGAAAATGGCAGACTTAACCAGAGGAGAGCGGACAATGGCTTTTGCAACAAGCCTGGCATCTTCATATTTTTTTGCGCCTGTAACCCTGGCTTCTATAAGTTTGGTAGCCCCTTCCCCATCTTTAGCCATTTTCTTTGCAAGGTCCGTAAAGACGTAAATCAGCGCTTCCTCAAAATCGTCGAGGAACTCCATACAGGGCTTGATTCCCGACTTGCAGGTGGAAGTAAAAAGTACCATATCATTTGTGCTGGTGTCCCCGTCGACAACGACCATGTTGAAGGTTTTATTGACAGCCTGCTTTAGAGCAGTTTCCAGGACGTCAGCAGGCACATTTGCATCGGTATATGCAAAGCAGAGCATGGTCCCCATATTCGGTTCGATCATACCGGAACCTTTTGCAATTGCTCCTATCCTTACCCCACAGTCAAGTTCTACGGCACATTCTTTCAGGGCTTTATCAGTTGTCATAATAGCCTTTGCAGCTGCGAGGCTGCATTCCGGAGAACTGCCCAGCCCTTCAAGGACTTCAGGAAGATGTTCCCTTATAAAGGAAACATCGAGCTTTCTGCCAATTACTCCTGTTGAGGCAACGGCAACAGTATCGGGGTCCAGTTCAAGCTTTTCGGCAACCATCGAAGCCATTTCCATAGCATCCAGAAACCCGTCATCACCCGTAAAAGCATTGGCATTTCCGCTGTTTGCAATTATAGCCGACAACCTGTGCTCGGTTTCGATCCGTTCTCTGCTCAGAATAACAGGAGCTGCAACTACCCTGTTCTTTGTAAAAACGCCTGCTGCGGGCCCTTCCGCATGAATAACAGCTATTCCCATCTTCCCGGGTTTTATCCCGTATGCAGATACGCCCCTTACTGCACAAATTCCGCCCTCTATTTGCTTCATGAAAACTCTCCTTTAAATTAAAGTTTTGCAAGACCTTTTATGATGTCTCCGCGCGTGACAATCCCAACCACATGGTCATTTTCCATTACCGGAAGCCTGTTGATCCTGCGCCTGACCATAAGTTCGGAGGCTTCTTCGACAGATGCCTCAGAATCAATTGTATGCACATTCTTTGTCATCATCTCTTCTACCTTTGTAGAACCAACATCAGAAAGCATCTTTTTTGTTTCTTCCCAGCTAAAGAGTTCCCTTAAAGGCACCTCTATGACTTCAAAAGGGCTGGGAAGCCAGAGGTCTCCTTTTTCTGGAATCACCAGCAGCTCAAGGAGGTCAGCTTCACTTACTATCCCTACAAGCTGTCCATCGTCAAGGACAGGAGCTCCGCTGATATTGCTTTCTTTAAGAAGCCTTGCAGCTTCCCGGACTGTGTCGCCAGGCTTGCAGAATACAACATCAGGGTTCATGACATCTTTTACTTTCATCGGACTACCCCAGGATAAATTCCATTCTTTATTTTAATCCGTCACCAGTTATATGTTCTCGCCTGTCCTGCGTTTATGGTGCTGCGGCAGGCAGCCAGAGCCCTTTGGTCTCAGCCAGCCCGAACATAAGGTTCATATTCTGGATAGCCTGCCCGGATGCGCCTTTGACAAGGTTATCGATTGCTGAGAGTACAACAACCCTGTTATTTTCTTTATCCACCTCAAAACCGATATCGCAGAAGTTAGAACCCCGGACAGCAGTAAGGGAAGGGACTCCTCCGGGGAACCGGACAAAAGGCTTATCTCTATAAAATTCTTCATAAATTCCCCGGATATCTTCAGTCGAAAGAGGCTCTTTCGTAAAGAGATGAGCAGTTGTAAATATCCCCCTTATGGACGGGATTACATGAGGAGTGAAATTAATGTTCCGAAGTTTTGCGTCCAGCCTGGTAAGTTCCTGGACTATCTCAGCCCTGTGTCTGTGGGCTGTAAGCTTATACGGAATAATGTTTTCTGCGAGGTTCGGGTAATGAGAATTTTCCGTTGGCGAAATCCCTGCCCCTGAAATTCCTGTTTTTGAGTCAAAGACTGCAATGTCTATTAACCCGGCTGCCGCAAGAGGGGCTGCTGCAAGGTTCGCTCCTGTAGGAAAACAGCCCGGGTTTGATACAAACTCTTCATTTGCAGCTTCAGGGTGAAGTTCTACAAGCCCGTATACTGCATTTCTAGGGTCCCTGTGCTTTATTCCGTAAATTTTTTCAAATACCGGAGTATCAAGTCTGTAGTCTGCACTGAGGTCGATTACCTTTGTGTTGCCGTCGAGCAGTTTGGGTACATAGTCCATAGCAGTCCCGTGAGGCACAGCTACAAAAACCACATCACAGCGCTCCCTTATTTCTTCAAGCCCTGGGTTTTCGTACTTTAAGTCCAGAAAGCTTTCGAGGTGCCTGTGAGTACTTGCTACGGGTTTTCCTGCAAGACTCCGGGAGGTTGCCAGTTCAAGCCTTACATCGGGGTGGCTTACAAGTAAACGCAGGAGTTCTCCTCCTGTATATCCGGAAGCTCCTATAATTCCTGCCTTGATCATGGTATTCACTGCCAGTGTAATGTCAATACAATATAATTAAGCTTGTTATCGAAAAAAACCAGAGATTAGGCTCTAATGGCTGTTGATAGCGAGAAGAATATATCTGGAAATGTCATTTCGGCACTACAACCGTCTGCCTTTTGACTTCAAGCTCACGCTTTGTAATAAGGCTGCCGCTCTCGTAATCAACTACCTTTACAGAAACAAAATCTCCGGGTTTCAGTTCTATTGGAGACTGTAAACTCTTATTCAATTCGAGGATTTTCTTTTCCCCGGCTTCAAAGGTGCCAAGTGCAGAGTCATTGAGCAGGTAAGAGGTATTATTAATATCCATTATAACCGATAGCGAAGAACTGTCGAAAAAGAGTGGATCTCCCCCGTCGTGTTCGAATTCAAGAGAACTCCCATCTTCGGTAAAAAATATCTGGAGTTTCGCTACGGGCGATTTTTTGTGGGAGGAGTCCCCATACTCCTCAAAAACGACTGAAGAAACAAGGAATGTTAGAATGAAAACAATGGCAATTGAGATTACCGTCCCAATAACAGGAGCGACCCCTTTTTCTTCTGATAACTCCACTATTGGAAAATTTTTACCCATAATTATTTCTCCCTGAATAATAAGTCATAAGATGAATATTAAGACAGTACAGTTTAAATTTCTAGATATATAAGAGTATTCCAGACGATTATTGGCAGGTTTATATCAGCTTCAATCAAGCAAATGACTCTAAGAAAATTGCAACATAAGGTAAACTATTTTACCTTTATCAGCCTTTTTTCCTGCAAGAAAATTCTTATGAGTGCTGACTTCCGGAGGAACAGGAGGAAAGAATTTGAGCAAAAAAAAGATGGTTTACCTTGCAGGCCCCCTCTTCACGCATGCCGAACTCGAATACAACCGGAAATTGAAAAATGTGCTGCTCAACAATGGATTTTCCGTTTTTTTGCCCCAGGAAGATGCGGAGGATGCGGCACAGGAGCGCGAAAGACAGAATCAGGAATGCATATTCGTGAAGTGCGTGGAAGGTGTGGATGCCTCAGACCTTGTTGTTGCAGTCCTTGACGGTGTGGATGTTGATTCCGGGACAGCGTGGGAAGCAGGTTACGCCTATGCAAAGGGAAAGCCGGTTATAGGGCTAAGGACTGATTTCAGGGAGCTTTCAGACGGCATAGTTAACCTGATGGTGGAGATGGCTATAGCTGCCCTTGCAAGGGATGAAGAGGAACTACTTAAAATAATTGAAAAATACCAGTGACTTATAACCAGTTCTCAGTGATTTCTAACCAGTTCTGGACCTTATTTACCCACATGCAGCTTATTCTTTCCGAATAAGGTTATAATTTTATTTTTATGGTATATAGTCTGGATATCAGGTTATAAAAATGACCTTTATATTTATAATGTTTTAGAACTCTTTTTTTTAATTGAATGTATAATTATATCTCAATAGAGATAAGTCTGTAAACATATTCACCCACAGGAGCCATAATCTATAACGATTATTAGGTAAAAAAATATTAATATGGAATGCCAGACATAATAAAGCATGGAGGTTAAATGAATGACTTTTGCAAAAGGATATACTTTTACAAAAGTAAAAACTTCACATGGGCCTAACATGTATGTATCCAGGTATGGGAAGCTGGTAAGAATCGTCCCATGCAGTCCACATGTGGAGTTATCTGAAAGCTATGCCAATGCCTTGATCCGCCAGATCGAAGCCATGGAATAAAATATAAAAATTTTTTCCGACTTTTACTTTTTAATTCGGACTCATTCTCATGAAAGCCCCTTTTCAGACCGAAGCCCATTCGGCCTGACATTTTTTAGACTTTTTTCATACTATATATACTTTCCTTTTGTCTTAAGTTTTTATATACAGTCCTCATACAGCCTTCATCATCTGGTACTTTCAGGTTCCACCGGGCAATGAAATTCAATTTATGCGGATATGCTTTTAACTTTAGACCAGTAAAAGATATTTACAGAAACAGAGAGAAATTTCAAAAACAGGAGCCTGATTATATTGATCAGAACTTATAGGGAAACAGATCTTGAAGAAATGGTAAGGATCTGGTACGATGCCTCAGTCATTGCCCATAACTTTGTGCCAGCCTCTTTCTGGGCCTCTTATAAGCCTGCAATGAAGGAAGAATACCTGCCCCTTGCCGAAAATTATGTTTTTGAACAGGAAGGCAAGGTCGCAGGCTTTATTTCACTTGTCGGAGAGATAGTATGTGCCCTTTTTGTAGCTCCAAAAGCGCAGGGAAAAGGAGCAGGAAAAGCGCTTCTCGAGCACGCGAAAGCCCTGAAAGGAAGGATCACCCTTAAGGCCTACAGAGATAACAAAAAAGCCATCCTCTTTTATGAAAAGAACGGGCTCAGGGCAGTCGGGGAAGAAGTTGACGAGCATACTGGCTGTGTGCATATTATAATGGAATGGGAAAACTTGAATTTAGGGGTTCAGGACTTCGGTGCTGATACAACTTCAAGCCTTTGACGCATATCCTATTTTAAGTGCGCTTACTGAAAACAGTGGGATATTACGAAAGGAAAAAGACTACAACAAAAGTACTTCTTTATTTAGTTGGGGTCTCGAAAAAGAGATTATCGGGAGCCTGATAGAAGTCCTTGAAGAAAAACCGGTAACCAGCCATGAATTAAAGCTGGTAATAGACTACGTTCAGACCTGATGCTCATGAAAAGGGAAGAGGAAGATTATTTGGAGTTTATAGAAAAATATGGAGAGGAGTATGGAAAATATAGAGGGGTGCCGGGAAGATAATGAGGGGACGGAAGGAGAGCAGAAGAGAGAACGAGGAAAGTTAATTGAAGAAGGGTCGGCCGAAGAAGGGTTGGCCGAAGGAGAGCTAACCGAAGAAGAGCTGATGGCAGAAATTGAAAGCAAATTCCTTTTAATGGAAGACGAAGAAAAATTTGATTTCCTGCTGGAAAGAGGCCCGGAATTTTACGAACTTACAGGGCTTTACATATCCGAACTGGCAGAAAAAAGGGAATTTAACAGGATTCAGGAACTTTACAGCAAACTCACCGAGAAATACGATAACTTCCTCTACCTGTATGTTATCATGGGAGCAACCTATCTTGAGATAGACCCTTCCCTTTCAAAATACTATTTTGAACAGGCACTGAAAACCCTCGATAAGCTCGATGGCTTTTCGGACTCCACAAGAAAAAAATTAAGGGCCAGCTTCCTTTCATTTATAGGGAAAATAAGTTGAATGCACGCCAGATAAATTATTTATTTTCGAGAATTTTTTCACTGCCTGAGGATGAGTCTCTTTCATCGATATTTTCCATTTTCCTTTTATGGAAATCATTATAAATCAACAACAAGATAGCAGTTTCATGAATCCTGATGAAAATAACGAATTTGTTGAAGACGAGTTATCCTTGTCTGAGTATCTCGTGCCGGCTACCCCCGAAATAAAGGAAATGAAAAGCATTTACGAGAATGAGTATGAGTACAGCGATTACCTGAGTGCAATAGAGTTTTCAATTGCCGACTATTACTACAACGAGAACCGAAAAGTAACGGATAAAGATGTCATAAGGGCATTGAAGAATATAAAGGAAAACCGTGACAAACCAATCAGTTTCTTTGAAAAAACCCTTGAAAAAGAAATAGTAAAAAGCCTGATTGAGCCTCTTGAGTACAACTTGCTTACCGACCATGAATTCGCCCTTGTCCTTGACTATGTTTTGTGGGTCATTGACAACAGGTCCTGGCTTGAGGACAAACAGGCATATGTAAAGTGGATCACGTACGTGCTTGGCTTTTTTTCAGAGAGCGAAGAGAAAAAATACGAAAGCCAGTTCAAAAAATTTGCCCGCAAAATGGGCGTTTCCGGGGCTCAGGTTGATATGCTCCTCATGAAAAGAAGTGCAGAAGATTTCTTCGACGATGAAGACCTTTTTGGAGAGGGAGGCTTATTCGAAGAACTGGAGCCAGAAGATATTTTAAGAGAGGACAGAACGGCAGATGACCTTGAAACCGGTTTCTTTTTAATGAACGACGATGAAAAATTCGATTTCCTGCTGGACAAGGGCCCGGATTATGTTGAACTTGTCCAGGATTATGTCATGGGGCTTGCGGAAAAAAAAGAGTTTGAAAAAATCCAGGAATTTTACAAAAAATTCAATGAGAAGCACGAGAACTTTTTCCCCCTGCATTTTATTGTGGGGTCTGCCTACCTTAACAGTGACCCTGCTCTTGCAATATCCTATTTTGAGAAAACTCTAAAAGCTACTGAAGGATCCGAAGAATTCCCCCCGGAAATGAGAAAGGAACTGAAAAGACATATGGACCTTCTAACAAGCCTCCTCCTTGAAGAAACTGCTGAGAAAGCTAAGGAAAAAGCCGTTGAAAACAAAAAGATATGCAAAAAAGGAAAAAAAGCTTCAAAAAAGGATTCTGAGAGCAGAACTAAAAACCAGACTGCGAAAAACTAAGTGCAAAAGTTCCCTATAAGTTAATTTTGTCAGTAACATAAGATACTTATTTATAATTAATAAATTATAATTCGAACTTATGTTCACCTGGGAACAGAGAGCCTTATTAAACAGTCTAAGATGAAAAAAATGAACCAAGAACTTATGCTTGAAAATCTAAATGGTTTCGAATTTGAAGAACTTGTAGCAGATATCTTCAGGAAAAAAGGGTTTAAAAATGTAATAGTCACCCAACGTACAAACGATGGTGGAAAAGATATTACAATGGATGAAGTCACTTATTCTGGAGAAGTGATAAAAGTTGTAGTGGAGTGTAAGCATCATAAAACTGGGATAGGAAGACCTGTAATTCAAAAATTACATTCTGCTGTATCTACCTTAGAATACTCTGGCAATAAAAAAGGGTATATTGTATCTTCCAGCACTTTTACCGATTCTGCTGTTGATTATGTACAAATAGTAAACAAACAGTCAGACAATTTGGTATTAGAACTGATTGATGGTAAAAAATTAAAAAAAATTGCATGTGATTTAGGTATAAATTTAAAAAATGGTGTTATAGAAGCAATTAGTAATAAGAGCATATCTTATTCTTCTGAATCAGTTATTAAAACAAACACATTAGAATCTAACTTTAACAATATCAATAATATAAACAAAGATCAAGTTTCAGTTAAAGATTTAAAAATTACATATCATCCAATTTATTATATCAATTATGATATAGATTCACAGTGCGCCACCTCTGTAGGAGTTATACATGAAGAATCAGGAGATGGACAGTTAATAATTGATGGTAGGACCGGCAATGAATTAAAAAAAGAATTTACGAATTTTCTTTTAAAAAATGTTTATAATGAGAAAGAAATTGAAAGAGGCAGTTGTTTACAATACAAATTAGATTTTCAAAAAAATGAAAATGAGTTAAAAAATAGAGCAATTTCAGAGATTATTAATTCCCATACAAAAGATGTTACCTATACTGGAAAAAATAATGTTACTTATAATAAAACATGCACTCCAAGCCCAAAAGACATCATTATCCATAACTGCAGGTCATTGTATTATCCCGAATGGATTTTAAGCATCAAAGCTAAACAAAAGAACTATATTATATCGTTTATAGAATCGGCTGGAGACTTTATTACATTAAGAAATGATGCAAAAATTTGTCAAATTTGCAATCACAAACTCGAAAAAAATAGATGGTATTGCACATATTGTGGTTCTATCACTTGCAAAAAACATATTAAAGTAACAAGGCTAAGAAAAGCAAAGATTTGCGTCAATTGTTCAATAACTAAAAGTTTTTTTGGTGCTAAAAAGTATTTTGAGTCTGATGAAGAGCTAGAAGCCTTTAATAATCACTATACATCATTGCCCACATACAAAAAAATTGGGGAAAACCCTTACCTCGTATGTTCTATTATAATCATGGTTATGATTGGGCTGTATTCTTTGTTTTGAATTAACAATAATTTCTAAAAATTGTTTCAATGATCAACTTAATCATCTTTTCCGACTTTCGGTCCCATGAGTTTTCTTCTGTAATCTTAAGAACTTCTTTAACATTCACTTTTTTATTGAGAGAAATAGGGATAAACTGCAGGAATTCATCTAAATTATTTGCAACATATACTACGTGGTCAAACTGCTTTACTTCAGGTAAATTGATTGAAATTATATTTTTCCCACTTGAAATATATTCATAAAATTTGAGGGGATTCGAGCTCAACGTTAACTCATTTATCTTAAAAGGGATTATACAGACATCAAAAGCTTTAAGGTAATTCGGAAGCACTTCATAAGGCTTTGCCCCAAGGATAAATATATTTGGATATTGCTTTAAGGAATCAATTTCGTTTTTTACACTGGGGAATTCCGGCCCAACCAGCACAACAGAAAAATCCGGATATTCCATTCCAATCGCTCTAATTATATCAAAGTCTACCCAGTCACTCAGAGCACCCACGTATCCTATAACCGGTTTTTTTATGTGTGCTATATCGTCAGGAGTTGGGATATCTGTCATTGCCTTCCTGAAATGGTTTACATCAACTCCATTACCAATCAGATACACATCATTCTTTCGAGTCTCCAAGATACATTTATGTAAATGTGAAGAAGCTACGAAAATGAGATTTGCTTTCTCGATTAAACTGTCCAGATACTTTTTCATCCAGGACGGGACATTAGAGAATGCAAGTTTATCATCAATATAATCCAGGACAACCATTTTTTCCTGCAGCTTCCCGATTAAACTCGAATATCTGGGCTCATAGTAGAAAAGAACAGGCTCTTTTATATTCTTCTTTTTTAATATGAAACGAAGCCAGAAAGAGACTAAAGAATCGTTAATCCACCGTAAATTCTCTGATCTGTCAATCAAGGGGATCGATGGTAATGAAACAATCTCTATATTTAGAAATTTCCTTGTGAATAACCGCTTAGGTTGCTTAAGGAGAACGGGAATTGACGTGGGCTCAATAAATAGAATTCTCCAGTTAGAAGGGAATCTTGTAAATAATTGCTGATGCCTCTGCCAGAGAGCGTCCCAGAAAATATCAGAGAAACAGACAATATCCAGTGGGACACTCTCTGCTGAAGATGCCATTATTCGGTCCTCAGAGTATCAATTATTTTTTCTGCAGCCCTTCCGTCTCCAAAAGGATTGGCCCAGCTCCTTTTTTCGTGCATCATTTTGAGAGCTGATTGAATTATACGATCCGGTTCAACACCTGCAAGGATATTAGAGCCAGCTTCCAATGTTTCTGGCCTTTCAGTATTATCTCTTAGCGTTACACAGGGTGTCCCCAGAATGCAGGTTTCTTCCTGAACCCCTCCTGAATCAGTGAATACAAGTCTGGCATTCGCTTCAAGCTGCAGGAACTCCAGAAAACCTGCAGGCTTTATAGTCCTGATACCTTCCAGTGGAAGACCAAAGTCCTTGATTCTTTTTTCTGTTCTCGGGTGTATAGGGAAAACAACAGGTAGCGAATATTCTTTTTGAATCGTGGAAATACCTTTCAATAATTTGCCCAATTGTTCCCGATTATCTACGTTTTCAGCTCTGTGAGAGGTTAGAAGGAAGTATTCTTTAGACTTCAAACCCAGATCATTCAGAACATCTACTTTCTGGTTAGAAATCTCTAAATTTTGCAAAACGGCATCAACAATTGTATTGCCAGTTACAAAGATTTTACTTTCATCAATACCCTCTTTCAGCAGATTTTGTCTTGAAAGCTCAGTGGGTGCAAAGAGATAGTCCGAAATATGATCCGCTACAACTCGGTTTATTTCTTCTGGCATGCTGCGGTCATAACTTCTCAGTCCAGCTTCCACATGCCCTACTTTAATATGTAATTTTGAAGCAGCAAGTGCACCTGCAAGTACAGTATTTGTATCACCCTGAACTAAAACAACATCGGGCTTTTCTTCAATAAGGACTTTTTCGATACCCTCCATGATTTTACCTGTTTGCTCTGCATGGCTTCCGGAACCCGCATCGAGATTATAAGCCGGTTTCGGCAGTTCGAGATCATCGAAGAAAGCCTTATCCATCTCATAGGAATAATGCTGGCCTGTGTGCAGAACAAAATAATCAAAATTCTTTTTTTCACATTCTCTTATCAGAGGAGACATTTTAATTATTTCTGGTCTTGTACCTAAGATTATAGAAAGCTTCATTTTAAGGTCTCCATTTAAAATAAAAATATTTGACTAAAATTGCTTTATCAAAGTTCGGACATTTAGAGATTATGTTTGGATAGGATTCTATACGCAAAAGTTTCATTTTTTAAGAGAACTCATGAGTATATTTTAATAATGGTAAGTATGACAAGTTCTACTCAAAAAATTAACATTAAACTAATAATCTTTTATAATCATAGAAATATGTGTATAATCCTTTCTACTACAAACAATATAAATATTGATAGGACAAAGCGCAAACCTCCTGGCCATTACAGGCTGTTCGACAATTCAATTCGGGACAAAACCATGTTAAATTAGGTATATAAAGCTTAAAATCGAAAGCGAAAATTTGATTATAATGAATGTAATTACCAGAAAAACTCTGAAGGCAGTGTATTACTGACCCTCCACACTCCCGAAGCGATAAACAACTAACATGAATGTGATTTTCAACAAAGAATGTTTCTAAAAATTAAATATGCTATTCCATTTAGGAAATTGATGTAAGCTACACTCGAAACGGCGAAGAACCATAACCTCACATACAGGCACGTCCGGGAGTTTATTATAAAATTAAATAATAGAATCAAGATGCTTAAGTCAATTGACCAGCAAATGAAAAAACATTCATGAAGTAGATTAATATTTAAGAACTACCAGTATTTTCAGAATGAAAGTATCATTAATAGTAAAGTACAATTGTTTGTGATAACAGGATGTTGGAAGAAATAAGATAATATCAAAAAATCGAATGAAAGTAAATGGACTATTTTTACATACCCACTTATTTAAAAAGTTGTAAATAAAATAAAACTATTGAAAAAACTAAAACATATAATGAAGTGGTCTCTATGAATAAAAACATGAGGCATCTGGAGTCAAAACTATCAACTCATAGTTCAAGAATTAAAGTTATTTCATTTATCGCTGTAATAGCAGTTGCTTTTCTTATGCGCATGCTCTCCTATGCTTCACTTACTGCAGACGGAGGCATAACCTTCACGGGCTTTGATGAGTTTTATCATATGCGGCGCATTCTTTATACAACCTTTAATTTCCCTCATTTTCTCAACTTTGATACCTACATTAACTATCCTTATGGTTTTGAGGTTGGGTGGCCGCCATTCTTTGACCTGTTAGGCGCCCTGCTTGCAATAATTCTAGGAGGAGGACAGCCAGACACGCATACTGCCGAATTTGCAGGTGCCCTCTTACCGGTACTGCTAGGAGTCCTGACAATAATCCCGGTTTATGTGATAGCGGCTTCAGTCTTTGACAGAAGAACAGGACTTGTTGGGGCTTTTGCTTTTGCGGTCCTGCCTGCCCATGTATACATATCCCGTTTCGGAACAGTTGACCACCACGTAGCCGAAGTGTTCCTCTCAACAGTAGCTTATGCATTTTTCATACTTGCCTTAAAACTGGCAGGAGAAAGTAAAATTTCATTAAGTTCACTAAAAAATATATCCTCAGATAAAAAACTTATAAATTCTCTTGTCCTTTCAGCGGTCTCAGGGCTCTTTTTTTCCCTATTTATATTTACATGGGTAGGAGCTCCTGCATTCGTCAGTTTTATTGTTCTTTACGCATTAGTTCAGGCAACACTCGACCTGAAAGCAGGAAAAGGATCGGATTACGTATTCATTTGCTCGACTGCAACTTTGTTTTCAACACTTCTGTTTACCATTCCCCTCTCGGCAGGAGCAGTCCGCCAGGGCCTTGAAATGAGTGCTATGTACCTTTCCTGGTTCCAGGTAGTGTATTTACTGACCATGCTTGCCGGAATACTACTTCTCTGGGGCTTTTCAGCATATGCCTCAAAAAAAGGGATGGACTGGAAGTATTACCCTGGCGTTTTAATACTCGTTGTCGGCTCCGGGCTTCTTTTCCTCAGGATATTTTCCATCGAATATTACGCGTTCATTGTAGAAGGACTGAGGTTCTTTTCGGGTAAAGGCGAATACATAAGCACAATTGTTGAAGCAACACCCCTCTTTTTGACCGCAAATGGAAAACTTACCCTCTCGGCAGTACTTGGAAGTTTCGGACTTACTTTCCTGACCGCACTGGCAGGGTTTTTCCTGCTCGCCCTGGGATTAAAAAACGAAAAATCAAAACCAGAAAGTATATTCTTCCTTCTATGGACACTTTTTTATGCATATCTTGCACTCTCCCAGAGGCGCTTTACCTATCTTTTTGCAGTAAATATCTCAATTCTTACTGCCTACGTCCTCTGGATTCTGATTGAATCCCTTGATTTCGAAAATGAAGTAAAAAAGCTGATAAAACCCAGGAAGGAAACAAAGACAGATTCGGAACCCATCCTTCAAACAGGAAAAAAAGCACCATTAAAAACGAAATCAAAATCAAAAGCCAGAAAAATGGCGGAATCAAATAGAAAGACTGACGAACCGGACTACTTTAAACTAATTTCAGGGGTGGCACTTATAGGACTGGTCTTTGTGCCTTCCATATGGGTCTGTGCCATTTTTACAACAGATGCGGTCTCAGTTGGCCCTGAATGGAAGGACTCTCTTGAATGGCTTGCAGCTTCCACACCTGAGACTTCCTATTACCTTGAACCTTCAGAAACTCCTGAGTATGGGGTCCTTAGCTGGTGGGACTACGGAAACTGGATAGTGTATGTAGGAAAGCGGCCTGCAGTATCAAATAACTTCCAGACAGGCATGGAGGATTCTGCGGACTTCTTCCTGACGGATTCCGAAAAAGAAGCAAAAACAATAATAGAAAAACTCAATGTAAAATATGTAATAACCGACACACTGATGGCAGAAGGTAAGTTTAGTGCTATTACGAAGGTAGCAGGAAAGAATATTGAAGACTATTACGATATCGAAACCGTTAAAGGAAATACAGGCCTCAGAACCGTTGCGACGCCCAAACAGGCCCTTCTGCAGACCCAGGTATATAAGCTTCATAAACTTGATGGGACGTCTCTGGGAAACTTCAGGCTGATCCACGAAAGTGCTTTGAACACCACAGAAGAGGAAAACAGTAAAAAAAATGATACTGTTAAGATATTCGAGTATGTAAAGGGAGCCACGATTTCGGGAACTGTAAGCCCTAAAGATACAGTAATGGCAACACTTGAAATCAGCTCAAACACAGGTAGAAAATTCGTTTATCAGAAAGGCAACGTGGCGGACGAAAACGGTTTATTTGAGATAACTGTTCCCTACTCAACTGAAAGCACAGAAAATGGAGTTCATGCAATATCTGCCTATTCGCTGACCGCAGGAAAAAACTCAACCATCAATGGAGTTCAGGTGACTGAAAACGATATTGTTAACGGAAATAGGATTGAGGTAAACATCTCTGCCTGAAGCAGAAAAAGTACGGTAAATGAATGCGTTAGCACATGAAGACTTTAGAAACGAAATGATGTGTGAATTGCAAAACCGGTTTCCGGGGTCAAAAGAGGGATTTATCCGGCTTACAGGTCGACCCTTACAGATCGACCCCGGCCCGGTGCAGCGCAGGAAGAGAAAAAATAGCTCTCCGGGGTTCAGAAATTAGTTAACCAGTTAAAGGAAAAGCAAAAATAGAGGAAAGAGATAAATCTTTCCTTAATCCTTCCTTAGAAAATTTAATGTTAGCGTTTCTACATAAAAAGCATATTTTTTCTGAAAGTTTGCTTTATGCTTTCAAACTTATTCTCCTGTACTTTATTCTCCTGTACTTTATTCTCCTGTACTTTATTCTCCTGTACTTTCCACTCCGACAGCACTCAGGAACCTTTTGACAACTGCTTCATTAACGAGCCTCAGGAGTGTCTGCCTGTCTTTCGTGGCACTGAAGACTCCGAGAGGTATCTGAGCACCTGCTGCATTTGCATGCCCGCCTGCATCTTCTCCGAAAGCCTGACGCATAATTTCTCCGAGATTGATCCTGATATCGGTGCTGCGTCCGGAGATATAGATGCGGTCTTCCGAAACCCCGAAGACAACGGTTGTGGAGATTCCTTCAAGGCTCAGGAGGTAATCCGCGGCCTGAGGAAGGGTATCCCTGTCACGGATGTTCCCAACATTTGAGAGGAGATAACTCCCAAGGACCTGCCGGTTCCGGATGGCTTCCCCGAGAACATCAAGGGTTTCAATAGCCATTGAAGGCTGCTCGAGCTGGTCCAGTATCCCATGGTTTGAAAGCGGGTAGAGGTATGAAGCAGCAGAGAGGTCTGCAGGATCGGTTTTTCTCTTGAAGTCCTGCGTATCGGTCCTGATTCCATAAAGCAAAGCTGTTGCAAGAGTTTTTGAAATATTGATGTTTAACTGCTGCAGATACTTTGTCATTATAGTGGCTGTTGCCCCAAAGTTAGGTCTGATGTCAATATACTCAGCCTTTATCTCGGTTTCTCCTGGTGGATGGTGGTCAATTACAATCCCTACATAGGAGTTAGGGGGGACCATGTTGTTAACACCCGGAATTGAACAGTCTATCAGGGCAATTTCGTCAAAGTCCTTCGGGTCATGCTCTTCCATCTTACTGAGGTCGATCCCGAGAAGGTTTACGAAAGCCTTGTTCTCCTGATGTCCTATCCTTCCGTGGTAGAGGATACTTGCTTCAACCCCCAGGCTTTTTGCAATCTCCTTCAAAGCAAGCCCGCTGGATATCGCATCCGGATCTGGGTTATCGTGGATTACGATAGCAAGGTTTTTGTCTCTTATCCCTTTCAGCCATCTGGCAAGCCTGTTGCCTCTGTGTACCGATTCAGCTCTCTCGAGAGAGCGGGAAAGGGAACTTGCAACGAGCTTTGAAGGCATAAAAACGTAATCCGACCCCAGGTCTTCCATCTTTTCTTTATTGATTATATCCGAAGCTCTGGAAAAGATCTGGATATCCGGATTTACGACTTTTTTAAAGTTTTCAATTCCTTTCCTGTTAGCCTCATTGTTAGAACTCAGGAAAAGTATGGCAACAACATTTTTAAGATCAATATTATTAACGAGCTCGGGGTCAGAAATATCTCCAAGAAGGGCTTCAAAACCTTCTTCTCTAAGGGTCTCAACCTTGGCTTCGTCTTTATCTACAATGATTACAAGCTTATTGCTTTCCCTGAGCTCTTTTGCAAGCGCAAAACCAATACTACCGCTACCCAGGATAAGATACCTAGGTTTAACTGTACTCTTAAGGCTGCTATCCGCATCTTTTGAAGAATTAGACAAAAGTCATCCTCCTGCTCTTATGTAAGTCCAGACACGTGCAAAGGAAAGCAAACATTTGATCAGATTCCTGCCTGCTTACAATTTTTTACTTTTCTCTCTATTCAATCTTAATAAAAGAATAACGAAAAACATTACATTGTTAGACATAAGGCTATTTAAAATTATTTAGTACCGAATCCGATTCATGTGGTTATCTTATAATTTACATATTCGCTTTCGTTTTTACAACTTGATTCCTGAATGATACTGTTATTCTGAAATCTGCTGACTTTAGTGTTATCTAACTTGATATATTAGTTGCTCTTACTATACATTTGTTACCCTTACTGAAGTTACTTCTTCTGTAACGGCCAGGTTTCCTGCGATAAAATGACATATATCCTGAGTAAATGACATATATCCCGAGTATAAGACTGTCTTACAGCATAAAATGGTTTCTGGAATGTTAACCCGTTTTATTGGATATATGACATATTAGAACGTAGCGTATATAGTAAACAGATGATAAATTTTCCTCTATATAAATTAATTAAGAATAAAGGTGCAAGTAGATAAAAGCGCAAGTAAATTCAGGCTAAATGCCGAAGAAACAGGAAAATATCTGGAGAAATACCAGGAGCACCAGAGGAGACATTTCAGCTCCCGGTAAACCGTGTCAAACTTACAATCAGATTCTACAATTGATAGAAAAAAGACCTGCAGGCAATGAACATGAAATACATCAGTTCTTCACGGATGAAGGCTATCGATACAAACTGTGCATATCTAGGACTGCTTCCGCTCCAGTTAATGGAAAATGCAGGCGCAGCTATTGCACAGAGTGTAAAGGAAAGGCTTGGTAGCGGAAAGGTACTGTTTGTGGCAGGAAGGGGCAATAACGGAGGCGATGCTTTTGTTGCTGCCAGGCACCTTGCAGGCATTCCCGGATACAGTGTAAGGGTTATGCTGCTTGGGAAATCCCGGGATATAGGAACAGAAGAAGCTCTTCATAATTTCTCCCTGTTAAGGTCCAGCAGGGTGCAAATACTTGAAATCAGAGATTCAAGCCAGCTTACAGCTTTGGAATGGTTTTCAGAAGCAGACCTGCTTGTGGACGCTGTCTTTGGCACAGGGGTTAAGGGAGAAATAAAAGACCCCGAATCAACTTCAATTGACCTTATAAACAGAGAAGGAAAAAACGGAAAAACTGTAATTGCCGTAGATATCCCATCCGGGCTTGACCCTGATGGTAGAGATTTTGAAAAAGCCGTATACGCAGACTTTACCGTAACCTTTCACCACATGAAAGCAGGGCTTATGACAGAACGGGCAAAAGAGCATACAGGTACGGTAAAGGTTGCAGAAATAGGGGTCTGCGCAGACGCTGAAAGTTATGTAGGTCCAGGTGACCTCCAGATGCTTCAAAAAAGGAAACCTGAAGCTCATAAAGGAAAAGCCGGAAGGGTCCTCATTATAGGTGGAGGACCTTACTCCGGAGCGCCTGCACTTGCAGCTCTTGGAGCCCTGAAGGCAGGGGCAGACCTGGTAACGGCAGCCGTGCCCGACTCAGTAGCCAGGATCGTAGCATCTTATTCCCCTGACATTATTGTCCGGAAACTTTCTTCAAGCATACTCTGCCCCGAAGACCTGTCCATCCTCTCTGACCTTATCAATTCTCATGATGTTGTTGTGATGGGAATGGGGCTTGGAAAATCGACAGAGACACTTGAAGCTGTCCGAAAAATCCTGCCCTTTTGCAGAAAAGTTGTCCTTGATGCCGATGCCCTTTCAGCCCTTTCAGGCACTCTCTTTGAGACACTTGCCGGGAATTGTGAAATTATAGTAACCCCGCATGCAGGAGAATTTGCGCGCCTGAGAGGCCTGGATACCCCTGATGACCCTGAAGCCCGCGAAAAAGCCGTCAGAGAGTTTTCCGGGGAAATGGGCGTAGTGACACTCCTGAAGGGAAAGACGGATATTATTTCTGACGGAAAACAGACTCTTCTGAACAGGACAGGGAATCCCGGCATGACTGTAGGAGGCACCGGAGACGTTCTGGCAGGCATAACAGGGTCTCTTTTTTCAAGAAACCCGGCGTTTCTTGCCGCAGCCTGTGCAGCCTTTATCAATGGGGCAGCCGGAGACCTGGCGTTCGAAAAAGCAGGAAATGCACTGCTCGCAACTGATGTGCTTGAAAAGATTCCTGAAATAATCAGAGAGGCCGGGATAGGATGAAAGGGTTACACCAGAGAAGTCTGTTCAAAAAGTATAACATTACAGGAACAATGTTCAGATAATGCTCAAATATTACTCAAACAATATTCAACCATACCGTGCAGTATTCAAATAATAATCGCTCATATACCGGGAAAGGGGGTAAGAGAATATGGTACGTGATTTTGAGAGAAAAATAGATGTTGAGATCGAAAGGACAAGGATCCGGGTCACGGTTTTTCACGGGGAAGATGAAGAAGTTATAAAACTCAACCTTGAAGAAGCCGAAGAATTTGCAGAAAAACTGGATCATGCGATTGAGGATTACTCACAAAGAAAACAAATCAGGATTGACTGAGTAGAAAAATTGAATATAAGATATAGTCCCGGATGGGTACGAAAAACGCGGTGATTTTGTGGAAAAGTCATTTACTCATATTGAAGCCGGCAGGGCGCGGATGGTCGATATAAGCGAAAAAAATATTGTTCCCAGGCTGGCAAGGGCTGCAGGGGAAATAGTACTTTCTGCAGGGACCATAGAGAAAATAAGGACAGGGACCGTTGAGAAAGGAAATGTGTTTGCAACTGCAAGGGTTGCAGCCGTGCTTGCAGTAAAAAAGACTCCCGAAACAATTCCAATGTGCCACCAGATTCCGATAACAGGGATAGATGTGGACTTTGAGATAGGGGAAGAAGAGGTTTCTGTTGTAGTTGAAGTCAGGACTGTTGGAAAAACAGGAGTTGAAATGGAAGCTCTTACAGGGGTTTCGGTTGCGCTGCTTACTGTCTGGGACATGGTGAAATCTGCAGAAAAGGATGAAACCGGAAATTACCCGCATACACTGATAAGAAATATCAGGGTGCTTGAAAAGTTCAAGGGTAAAAAAGATTAAAAATTTGAAAAGATAAAAGCCGGATAAAATCATGGTCCATTAAAATAAGCTTTTTAAAGGATGGAATATATCAAGACGGCACACTGAGGTATGTATCTTGAAGATAATAGGTGGACCAGCATCACAGTTACTTGCCAGCCGCACAGCCAGAGCTTTAGGGACAGAGCCTGTGCTCTGCGAGTATAACCGCTTCCCTGACGGGGAACTTTATCTTAGAATCGCAGAAGAAACCGAGAAAGAAAAAGTGACACTTATCCAGAGCACGCCTACAGACTCTGATTTTGTCGCCCTGCTCCAGCTTATCGATGCCTGTGAGGGGGCAGCTGAAATCAATGTTGTGATCCCTTACATGGGTTATGCCAGGCAGGACAAGAAGTTCAAACCCGGAGAGCCCATAAGTGCCCGCGCCATTGCCCGCTGTATTAATGCTGACAGGATTTTTACAATAAATATTCATGAAAAGAGTGTACTTGACCACTTCCCCTGCCCTGCCAGAAATCTTGATGCAGCAAATCTCCTGGGAACATATGTTGCAGGTTTCGGACTTGAGGACCCCATGCTGGTCGCTCCAGACGAAGGTGCTCAGGGGCTTGTAAAGAATGTGGCTTCAGGGCACGGCTTTGACCATGACCATCTCCAGAAAACAAGGCTCAGCGGAGATACAGTTGTAATCAAGACAAAGAACCTTGATGTAACCGGCAGGCACGTTGTCCTTGTGGATGATATGATTGCAACCGGAGGGACTATGGCTGAGTCAATCAGGATGCTTAAAGCCCAGGGAGCAATTGATGTCCACATCGCCTGCGTACATCCTGTCCTTACAAGAAATGCGGCTTTAAGGCTGTTCAATGCAGGAGTAAAAGACATAATCGGAACTGACACTCTCGAGAAAGCAGAAAGCAAACTGAGTGTCGCCCCTCTTATTGCAGAAGCCCTTTCAAAGAGGTAAACACTGAGTTAAAAGTCTATTAGAATCAGCTTAAAAAGTCAAATTACTAAATTTTTTACGGTGCATCCTGACTAATTGGTTGCTATTATTCAGGAATGAATGCAAATGGCGGGTATCTCGCTTTCTTCTTTTCACCCGCCGCCGCAAGACTTGAACCCTCCGGCATACAGTGGATAAACAAACTCAATAACTGGACTGAGAATGAAATTTTGTGAAGAGATTTTCCTTCTTTTGAGATTTATACGGTAAGTATATAGAAAAAGGCCAGGTCCACTAAAATTTATAGAGAACTATATTAAAAAACCCTTTGAATCAGGAAAATAGACATTTATCATCCCGAGACGATAAGGAAGAAGCCCACAAATTCAGGGTTCTGATCGTTTTACTCCACTTTATAACCGTTAACTATTTTTTATGTTCTGTATATTCTTATTATCATGACCCTTCCAGAAGTTTGTCCACTTGATGAATCCCAGACATGCAAAGGGCGGGAATGCCACCTCTTCTGTCTGGAATGGAGAACAAGGGAACCTACCTGTCTCATAGGTTACAATACAACAAGTAAAGTCAGGTCTAACAAGGCTGACCGTAATAAAGACACTTATGCTGAAGATACCTTCCGCAAGTTAGGGAAGAAGCCTCAGCCCAGATGGAAAAACGTTTCTGAAAAAGGGGACTGGACACCAACCAGGCTGGCAGAAAGACCCCCAGAAAGGCCTGTAGAGAGAAGAGAAGAAAGGACTTCTCGAACTGTGGAAACAGACTCACAAAAATTATTCTTTGGATGCCGCGAAGAACCCAGAGGCGTAAAACCTGAAAAAAGCCCTGAAGAGAGGCCGGAAGAGAGGCTTCAAAAAAGACCGCTTGCCGACGAGGCTGAAAAAGCTTCCCTGAGACTGGAAGCCAGGCTGAAAAAAGAGCAGGTTGAAGAAAACTCGACCAGATATGCAAATCCGCAACCAAAGGTTCAGGAAAGAGTAATTTCCAGAGATAAACATGCAACAATCTTTGCATCCTGTGAAGAAGAAAAGAAAGATATTTATCCTTCCGGCAGGGAAGAGAAACCTAAAAAAGCAATTGAAAATAGAGATAAGCGTAAAAAACTTGAGAAATTAATGAATATAGACCTTCCTGATAATTACGAAGAGGAGTTCTGGAGTTAAATAATATTATATATTGTATTCAGAATTACCCAAATTAACATGAATAGAGCAAAGTTTCGGAAAAACGTTCAGGACCCAAAAAAGGAGAAAGTATTTCTCGCGTTCTGAGGTTCGAGCAGGCCTGCATAGCCTCCTTTAAGCCTGCATGGCCTCCTTTATGAGACCGGGATTTAATGTTTGATTCCGAGAGTTTCGTTTTCTGAGATTTTGTTTCTTAAAGCGTGCTTTTAGAGCGAAGGTCAGACATTTATATAGTAAGAAAAAAGATAAAAGTATATATTAAAAGTAAGCTCCCTGTATATTGGAAAGTTCGCTTTTCGTTCATGTTATTCAATTTTGTTTTCTATGCTAAACAAAAACAGGATTTAATGATTAAGAATGGACCGTCAGACATACCAGAAAATCTATAGTTCGCTTCATAACTTTGGAGACGTTTTTCGCCTCTCAGAGGAACATACCAGGCCTGCGGGTATGCTTGCCACCGTTCTTAACCAGAAAGTAGTGAAAATGACAAGGTTCAAGCACAGGAAGGTCTATTCCAGAGAAAAGGAACTCTTTTTGCGGTGGAAGCAGGGGCGGTCTATTCTTGAACTCGCGGAATATACGTATTTTCCTCCGGCCCTCATGGCTTCCCTGATCCTTAAAAACTGTGACCTGTCCCGAAAAAGCATAAACTGGCTCTTCAAGCACCTTGACTGCATTGAAAACCGCCGTCTGAGGAAAGAGGTCAGAAAAGCTCTCGAAGCAGACTATTTCTTCTCTCCCCGCGCTCATGAGATGCAGTGCAAAAAAGGCGAAATGGGAGAAGAGATCATCCGCAAATGGCTTGACGACAGGAAAATTTCTTACTGCACTGAAGCCGAAATAAGGGCTCAGGGAGACGGCAAGACCCCGGACTTTGTCCTTTCAGACCCGATTCCGATAGAGGATCATATGGTAAGATGGATTGAAAGCAAAGCCCTCTTCGGGGACGATTTCGAACACAAACATTACGCAAAGAAACAGTTCCGGGAATATGCCGACATTTTCGGGGAAGGTATGGTAGTTTACTGGTACGGCTACCTGGAAGACCTCAATTCCGAGGACGAAGGCTACCTGATAAAAGACCACAGCTTTTTTGGAGAATATAAAGAGCAGACTGATGAACTGTTCAACTATCTTGTGTACTGGGAGTCTCTAGCAAAAAAAGAAGAAAAAAGAGAAAAAACAATATAAGAAATTAAATGCATCCTGCTTTTTACTCCTTTTCGTTTCTTATGTAGGAAGGACTTTTCAGAGTTATATTAAATCCGTGTAATTGAGGACATATTGGTAAGGGGGTCTTTTTCTACCTGGAAGACGTGGTCTGCCGAATCAATCAGGGACTCGTCGTGAGAGACCACTATTATTTGCCCTACCCCGATACTGCGCATCATGTCTATGAGTTTTAAAAGCTGCCTGACATGCCCGCGGTCAAGGAAAACTGTGGGTTCGTCCAAAATCATTGGAGGAAGCCCGTCTGGCTTATCTCCGCCAAAGCCGAGGGCAAGAAGCCTGTAGATGGCACAGCGCAGGACAAGGTTGAAGATTGCACGCTCGCCTCCGCTCAGGAGTTTGGGTTCGAGAGGAGTCCCGTCTTTTCTGTAGACCGTAAGGTTGTATTCGGGGTCAAGTTCGATATGAGAATAAGCGTTATTTGTGTACATAAAGCCGAACATCTCATTTAAGAGGACTGAGAGAGCTCCTATGTTCCTTGCCCGCATATCAGCCCGGACGCGCGTATACGTATTTTCAAGCTCATCGGCGTTATTATATACGGCTTCAAGGTACAGCCTTTTGTTTTCAAGAGCCCTCTGTTCTTCTTTGAGCTCCCTTAAACGCTTTAAGCTGTTTTCTATCATGCCGATATCTTTGAGAAAAGTATCCTTTTCGGCAGTTACCCCCCGGATTTTCTCTGCAATATTTGCCTGTGCTTCTTCAAACTGGGCGCGCTTCTGCTGGAGTTCTGCAAGCTTATTTCCTTCCAGTTTTTCTTGCATCTGCCTTATCCTGTCGCTGCGTTCAAGGATTTCACGGTCAAAAAAACCTATTTTTTCTGCCAGGTTTTTGATGCCGGTCTCAAGCTCGGAGATTTTATGCCTGACAATTTCCATGCGGAGCAGGTTAGCCTGGAGCTTTTTTGCCTGCGCAAGAAGCCTTTCGCTTTCGGCATGAGCTTTTTTTGCCTCATCTTCTTTTTTCCGTACAGCTTCAAGGGAAAATTCGAGAGCTTCGAGTTTTTCTTTTGACAGGGTTTCCTTTTCTGAAAATGCCTTTAGTTTCTCATTAAGCTCTTCAAGCCTCTGCCCGTAATTTTCTATAAGCGCAATAGATGTCCGGATTTTACCGTTTAGGGATTCTATTTCAGAGGCGTTTTCGGCAAGCTTTCTTTCAAAAACTTTTGCCTCCCTGAGAGCCGTTTCACTTTCACCGTGAGCTTTTTTTGCCTCATCTTCCTGGTCCTGAAGGGCTTTAATGTCCGAAAGGAGCTGGGTCCCTGCAGTTTCAATTTCCTGTTTCCGCTTATTGAGGTTTTCAAGCTTCAGGGAATCTTCCTCTATCCGGGCCCTGTGAGTCTCTATTAGTTTTCCGGAAGCTTTTGCTTTTTCAACGAGCTTTTCGATTTCGATATCATAATCAGATGCCTGTTTATCCAGTTTTTTTGCATCCTTGAGCCGGTTGAGCTTTTTCTCAAGTTCAGCGTTTTGCAGCTTTATATCCGCAAGTTCCGATGAAAGTTTTTCTTTTTTCTGTTCGCATTCCTCTGCCGTACATGCGATTTCTGACCCTTTCAACTCCTGCCCGCAGGTAGGGCACTTCCCTTCGGCAAGCAGTTCCCGGTTTTTACGGAGGCTGTTTTCAATTTCCCTTAAAGTAACCTCAAGCTCCTTTTCTTTTCCGTGCAGCCGGTTTTTGTTTTCCAGTAAAAGCTCGTTGAAATCCTCCAGGTTTTCGAGCTGGCCCTCAGTAAAGCCGAGAGCCTTCAACTCCGCAAAAACCCCGGACTTCTGCTCCTGAATATCCAGCACTGTTTTTGAGTTTTCCCTGAGTTCCTGTTCAAGCGCCTCAATCTCAGTACTTCCTTTCCGGACTGCGGCTCTGCAGTTTTGCATTTCCGTATCGAGCTCACACAGGCCCGCATCTCCGGTTTCCTTTTCCTTGAGGGCCAGGCCAAGTTTTGTCGAGACCTCATTTTTCCGGTCTCTGAGGAGGCTTTCCTTTTCTTCAAGTCCCTTTATGACTGAAATGATTTCATCAGCAGCCCCAAAACCTGCTTTTTCTCTCAGCCCTATGTTTTCCTCTTCGAGCTGCTTTATATTTGCCCTGAACCCTTCAATTTCCTTATTTGCAGCCCCGATGCTGTTTCTGCATTCAACAAGAGTACGCTCATTTTCAGCCTTCTCTTTTTCAAGCTCACGCAATGCCTGTACGACAGTTTCTTCTTCTTTCAGGAGAAGGGCAAGTTCTTTTGATGCGGCATTCACTTTTTCCCTTGAAGAAGATTCCTCTTTTTCCTGGCGCAAAAGGAGAGGCTCAATTTCAATGTCCCCAAAACCACATTCTTCCCTCAAACCGGCATTTTCTTCCCCTAGTTCAAGCAAAACACGCCTTTGAACCTGGACTTCTTCTGAAAAAGTTTCCTTTTCTTTAAAGCAGCCAGCCTTATCCTCCTGAGATTTATGGATAGCCTGTTTCAAAGCCTCAATTTCTTGAAGGCGTTCCCTGTACTCGGCAATCTTGATGTCGAGTTCTCCTTTACGTGCAGCCGCAAATTCTTTCTTATCATTAAGGCTATCCAGGGAAGAGTCAGCATCTTTAACCTTTTTCCTGAGCCTATTAACGGCTGCAACTGGATCCGTGCTTTCAATTCCCTCGATTTCTGCTTTCACACCTGAGAAGCTGTTTTTTGTATCCCTTTCAAGCCTTCTGACAGCCGTTTTCGCATAACCTGCCCTTTCGCGGTACTCCTCAAGTTTTCCGAGCTGCAGAAGGTCATCAATCATGCGCTGCCTGTCTTTTGGCTTTGCATTGATAAGGACGTCGATTTCTCCCTGCCGGATATACGCGCAGTTCCTGTATGCTTCTTCGTCCATGCTCAGGAGGGCACAGACCTCTTCATAGGTGCGGGTCGCCTGGTCAACGACGTTTTCCCCATCAGCAAAGAGTACACACCTTGAGCTTGAAGCACTTTCACTTTTTGAAGAGTACCTGAAAGCCTGTTCAAGGAGATACTCATGTCCCAGATGTTCAAAGCCGAGGTTGATCTTTGCACTTTCAGCCCCTTTGAAAATCATATCAGCAAGAACAAAGTCCTTTGAAAGGATTTTACTCCCGAAAAGCCCCATAAAGCAGGCTTCGAGCAGGCTTGATTTTCCGCTACCGTTTACCCCGGAAATTACAGTCACTCCGTCTTCGAAAGTGAAGTCCAGCTTTTTATAGCTCCGGATATTTTCTATGTACAGGTTTTTCAGCTTCACAGGTAATCACCAAGGTTATACTGTCTGGGAACGGCAGTTTTTTCTTTTCTTTTTTTCTGGCTCTGCTTTACCGGTTTTGCGGCTTTATCCGGAGCCCTGACAGGCTTCTCGTCCAGAGTTTTTTCATCCGCAAGTTTTTCGTCCGGAAGTTTTTCATCCGGAAGATTTTCGGTTTTGCCCCCAGCCTCTGTTTCTGGACTGGCTTCTACCCCGAACCCAAAAATCTTCCCAGCTACCGCTTCTGTTTTATTTCCTGCATCTTTACCCGGTGCAGCTCTTTCTCCATGTTCTTCAGGCTGGATTTCTCCACTATTTTCGGGTTGGATTTCTTCGGGGGTTCCGGAAATTTCAGAAATAGGATCAGGGGATTCAAAAATATTATCGAGAGACTCATTAAGAGATTCAGACCTTTGAATTCTCACAGGAGCCTGCAGGATTTCAGATTTTCCGGCAACTGCCACCGCAAACTCCGTCTCCTCGGCAGGTTCGGGAGTTTCAAGCTGCTCAGCCGCACCTGCCGACATGAATTCTTCAGGCTCTCCGACTGTGGCAGAACTGGCAGTGCCAACAGGAATAACAGGGCTGACAGGAATAACAGGGCTGACAGGAATAACAGGGCTGACAGGGATTTTTATCATGAAATCCGGGTCTTTGAAATCTATCGCTTCAATCAACCCCAGAAGCCGGTTTTCTGTTTCTTCATCCACCCTTGACCTTGGCACATCCGGGTTCCGGATAACCTCATCGACTATCAGCCCGCCGTCGTTTAAGCTCATCCTGCGGACCTCTTCGGCAACAGCCCTTTCGGGGTCAGAAAACGCTACTTTAACAACTTCCTTGGGGAGGCCCTCTTTTGTCCTCTCGTCTTTGACCCTTGAAATGAGTGCCCCTTTACTCAACAGGTATTCTTCGATTTCGCTGAAGGAAAGAACCGACCCCGAATCTCCCGAGATTTCAAGAAATACCACAGATTCCGGAAGCTCTTCGAGATGCTCGGAAACGGTAGAAAAAATCTGGTCATAAGGATTTTCTCCCCCGTCAAGTTTTGCCGTAAGGAACATGAAGTTTCGGGTAGGGATTGTCCTTCTGCTTATTTCCAGCCCATCTCCGGAAAGAGTAATAATGCTGTAAGAACGGGGCTCTTTTTCGGATGCACTGTTGCGTTCGGTACTTCCCGAGTATGTGACCCAGGTCTCTCCGACCTTTATTTTTTCATACTCGTGGTAGTCCCCGAGGAGAATTGCATCAACCTTAAAAGGCAGGTTTTCAAGCACCTCGACACAGTCCCAGTCCGGATACGGGAAAGGCGGTACGATCTGGTGCATTACAAGCAGTTTCCTGCAATTTTCCGGCAGGGATTCCGGAACTTCAAAACCTGAATAATCGTAAAGAGGAATTTTCGACTTCGGGACGCTGTCAATTCCATAGATTGCCACATCCCCTATCATCTGCGGTTTTTTCCCGAGCCTTACCGCAAGACCCATTTCCTCAAAGAGGTCAAGCCACTGGGTATTCTGCTTGCTTTCGTGGTTCCCGACAATTCCAAAAAAAGGTATTTTTGCAATCTTTAACCGGGACAGGATGTTCATAGTATCAAGGAGGTCTTCAAGGGTCGGGTTCCTTGAATCAAAAAGGTCTCCCGCATGCACGACAGCGTCAACCTGCATGTCAACCGCATCTTTTATGACAGTTTCAAAAGCCTTAAAAAAGTCCTGCCTCCGTACCTCGCTGTGGTACTGCCGGTATCCCAGGTGTGTGTCTGCTGTGTGGAGTATCCTTATTTCCCGATCCATGGTATCAGTCTCTAGTTTTTACGGTATAGGGATTTGTATATTAGTATTTAAGTTGTTTCCACAGAAGCAACCCGCAGCCGAACAGGAAAAATTCACTTCCTGATGGATAAAAATCCTGCACTTCGCATAAACATGAAAAAAACCAAAAATACTAAACCTAACCTGATTGGAAAAAAATAGAGTACAAAAATATTAAGTATTTCTATATAAAACGGCAACTTGAATGAGATATCAATTTTTCCATAGATTATGTTTTTACATATCTATTTTGAAACGTTTCATATTACCTGTTCCAGAAGTTGTCCATTCTCTTTCAACCATGCCTTTGCCTTATCCATTGTAGGAGATTGTGCGCGGACAATATTCCAAAATCTGGGAGTATGGTTAGGCTCAATAAAATGAGCAAGTTCGTGAATAATAACATAATCAATAACAAACATTGGTGCCTTTATCAGCCGCCAGTTGAAGTTAACATTATTCTTCACGGTACATGACCCCCAACGATAGCGGTTATCAACGATCTTGACCTCGGCAAAATTAACTCCTAGTTCGCGAGCGTGATTCTTGACTCGCGGGACTATCTTTTCTTTGGCTTTGTCTATATACCATTCTCGCAAGGTTTCTTCTCGCTTTTCCCCCTGAGTAGCCGGAATAAGGAATCGCTGGGCGAACTTAATCTCGGATAAGCCCATTTTAACCAATTCTATACGGTATTGACGACCTAAATAAAGTGCGGATTCGCCACTAACCAGTTCTTTCCCTGGTGGATGAGGAAGATCCTGATATTTTTGTGGATGGTTAATTTTTTCGTATATCCACTGACGTTTTGAATCCACTACCTGCTGTATTTTTTCGTCAGATACTCCTTCCGGTGCATGCACCACTATACTTCGGTCCCTTTCTACGGTGATGTTTAATTTTTTTCGCTTGGATGATCTTTTAATTGTATAGACCAAATCCATTGAAAATTACTCCGCATATAGAATGATGTCATTGTTTTTCTCAGCGATTTCCATGATCCGGCTTATGAGTTGAGCACGGTTTTTTACGAGAACGGGCATATTTGCAAATTCTGGTGCAAGAAGTATACTCTGAATCTCTGCTTTCAACTTGTTGCGCGCAGGAATACTTTCCCAAAATCCGGTGAGTTTTAATTCACGCTCTACGACTAAAAAGATCTGCTGCGTCAGATTGACAAGAGAAGAGATTTCGTCCTCACTAAGATTTTTCTCTCCAAAGACTTCGTGTTTAAACATTCTGAACAGCGGCATTTGCTTCTTCCGGTGAAGCCCATAAGTAGGCTCTTTACTGGCATTGATGATACGCACCCTTAATTCTTCCAGTTCCTCGTAAATCCTCTCCCAGTTGTCATGGAATTCTCTAAAAATATTCGCCAATGCTTCTGCAAAAGAAGCTTGAAGGTCCGGGTCGTCATCCAGTTCGACATCAAGATAGTGGCGAATTGCGTGTTCAACCTCTGCTGCCTTTGTTTTGGTACGGGTACGTTTGCCTGCTTGTTTTAGGAAATCCTCATCGAGGATGGAAATTGGCTTGACTTTCACTGCAATGCCTTTTGACTCAAGATAAACATCGGTAATGGCACGCAGTTTCGGAGGGATGCCTTTCATACTCAAGCGTCCATCACGGAAATGTTCACCTGCCAGCACATAGATCTCAGTGAGAGCCTTATAATCGTCAATGTACTCAAGGGCTTGTCGGGCAGGGAATACAAGGTTTAAGCATTTGGTCAGCTTTTTGAACGCCAGCATGAACTCGAAACGCAAGTCTTCATCATAGAAAAGATCGAAGAATGCATCATAATCAGTAAGGTCTGTAAGGCCGTATTTTTTGAGCAAATCCATGATAGCTGCATGACTTGCAATGAGTTCGCGCAGTTCGTCCTCTGGGAAACTGAGGGTATCTATCACTTCTTTTTGTTCACGCTCATCGTAGTTTTCCAGGGCTTTTTTCAGGTGATGACCGATGCCTACATAATCAACCACAAAACCTTTTTCCTTGGTCACGCCAGCCACTCGGTTTACACGAGCTATAGCCTGAAGAAGATTGTGTGCGAAGATTACTTTATCAAGATACATCACCTGCTCTACAGGAGCATCAAAACCTGTCAGCAGCATATTATTGACGATGAGGATGCCCATATCGCCAGTAATTCCTTCTTCTTCACTCCCAAAGGTCATCTTGAAGCTCTTGATGCTGTTTTCGTGTTTTGAATTGTCAGAATAAGCCTTAAGTTCTGGTGAATCGTTATTATTGCCGGAAATGATAACATCTGTTTTCAGCTTCTTTAGCTGGGTAAGATCAAGCTTCTTAGGATTCTCCTTTTCTAAACAGGTAATTGCATCAGCCAGTGAAGCATCGATGAATTTCTTATAACGCACTGCCGCTTCACGGGAAGTGGCTACTATCTGAGCCTTGTAACCATTAGGGAACACATGCGTCAGGTAATGTTCGATCATGTCTTTGGTCTTGGCCTCGATTGTCGGCTCAGCTTCCAGATAAGCGTCGCGAGAGCCATAGCCCAAAATTTGAAGTCGTTGTTTGAGGTTATATTCACTGAACACATCTTCAAACGCTTTGTCCATTCCCTGCCTGTCGGTGACTTCGGCATTGTGAGTGCGACCTTCGTAGATGATCTCCAGAGTAACGCCGTCCTCGATGGATTGGCGCATTGTGTATTTGTCTATGTAATCACCGAAGACCCGCTCAGTCTTGTCGATGGGTGTGCCGGTGTACCCAATACGGGAAGCGTTGGGGACGCCTTTGTCAAGGTTTGCTCCCAGAGTCTTATATTGAGAACGATGCGCCTCATCGATCATTACCAGAATATTCGGGCTAGGGTTAAGCTCAGGGAAGACCTCTTTAAGGTCAGCTTCACGGAACTTATGGATCATTGCCATGACAAGATCTGAGGAGTCCGAACGCAGAAGTTCTTTCAAGCTTTTCCCATCTGGTTTTTTCTTGGGGTTTATAAATTCGGCTAACTTAACAGTAAAACCGACACTTTGACTCGTTTCCGAAAGTTGTTGTTCAAGCTGGGTTCTATCAGTAACAAAAACTACCTTCCAGTGAGAAAGCTGAGGATGCTGGTACATTTCACGCACCATGAACATCATTGTAAGTGATTTGCCTGAACCCTGTGTGTGCCAGATAATCCCGCTTCTTTCTCGTGGGCTCTGACCTTCTAAAAGGCGCTTGACAGCGAGTTTGACGGCACGGAATTGCTGGTAGCGGCCCACGATTTTGATTATCTCGCCTTTATCATTGACTGAGAAAAGAGTGAATGTACGGATGAGATCCAGCAGATTGTCGCGGTCAAGCATTCCGGCAACCAGACGCTGCTGATCATTAGGCCCGCTGCTACCATGCTCCAGCTCGTCCACAGTGCGGGGATAAGGGTCAGCCCAGCGGAAGAATTGGTTTTCGTTATGGGTGGTAATAGTACCAAACTTAGCTTCTTGGCGGCAGGTGGCGATAACGATCTGGTTGTAATAAAAAAGTGGGGAACTGCCTTCGCCCTTGAAGCCGCGCTGTTCACTGTAACGCAATATCTGGTCAATAGCTTCGGGAATAGCATCTTTGACCTTAGGTGACTTGCACTCGATAACCACCACCGGTAGACCGTTAAGGAAAAGTACAATATCCGGAAAGATGTGGTGCTCGGTACCGAGGATACGGACCTTGAACTGGCAAACGGCAATAAAACGGTTGTTATCCCGATGCTTAAAATCTACAAAACGAACTGTTGGGCTTTTCTCACCAGTCTGGCGGTTCTCACTGACACTGGTGTTTTCCAGCAACAGGGAAAAGACGTGGCGGTTGTTTTTGATCAGGTCGGTTCCAGGAAAGCTGGCGGTTAGTTGCTTAATTACTTCCTCTACCTGATCATCTTCCAGCCAGGGGTTTATGATCTTGATCTGCTCACGCAAAATCGGAAGCATCACCACCTCGGTAAAGCTCTGCCTGTAGCTATCAATGGGATACTGTTTGTTATCGAGGTCAATAATTTCCCAATCCAGGCTATGAAGTTGGTTGATCAGAGGTTTTTCGACATGGTTGCGTTCGTCGAGTTTGATGTGAGGAGGTGTTTTGTCTTGGATCATATGTTTTCATTTCCCTTTGTTTACAGATTCATATTTTCGGATTTAGCCTATGAGGAGTCAGATTTAATATTTGCGGAAGGTGAATCCCATTTCTTCTAAAAACCGAGACGGTTTTTTGGGGAATCCATTGTAGGTTCTTGCCCAACTAATATTGAGTGTCTCCTTAGCTCGAGTGATAGCCACAAAACAATTTCTCCGTTCCTCCTCAATTTCAGGGCTATGTGATCCCTTTCTTACCGCCTGATATGATGGGAATACCTCATCAGCCATTCCAATTAAGAATACATGTTTGAACTCTAAGCCCTTGGAGCCGTGCACGGTGAGGCATGGAATTGACCCTGGTAATCGGCTAGCTGCTTTAGATTTCAAATCCATCTCTTGTAGATATAGGTGAAGAGTCATACTATCGAGGGAATGCTCACGTAACAATGCCTCATGTAAATCCTGCCATGTCTTTATCTCCTCAGTCTCGACTTCATCATCTATCCACTTTTGAGTCCAAAACCATTCAATCAATTCGATGAAAGAGAGACGGTCGACAAGGTCATGGCGAATTAGACTCAACAATTCATTAAGTTCTGCTGAATTGACCTTAGATAACGCACTATCTACCCAGGCTCGTAGGAAATCTCCACCGTTAAGAGCCGCAACAGCTTCTACATCCTCTACTTCAATAACGATACCAGTAAAATTCTTCCATGCAACGCAAATGCGACGAAGGAACTCCCGATCGTGTCGGGCATTCGCAAGTCTAAGAACAGTATATATCCAAGAAATAGAAGCACACTCAAACTCGTTCTTTCTTTGCGCAAGATAAGGAACAAAGCCATTATCGCTTAATGCTCTTGCAACCTTCTGAAGCAATCTTGTTGAACGTGCGAGAACTGCACAGTCTTCAATGTTCCATCCTACTTTTTTAATAGTGATGGGGATTACTGCAGACTCTGCATCCTCATCATCAAAAATCTTCACATTTAAGGTTGGGGACTTTGCTGCAGGTTTTCGTGCTACAAGAGGCATTTTACCCGCGGAACGCGTTTGATTGTGACTTATCAAATTATTCGCTAGTTGAATTATAACTGGAGGACAGCGAAAGTTTTCTGGAAGCTGTAATACTTTCATTCCAAAGTCACTCTGTAGTGCAAGCAGACGTTCTGGACTGGCACCATTCCATTGGTAAATAATCTGATCTTCATCTGCAACCACGAAAAGATTTGAATCCTTCCCACTAATTAAGAGACGCAGCAGATCATATTGTGACCTATTTGTATCCTGAAATTCATCAACACAGATATATTCCCAAGCCAAGCGAGTTAACCTTACAACGCCAGCATTCTGTGAAAGTAACTTTCGGGCGAAATATAAGAGGCCTCCATAATCTAAACGATTACTTTTTTGTAATGCATCACAGTAATCCCTGAATAATTGTGGTATCCAAGGGGGAGTACTTACCATACCAGCTACTTCACATCCACCATCGTAGGATTCCGCAAACAAGCGATCCAATAATAATAAAAGATTTTTACGATCTAAAGGAATATTCGATGTATCACATTTAAGATTGGATATTACCTGCTCAAGTATAGCGACACGCTCATCATCAACTGTAATCAGCGAAAAATCAGGATGAATTCCTACATGACTTCCATGCTGCCTCAAGATGTCGCTGGCGAAGGAGTGGAAAGTGCAAAGATGAGCTCGGTCAGTATGACCTCCCATTAGCTTATCCAACCTTTCTCGCATTTCTTCTGCAGCTTTGGTGGTGAAAGTAAGTGCCAACAAGCTTGCTTCTGGGTTTTCCTTCAATAGTCGGGCCGCTCGAAGCGTAAGGACAAGGGTTTTGCCAGAGCCCGGACCTGCTAGGACTAAAAGAGGACCTTCATTCCAATACACTGCAGCGTGCTGGTTTTCGTTAAGTTGAATCTCAGATGAGTTCATTATTCCTCCACCAGTTTAAACGCAGCTTCAATTACATTTTGAAACAGCTGAGGCACGGATTGAGAACGATTATTAATTACTGTTAATACTTCCTGCACAGCTGGCGTCTTCATTTTTTTTGGTAACGCTTTCGCGATTTGAATCGGGTAATCTGCATCATGAGGAGATGCGGTCACAGTTTGGAGCACTTGGGCATCAAGCAATCTAGAGTAAACATCACAAAACCCGTTAACACATAGATATTGCTCAATATTTGCCTCAGGCATCATGAAAAAAACATCATTCTCAGAATAACCATTTAGTTGTCGCTGAACCGCTTGACGATCCTTTGCGCCTTGAGCATCGTTGTCTGCAAGAACAACCCATTTAATACCCATTCCGTTGGCTACCCGAAGACAGGTCTCTAGCGACATTCCAGATTGATAAGTTACAAATCGGATACCTGCCCGTTCGAGATCCTTGCCCAAAAATCTAGCAATTTCGGGAATTAGAGTGCCTTCAGTTTCACCTTCTCCAAGAATCCAGCACCTTGAAAATAACAATTCACCCCTAGCTCGCCGGATATGATAGTTGAATTTACGGATGTCAGATGAGTTAAGGTTTAAGTCCCGCATCTGTGATGCTTTGACAATGCAACCTTCCTTGTGAAGTCGAACGACGGAGTTAGAAGGAACTTCTGAAAGAAGATCTCCACTATGAGTCGAAATGATTTTCTGTCCTGGAATTCGTTCAATCAGGTGCCAGAGAGCACGTACGGCACTCGGATGAAGATGTGCTTCCGGTTCTTCAAGAGCAACGAATGGGTCGCCTTTGTTCCATGCCTGAAGATATGCATTGAAAAGTGTCAAAACCGCCAAACTTTGAGTGCCGTCTCCGTGTCGTACGATGGGTATTTTTGCCCCGGTTCCACTATTCAGATTAACTTCTGCTTTAGAGAGTATGTCGAAGAGACGACCAGGAACCGCATCTACTGAGACCAAATCATCCCCTCCTGTCATCGTTACTATATGTTGCACTTCTGTTAGACGCGTAACGACTTGGGAGAAACTGGTATGTGATGTGATAATCAGATCATTAACTTCAGAAAGCTTACTCTCGATCTCTCTCCTCTTCTCTGGTGTAAGTTGTGACTGTTTAAGGAAAGGACGCCAGAAAGGACCTTTTGCATCGAAATGCTTTGTGGCGTCACGCAGTGCAGCCAGATAGTAGTAGGAAACTTCGTTCCGAAAAACCCCTATCGCGGAATCCGCTATTCCTGTGAGCATAAATCCATCAATATTTTGAAACTCCCAGTCCTGAACAATTTCCTGGGTCAGTGAATCAAAGCGTGCTCCGACTTTCAATATAACAGTAGCGGAACCATTCTCATCAATCTGAAGAATCTTGGCCCGATTCAATTTGGCTACTTGCTGTTCGTCCCATTCTCCAGGATTATCCTCTCGAAAAGTGAGCCGAATGTTGATGGCAAGAGCCGAAGATAATTCAGTAGTCGCATCTGGAAGATGGAAATCATAGATATTGAATGATGAAACTCTACTAGCCATCCCGCTATGCAGTGCGATTTTTAGTGCATCTAGAATCGTAGTTTTACCTGTGTTGTTCTCACCAATAAGAACCGTCGTGTCTCCGATTTTCAGGTCGAGATCAGTAATGCCTCTAAAATGCTGAATTTCTAAACGCCGTAGCTTCATAAATTCACCTTCTCTTTGTCGGTTAGTAAGGCTGTGACGCGCTTCTTACCCGTGAGCAGATCTTGCATGAGACCGGTTTTGAGGGAACGAAGTTTCATAAGATTATGAGCTGCAATTTCTATGGCTTTATCACATTTCAAAAGACGAACTGCAATTTCATGTTGTTCGCATTCATCCTTAGGAACAGGAATCTTCAATTCACGAATATCTCCAAGATCAATTCGCCCAAAAGTAGATCCTCCTGATACATTCATGATTTGACGTACCACTTTATCTGATTTTAAGGAAAAGAAAACAAAGCGTGTATCTACTGTTTTCTTCCTCATAACGACAACATCTTGACCAATACAAAATCGCCCCATTCCTTCAACATATACTGGAATTCCAAAAGAAGCGTTACGTGAAAAAATTATGTCGCCATCTGTGGGCTCATGTTTCTCTGTGAGCATTGCATAATCTTTTTCCGTGACGTAATCTAAATCGCTTAAGTCAAATCCACTGTCTTTGATATTTCGCGGTCGTATAATGGGAATCCCATCTTCTATGTAGGCTGGAGTATAGTGCTTACAATCTATTATCTCGATAATTGCACTAAGAGGTTTAACTTCCCAATCCACCGGAATCCTCCCCAGAGAAGAATCTTTGAATTTGTGAGTTTCTTCGGAGCGGAGGTTACCATGTTCATCTATTCCGCGTTTGAGGAGACCCTGCATCAGGCCGGTTTTGATACGCTGCTGCTTGGCAATCAATGCTTCAGTCTGTTCAATCGCATGATCCACTGTAGAGAGAATCTCGGCGATTTTGGATTGTTCGAGTTTGGAGGTGGGAAGAGTTAAAGTTATTGAGCGAAGTGCACTCTGGTTAAGTTTGGATCGAGTTCCACCAACTATAAAGGACTGAATATCTTTGTGTTCAAGATTGTAAAACACTGCGTCTTGATCAAACTCCTCTTTTGCTCGGAGCACGTGGGCATGATTGTTGACCCAACTCTTCCCTTTTATGCGATAAGCAATCGGACGAGTGGCAAATTCATCGAAACAACCACCATCTTCAGCAATAAGAATAAGGGGTTCATCAAAGATGAAATCGTCAATATAACCCTGTAGTCCATTTGCACCGTAGTAGGGAATTTCACCGATTCTTTTCTCTCGGTCTTCCGCATTTATCGGGATTCTCTTGCTGTCTAGGACCTCACAACAATGCTCCACGGTTGTTGAAGTCCAACCTTCTACAGCACTCATTTCAAATACCCCAACCCTTTCAAAAACCCATCCAACTTATCCAGTGTTTTACTTTGCTCACTTTCCAGTTCGCATCTTGAAACAGCGTACTTATCCCATAGGTTTTCCACCACTTGAACTAGCCCACGCTTTTCCTCATTTAGGTAGCGATTCAGTTCGTTGTTTACCAGATCATAGAGCTTTTTCAGAATTAACTGCTGAGCTTCCTCTTCAGTTAGCTGGCCTTTAATGGCAACAAGGGTACTATCGGTTTTGGCGAGACGTGCTTGAAGGATGGCTTTGTCCTTATTCAGGGCAGTAATTTTCTTCTTATCATCCTTGTTTTTCGGATCGAGTTCAACCAATTGATCATTTACCTGCCGGATCATCTCACGGCTTTCAGCCTTGAATCCGTCGCCACCGAGGCGTTTAACCTGGAGCTTGAGTTCCAATTCATCGGTCTTGCTCTTCAGAGCAGCTCTGCTGTCTTTGATTCTCTTTACGATGGCCTTGATAGAATTTTCCTGATCCTGAAGGTTTTTCAGTTCCTTGCGAGCGGAGTCTCCAGAGCTGCCTTTGAGGTCATCGATTAGTTCCTTGAGGGCTTTTTTAATGACGGCAGCGGTGACTGTCTCTTCTTCATCCGGTTCGTAGGCTGCCACTTCCTGCGCGGCTTCTACTGCCTCGGCTAGTTCGCTCTGTGCCTCGCTTATCTGAGCTTCCAGTGTTTCGATCTTCTCGGACTCAGCCTGGAAGAATTCAGCAATCAGGTAATCATCCGGAATCAGGCTGTGATGCCAGCCAGTAGAGATAATGGTTTTGAGGTCGTAGCGAATCTGCTGCCACCAGTTTACAAATACGCCGGCGCTCTTAAACTCGTCGAGCACACCAAGGGGGATCAGTTTTTCTTTAAGCGTTGTCAGCAGCTCAGAACGGACTTCAGGCATCTTCTTACCATTATGAAGCTGGGAAAAGTCATCGCGGGCAACCGTCCACCAAGCTTCCAAAGCATCATGGTGAATGGTGAGCGTCTTCTGGAGCTTAGGATTTGCTTCCAAGGTGGCTTTAATGGCCGGTCTGGCTTCAATCTCCTCACGAAAGGCAAGGTAACCGGGGCGCTCGGGCCGGAACAGAGTTTCAGGATCGACTCCGAAGCGAGCAAAGTCGGGAGCGAGGGCAGTAACTTCGGCTTCGGGAATACCGCCAATCAGGTGTGCCTGCACATCCTCAGGTTCAGGTTCTGGTGTGTTGTCCACATAGCGGCGAATGTTAAGGTTATAATCGTTCTCAACGATCTCTGCTTTACTGATTAAGCGGGAATATTTGGGAATTTCACGTTTGTTGGTGAACACAAAGTCAATCTTTTCAATGTCCTCAGGACGTAGTTTATTCTGAGCCTTGCCCTCGGCATATTCGCGATCGGCATTTATGAAAAGAATCTGATCCTTAATTGAATCAGGCTTATTTTTGTTGGCAACGATAACACAGGCAGGGATGCCTGTACCATAAAAGAGACCTGGCGGCAGACCAATAACGGCTTCTATCACATCGTCATTGATAAAAATCTCACGGATCAGTTTCTCCTTACCTCCGCGAAATAGCACACCATGAGGCATAATTGTCGCCATGTGACCATCAGGTTTAAGACTGGCTAGCATATGCTGCACAAACATCAGGTCGGCCTTCTTTCCGGTCTCAGGACAAAACTCTCGGAAGCGACTGGTAAATTTCATGCTGGCACGACTGTAGTTCTGCGAAAAAGGAGGATTAGCCAGCACACGGTCGAACTTGCGGATCTGACCGTGATCCAGAATCATTGGATCCTCTAGCGTATCCCCGTTCTCGATGGTAAAACGGTTGATATTGTGAAGGATCATATTCATGTTGCAGATTGACCAAACTGTGCCGTTTGATTCCTGACCATAAAGAGCTAGGTCATTTGAATCTTGTCCTTGCTCCTCAACGTATTGATGGGACTGAATCAAGAAACCACCAGAACCGGCAGTCGGATCGTATATCTCGTTGCCCGCCTTCGGCTTTGTGATCTGAACCAAAAGGCGTACCACTTCGGCTGGGGTGTAGAACTCACCGCCTTTCTTTCCTGCACTGTCGGCAAAGTACTTGATTAGATATTCGTAAGCCGCCCCCAGCAAGTCGGGGAATTCGAAATTTTCGTTGATTAGCACGAAATGAGGGTCATTGAAATGGTCCAGTAGATCTTTCCATTTCTGGTCGGGGATTTTGGTTTTGCCTTTAACGGCATTAAAGTCAATATTGTTTTTTAGAACCCCGGCGAGAGAATCATTTTCCTCTTCTATAGCAGCAATAGCTTTGTTAAGCATATTACCAATGTCATGCTTCAGGTCTTTGAGAGCAGGAACTCGTTCACCGTTCTCATCAATCCATGACTCGTGCCAGCGAGCGCGAACAGGCACGAAGAAGGTCTCGCCGTAAGATGTTTTGTCTTCCCTTAGTTCATTGAGTAGTTCTGGATTATCCCTTAGATGTGCATAATCTTTCTTGCACAGTTTATCACGTTTGTAGTCAAACTCATCTGATAGACGCTTGAGAAAAAGCATTCCAAAAATAAATTCCTTGTACTCGGAGGCATCCATCTTGCCACGCAGAATGTCAGCGGCTTTGAAAAGGAAGTTTTCGAGTTGAGGAAGCGTAATTTTTTCAGTGGTCAAGAATTATTCCTCGGAAATTATAAATTATTACAATGGTAAAATCAGGGGATTTTCCTTATAGAGAATTAAAATATTCCCGTGCCCCTTGTATCTAAGTTATAGCAAATTTGTAAGTCACTCGAAATGACTTTTTGAGAATTCATGAATTTCACTCTGCAGCACTATATCAATTTCCCTTTAAATTTGTTTTGTTATTTTTTTGAAAGTCTATTGTATGGATCTTTGCTGCAGAATCCGCTTGAACAGGCAATTAGATAAGATGTTCAGCGTAACTTATCAGATCTACACTATTAAAAGTAAATAATTACAATTAATTAATAACTATAGTCCTAGAAAGTATCAATGTGGATAGAAAGATTCAATTCAACCTATTTAATCACAGAAAAAAGAGTTTGATGGCTATGAATATATAAAAGGAAAAAATCTTCATCCACACCGGAAAAATCAAGTATCAAATCTTAACCATTTCAATGATGGTAAAACTTAGACAGGGAAAACTTGTCAATTTTTTCGAATTACAATAGTATACTCAATTGAGTTCGGAGTATCTTTGAATTAACACCATCTTCAGACTCTTAATAACAGGAATTCTTCCCACACATTTATTCCACGATCTCAATGTGTTCCGAGAATTTTATCACTTTCATTTCTGCGCTGCTTACCCTGTCCTTTCATATACATATCAAAGCCGGAACACTTTGGGCAGGAATGGAGGTGAACTGATACACCTTTTTGACTATTAAAAGACCTTCCGCAATAAGGACATTCTGTCATATTTTATATTATTGTTTTTTATCATTATTAGCTTTTCTATAAACTTATGTTTGTTACGGAACTAAAATAAGATAAAATCTGTCCAATAAGCTTATATGACCATATTAGGGGAGATTCAGAAGAGTGACATTATAAGTATATATCAGGCTTTATTCTACTTTAGATTCTCAAGTATCCAGGATTTATTTACTGCCCAGAATAACATTTCTCAAGAAATTGCTAATCCACTTTCTTAACCAAAAACACTTTTATTTTCTAAACCAAATAAAAAGTAAACTCGGACTTACCCAGTTGAGCTGAAAATACAGAATTTTTGAATTTTTATTGAAGAGGGGGTTTTTAAATGAAAAAGATGACAGAACAGCATCTGATCAATGCATTTGGTGGGGAAAGCCAGGCACACATGAGGTATCTGCACTTTGGAAATCAGGCAGAGAATGAAAAATTCACCAACGTAGCCCGCCTGTTCCGCGCAATCGCTCATGCCGAATATATCCATGCAGGCGACCATTACAGGGCGTTAAAGCACCTCAATGGAGGGTTTGTCGCAAACAGCATGGCAGCGTTTGGCCCCGGGGATACCCTAAAAAACCTTAAACTGGCAATCGACGGCGAGACGTTTGAAATAGAAGAAATGTATCCCGTATACATAGAAGTGGCAAAATTTCAGGGAGAAAAACTCGCACAGAGAAGCTTTGAATGGTCTTTTGCCACTGAAAAACTGCACAAACAGCTCTTTGAAAAAGCATTCGAGGCGGTTAGTGCAGGTAAGGATGTCGAACTCGGACCTGTCAACATCTGCGAGGTATGCGGATATACTCTCGAAGGAGAGGCTCCGGATAGGTGTCCGGTATGCGGTGCAGTAAAAGAGAAATTTAAAGCTTTCAGATAAGGATTTATTTTGTATCTCGGTTTTTAAAACGGATACTCAAAAATAAGTCTCCTAGCAGGGATTTCACCTGTGGAACAGGGCAAAAGCCAGTGCAAGAACTGAAATCGCGCCTGCAAGTGTAAAGGCTGGTGTGGATGAGGATGATGGTGAGGATTCGGTTTCTGAAACTGGCTTCTCTTCAGAAGTGGGAGTTTCACCTTTGTAATGTTCGTTGGAGATGGTGCAGTAGACGACTGTAAAACCACCATTAACAAGAGGCTCTGGGCTTCCATGATCATAAATTTCATAATATATATCCAATGGCAGTGATCCGCCAGCCCATCTTTCAGTTGGCTTTACTACCCATTCATAATCTATCGTGGAGTTTGCCTCTAAAATATCTCCTTTTGAATAATCCTCTATTTTTAAAGTCGGCCCATCTATAATATCAAAAGAACTTTTTTCCATACACGATAACGAAACATAAACATCACTTTTTTGATATACAGTTAGATTAATTTTGACTTTAAATGGTTCTCCAATATCTAAAATTGGTTTAGCTATTTCTTTTCCAGGCAAGAGTTTTTCATTATAGTACACATCCATCGAACCATAGTTAGATTCTGCAAACGTTATATTTGGCATAAGTAAAAAAACTAAAAATAAAGAAGCGATTAGTTTTAATTTGATCATATAGTTCCTCCTAATTCTTTCAAAAGAGATTCAAAATCTTCTGATTTTTCATCCCCTCCCCCAGTTTTATCTCCAACTCCTTTTGGACCTGGACCTACTATTGTTGTTGCATAACCACTAAATTGAAAATTGATCATTGTATTTGTTCCCAACCTTAAAGCAGTCCCATTATTATCTTTCCTAAAAGGATGAAATATCACTGATTTATCTCTAACGTACTTCTGTCCTTTATACCCAAAGTAAGGTTTAGGGATCACCTCATTATCACTGTCAGTAACAGTAAATTCTTTGTATCTGCCAATAATCTCATATGTCCAAACATTAACCGTAAAAATCCAGTGCGGCGGCATTACCGGCAATCCACAAGGAACAGCTGCCATTGTCCTTTTCAGCCTTTTCGTAACCTTACCCGCTACTTCTCCCGAATATCTATCTACGGTTTCATTTGACAGATTTTTTAACTCACCGTCAATTTTTCCAAAAAAGATATCAAGAGTTTCACCTTTGCTTACTGTCACTGAACAGATACCGTTTGCAACGCCCATTCTAACGTCTGTATCGACCCTGTTCAGGACGGCTTCAAGTTCATCAGGCCCAACCGAAGGGTTTGAGTTCCGAATTTCTGTAATTATGACAGTAGCAAGTTCGGCTGCTAGCTGGTCTGTTGTGGATTTTTCAATTAATTCTTCATTGGAGAGGCTGTTGAGATAACCAGCTGTGACTGCACGGACGCGGTCTTTTTTGACCCAGCCGGAAACAACAGGATTTGAACTTACTTCGGAGGCGATTTCATCGGTAATCTGATCCCTCATTTGAAACAGCCCTGGAAATTTTTATGAATGAAAAAGTTTAGAACAAGCCAAAAAAAATAAGCCTTTAATCAGGCATTTCACCTACGGAACAGAGCAAAAGCCAATGCAAAAACTGAAATCGCGCCGGCTAGAGTAAAGGCTGGTGTAGATGCTGATGATGACGGTGAAGACTCGGTTTCTGAAACTGGCTGTTTTTCAGAAGTGGGAGTTTCGCCCTCATAGTATTCAGTGCTTATAGAAGGATAAGCAATGGTGAAACCGCTGTTAACTAGAATTTTTCCTGTTTTGAAATCGTTAATCTGGTAAACAATATCTATAGGCATAGATCCACCAGCCCACTTTTCAGTAGGAGTCACTGTCCATTCATATAGGATAGTAGAGTTTTCTTCCATTACATCTGCCCTATACACATTCATCTTTGAAGTAGGACCATTCATAATTTTAAAATATCCTTCTCCGATTTCACTTAACTCCACGGATACTTCTGACTTTTGATATACAGTTAAATTTATACCAACAGTAAAGGGCTCCCCTATTTTGAGGACTGGCTTTGCGATCTCTTTTCCAGGTAAAATCTCACCATTATAGTAGACATCCATTTTGCCATATGGACTATCCGCAGACACGCTTTCTGTCAATAAAACCATGCAAAATATCCCAAAAAGTATCAATATAATTCTCATGTTTCTTCACCTAACTCAAAAATAAGTTTATCATATCCAGCTGATGTTTCAGTAGAACCACCTGTTTTATCTCCAACACCCTTCGGACTTGGACCAACAATTGTAGTAGAGTAACCACTAAAATGGAATATTATCTGTGTATTTTTCCCGATCCATATACTGCTTCCATCTTCGTTTTTTCGGGAAGGATGACTGACATGTTCTTCTTGTCTCACATACTTCTGCCCTTTATGCCCAAAGTAAGGCTTAGGAATAACTTCATTATCGTTGTCGATAACAGTAAACGTTTGATACATCCCCACAATCTCATACGTCCAAACATTAACCGTAAAAATCCAGTGCGGCGGCATTACCGGCAATCCGCAAGGAACAGCAGCCATAGCCCTGTCAAGCCTTTTCGTAACCTTACTCGCTACCTCTCCTGAATATTTATCCACGGTATCATTTACCAGGTTTTTCAGTTCACCATCAACTTTTCCGAAAATGACATCAAGTGATTCACCTTTGCTTACTGTCACTGCACATATTCCGTTTGCAACGCCCATTCTAACGTCTGTATCTACCCTTTTCAGGACGGCTTCGAGTTCATCAGACCCAACCGAGGGATTAGAATTTCTAATTTCAGTTCTTATGACCGCAGTAAGTTCATCTGCGAGCTGGTCTGTAGTGGATTTTTCAATTAATTCTTCATCGGAAAGGCTGTTAAGATAACCAGCTGTAACTGTCCTGACGCGGTCTTCTTTAATCCAGCCTGAAACAACAGGGTTTGAACTTACCTCGGCGGCTACCTCTTCAATAATCCGAAGCCTCATTTCCCTGGCATAGACAAGGTTCAGGTTATTGACTTCCGTGTTAAGGCGAGCTGTGTCTAAAGAAACTCCCTGTTCGCTCAGGTTCTGCTCCATCAGGTTAACTTCTGTGTTCAGCGTGGAAATACTCTGGCTGATCTGCTGCGATGTTTCGGTTTTTACGTATTCGCCGCTTGAGGATATGGCATCGGCAATTTCTTCGGAGACGTTGATCGTGAAAATGCAGGTGTTCCGGACGCCGAGGGGGTAGATTGTTTTCCCACCCATAGAGTCAGTCCACTCGTATTCACCTTTCAGGTCAAAGTCAGGGTCGTGGTAAAGGTAGTTCGGCTTCTGGTCAATGATCAAGGTCAGGTTTTCTGTCCAGTTGTATTTGCTTTCGGGCTGGCCTGTGACAGCCATTGTTGAAATGATGCCCATTTTCTGCCCAAGGGTAGAGGCAGCCCTCTCTACTGCGGGGTTATCGAAAAGGGTCATGGGGCCTGAGGTCACGCTGTCAAATGCGCCGGTACTGAGGCCTTTTTCCTCAAGGGCATCGAGGATGTAAGAGTTCAGGTTTGAGTCCAGTTTTTCGTTCTTCTGCTCGATGTCTTTGAGCAGCCTGTTATAGGCTTCGTTTCTGGCAATGTAGCGGGCAGAATCGCTTGAGCTGTACATTTTCCCGGAGGAAGTGAGGTGCTGCTTTTTGTTCACATAGGCCTCCCGGTTTGATTCGAGGTCGAGAATGAGTTTTTCGGCAGTAGCCACCTGAAGGTCTGTTGGGTCCTGACCGGGAGATTCGAGGAGAGAATAATTGAAGGTGGGATTGTCCTTTTCAATAGCATTGAGCATCGCCAGCACCTCTTCAGCCATAACCCTGTGCAGCCAGGGAGGGATATCGCAGACGACGCCACGCTGTGGGAGGTAATTCCCGTCAGGGTAAGCCCAGAATGCGCTTTCGATTGCCCTGAGGTCCACGTAAGCATCCCTGTATTTGTCTGCAGCGTCGGAACAGCAGGGATCAAGCCTCTCTGCGCCTGCTGTATAAAGGGTTGTGTTTCTGTATTCTCTTTCTATCAGGTCAGTGTAAGTTGATATGCCTGTATAGCCGCCTGTGGGAGGGCGCTGGTGATAGATTACTGTCAGGTTCTCTGATTCGGTCTCTGAGTGGAAAAGGGATTCTGAATCGGCTTTGCTTAAAGTTTCAGAGTCCGAGCCGCTTGACGTGGCAAAATGTGCTTCTATAGATGAGGTGCCGTCTGCGTGACGGTTGACGGTGTGCCAGACGTAAGTGTATGTATAGTCATAATCAATATTCCAGGTTGTCCTGATGGTATAATAGATATCATAGCGGATGCCCCAATCAAAGGTATGGTCCTCTCTACTGAGATAACCGTCATCAGTCCTGTACTCAGCGACGAGAATGTCATTAGCCCTATACTCGTAATGGGGCTTAACTCTTACATCAGCGATCTCTACGGAACTCAATCTAACAGAAGCGTCCGTAATATGCCAGCTTTTTAGCTTCCCTCTCGGAGGATCAATTTCAGGGCCCATGGTTTTTGAATAAGAGTTTGTAACAGATTGGCTCCAGGAGTAAGAGGGCACACGAGCCCCTGCATGCGTACCTGACGCAAAATAATCAGAATCCCAGCTGACAGCGTGCCCGCTGTATGAAACCGAGTCCCGGTCAAAATCCGGTGTGATTGTTGAAGTCACAGAACCAGGAGAGCTAAAGCCGTCTCTCAGGACCTGTCCCTGGACCGGAGCCGTGTAAACACTGTTTGTGACAGCGTGGATAAGGTCAGGGTTTTCCTCTGCCCATGCATGGTCATTGAAAACCCAGCCGTCAAGAACTCCCTTCGTATAGTCCGAGGCTGAAACTTCTATTTCCGAATATTCGGAAAGATTATCATAGGAGGTATTTGCTTCCATAAGGGACTCCTCTATGCCTTCCTCCACATCCAGGGAAAAAGACCTGTTTGCTGCAAGAGAAGAGTAGGCAGTAGTAAGGTTCACGCCTTTATCCTTTTCATATGAGGACACGGAGGTATTTGAGGCAGAATTAGGCACGGTTGAGTTCATCAAGCCTGAGCTGGCTTTTGGACTTCCGGAATCGCAGACGTCTTCATACAGGACTTTTCCATTGTAGTAAGTGGCGTATGTAAGAGCCAGAGGGTCAACAGAGTCAAAGACTTTTTTCTGAGTGTAAATAGTTGCTGCGTTGACCGAACTTGCAAGGGCAGGATTGGTAAGGATATTCAGTGGACCATTTGCATAGTGCTGCCAGGGACCGTAGATAAAACTCCTGAGGTTTGTTGCCCCGAGCACGATATTGGAAGTCGAGTCCAGGCTTGAAGAGGTCCCGAGTGCAATTTCATATTCCCTCACAAGTTCTTCAAGCAGGGGTTCTCTTGAGGTGATAAGAGTGGAGAGGTTCATACTCATATTGTATGTTTCTCCGGATTCGAGGTCCACAAGGGTGTAATTCAAAACAGGTATTTCGAAAATATAATAAATCGTGTAATTTTTGCCAGAGGGGGAAATTTCCCGCTGCAGAGTCCCATTAACTTTTCTTACCTTTATCTGCTCGGGTTCTATGTCAGGCTCGACATTAACAGCATATTCCATGAATGTGTGGCTGTTGCCCTGATAATTTACCGAAAGAAGCCGGTTAAAAGCTTCTGCCGTAATATCCTTCAGGGGGCTTGCTTCAATCTGGAACCAGTCCGAAGCTTTGAGTTCGTCCCCATAATAGAGTTCAATGGATGCATACCCGGCTTTTGAGTTTTCAGGGACTTCCATATATTCGTCAAATGAAACTTTTTGAAGAAAGCCGGTAGCCTGCCCATAGTTCACGCTTTTGAGTTGCTGGCCTGCAGAGTCTTTTACGACCAGGACGACATCCCTATTTTTCCACAGGGACTCGATTCTGCCCCAGACATCGGAGGGCAGGTTTATGGATATTTGAAGAGTGTCTCCTTTCTCAAGGTTCTGATTTTGCGGAGTTGCCATAAAGTTATCTTCAGAGGACCTCTCAACCGGAGAGCCATCGGGCAGGATCACTGGATGTTCTCCCTGCCATTCCAGAGCTTCCATTCCGGCATAGTTAAGGCAGCGGGCAAGGTCAGATGCGGCAAGGTTGATAGCCGCCTGTCTGGGGTCACTTTTCTCTGTAGTATAGATTGTTTCGGCAACCTCGCTGTCCATTTTCAGAAGGAAAACAGAGGTAAAGGTTGCTATAAGGACAATGAAAATCCCTATTACAGCGTAAGGAATATAGGCGCTGGTATCCTGAAAAAGACGGGAATACTTTAAAAAAGAATATTTAACAGGTCGTTTCCCGGCTATATCTCTCACCCCGAAAATAGAAGATTGTAAAAAATTGAAAGAATTGTGTAAAAAATATTAGAGAGTTTTATGCATAAATAGTTTACTTTCTATTGGAAAGGAACATAAATAAAAATAAAAAATAAGTAAATAAAAACAAGGAAAAAAAGTAAAAAGTAAAGAAAAAGTCAAAGCAGGAAAAAAATCAGTTCTCTTTATTTGCTTCATTTTTATTTGCTATTTGCTTCATTTTTATGTTTCTGTTGCCCTTCACCCTTAACTGATAATTTTTCCCAGGAAATAACCGGGCTTTGCACCCGTAATTTCCACCTGAGCATATTGACCGGGCTTAAGGTCTGAGCCGCTTATCACAACCGGACGGTAAGAGTCCGTACGTGTGAGGACGTCGCCAATCTCTGTGTATTTCGAGACAAAAACCCTGCCTTTCCATCCAATCAGTTCCTGCTTGGATTTGAGCTTTATCTGCTCACACACTTTGTGCAGCTCGTGTGAACGCTGCGCGGGAATCCGGGAATCGAGATTCCGGAAAGAAAAGGCTTTAGTGTGCGGGCGGGGAGAGTATCTGGAAATATTGATCTTTTCAGGACGGTATTTCTTTACCCACTCTACGGTTTCTTCAAAGTCTTCATCGGTTTCATCGCAGAAGCCAACAATTATGTCGGTAAAGAGGGAGAGGTCTTCGAAACGAGCACGGAATTTCGTAATAATTTCATCCACAGAGTCCATTTTATGCAGGCGGTTCATTTTTTTAAGGACATGATGGGAAGCGGACTGAATCGGGAGATGGAGAAGTTTAAAGATTTTATCTGAGTCAAAAGCATCAATCAGATCGTCAAGGATAGGGAGGACAGAGAAAGGGTTCATCATGCCGACCCTTACCTTGAAATCTCCCGGAATTTCCGAGATCATGCGCAGGAGTTCAGAGAGCTTGATGCCTGTGTCCATACCATACTGGCTGTCGTCCTGGGAAGTAAGCCAGATTTCTCTGCAGCCGTCTGCAACTGCGGAGCGGATATCTTCTACGATTTCCTGTGGAGGAAAAGAACGGAGCTTACCTCTTGCATGCTTTACGATACAATATGAGCAGGCGAAATTGCAGCCCTGGGAGATCTGGCAGATGTGAATATTGGGGTTTGAGCGCTCGCGCGGGACATTAAGGAAACCCAGGGGCTCGGAAGTCCTTACTTCCAGACGTTCCCCTCCTGTAAGTCCGGCCTTTTTTCTTTTCTCGATTGAGGAAAGAAGGTCACCCAGACGGGAAATCGAATTTATACCAAGGATATGGGCTTCGGGATTTGCATGCAGGATATCTTCAAGCTGGACTTCGGGCATGCAGCCGGAAACAATCACCTGTACACCTTTCTCACCCATACTGCGAATTTTATAGAGAATTTTTTGTTCTGTCGTATATTTCACAGTGCAGGAGTTGCAGATATAAACCTCTGCCTGCCCTGCAGTTTCAGAGCTCAATAATTCGTGCCCGAGCCTCTCAACGCTTGCTTTCATGATCTCGGCTGATGCCTGACTTGCGGAACAGCCAAAACTCTCAAGATAAATCTTCATATTCTGCCTTCACACTCAACCTGATACTTTAACGAGATACTTTATTGTCTATCGATGACATTTTAAATCGACACTTCACATGCGGTCCGATTTTATGCCCTGAATGGTATAATCGACTCGAAATTTTGCATTTTGCCCTGATATTTATCTGATATTTATAATTAATGTCCATCGTCCATATTTCTGATTATATAAGGAAAAAATGGCTTTTAGTTATTGATTCAAAAAAGAGGAAAAAATAAGGGAGAAAAAAGGATTTACAGGTAGAGAGGATTCTCCTGCTTATCCTTGATATAAATGCTGTCTGTGAACCTGATAGCTCCTGATGCACCCATGGAAATCGTGTTTACTCTGGCATCTCCTCCGCCAAAGAGGTGAGTTTCACGCAGGAAGTGGCCAGGAGTTACGGCTGTTGCGGAAAAAATGACATCATTACCAGGAACAAGTTTGTTGGTATCAAGGACATCATTAAGGTTCTCAAGAGCAATCCCCATTTTTTCGAGCCTGGGCATCTTTTCCTTGATTTCCTCATCGATATTGTCCCTGGACTTTCCGTTTGCAATAGTTGGCAGGACAAGCCTTGCAAGGATCTTTCCACCCAGGATCTTTATTGCAGCAGCTGTCAGGACAGCCTCTCCAGAGCCGCCTGACCCCATAACCATATGGATGCCTGAGCCGCGGATAGCAGTTGCAACACCAGGCATGAGGTCTCCGTCAGTGACCAGCCTTACACGGGCTCCGGCTTTCCGGATTTCGGCTATTTTCTGGGCGTGCCTTGGCCGGTCAAGAATTACGACAACCAGTTCTTCAACGTTTCTTTCGAGAGCTTTTGCGACGATTTCCAGGTTTTGTCTGACAGGGGCATCAAGATCAATCCTTTCATCGGGGTGCTCCTTTTCGTAACGCACCACATCGGGTCCGACAACTATCTTATCCATATAGATATCAGGGCCGTGGAAGATTCCTCCTCTTTCTGCCATTGCCATGACTGCAACCGAACCGGGAGAGCCGTCTGCCGTAAGGTTTGTGCCTTCAAGGGGATCGACTGCAATATCAACTTCAAGGTCTCCCTTTCCAGTCCCTACTTCTTCCCCGATATAAAGCATAGGGGCTTCATCCCTTTCTCCCTCCCCTATCTTAATTATGCCTTTCATATCAAGCTTGTTCAGCATCCTTCTCATGGAGGCAACTGCTACCTTGTCGGCAAAGTGCTTGTCCCCGCGTCCCATCTGGTAAGCTGCGGCAATGGCAGCAGATTCGGTTACCTGAATGAGCCTTGGTAATAACTCACATTCGATGGGTCCGGCACAATCAATCATTTCTTCTACGGTTTTTGGATAAGTCATGATAATCGACTCTTATTTCCTGCTTCCTGATAATATCCTTATAATAAAAAGCTTTTTTGACTGTTCCCTTTGTATTTTTATGTCTTCTGTTACCACAATAGTATATTAATGAATCTATTGGAGAATTGAGATAAATATCTCATCAAATGTTACTGAAGTAAACACTGTCAGTACAATTTTGTTGTAAACATTCAGCTGGACGTGTTTCAGAATAACACCTGAATCCTTCCGGGAGATAAAATACATTTCTGTCAAAATCAAAGTTGCGCTGGCGCACCTCGCAGCAAGCTAGCGGGCGTTCGACTGGAAGTAAATATATTCTATTGAGACTATTTTCTATTGAGACAATCTCAGTTGATAATTTTTCAAGCATAGCTCTGGCACAAATTATTAGGCACAAATTATTATATTCATTACCTCTTATGTACGACCTGTACAGTTGCCTGATTAAAAAATAGCTTTTCGATTTTGACTTTGTGAAATATATTAATTAAGAAATTCGTAATTAAGAAATTCGTGCCTGATCAAGGTGAAAAACATGAAAATCCATTGCCTTCAGCACCTGAAAAACGAGACCCTTGGAAACATAGGGACCTGGGTATCCCAAAAGGGCCACAGGCTTACAAAAACCCTGCTTTATAAAAAACCTGTGTTTCCTGAGCCTGAAAAGTTCGATATGCTACTAATAATGGGCGGTACCATGAGCGTTTATCAGGAAGAGGAATTCCCATGGATAAGGCCTGAAAAAGAGTTTGTGAAAAAAGCGATAGATATGGGAAAACCCGTACTTGGAAGCTGTTTTGGAGCACAATTAATTGCAGAGGTCCTGGGAGGAAAAGTTACCAGAAACCGGTTCAAAGAAATAGGCTGGCACAGGGTAAAAGCTCTGGCAGGAGAAAACACGAATAATGAGGAAGAGATAATCTCAGAGCTTCCTTCAGGCTTGTTTCCCGAGTTTACTGCATTCATGTGGCATGGAGACACCTTCGAAATCCCTGCAGGCGCAGTAAGACTCTTCGAAAGCGAAGCCTGCCAGAACCAGGGTTTTATCTATGGAGAAAATGTTCTTGGTCTGCAGTTTCACCCTGAAGCCGACAGGCAGTGGATAGAAAAACTGATAGAAGATTCGGGGCACGAACTTGTTGAAGGGAAGTACATTCAATCTAAAGAACAAATACTCAGAGACGAGCACTTCCTTGAAAATTCCCGGAACATTGCTTTTTCCCTGATGGACTGGTTTGAGAAAAGGTGTGAAAATTGAAGTAGAAGCGAAGAATTGGAAGCAAAATTCGCTTAACTTATTTTTAAATAAAATCCTTTATTTTGCAAAATTCGCAAGCGCCACCCTCTCGACCACGAGTTCAGGGATATGTTCTTCTCCTGAAGCTTCTATTTCTTCATCTGTAATTCCAAAGAGAGAAAGGATTCCTTTCCGTTTCGAACCGGAATAAGCAAGCAGTTCAGAACATGGTTTTTCTTCGATAAGCTTCCGGAGTTCGGAGAAAGCAATAAGCAAATCATCCATTTTACCAAGCAGCACAAAAACCGCATTATTTTCTCCTTCATGCAGCCCTATAGAAAAACTCCTTTCAATCTGCCTCTCTCCGGCTGCATAACGCATAATCTCGATACCGGGATCTTTTGCCACGTTATTGCCTGATGCGATAGCCCTGAGAGCCTTGCCTACTGCAAAGTGAAGATGCCTTTCACCCGCAATCAGGTCAGCATTCAGGCCCTGAATGGTTACTTCGTTTTCGGAAGCGATTGTATTTATTGATTTTAGAAAAACTGGAAGGTCCGCGATTCTCGCTGCTCCGCAAATAACCTGGATTTCCCTTTGCATTTCCATACTCCTGCCATATCCCGAGCTTTACAATAAGGGTTTCGGTTGATAGGTATGTAATAAATGAGCGGATATTCTGGGCCAGATGAGCGGGTATTCTGAACCCAAGATAAAAGTTTTTATTCTTCTAACGTGTAGATCTATAGACTAAAAAAATTAATAAAGTTGATGAATATACATTATAAATGTCAGTAAGATATTTTGCATGTAAAAAGTTCAGAGAGCCGGGTTCGCCTGTTTCCTGGAAGGTGATAGATATTTTAAAGAATAAAGGCAAGTCAGAGTTCTGTTTCTGTTCGATCATTCCGTCCAACGGCCTTACAGCAGTTTATAAGGAGGCTGAAGAAAAGACGGAACTTATCGCATCTTACATTAAAGCAGGCCTGCAACAGAACGAACGCTGCATCTGGCTTGTCCAGGACCCTCAAAGCGTGGAATTGGCAAAAGATTTGCTTTCAAACTCAGAGCTGGATATCGAAAGCTGTATAGGGAAATCCAGACTTAAGATAATTCCCCTGCAGGAAACAGAAGCCCTTTCTGCCAGGCAGACAGAAACTCCAGGGATCTATTTTGATTGGAGAGCGGGGAACTCTCAGAAAGAGATTATTAAATTCATCCACACAGGAAACTGGAGATACCTGCGCATTAATCTTGAAGTCAGACCCTTCGGGAAGTCAATTACCAGTTCCCTTAAGGAACTAAGACGCACCCTTGTTAAAAATATGCCTGAAAAGAAAATCAGGCCACTCTTTATGATCAGAGAGAAAGATCTTTCGGCAGAGGAGGTTTTCAACCTTATTGAAGCCGGAGAGAAACTAATAATTAAAAGAGATGGAAAGTGGAAGTTTCTGAGAATAAAGCAGGAAGTCCCGGACAAAAAATTTAAGACATTACTTGAGAGTTCAGGGGACTCTATTCTAATACATGATATGAATGGGCAGGTTCTGGAAGCGAACCATGTTGCCTGTGAAACCTTCGGATATACGCGCAGTAAAATGCTCGGGAAGCACATAAAAGATCTACGGACTAACATCCACCTTACCGAGTTCGGACAGCAGATAGAGAAGCTGAAGCAAACAGGATATTTTATTTTCGAAATGGACTCCCTGCGGAAGGACGGCACGGTTATTCCTCAAGAAGTCAATAACAGGTTAATCGAATACGATGGAGAAACAGCCGTATTATCCATAGGAAGAGACATCAGAGAAAGAAGGCGGACCGAAGAGGCTCTCAAGGCTTCGGAAAAGAAATATAAAACACTTTTTGAGGAGTTCCCCGGAGGAATTGCCCAGTTCGATACCGAGGGAATTATTACTCTCTGCAATGAAACCTTTGTAGACCTTGTTGGAAGCCATGAAAAGGAAAAATGTAGCTCTAACTTACTGAACCTCTTAGAAGGAAAGAACCTTAAAAAAAGTGCTGTATACCTCCCAGAAGTTCCTGTTCATTATGATCTGAAGTATATATTTAGCGAGAAAAATGGGAGAACCCCTGTTGCCATAACATACAAGCCTCTAATGTCCGAAAATTTCGGACTTGCCGGAGGTATTGTGCTCGTAGAGGACCTTACTGAAGTAAAGAGGCTGGAGATCGTACGGCTTCAACAGACCGAATCTCTAAGAAAGCTGGTGGATTCGATACCTGTACCTGTATTCTGTAAAGACAAAAACGGAATATATGTTGCCTGTAATAAGGGTTTTGAAAACTTTATGAGGATGCAAAAACAAGACATTCTTGGAAAGTCTACCTGTGATTTCCTTTCTCCCAAAATTGCCGAAAAATACCATGCAGTGGATATAGAACTGGTAAAACATAAAAGAAACCAGATCTATGAGACCTCTTTGAAATTCCCTGACGGTTCAATGCATCAGGTAATGCTCAATAAGTTCATATTCAGTGGAGTGACAGAAGAAGACTCAGTTCTCCTCGGCATTATGATTGATATCACCGAACGCAAGCAGGCTGAAGAGAAAATGCTTCAGGCAAAAATGGATGCTGAAGCCGCAAACAGAGCGAAAACCACCTTCATTGTCAATATGAGCCACGAACTGAGGACTCCACTGAACGCGGTTATAGGGTTCTCGGACCTCCTTTTAAGTGAAACCTTCGGGCCCCTGAATGAGAAGCAAAAAAGGTACACAGAAAACATTTCAAAAAGTGGCAACCATCTTCTTGATGTAATTAATGATGTTTTGGATATTTCAAGACTTGAACTGGGAAATATTGAGCTTTACTACGAAACAGTGGACGTACCTGGAGTAATAGAAGAGGTCCAGAGGGTACTCTCTCCCCTTTCATGTGAGAAAAATATCAGCATAGAATCGAATATTGAGCAGGGACTGAAAACCATAATTGCTGACAGGGTAAAATTCAAACAGATCCTTTACAATATTTTGAACAATGCTATCAAGTTCTCATCCGAAAACGGGAAAATAAACATTTGTGCAGAGCTTAAGGAAGACATGATTGAGGTCAGTGTAAAGGATGAAGGTATTGGCATTCACAAAGCCGATTATGAAAGAGTTTTTCACCCATTCGTACAGATTGATGAGTCCATATCCAGAAAACACGGAGGTGTAGGGCTCGGGCTTGCACTCGTCAAAAGGTTTGTCGAACTCCATGGAGGAAAAGTATGGGTTAAAGCCAGTCCAGGGAAAGGCAGTACCTTCACCTTCAGAGTTCCAAAAAAACCAGAAAACAAAACTCAGGAAAAGGAAAACATAAATTCAGTACAAACATCTTATGATATTGAAATTGAAAGAGAAGAAGAAATAATTAGGGGAGTATAAACTAAAGGTAATTTGAAGAAAATGAATGTTAGTAGAGATCAGGAAAATAGAGAGTAGAAGAAAACAAAAAATTAAAAAAAATATAAAAATAAAAGAAAGCCATAGTTTTCAGTATAGGCCCTGAATTATCAAACATTTGAGAACAACCTCAACCACAACTAACCCAAGCACTAGCACTAAAAAAAGAATAAAAAGGTTGAGGATGATCTGACCAACTTTCATCCTGACAGACGAAAGTTCCTACATCTGGATTCCCATGTATAAATATGGAAGAGACTGTATATAACCATTTGGAAATTTTTCAGAACTTACATAAATACTTGCACCTGAAAATTGGGTTACAAAAGAACTTTCAGGTTTTAGTTCATTTAGCGATCACTCATCTCTGCTACTAATCTCTGTAATTAATCTCTATTACTAATCTCTGCTATTAATCTCTATTACTAATCTCTATTACTAATCTCTATTACTAATCTCAATTACTAATCTCAATTACTAATCTCAATTACTAATCTCAATTACTAATCAGATGTCCCTTCTATTTACAATTATTAATGTTCTTCCAGTACCCTTTGATCATTCCAGCAATCCTTCTTGATCCTCCTCTTCAATTACTTTGACAAAACGCCTGTCTGAGAGGTCTTCTTTTCCGGACCAGAAAATTGCCTTATGGTACTTCCAGACATCAGGGTCAAATTCGAGGATCCCGACATGGGCTATAAGTTCAAAAACAAACCAGTAGCCTGCGACTAGATGCACCGTACGGATAAGGCCCAGGGCATCAACTCCAAAGAAAGGCGCAAAGTACCAGGTTATGGAGAGTATCCATTCCGAAATCGGAATCCCTAAAGGAGACCAGGTGATACTGTAAAGCACCACTCCCGTAACCGCAATAAAGAGTATTGCGGTGCTTTCGAAGATAATCAGCAGTTTGAGCATGGGATGAAGTTTTGTAACGTAATGCTCCTCGTGCTCATCATAGATTGTGAAAGCCGGATACCTGCCTTTTCCAAAGAAATTCCTGATAATGGCAATAAGGCGCTCTGCGTCATCTTTTCCAAACATGTAAGATTCTTTGAAATGCTTTATCCTATCTCTTACACTGCATTTTTCACCTTTATAGGAGAAGATGTTGTAAGGGACTAAAATCCAGTTTGCGGCCAGGAAAAAAGGTACGGCAATCATATGCAGAGCCCTGGCTGTCTGAAAAGGCATGAAGTCCCACCCAAAGTAGATTTTGAAACCTGTGATAAGCAGAATTAACATGGCTATAAGGTGTACCAGATGAGTAACCCTTTCAAGCCAGGTATAACGTTCAACAACGTCCCTTCCGGAAGCTGATTTTTCAGCAGGCTGTACCATATTTTCAGCCCCCCCTTTAAACCACCTTGATAGCATAAGCAGGATGCTTTCCTGTCCTGTCAAGGGTGTGAACTGCACATGCAAGACAGGGGTCGTAGGAACGGACTGTGTGCAGGATCCCAAGAGGATTTGAATAATCCACTCCAAGGGCATTTTCTGCAGCCGAAATCTTAGTGCCTATGAGGGCCTGCTCAACAGGGCCAGCAATTCCTTTCGAGTTTCTTGGAGCAAGGTTCCAGGTACTTGGGACCACAGCCTGATACAGAGTTACCATTGAGTCCGAGCCTGTAGCAACCCAGTGCCCGAGAGCCCCACGCGGGGCTTCCCATAGTCCCATTCCTTCTGAATCCTTTGCCATGGAAAGATCAGTATGCACTGCGACCTTTGCCCCTGCCTCAAGATCCTGCAAAATCCATTTCCGCAGCTCAGGAATCACTACAAGGACCTCCTGCATCCTTGCAATCATACGTGTATAGTTGTTTACGGGAGAGTAACCGTTGTCCTGAAAAGCTTTCACCAGTCCGGTTGTAAGAGGTTCTCCCATAATCATGAGGCGAGCAAGAGGTCCAACTTCACAGGGAATACCGTTATAATTGGGAGCTTTTGCCCAGGAGTAGCGGCTTTCCGAACCTCTGGTGTAATCGATTTCTTCAGGGTTCTCTTCCGGGACCGTAACCCCATTCCAGGGCGGCCGGTCTTTTTTCTCGTCGATATAAAACGAATGATTAATACTTTCGGAGATTTTCTGGTGGTCGAATTTTTCAAGTTTCAGACTTCCATTCATATAGCCTGAAGGAATAACCCTGCCGTCTGCAGGGCTTGCAGGGTCATACCCATCTCCTTTCTCAGGTTTGAAGAAAACCCCGTAAGAAAGAAAACCTATCTTAGCAGGATCCGGGTAAACTCCTGCCCGGTCCATTTTCATACTTACAGGAAGGCCGAGAAGCTTTTCTCCTATCAGTTCCGAACCAAAAGCAGCAAAAAGAGAGACATCTCCCCAGCCCGAAGAATGTGAGAAGTCATTGTTTGTGAGGGACTTATCAAGGAGGTCTTGAAGGTGCCCGATGACGAAATCGACAGCTTTTTGCGGAGAAGATGCCCTGTAAGTATTTTCAATCCATGTATCCGGAGAGACCCCAAGAGTGAAGGCTTCAACGAAATTCACAGTCTTCGAAACATAAGATGCAAGCTGCTGAATATCTGCAACAGTAGGAGAATAAACGACTCCGCCGACGTGCTGTAGAACAGCATGAGGCATCTTTCCTCCAATGAGAGAAATGGCATCGTGGAGGCGGCGCAGTTCCATCACAGCACCGAGGTAAGAAGACCCTGGAGGAAGGCGGATGCCATCAAACTGGTTTACTACAGGCATAAAACGTCCGGATAATTCCCCCCATACTGCATTTCCGAGATCTCCCTGCTGCATAAGGATATCATGATAAGCCGGGTTTGCGAGGTCAGGCCCCCAGAGCACGTAGATATGGGCTGCATGGCTGGCTATATAATTCAGGCCCTGATGGATATTTCTCACCACAAGAGCATCTTTGGGAATTTCTCCAGCAACTCCAAAAAGTTCATCCAGAGCATTTGCTGCAGATATGCTGTGGCAGACCGGGCAGACCCCGCATATCCTCTGGGTCAGAAGTGCCGCATCTCTTGGGTCCTGCTTTTGAAGAAATCTCTCAAAACCTCTGAAAACCAGAGCATTACTCTGGGCATCGGTAATCACTCCCTCTCCACTGACTTCGGTATTGACTCTGTAATGCCCCTCAATTCTTGAAAGCGGGTCTATAGTTACCTGTACCATTATTTCTCACCTTCGGCCTTTTCAGAAACGCTTTCCTCTGCGTAACCCTCTTTTTCCTCAGGCTTTTTCAAAACAGTCCTCCTTACGGCGTGGGCACCTGCAGCAAGAAGCGCACCTCCTATTGCCACGCCTGCTACAGTGTGAAGATGCGTTCCGACAAGTCCAGAATCTTCAATCTCCACAAAGAAGGGTCTGGTGCTGTCCGGAAATCCCGGCTCTACACAGCCTATACAGGGTGAACCTGCCTGCGGACAGAAAGAGAGGTGAGCATTCCAGTGGCGTGTGGCACAGTCAGCATGGGAATACGGCCCCTTACACCCCAGTTTCCAGAGGCATTTCCCTCCGCCTACTGTCAGATCAAGTTCTCCGTGGTCATAATATCCGCGGCGAGGGCAGTTATCGTGTATAACATGGTCCGGAGGGAAGAAAATTTTAGGGCGTTTCCATTCGTCCAGTAAATAAGGAAGGTCATCAGGCACCTTTATTTTCCCAAGGACAACTGCGCTTATTGTAAGAAACACCCAGTCCGGGTGGGCAGGACAGCCGTTAATGTTAATAACCGGGGTATTGATCCCAAGAAGGTTAACTATTCCTTTTGAAGAGTCTTCCATGGTAAAAGCAATTCCGCGGTGGTCAAGGAGCTCTTTTATCTCGCTTTCAGCAGCATTTACCCCACTATGGGTTGCACACTGTCCTATTGCTATAATTACCGAGGCATTTTTTGCAGCTTTCTCGTAAGTTTCCTTATAGGTTTTTCCCCCAATTACCATATATCTTCCAGAGCCTGCAGGTCCGTTTGGGACTCCTCCCTCAGAAATAAGGACGTAACCTTTTTCGTTATCAAGAATCTCCTCCAGCAAAATATCGGAATTCAACTCACTCGTGTTCGCAGGTTTTCCATCTACGAAAATTCCCTGCTGCATCATAAGAACATCCTGAAAGAGCAACTTGAGATTCAAAACCCTGAGCAGCTCCACTATATCAGGTGAGCCACCATCAAGCATGGACACAGTGCAGCCTGTACACTCCACTCCATGGAGCCATAATACTTTAGTTTCCGAAAGTTCAAGGGCTTTTACAAGATCGCTTTTATACGCCTGTAAAAACAGTGATGCCCCCAGTACCCCTACTGCTTTAATAAAAGTCCTGCGGTCCATCTTCATAAAATCGAGTTTTTTAAACTTTTCAAGTAAGTCCTTATTACTCGTTTCACTTCCCCCACAATTGTAAATACTTATATATAATGGTATATATAATTGAGTATCGATATATTAAAAGTCTACCACAATCTTCAATGATATCCCATAGAATGAATTTTTAACTTTTTTAGATATTATGGAGGAATCAAAGAACTATAAAAATAAAATAAAATACTAAAAAAAAGATTAAAGCAAGGAAGAAATTTCTTCCTTGATGAGCCTTACAGCTTCGTCCACGCCCTTAAGGACTTCTGGACTTATTTCTCTGGTAACTTCGGTGGCGCGGGATCCTATTTCGATCCCTATGACCACAATTTCCGGCAGAGTTTGAACCTGTTCCCCGATCATTAACACGTCTGTAATTGTCAGATCGTGTACTGAGACCAGGGGATGAAATTCAGCACCTTTTAGCAGATCCCTGCCCTCGATCCGGTGAACCGAACCTGCAGAGCTGCCAGCCAGAATGGCATCTACCACAATTACTTTCCTGGCGCCGTCAAGAAGATTCAGGAGGTCAAGTCCACAGACCCCTGCATCTTCTATATCGAGGCCTTCAAGTTCGTTAAGCTCTGTCTTTTTAAGAGCCTCAATAACTTTCAGGCCAACGCCGTCGTTTCCCATTAAGGGGCTTCCGAAGCCGAGCACACGGATAGGAGCATGTAATATAGACATATTATCTCACTTTACAAAGGCGTATACAAGATAAATGCCTATATTACCTTTTCCAGTTAAGATTTTCCTTTAACATCTTTTTTTAATGTTTTTTAGCATCAAACCTTGAATATTTCTCTATATACTCTGAATAGTGAGCGTCTGAGAGGTCTTCTTTTCCTGTCAAGAAGATAGCTTTGTAGTACTTCCAGACATGGGGGTCAAACTCCAGAATTCCAACATGTATTACCAGTTCAAAGACAAACCAGTAGGTCATTAACAGATGGAGAAACCTCAGGAATCCCACAGCACTCATT
>ENA-UOOK01000059-UOOK01000059.1-fermentation-metagenome-genome-assembly--contig:-NODE-59-length-113735-cov-10.937562_pt1 | contig 113735 bp, 109 predicted proteins | sample MGYA00245777_ERZ724023 | MGnify/ENA primary metagenome ERZ724023 (study PRJEB28704, sample SAMN03018312) | fermentation metagenome | biome: anthropogenic terrestrial biome; feature: soil... | reverse complement strand
CGACCACGAGATTACAAGTCTCGCGCTCCACCAGACTGAGCTACCGAGGCATTTTAAGTTTTGAAATATTGCCTTATATAGTTTTTGGTGGAATTATTAATTAAATTGATGACTCGTCCAGTAGTGTTAATGGTGGTTAATTCAATTATTTAAATTTTTTTTAAAAATTTCATGAAAATTCAAAAATGCATCACTACTAGAACGTTATAGATATAGTTAACATACTAATATTTAACCTTGTTTTTTAATGCTGTTTCTCTTAAAACTTCCACTGCAGGCAGTTTTGCTCCCGCAATAAGGTTAATGGAAGCTCCCCCACCACTGCTAATGTGACTAATTCCAGTTAATCCCATCTGATTTGCAGCAGCTGCAAGATGTCCACCCCCAACAATAGAAAATCCTGGAGAGGAGGATATTGCATTAAGAATGTCTTCAGTACCTTGATTGAATCCTTCCTTTTCAAAAACACCAGCAGGCCCATTAGCAAATATGGTACGTGCATTTCTAATTATCCGAGCATATTCTGTGATGGTTTCAGTGCCCAGATCAAAGATTGGAAGGTTTGGAAGTTTTCCCGATGGATACTCCAACCTTTTATCATCCTTACAGACTGCCAGATCACTGGGTGTCAGTATTTTATCTTTGAATTTTTTACAAAGATTTTGTGCCTTTTTAACAAATTCACAATATTCCCTATCTTCTATAAACTTCTTGTTTTGTTTTCGTATGTTTACTCCACCACCCCATAGGAATATGTTAGCAACTAACCCCGTGGTGAGAATATAATCAGCACTTCCTGCCTCCAACGCGTTTTCCATAACCATTATGGAATCATCGACTTTAACCCCTCCCAAAACATAAACACATGGCCTTTCAACATTACGTACTGCATTGTATAATGCTTTAAGCTCTCTTTCCATCACTCTTCCAGCTGCAGACGGCAGTTTCATAGCAAAACCAACCATTGAAGGTTGCGAACGATGAGCAGCAGCAAAAGCATCATTAATGAAGTAGTCTGCTAATGGTGATAATAACCTTACCATGTGGGTTTCAGCTTGTTCTAACGGTTTTCTTTGAAGTATTTCTTCAGAATAGAAACGTACATTTTCTAAAAGAAGGATTTCTCCCCCTTCCAATGTAGATATGGTCTCCCGAGCATTACTACCAAATATATCATCAACATAGCCCACTGGCCTTTCTAATATGTTAGAAAGAGTTTCAGCGTGTTGTCGGAGAGTAGTGAAGTCATTTTTACCAGGACGGCTTTGATGAGCAATTAAAACAGTTTTTGCACCTTTTTCTGCCAGTTCACTGATTGTTTCTGAGTGCAATCTGATGCGTGTATCATCAAGAAGCAGTCCAGTTAAAGGATCAACTGGGGAGTTGATATCTACTCGCACCAGCACTGTTTTACCATCTAATTCAAGGTCATCAATGGTGTAAAAATCAGGACCCATCATATAATACCACTTTTAGATTACTAAAAAACACTTCTAAATTTATCCACTATATCTTACTAACCAGATCAAGAAGTGCCTTTTTGGGATCTGGTGCTAGTATAATTCCAGATGCCAAGAGAACCCCTTCACTTCCCAGTTCCAAGGCAGCTTTCATATCTTCCCCTGTAGAAATTCCTGCACCACAAAGAACCCTTACATTTGAATTGACCTCTTTTATTGCTGCTACACTACCTTCAACTATTTTAGGTTCAGCTTGAGATACTGGAATGCCTGATCCGATAAGTTCTGGAGGTTCAATGGCTACAAAATTTGGTTTCATTGCTGCTGCTGCGGCACTGGTCAGAATATTGTTAGTGCATACCACACTGGTCATGTTAGCAGTGTTAATTTTATTTACAACAATTTCAATATCAGCCAGTTGCATTCTCTGCTCTGAATGATTTATTAAAGTACCTGAAGCCCCTGCTTCTTTAGCACATTCCAACAACATGCTTCCAGTGTGTCCGCCGGCATCCACAGGATCAATGTGCTGAGCTAAAATAGGTATGTTTACTTCTTGAGATAATATCCTTAGATCAGCTCCTTGGGGTGCTGCTGCCATGTTTACCCCAGTTTCCTCAGCTACTTGCTCCAATGCCTTGGCTAACTGCAAGGCTTTATCTCCTGTAGACTCCAAGTATGTTTTAAAATTCAAAATTACTAGGGGAGTTTGTGTGATTTTCATAATCAGCCTCCTAATGTATGTATTATACTGATTTTCTTTTTAGGGGCGAGATATAAAAATATTGTGGTTTCCAAAGTAATCTAAGATTAAAATGTATGCAAAAATGTGTGAAAAATGATTAAATTGCAATTTGATAAAATTTACACTGTACTTGATTAATAAATTTAAAAATGATAAAAAAAGAGTTTTGTTTTTCAACAGTTTTTGCGTTAAACTGTTGAATTATTATTTTCAATTCAAAAAATGGGAGTAGGTAGGTATAAAATATTTTCTTATTTACCTAATCACTGTTTCTGAACTTCCACGAGCAGTAGGTTTACCCACCCAAGGCACATTATGATAATCAACCCAATTATTACCATTCCAAGTCTGAACCGACCTATGTCTTGACGAATAACTATTGGAATACTGAATTATCCGTGCTTTCTGACCAGACGAAGTCAACTGGTTGTACGCTGCATTACTAACATCCCAGCAATCACCACGGTAACTACGACCAGTATTATAATTCTGAGTATAAGTCCTCACTGCATTAGCATAATACCGCCGATTATTATTTTGCCGATTATAATTAGTATTAACAGTTGTAGTAGCCTGCGGAACATACTGATTTTCTCCAGCAGCAGCCTGAACCTCTGCAACATACTTGTCCCAGTTTTTCATAGCCTTCCTAGTATCATTACCCACAACACCATCAACAATCAAACCAGCTTCTTCCTGGAAAGTTTTAACAGCCTGTTCAGTACCAACACCAAACTCACCATCAACATTCCCAGAATAATAACCATAATCAGTCAACCACTTCTGAAGATCACGAACCTTCTCACCAGAAGAACCCAACTCCAAATTACCATTGGCATTCTTACCTAAAATCTTATTAGTAGACTTCTCACCAAACGGCTTTTTACTTTGAAGAACATTCTGAGCATTCTGAACTTCCTTACTACTAACACCAACTTTCAAATCAGCAACAGAACTCTCAACATTCTGAGAAGAAACCTGATCATCCACAGCCCCAGAAATCGGGACAAAACCAACAATCAAACAAAACATACATAACACTGCATAAATAGGATTATGCTTCACACGCTTAATTATACCGCCTCCGAGTTAAATAAAAAGCCCAATATATCAATCAAGACTTTCCATACTTATAAACAAAAGATTAAAACAACAACACATATAAAGCTTTCGAAAAAAATCTCAAAAAAAGGACCAAATAGAGGTTATTTAAACAAATAAGACATGCTAAGAAGTTATTTATAATAATGTTCTTGGATAAGTAGCTTCCTTTAGTATTTTTAATAAATCAGCTTTATTAAAAGCCTATTTCCCCAAAATAAGCCAATTCAATTCTATATTATATTCATGATTTACTCCCTTATAAGACATAAAAGTGAATTAATCTCACTTTAAATGATTAAAGACCGTCAAATCATGACTTTTTATAAAAAATAGTAAAGATGAACCATAATCCTGTTTAATAGATTTTAAAGCCTTTATCTAAAATCAAAGTCAAATTCGATTACTTTAATAAATTTAACCCATTAAAAACTGTATTAATAAATAGATTTTTTTTTTGGAATAGATAAAAACGAATTTCATTAAAAAAAAATTGCATGAACCTCCATAAAATATATAAGACAATAAATATTAGGATTTTTATTATATATGATAATTAATATCAACACCAATTTTAAATATCAATGAAAACCGTATAATTTATTTAAACCGCTTGAATTATTGTTATTTGAATTAGAAGTGAGTTTAAGGTGAAAGAATAATATGTCATTATCAGATCAATCCATTGAATCATTGACAAAAAAAGGATACCGATTTGTAGGTTCAAACCAACATAGTGCTGTCAAAGTGTGTCACTGGACCAAAAAAAGTCTCCTTGATGAAGGTGTTTGTTACAAGGAAAAGTTTTACGGGATAAAAAGCCATCGATGTCTACAGATGTCGCCAAGCATACCATTTTGCCACCATAAATGCCTGTTCTGTTGGAGGGACATTTCTATTACCAGCACAACTTGGGATGAAGAATTTGATGATTCTGGTGAAATAATCGAAGGCTGTATTGAAGCTCAAAGAAAACTTTTGGTGGGCTATTTTGGCAATCCTCATGCAAATCAAAAGAAATTAAATGAAGCTCAAAACCCCAACAATGCAGCAATATCACTAGCAGGTGAACCCCTTCTCTATCCAGCTATAGATGAATTATTGGAAGAGTATAAAAAAAGACACTTCACCACTTTTCTGGTAAGCAATGGTTTGAGCCCTGAAAAACTAAAAAACATGAGCATGGAACCTACACAATTATATTTATCCCTTGATGCTCCCAATAAAGAGGTGTATCATGATATTTGTAACCCACAAGTTAAAAATGGGTGGGAAAAATTAAATCAATCATTAGAACTTTTATCCAGTTTCAAATGCCGCTCTGTGATAAGAATAACGTGTGTTGACGGTTATAATATGAAAGATCCAGAAGGATATGCGCAAATAATTCGGGAAAGTAATCCTGATTTTGTGGAAATAAAAGCATACATGTTTGTTGGAAGCTCTCGTGAACGGCTAAAACTTGACAATATGCCTAAAAATGATGATGTTCATGATTTTGCCCAGTCAATTTCGATTTTATGTGGTAAAAAGATCGTAAATCAGTCCCCTGAAAGCAGAGTTTTTCTTCTTGCTTAAAATCATTACTTCCTAATCGATTTAGTATATACAATGATAAAAACCTATTTTTGGACTAAAAATTAGAACTTATGTATATGCTCTGAAATTTAAGGAAGTTTAAAGGACCAAATCACTTCATTGAATCATTCCCATAAATTTAATTAGGTGTTGGTTAAATATAACACCATAAATTAGTAAAAAATCTGTTCACTATTATATATATTGTTCAGGAGAGGTGACAGAATGAAAAAATTGTTGTTGGCTATAATAATAGCAATAATTGTTTTAAGTCCCATATACAGTGCAAGTACTAATTCCAGTGCAACTGGTTTTGCAATAACATACGGAGAGGCAACTTATAATAATCCCTCTTACAAAAACACTGTAATAAACTATTTCAAGTCCAATACAGACCGAAATTTAGATGAAGCTAATACAGAAGTTATCAGTGCTGCAGAAGTAAATAAAGTTTCTAAAGACATTACAGGTCGAATATACCCATCTAATCAGATTTTTTCCTGTGCAATGGTGGATTTAAGCTACAATAACGGTATTAAAGTGGTTGTGGATGAAAGCAAGATTACATTAGTGACCTCAAAAATGTATGCAACTGCATTGAAATCAACTGGAATTGAAAATGGTTATGTAGTAGTTACTTCGCCAGTTAGTGCTACTGGTGAATCAGCTCTGACAGGTGTAATGAAATCTTACGAAACAGCAGTTGGCACCCCTATACCTGAAAATGCCAAAAAAGCAGCCACTGATGAATTATATACCGAAAGTCAGATAGCAAAGCAAACTGGTCAGGATCCAGACAAAATTGCCGATTTATTCGACCAAGTCAAACAAGAAGCACAAAAACAAAATATAGAGGACCCTGCACAGATAAAGGCAATTGTGATCAACATTGCCGCCACCCTGAATATCAATTTAACTGACGAACAAGCTCAACAAATAGCTAATGCTGTTGCAAACTCCCAAAAAGCCCAGAACAATCTTACTGATTTTAAAAATCAATTGGAAAACGCCACACAACAAGCATCAGAGTCTCAAGGAATAATAAATCAAATAATGACTTACTTGCAGGATTTCATAGACTATATTATGAGTTTGATCTAAATTCAAGCCAACGAAATAATTTAATATAAAAAGAAATTGAAATTCAGAATAAACGATTTAAACTGAAGATAAATTAGATAACCATAATATATTATAGAAATCGTTCAAACTATTGTGTGAGATTTTTTATAATAGCATCATGTAACGGCTATATTATATGAGACATTGTAACTCGAATTATGTCCCTTTAGACTTGACACCATTGTGATAACATGTTAACCGCTCAAAATCATTTACAATTCATAATTGAAGTGGCCGTACTCGTGCAAATGGGAGTTATGCTCCTTTTAAATATTATTCCCTTTACTTTAAGCATGGTTCTATTTCTTTCTCTTATCCTAACCATGTTTTTAGCGGGACTGTTCAGTGTGGATAGTATTCTGCTTTTCATCCCTTATGTTTCTCACCAAGAATTCACCCACCCTTTTGGACCTTTGGCAGTTTTTGCATGGGTGACTCTTTCAGCATCAGCCAGTTTGTTGAGTGAGGTTGAAATCAAATCAACATCAATTACTGCCCTTGCTATAATCCTTTTTGGAGTTATAGCCATTGCAGGGGGTTTGATGCATAGATCATTCCTGATTTTATGGTTCTTGGGATGGTTCATTGGATATTTCATCATGTCCAAAAGCTTCCGTAGAAGCGTGAAAATAACGCCAAAAAAAATATTTGCAGGATTTGGAGCAGTTATTGGTGGTTTTGCAGTTCTGGAAATATTGTCTAAAGTCTTGAACGCTTCCGTTCTCAGCCCGCTTCTTAGACTGAGTCGAATAGGCGAATATGCCATTCCCAGCATTAAAATGGTGATAAAAAACACAACATTCTGGGGACATGTTCAAGGGTCGTGTTATTGGGCAGTAGACTGTCTGGGCGGCTCCGATGGTTATATTTCACTTCCCATGAACTTAATAAAAACATTCACACTACCCTTCCCCCTTTTTTTCGGAGTGTTAGTGGTTAAAAAAGACGTAATCGATTACATGCTCCCCGGTATTTTCGGGTTTGCCTTCGACTTTGGATATGGGGGACTTTTAGCACTGCTTGGTTGGTGTGTTATTGTAATGAGTAGTGGATTTTATGTACTCCGACAGTATCGAAGCAAAAGAAGAGTGGGAAGTAGAAAATTCCTTGGAAGGGAGGCCCTTTTAATCGGCGCACTTACTGCTTTCATATCTCAAACCCTAATTGGGCTTTTCTTATTTAACAGAACCGTCAACGGAGCGGCTATGTTAATCTACATATTGCTATCCGCACTAGTAATGGCTCATTTGGTCAGCACCAAGCGAAGTTTAAGATAAATTTTCATTGAAAATATCTGCAGAAGTTGAAAAGTAGCTTATTTTAAACCATCACATATCTCAACAGCTTTTTTTGCCGCATTTTCCATGGATGTTTCATAGTTAACTCCTGCTTTTTGCAAAATTCTCTGCCCTTCTTCCTCATTTGTTCCAGTGAGTCTGATAACCAACGGAACATCCCTCTTTGAATTTTTTAAAACAGCAATAACACCATTGGCAACATCATCTGCCCGAGTAATACCACCTAAAACGTTTAAAAAAACCACTTTAACATTAGAATTAGATATAACTAAATTTAATGCTCGAACAATATTTTTTTGTGATGCACCTCCACCAATGTCCAGGAATGTAGCTGGTTTTCCACCGTAAAGATTTAACATATCCATACCAGTAAGAGTAAGACCAGCACCATTTCCGATTACAGCAATGTCACCCTCCAATTCAACATAAGCAAATTCATCCAAAGGTTGTGTCCTGAGTTGTGTCAGGTCCGGATGACGATATAATGAATCATCATCAATATCCAGCTTGGCATCAGCGGCAATCAACCCATTTTTAGTGAGAACCAGGGGATTGATCTCGGCAATATTGGCATCATAACTTGAGAAGACTTGGTGAAGTTTCCAGATTATCCCTCCAACTTGCGAGATTAAACTTGTTTTAACCCCCATTTTTCGGGCTATTTCCCGAGCTTGGTATGGCAAAAATTGTTCCAGAGGGTTTAAATGATATTTAACGATTTTATCCGGCGATTTCATGGCAACTTCTTCAATATCAACCCCACCGGACATGCTGGCCATTATTAAAGGTTTTTTGACGGATCTGTCAACAGCCACGCTTATATAGAATTCATCCTGAATATCAAGCATTTCCTCAACTAACACTTTTTCAACGGTTTCACCATGAATTTGCATTCCTATGAGTTCTTCTGTCATTTCATAGGCCATTTTATGGTTTTTAGCAAATTTAATACCTCCCGCTTTGCCTCTTCCCCCCACCAACACTTGTGCTTTTATGGCTACTGGTTTATCCAAATTTAGAGCAGCTCTTTGAGCCTCATCAGGAGTTGTGGCCACTACATTTTGGGGTGTTATTATTCCATTTGCTTGAAAAATCTCTTTAGCTTGATATTCATGAATTTTCAAAAGTTATGCCTCCTCACGGCTAAGTTCAATTCCCGTTTCAAAAGCTTTTAGATTTTTTTCCTCAGTTCCGGGAGGAACACTATTAATTATGGCTTCGCGCGCTGCATTTTCTGATATAACCTTGGTAAAACCCGTTATAGCCCCGATCATTACAATATTAGCCACAATTCTCAGTCCTACTTTTTCATCAGCAGTTCGAGTTGCAGGAGCATGATAAACTTTGATATCATGTTCATTCACGAATGGAACTATTTCACTCTCTTCAACCATGTCAGGATCAATTATGAGAATACCTTCAGGTTTTAAACCATCAATATAAGTTTTTAAGGCTTCATGAGACATGGCAACAAAAATATCCGGATGGTGAACTTTAGGATAATCAATTTCCTCATCACTGATAACTAATTCTGTTCTGGATGCACCACCACGCGCTTCAGGCCCATAAGATTGAGTTTGGACCGCATACAAACCATCATACAAAGCAGCAGCTTTGCCTATCACTATTCCAGCCAGCATTATGCCTTGACCCCCAAAACCAGCTATTCTAATCTCTTTACGCAGTTTTATTCCCCCTGATATGCTGATTTGGTTACCATAGCTTTGCCAGTTGTGCATTGAGATTCCAATAACTGGCAAATCTTTTCTGAAAATTCAGGTTCCTTTATATTTTGAAATTCTCCAACAATGATTTTTCCTTCCAATTCTTCCTCGGAAAGCTTGTCTGCCCTTCTTTTAATTACGCTTTCTTCTTTCATCCATTTCATCATGTCAATAGGCGAACGCATCTTGTTCTTACGGCCAAAATATGTTGGGCACTGGGAAATCACTTCAATAAATGAGAACCCCCTATTTTTTAGGGCTTTTTTAATGGCATTAGACAGTTGAACTGGTTGGGCTGTTGTCCAACGAGCAACATAAGTTGCTCCCGCAGATTTCACTAATTTTGAAAGGTCAAATGGTGTTTCCAATGCCCCATAGGGTGCGGTAGATCCAAAACTGCCCTTGGGGCTTGTGGGGCTGATTTGACCCCCAGTCATGCCATAGATGTTGTTGTTGATACAGATTACAGTTAAGTTGATATTCCGGCGAGCACCGTGGATTAAATGATTACCCCCTATGGCTGCTGCATCCCCATCTCCAGTGAACACTACGACCTCATTTTGAGGATTAGCCAGTTTAATGCCAGTGGCAAATGATATTGGACGACCGTGAGTGGTGTGAAGAGAGTCACATTTGACATATCCGGGTATTCGGGATGAACATCCTATCCCCGAAACCATGACCACTTTTTCGAAGTCCATTTCTGCCATTTCCATGCCATTGAAGAATGTGTTCATGATAATTCCATTTCCACATCCTGCGCAGAATATATGAGGAAGTCTATCCTTTCGTAAGTATTTTATAAAACGATTTTCCCTGTTCTCATCCATCTTCTCCAGCTCCGGGGATACGATTAATTTCCTACCCTGGTGAATTTAGTTATTCTAATAGAAATCATCATCAATATTTAATCCTTAGTTGATTTAATTTTGTCAAGAATTTCTTGAGGGAGGTGCATTTCTCCGCCTATTTTGGGAGCTAAATCCACTTTAACCCCGGGTAGAATTCTTTGAACTTCATAATATATTTGTCCCAAGTTCATCTCCACAACAAGGACATTTTGAGCTTTTCCAACTGCATCACGTATCATTTCATCAGGGAAAGGCCATATTACATCCATTTTTATAAATCCTACATTAACACCTTGATTTCTGGCAGTTCTAACTGCTTTAAGAGCTGATCTTGATGGTGCACCGTACGAAATTACAATTAATTCCGCATTCTCAACAGATTCTGTTTTGATCCGAGTAATTTCATTTTTGTGGTTCAATATCTTATTACATAATCGTTTTACAAGTTTAGAATGTACTTTCGGATTTGATGCTTCGGGATACCCCCTTTCATCATGGGTAAGTCCAGTTATATGTATTTTGTATCCATCACCAAATGCAGGCATGGGACTGGTTCCATTAGAATCTGCTTGATAAGGTAAAAAGTTTCCAGGTTCTTGGGTGGGCATTTTCCGAGCAGTGAGGTTAACTTTCTCAGGGATACTAATTTTTTCACTCATGTGGCCCACTATCTCATCACTCATAACCATCACTGGGACCCGGTATTTTTCAGCAAGATTAAATGCTTCGGCTGTGAAATCAAAACATTCTTGGACTGATGAGGGAGATAACGCTATTATTTCATAGTCTCCATGGGACCCCCAACGAGCTTGCATCATATCACTTTGACTGGCCATGGTGGGCTGCCCAGTTGATGGAGATCCTCGCTGCATATTCACAATTACTAGGGGCGTTTCAGTCATGACCGCATAACCAATATGTTCTTGCATAAGGGAGAATCCAGGTCCAGATGTGGCAGTCATTCCCTTCATACCAGCCCAAACTGCCCCTATTACTGCCCCCAGGGCAGCAATCTCATCTTCCATCTGGACGAATGTTCCACCTTCTCTAGGTAGAAACAATGCCATGTCTTCAGCGATTTCTGTAGATGGAGTTATGGGGTAACCAGCAAAAAACCGGCATCCGGCTTTGATAGCACCTCTGGCACAGGCCTCGTTGCCTTGTATAAAATAATTTTCAGTCTTCATCCTTCTCATCCACTTTTTCATCAACTTTTATTGCTTGATCAGGACACATCATGACACATAACTGGCATTTAGTGCATTTATCCTCATTTTCAGGTCCAGGAACATGCACACCCTTTTTGTTCAGAACATCAGATTTTTGGTAAACCTTTCTGGGGCAGAACTCGGTGCAGATATTACAGCCCTTACACAGATCCTCGTCAATCGTTATCATTAAATCTACCATTTTTTGTAATAGTTTAGTAGTGATATTTTAAATAATTGTTGTTGGCTGAACTGGAAAGAAATCCTAAATCTCAATATAATATGTTTAATGAAAGTGAAACAATTTCCAATAGGATTTCAATCTATTCTTCGACATACATCAGGGGATATTCTAAATCTTCAATATATTCCATTCGTACTGCAATTTTTATTCCATCATATTCTGAAACAACCCGCACATCCAACATTTCTCCAGTAAGGGAAAGATATTGATATTTGTTTTCTGTTTTTTTCAATATTTCGCGATTAATTTCTATGTCAACCCGCATAATGCAAGGCTGTAATTCTAAAGATGTCTTAATCGCATTTTCTAAAGAATTTGCACTTTCAAGACTAACTGGTGTCCCCACAAACTGGTGGAAAAGGGCCCCCATTGTAATTGCCCCTTCAAATATGGCTCTTTCCCGTGGGGTGATGTTTTGAAAATATTTTTCATCACTCATCTTCGTCATTCATCTTCACCCATATAACATGTTGTTATAATATTTCTATTTTACAACATCATTTTAAATTATACCCAAGTGGTAGTACTCTATTTTTAGAGATAATAATTGCATACTACTATCTTTCGCTGTTTAGTCATGATATTAGTTAATACATGTGATGGAAAATTTAAAAAAAATAAGTGCTAAGTTTAAAATCCCAATCCAATAATGTCACTTATACGCGATATATTTGATTCCAACGTATCTGGAGGTGTGGGGAAGAAATAACCAAGCACCAGGAAGAATGTTAAAGCCAATGTTGCCAGAAATATTATGGCTCTTTCTTCTTTTATAGGATATAAATAACTTAAAATAGTGCCTACAGCCATGAAAGTGATGATGATAATTAGAGCATGATGTTTTTGAGAATTTGTCTTACGGACAGTTTTAATTGGATATGTCTTTCCTTGTTCAGCCTTGATTATCAACCTTTCCTTGGTTGATCCCAATGGATAACAAGTAATAAGAAATAGGACATTGCCTTGTTCAATGGACAACCGATAATTTGCTGGAACTACTGTACTGTTTATTATTTTATATTCAACATAACCTATGCCAGGCCATTCCAGAGTCACATTATCTCCTTGTTTTAATTGATCAAGCTTTAAAAATGGAGAACCATGCAAAGTCCGATGTCCAAATAGAACAACTGTTCCACTGGCAGGTTTAGCAGATTGTGGTTCATGATAAATCCCATAATCCACAGATTTATTGTTAATTGTATCATCAACACCAATTTTGGGAATAATGATGTATGGAGTGTCCCCAGGCTTCTGACTAATGGTTTGAGTGGAAGAATAATAATTAACTTCTACCAAAGCATAAAAAGAGATGATCATCATCCCAGCTATAATAAAAAAAGTGGATATTCTCATGTAGATTCCCTGGGTGCTCTTCACTGCTACAACAGATCATTACTTATTAAGATGGAATAGGAGGTTTATGATATCCCTATGTCTAATTCCAATTACTAGGACATCACGTTACTATGAAATTTTTTTAACTACCCGAAGAAAATAAAGTTGAATAATACAATAAGCGGTGCTCAAAAATGAAAACCTTATGCTAAGTTATCGGAAGAACTTAGCGTAGGTTACACCACCAGCTATGCCCAGAGCTGCAACGATAAATAGTGCAAATGGAACTCCTGTTTCTGATGTGGTAGGTACAGAAGCACTGGTATGGGCTGCTGCAGTGGTCGGGATGTTAGAAGATGATGAACCCCCACTTACACCATGGTCAGAATCTGATGATGCCGGCCACTGGTAAGTGTAGGAGAAATGTTTACTTTGACCCGGGTAGAACAGAACATCCCATGCAGCAGTATCCGCCCATGATACCTCTTTATCAATGTAGGTTACTTTAGGATTGCTATAAGTGAGGTTTGAGTCTATTGGTACAATGGGTGCCCTGACAATTCCTGATACTTTTGGACGTTTATAGTCAAAGTTTTTCACCCAGAAACAGAAATGACCCTTCCACCAGACAAGATCCAAGCTTGGATTCAAGTACTCGATTTCATTGGGAAGGAACCATGAAGCTTGCAATCCAGGTTCGTTTAGAAGAGGCCAAAAACTATTATTCATTCCAGGTTGTCTGATATAATTAGGATTTATTGATGTGAGGTCTGGGTATGCGCGCAGTTTAAAGGAAACTGTTTTAGTTTCTCCGGGTTGAACTTTCCAACCAAGATCATCTTCATCAACATCAGACATATACTTGATCATCTTTAACGCACAGGGATTGGTCCATACTATGTTCCAAGTTATGGGAGTATTAGGATCCAAACTCCCCTGATACCTTTGGCTTATTTTAAAGTATTCAACATGATCATTGTTGTTCTTGATCGTTGCAGTTATGGTAGCCTCAAGGTAAGTAAATTTTACTTCTGCATCTTGCTCTGTAACCCATGCTTTCTGATCTTTGAACGGATTATCCGCTGCCCATGAAGATGATATAGCTGTGAACAAAATTATTAAGGAAATCACAACCACGCACATTTTATTGATGTTCATCTTACAACCTTCCTCTAAAATCTTATTTCAGTATAGTACTGGAATTTTGCAGTACTAAACATTATCCAGCTCCGTATATACGTTTTAGCTCTTTTACCATCCATTCTGGAGCATCTTGGGTTGGAACTGTTAGTTGAATGTTTTCACTGTTCTGAATCAGGAACAATGCGTTTTCACGTGGAACTTCCAGAACCACCATGTATTTTACATCAAGTTCACCTAGATTGGAAGCCCTTTCAAAGTCAGATAATCTCCAACCGTAAGCATTTAGTAAACGGTTGACTTGATTCTCATTCCAAGTTCTTGAAGCAGCAGCTTTAAGTAATTCTTGTAATCCTTTACCTTCTTCGGTAGTTGCTATTTGTTGACGGGTGTTAGTCATGGTTAATGTGTTTATGGCAATGGACTGTGATTGTTTCAAGTCAGCATCCATATCTCCACTTTCTTTAGCTCTTAAAATTGCTAAAACAGTGCAACCACTGATATTAGGAGTTTTAACAGAATCATCTATCTGTGAGGTTGGTTGCGTTGCGTTAGTTTCATTAGATGCATTGGTAGATTCAGCAGGAGCAGTAGTATTGGTTGTTGCCAAATAAACATCGACTGCATCCCCTACATTAACCAGACCTCCAGCTGCTTGCAATCTGGATATTATAATAGGTACTGCGACAGTATCCGGAGTTTCAATCACTAAGTTGGATAAAACTGCAGCATCAGCTTCATTAACTACTTTTTGAGCCTCTGAAGTTTTCATAATCATGTTTTTCTGTCCACCAGCCTCATAAGTAATCATAACTCGACCATAGGGATCTTTCTTAGATTGGACTTGCTGTTTTTGATAATCTTTCCATGCTTGTGTGGCTGGACCTAAAACATCCACTGCTAATACCATTTCTGGAGTGGTTCCACCGTCGATCTCTGCTAAAATTGAAGTTTTTTGAGGATGTAATGCAAGAGGTCCTTTAAAGTAGGTATCAACCTCTGTAATCTTTGTTTGCTTTGCATCCGCCATAGATTCCTGATATGGTGCTAAAATCATGAAATAATAACCAGCACCAATTAGCACAATGAATATAATACCGAAAACAGCTGCACCAACCAGAGTTCTCTGGTCATCATCTGGAGCTCTCTTACCAAACCCTGCTCCACTAGTTATACTACTCAATGATCCTCTTTTCTTTTGAGGTTGCTTTTTAAGTGGAGGTTTCAGTGTAGGCTTGTCTTTTGACGTAACACGCGGTTTAGGGCGTGGCTTTGGCATGGGTCTGGGGGTTTTTTCACCAGATGGTGGTTGGCCCTCATCTTTCCTACTAATCTTTCCCTTGGATTTTTCCGTTGCTTTGGATACCATACCTTTAAGACGACCCCCAATATCCGAATCAGACTTTTTTCCATCTTTTCGCAGATCAGGAGCATCTTTTTTATCTTTATCCTTTTTTCCTAAGATCTTATCTAACATGTGGACCACTTCTCAAGAAGCCTGCCGTATAATTTCATAAGAGGCACAATTATTACATATAGTATGGTGAAGATGAATAAAAGCTTTGCGGGAATAAATGCAATTGATGATGAAATGTTCTGGGGTAAAAGTGTTCCAATGATCAATATACCGCCGACAACCATTAACATCATACCCCGAAACTTAGGATACTCAAAGGTGCTTATCATTAACACTGCTACCACCGTCATGATGATTAGACCAAGGTCCATTCGGAACATACCCGAGAGGTAGAATGATCCTAGGATGAGTGCAGTGGTAGGTATAGGTAATCCCACGAATTTATCTCCACCTGGAACATCACTTGAATCTGCCAGTACATTAAACCGGGAGAGTCGTAAAATTCCACATATAACTATTAGGAGTGATACTAGTATATTAATGTATTGGATCGAAAACGATTGGCACGCGCAAAACAAAAGCATTCCGGGAGCAACACCAAATGAGATCACATCCGAAAGTGAGTCCATGTTCTTGCCAAAACCATGTTCATCAACTCGATTGGTTCGACGGGCCACCCACCCATCCACAGAGTCAAAGATCACCGCCAGGAGCATGAACTTGGCTGCCAGTATTACGTTTCCAGTGGACACCATTACCACTGCTAAGAACCCTGAACAGGCATTAGCCAATGAAACAAAGTCAGCACTCGCCATATAATGAGTTATCTTCATATGAATACCCCAATATTAATTATAAGAAAAATTTTAATTTTTTTTCTGCATAGAGGCAATGACAGTCTCTCCAGCAGTTGGTTTTTCACCTTCACTGACCCTCAATTCTGTGTTTTCAAGTGGGATTATTAGATCAACTCTGGAACCAAATCTTATCATTCCTAGACGGTCTCCTATCTGTACTTGGTCACCAACTTCCACGTACTGAACAATACGCCTAGCCACGAAACCAGCTATCTGTATAACACCCACTTTACCAAATTCTGAATCTATAACTATTAAATTCTTTTCATTTTCAGTGTGTACACTTCCCGTGGCAATTTTAAATTTTCCAGGGTAATGTTTAGTCTTGATAATGGTACCAGAGATAGGAGCCCTGTTAACATGAACATCAAAAGGTGACATAAAAGTACTTACCAAAATACCTCTTTCTCCAGGGCTTAGTACATATTCCATCAAGGGATCATCATAACCAATGGTTTTCACACAATCGATTTTCCCCTTCAAAATTCGACCATCAGCAGGAGCCACAATTAAACCACTGTCTAAAGGAATTCTCCTTTTAGGATCCCTGAAAAATTGCATCAAAAAAGCTATTGCCGAAAACATTAGAAAGCTTATAATTACATAACCAAAAAGGAAAGGTAAAACTGCTATTGTTAATAATATACCTACTTTTTTAAAAGTTCCCCTGACAAACATAAGATATCACTGTTGGTAAAAATTCAGTTTTTCTAAGTATTATCAATTCTAATATGTCAAAAAGCCAACAACTATGAAAATATATATATGGAGTTAACATGTGCATATGTAGTAGCTTTAATCACTTACTTATATATTTTAGAAATCTAATAGTAGCTCAGTATCAATTAGTGGTTAATATTTAAATATTATTGTTAATCCAATAATCTACTTGAAATTATAAAAATCAATTGATATGAATTTTATTTGAATTTAATCAAAAATGGAAATTAATTTATATTAAGTGGTAATTGATGATTGAAAATAAGATAAAAATCCTAAGAAAAGCAGCTGAAGTTTCCACAGTCCAAGATTCCGATTATATATGGTGCGTCATCGCTGGTAACGAGGATATGATTAACAATGTGGCTTACTCTGCAATAATGGATAAAAAACGGGTGAAAGTATTATGCAGGGAGCACATTAACACCAAAGAATCATTTGTAACCAAAAAATTTGATTTTATCATGCTTCACGGTGAAACTAGTAAGATAAGAGAGTTGAGCATGATATGTAAAGAAAATGGTGGGGCTTACCTCAAAATTGCACCTTACTATGTTAAAGATGAACCCAACTTAATGTTAACAGTTGGCCCTGAGAATTCCATAAAAAAATTTGTTGGTAACTGCGAAAAAAACAATATAAAACTTTCATTTCTAATCGAGGATCAGACCACTGGATTCATTGAAACTGATGTGTATATAACCAATATGTTACCCCGTTTTATCCGTAACATCATTGATCCCCTATTTAAGATGGCAGATGTTGCATTATCAACTGTTTTGTTATCATCGGAAGATGAAGAACTCCCTAAAATTAAAGAACTTGCCAGGTCCAACAAGATATTTTTAATCGAATTTAACAAAATTTTAAAGGAGGATTAATTAAATGTTCAGTTTTTTAGGTAAAAAAGATGAAGTAAAAGAGGATAAGAAAAAAGCTTTGTCCCACACTTTGGGGATAGATCTTGGAACCTTAAATACCGTGGTGGCGAAACCATCAGGTGATAAATTTGATTTATTCAAAATACCATCAGTAGTGGCTGTAAAAAAAGAAGATCCTGGTTATGTTTTGGCTGTTGGAGAAGAAGCCAAATCAATGTTAGGGAGAACTCCTGAGGATATTATTGCAGTCCGACCACTAAGACAAGGAGTAATAGAAAGTATAGCTCAAGCAGAAGCTTTACTCATTTATTCCATGAATCTTGGGTCAGGAGAAGAAAAAGAACTTATAGACCGCATAGTTGTTGGTATTCCTGGTGATGCTTCCGAAGTGGAAAAAAAAGCAGTTGAAGACATAGGTATAAAAGCAGGCGCCAATTATGTTTTAGTCATAAGTGAAGGACTAGCAGCGGCCATTGGAGTCGGTCTACCAATAGCAGAAGCATCAGGAACAATGGTTATTGATATAGGGGCAGGATCAAGTGATGTTGTAGTTATTTCCCTGGGAGGAATAACAGACATCGAAACCATTCGTAGTGGTGGAGACGATGTTGACGCCAACATTGTGCAAAAAGTTAAAGAAATGTTTAACGTTGAAATAGGAATTCACGAAGCAGAAAAGGCGAAAATTGAAGTGGGTATGGTTCACTCGAAAAGTGAACCTGAAAGTGGTAAAACCACTGTAATTGGTAAATCACTTGAAACTAACAAACCGGAGAAAGTTGAAATAGATTCTAAGTTAGTGGCAGACGCAGCTGAACCAATTGTTGTTAAATTAGTTGCTGCTTTAGCTAATGTACTTGAAAGAATGTCTCCTGAATTGATTTCTGGAGTTTACGAGAAAACCGTGGTAGTGGGAGGAACTTCGCAACTCAAAGGACTGAAAGAACGGATATTTGAAGAAGTAGGTGTGCCTGTGGAGATATCTGATGACCCCATGACTGTTGTTGCCAAAGGAACAGCCATTGTAGCAGCTGAACCACGTGCTCTGGAACCTGAAGTACGTTTAAAGGCCATGAAATAACTTTTTGGAGTAAACTAATTTACATATAATATTATATGAAAATTTTAGGAATTGATGAAGCAGGCAGGGGAGCTGTGTTAGGACCCCTGGTTGTTTCGGGAGTAGCTTTGGAGCAGGATCGGCTGAAATATCTTGAAAGGCTTGGTTTAAAGGATTCTAAAAAGATATCACCCCAGAGAAGGATAACTTTATCTCGTAAGATTGAACGGATTGCTGAATGCCATACAATACATATAACCGCAAAAGATATTGATATGCTACGTTCAAGAGATGTTAATCTCAATGAAATCGAAAAAATCGCGATGAACCGCATCATCAGAGAATCTGAACCATCAACTTGTTTCATTGACTCAATGGATATTAAACCAGAACGTTTAACCATTGAACTGGAAACAATGCATCCTGATGTGAAGGTGGTAGCTGAACATAAAGCAGATGATCGTTATCCCATAGTTTCTGCAGCCTCCATAATTGCCAAAGTAGAACGTGACCGAGCTATCCAAAAAATAAAGAAGAAATATAAAGATATAGGATCTGGTTATCCTAGTGATCCTAAAACCATCAAATTCCTGAAAACCATTCCACCGGGAGATCTGCCAGATTTCATACGCAGATCTTGGGCTACAGTTGAAAGAATAATAGGATAGAACTATTTTAAACCGAAATAAGGGGATAAAATGATCTACGAGTTTTTCACGAGCTCTTTAAACACCATACTGGAGATGTTTAAAAGCGGAGGAATCATAACCTACATCATCACTATAATTGGGATTTATGGGTTTTTTTATTCATTGGAGAAGATTTTTTATCTACGAAAAATATCCAAAGTTGGCTTGCCAGAGATTATGGGCGAAGTCAACAAAGCCATGGAACGAGGCGGCTCATTAGAGGCTTTACGTTCCATTGGAAGTTATCAAAACCCAATTTCCAAAATAGTTGCTGAAGCTTTGAAAATTGGTTTCAGAAACAATAGAGAAGTGGAAGATGCAATGGAAAGAGTATTCATTGTGGAAATGGGCCGTATGACCAAAGGTATGGATACTATTCGAACTATTATAGAAATTGCACCTCTTTTAGGGTTGATTGGAACTGTTCTTGGTATGTGGTACACTTTTAAAGCAATGGGAGTTAATGCCAGTGCAGCAGGAATGGCTGAAGGAATTTATATCGCCCTTATAACTACTATTGCTGGTTTAGCCGTTGCAATTATCATTATGCCACTTTACAGCCTAATTAACAGTAAAATAGAAAGTGAATTGGATAACATAGAAATTGCCAAAAAGATGACAAACTGGCGAGCTGCAGAAATGCGTATAAAGATCAATGCTGATGTTGAAAAAGCAATTAATGCTTTAAAAGAATCTGATGGTATTTTAGAAGCAAAAAAAGTTCCAGATGATAAAAATGCCAATATATGGATTTTAATTAATCCTCATATGTTGGAAAAAAGTATTGGTAATATAATTAAAGAAAAATGTAATGCAGAAGCCAAGATTGTGGAAAGCAAACTAAAACAATAAATTTAAGAAACTTATTTATTAATTCAAAATAATAGGAATGGATTAATATGACCATCGACACCCAGAGTTATCGTAGGAAATTACGTAGCAGAAAGGCTAAGGTGAATTTGGTCCCACTTATAGATGTAATTTTTACTATTCTCATATTCCTCATGGTCACCAGCAGCTTCCAGACAGCAACTGATCCTGGAAGCAGTGGAAAGCCTCAAGTAAGTCAGTCCAGTGGAAGTTCAGAGTATTATTTAATACCAGTTGCTGGATTAGAAAAAGTAACGGTTAATGGCGTGGATATGTCCCGTGACATTCGCAACAGTGCCATTGCAGTGCATACTCGGGTTATTGATGAAGGAGAGATCATTATTAAACCAAAGGATGGAGCCATTATTATCACTGCCCCTCCAGGAATAAGTCCAGATAAGGCGGTTAATATCCCTCAAACTTAAAAAAAATATTGTTTACAGTTATATTTTTAACCAACCTTAACTTTCCAATATTTGTTGATAATTGAAGTTTTTAATAAAAAAAGGTGATTTTATGTATCTGGGAAGAATATTGGCAGTTGGAAGTAATAAAGAAGGCAATTTCGTGGCTTATAGGGTTTCTAGTCGTTCTTTTCCCAATAGAATGACTCAAACATTCCAGGATAGGGTGGCAGTTGTTCCTAAAGAAGGTTATGAAACAGATGTATTTAAAAGTCCATATATTGCCTATAACTGCATTCGATTGGAAAAGGATGTGGCAGTGGTTTCCAATGGATCCCACACAGATGTGATAGCCGAAAAAATAACTTCGGGAATGAGCATTAGGGATGCTTTAGCTCTTTCTCTTTTAACCATGGATTACGAGAAAGATGATTTTAATACACCCCGGATTGCAGGGGCCGCCACTCTAAATGGTGAATCATTCATTGGAATTGTTACTCATGAAAAGGTCCAAGTGGAAAAAGTACCTGAAGGCAAAGCATGTTATATCGCTGTTTACGAACATATTACCCCTCAAGAAGTTGAATTTAATGCAACCAATGTATTAGAAGCTGCCCAATTCATAAGGGACCAGGGAAAATTTGCACAATTCACAAATCCCGTTAGTTCTGCAGCCGCATTTGGTCAGAAAGCATGGAATTTAAAATCAATTTAAACACTCTTTTATTCTACTTATCTATACCTAACAAAACCTAAACTCGAACATCACCCCCACACACAAAAAATCGAACTTTATTAATAATTTTTTAAAATAATTAATTTGCCCCTACATATGATCATTATTAATTTTCGGTGAAAAGATGGAAATAAAAATTATCGGCATTAAAAACATCCCTTTAATCAAAAAAGACGATGATTTATCCCAATTAATTCTGAAAGCTATGGATAATCAAAATTTAGACGTGGATGATGGTGATATTCTGGTTATTGCTGAAACTGCAGTGGCCAAAGCTGATGGAAATATTATTAACCTAAAAACTATTGAACCTGGAAAAAAAGCCCATGAGCTTGCTAAATTTACTGGAAAAGAAGTCAAACTTGTGGAAGCAATAATTGAAGAGTCTAATGAAATAGTTAAAGTTGGTCCAGATTTCATTATTTGTGAAACTAAACATGGTTTTGTTTGTGCCAATGCAGGCATTGATGAATCCAATGTGGATAAAGGCATGGCAACACCCCTTCCCTTGGATCCAGATTCAAGTGCCTATCAGATAAGGAAAAAAATAGAAATGAATACTGGGAAAAAAATAGCAGTCATTATATCTGACACACAAGGAAGGGCATTCCGTGAAGGTGCAATTGGCACTGCAATAGGCATTTCAGGGATGGAACCACTTTGGGATCGCTGTGGTGAATTTGATCTCTATGGAAAGGAACTTAAAACAACCAGCATAGCTGTTGCTGATGAATTAACTTCCGCTGCATCCCTAGTTATGGGGCAAGCAAATGAAGGAATACCAGTAGTTATTATTAAAGGCATTCCTTACTTTGAAAAACTTAAAAATGACACAGCTACCATAAATCCATTGATAAGGCCAAAAAGATATGATGTATTTCGTGATTAAATAGTTTATATTGAATAACGCTAAATTCTTAAATGGACAAAATTATTGAAAGAAAAAAATGTAAAAAGTAATATTAAATAAAAAAGTTTTAAATCTTTAAAAAATCAGTAATCATTGAAATGAGATGATGATATGCCTATAAATCAGATTGAAACCCAACTTGAAGCTATAACCACCACAATCGCGTGTCTGGAAAAACAAAAAACTTGTGATCCAGAAATGCTAGAAAAATTAAAAATTGAGCGCGAACGTCTCTTAAAAGAGCTGAACGTGCATAATATATGAATTAATTAAGTGTATACAATGATAAGCGTCCTTTCCGGTGGAACTGGCACTCCGAAACTCCTGCAAGGAATGGTGCAAGTTACAAAACCTGAAGATATCACGGTAATTGTAAACACCATTGAAAATAATTACTTCTCTGGGGTTTATGTGGCTCCCGATGTGGATACTGTCATTTACACCTTGGCTGGAATCATCAATGAAGACACATGGTACGGAGTTAAGGATGATAGTTTTATTACTCATGAGCGTTTGAAAGAAATTGGATGTCCAGAAACCCTCAGAATTGGGGATCGTGACAGAGCCCTGAAAATCCAGAAAACAATTTTAATGGAAAATAACTCGCTTTCTCAAGCCATTGATATTCAAAGGAAGGAGTTGGGCATTAAATCATTGATAGTTCCCATGAGTGATGATGAATCACATATAACCATCAGTACAGATGAGGGTGAAATGGAATTTCACGAATTTCTGGTGGAACATCAGGGAAAACCTGAAGTTCTTGAAGTAAACTATCAGAAGGTTGATCCTGCTTGTGGAGTGATTGAATCTATAGAAAATTCTGATATGGTGGTTATCGGACCATCAAATCCCATAACATCTATTGAACCAATAATTTCAGCAAAAAATGTGGCTAAAGCCCTTAAAAATACTTATGTTGTTGCTGTTTCTCCAATAATAGGGAATAAACCTGTTAGCGGTCCTGCAGCAAAATTTATGAAAGCCAAAGGATGTGAAGTTTCATCAATGGGGGTGGCAGAAATATATCAGGATTTTTTGGACAAATTCATTATAGATTTGTTGGATGTAAATTATCAGGAAGAAATAGAAAAACTAATATCGGATGTTATGTTAACACAGACCATCATGAAAAATATTGATGACAAAATAAATTTAGCCAGATGTATTATTGGGTGAAAATGTATGATTCAAATGACTTTAATTCAGATTGACAACTACGGACCTTGGACCGTTACTCCCACACCGAGGGCCGAAGCAGACTTGCAGATCTTGCAAGCAGAGTTATACGCAGATGTTCAAAGGCAATTCGCAGCTAAAGGTGGATTGGTTTTCTTCACCCGCTTTGACAATATGCTGGCAGTTACAAATGGAGTGGATATGGAACATCACTTGCATATCCAGAAATCAATTGGAAATCGTTACCCCATAACTTTAAGTATGGGTGTGGGAACTGCTGAAACACCCTATGAAGCGCAGAGGAGTGCCACCAGTGCCTTGCAAAAATATGGTGGAGCCCAATCTGAAGAACGCAGCGAAATATTAGCCATTGAAGGATTAGTAAACCCTGACGATAGCTTCGTGCAGATTGCCCACATCGACATTAACGGTATCACTGACTCCCTAACGGATATTATTCCTGCATATGATACTTCTTTTATTGTTAATAGAGTCCAACATTTCTTAATGAAAAAATTAATCGAGAAAGGATCATTACTCTTCTTTATTGGAGGAGATAATTTCATGTCTCCTTGTAACGGCATGACTCCTGAAGGAATCCTCAAAGTTATTGAAGAAATTGAAGAAGAAATCAACATTGCCCTGAAAGCAGGAGTAGGTAAGGCACCCACAGCTGAAAAAGCAGCGAATCTTGCTGATCTCGCTCTGGAAGAGATCAGAGATGGAAATACCTACAATTTGGTTCATGTGATGAAATAAGTTTTTGTGACTAAATAAGACAATAACCAAAAAATCATTTTTCCAAAAAAATTATTGATTGCACATATAATCATGTTTTGCATGGATACAATTTGATCAAACCGCCGCAAACTTGATTACTTTATTGATTAAATTTTTTATTGACTGATAAATTATTGATTTATTTAATTTAAGTGGAGTTGAATCAAATTAAAGTCTTAGCTCCCATGGCCGGCATTACTGATGGGACATTCTGCAAAAACATGTTAAAACATGGCTTTGACATGGTGACCCTGGGTGGTTATAATGCAGACCCCCACACTGAAAGTGCTGGTAGAGAAATTCTCTCTCGTGGAAGGCTTGAATTTGACATCAACGAAGAAGAATTAGTTGAACACATAGACAGACAGACCAGCCTAATCAAAGATCAGGGTTTTTGGAATGGCTTGATCTCAGTTAACCTTCGTTCAGTTACCCCCGAACCAATCATTACTATTTCCAAGCTTAAAAATGTGGATGTGGTAGAAATTAATGCTCACTGCAGACAACCAGAAATAACAAAATTAGGCTGTGGCCAAGAACTATTAAAAAAGACCATTTTTTTGGAAAACTTCACTAAAGAAGTGGTTCAAAAAGCCAAAAGTCAGGTTTCAGTTAAGATAAGGACCAATGTTTCAGATGTTGACGATATTGAAATATCAAAAACAATTGAAAAGGCAAATGCAGATTACTTGCATGTAGACGCCATGAACCCTGGTTTTGACACTGCAGATTATGATTTAATTAAAAATATCCGTGGCGAAACTAATCTATTCATTATTGGTAATAATTCAATCAAAGATATTGAATCTGCAAGAAAGATGTTATCTTCAGGTGCTGATGGAATATCCATTGCCCGGGCTGCAATTAATGGAACATTACCCTTTGATCTATCCAAAATATAACAAGTAAATTTTTCAATATAAAATTTTTAATATAAAATCATATAAAATAAAGAACAATGATCAAAATATAAGAACCAAAAGAAATATGTAATAAAAATAACTCATGAATTTAATTATTAAACATAGGTGGTTAAATGTCTTTCATAGAACTAAAAAACGTCACCAAAACCTTTAACGGAGCAAAAGCCCTTAAAAACCTGAATATATCAATAGAGGAAGGACAAGTCCTGGGTGTTCTGGGAAGAAGTGGCTCCGGTAAATCTGTTCTCCTTAATATGATGAGGGGTATGAAGGATTATCGTCCTACTGAAGGTGAGATTATTTATAACCTTGCTGTTTGTCCATATTGTTTAAGGGTAGAACCACCTTCCATGTCAGATAATGTTTGTGGATGCGGAACCAAATTCGAATCTAAGAAAGTTGACTTCTGGAATGCTGATCGTAAACTTTTTGCAGCTATTAAAAGGCGCATATCCATTATGTTGCAGAGAACTTTTGCTCTGTACGAAGACGACACTGTAATTGATAACGTTATAAAGTCCATAACTGGACACAGTGAAGAAGAAAGCACATACATGGCCATTGATCTCTTGGAACTGGCTCAGATGACTCACAGAATAACCCATATTGCCCGTGATCTATCAGGTGGAGAAAAACAAAGAGTAGTTCTAGCCCGGCAAATTGCCAAAGAACCTATGCTATTTCTAGCTGACGAACCCACTGGTACTTTGGACCCTCAAACTGCAGAATTAATCCACCAAGCTTTAATTGAAGGTGTGAAAGATGAGCATACCACCATGGTAATCACCTCACACTGGCCAGAAGTAATGCGTCAGATCTCCGATCATGTAATATGGCTGGAAAATGGAGAGGTAATGGAGGAAGGAAATCCAGAAAAAGTGGTTCAAAGCTTCCTAGATCAAGTTCCCCTCCCTGAAAAGAAAGAAGAATTCGAAACTGGCGGTCCCATAATTCAAATGGAAGGAGTAAAAAAACACTACTACTCCATTGAAAGAGGAGTTATCAAAGCAGTGGATGGTATAGATCTCACAGTAGATGAAGGAGAGATATTTGGAATTGTAGGACTCTCCGGCGCAGGGAAAACCACACTTTCCCGTATCCTTTACGGCCTAACCGATCCTAGCAGCGGCCAGATAGAGGTCAAATTAGGAGACAATTGGATAGACATGACTGAAAAAGGTATATTTGGCAGAGGTCGTGTGAAACCATATCTGGGAATTCTGCACCAAGAATATAGTCTTTACCCTCACCGAAACGTTCTGGGTAACCTCACCGAAGCAATCAGTCTGGAACTACCTGCTGAATTTGCCAAAATGAAAGCACTCTACGTGCTTCACGCAGTAGGTTTCGATGAGAACTATGCTGAAAAAATAATAACCAAATATCCCGACGAGTTGAGTGGTGGAGAACGTCACAGAGTTGCTCTAGCCCAAGTTCTCATTAAAGAACCGAACATAGTCATATTAGATGAACCTACCGGTACCATGGATCCCATAACCAGAGTACAAGTTACTGATTCCATCCATGGAGCTCGAGATGAATTAAATCAAACTTTCCTCATTATCAGCCACGATATGGACTTTGTTTTGGACGTGTGTGACCGTGCCGCTCTCATGAGGGGCGGAAAAATCCTTAAAACTGGATTACCAGCCGATATTGTGGAAGATTTAACCCCCTCTGAAAAGGAAAGAATGTTAAAGGAGGAATAAGATGGTATGGGAAGATGCACCATCACATGTGTGCCGGGGGGGAGATAAAAGAGCAATGGCATTTTGTTGTCCTCCAGTAAAGCCATGCCCTATCACACTTGCTCTTGAAGATGCAGGAATTAGTGCACAAGAATATGTTGAAATAAAAGAGAATTTTGGAAAGAAAACACGTCTTGGCGAGGGTGAAGGAACTTGTTTCGGATCTCTGGTTTGGTGTTGCAAACCCTCCAAACCATGCCCACTCAGAGATATGGTATTGCGCAGGATAGAAATGACTGCTGATGAATACATGAGTCTGAAACATCAATTATCACAGGAATTGGTGGGGCATGAACCTGCAGATAATGAAGCTGATATTAAAGCCCTTTCTGAAACATTTAATGTGCCTCTGGAGGAAGCAGCTCAGGTTCTCTCCGAGTGTGGAAATGATATCAAGACTGCCATCAAAGTCATAAGAATGAAGAATTTGGAGTTATAGAGTGGGAGAGTATGAATATGGGATGGACTCCCCTCTACTTGGATGTGCAAGATAAAAACGTGTTAGTAATAGGATCAGGAGAAGTAGGTAAAAGAAGAGCACAACGTTTTCTCAGTTCAGGAGCAAACGTGATTATTTTATCCAAACATACTTCAGATAAGTTAAAAAAAATGGGAGCTCTATACAAACCCCGGGAAGAGCTTAAAAAGTGGGTTGATTGGGCAGATCTAATGGTGGTGGCCAGTGGAGATTCCCAGTTAAATCAAGAAGCTACTTTTTTATCTGAAGATAAATTAATAAACAGAGCAGATTTTCCTGAATACGGAAATCTAATTATTCCATCCTCATTTTCCATCGGAGATGTTCAATTTTCAATATTCACCCAAGGAAAAAGTCCATTGATGGCCAAAGAACTAAGAAAACGCATTGAATCTGTTGTTAAAAAGAAAGACATTTTTCAACTTGAACTACAACATTTCACCCGCCAGTTATTGAAAAAAAAAGTAACAGATCAGAAGAAACGCCGCGATTATTTATACCAAATCTTAAATGATAAGAAGATAAATGAATTTTTAGATAATGGCGAAGTAAACGAAGCCCAGAATTACGTTACTCAACTTCTGGAAAATCTGAATTAAATAATAAAATCTCAACAAAAAAATAAATCCTATTTAAATCACTTAATATTAATTAAAATAAAAATATTAATATAACCTATCCATGATCTGGAGGAATATAATGATTCTAAATATCAGAATCGACCATAAAACAGCAGATATTGGTAGAATTGAAGAATCCACCATGAAAATGGATGAAATATTCGCAAAAATCCAAGAAGATCATGAGATACAAGAACACATTCAGATAAAAACTTGTAACCGTGCTGAAATTTATATTGTAATGGATGAAACTCCTCTAAACTATCATTGGGATGGTTTGGTAGTTGAAAAAAATGAAAAAGCCTTAGAACATGTTCTTAAGCTTTCTTGTGGATTGGAATCCATGATCATTGGTGAGGATCAGATATTGGGCCAGTTAAAAGATGCCCATAAAACCAGCATTAAAAAAAGGTCTTGTGGCCCTGTTTTAGGAACAGTATTTACCAAGGCCATACACGTTGGGCAGACTGTTCGTAAAAAGACACTAATTAATCAGGGATCTGTTTCCATAGGTTCGGCTGCTGTGGACCTAGCTGAATCAGTTCTTGGTGATCTAAAATGTAAAAAAGTGTTGGTTATAGGAGCCGGTAAGATGGGGACATTAGTAGCCAAGGCCCTGGTGGAAAAACACTTAAAAGCCATTGTAGTTGCTAATCGAACATATGACCGGGCAGTTTGCCTAGCTAAGGAATTGGGTGGGAGTGCTATACATTTTGATCGTCTGGCCAATGCAATGGCAGATGCTGACGTAGTTATTAGTGCAACTGGAGCCCCTCATACCATACTCACCACCGAAAAGGTAAAGCTTGCAGTTAATCCAGAAACCTTGAAAAAAATGGTTATGGTGGATATAGCTAACCCGAGAGATATTGAAGAAGACATTGCAAAATTAGGGGTTAAATTATATAATATAGATGATTTAAGGGGAATTGCAGACAAAAACAAAAAAATACGTATGTCAAAGGCAAAAAAGGCTGAAACCATTATTGCTGAAGAATTAGAACTTTTGGAAAAATCTTTAAGGCATCTAAAAGTAGAGCCCATCATAGCCACTATACGATCACAAGCGGAAAATATTCGAATTCGGGAAACAGATAAGGCCTGCCGCATGATGGGAGATATTAATGGTAAAGAAAGGATTGTGGATGATCTTACCAAAGTTGTGGTTGACCGTGTATTTTCGGATATTATCCATAATCTTAAAGAAGCAGCAGAAAATGATGATGAAAAAGTATTAAAGGTTGCTGAATCCCTTTTCCAAAAAAAATGAAATAAATATAGTTTTAATATCAAATTAACTAATTTTTATACTCTAAATTTAATAGATGGGGCGTCTAGATCAATCAAATGATAGATAAAAAAAATCCTCGCCAGTTGAGAAAATCCAAGAAAAGTGTCAAAAGAAATTTACAACACTCCAATCAACAACTTATGATCGAAAAATCATTAATCATGTATTTTCATTTTTTTATTAAAATAAAAAGAAATCATGAAACTATCAGGCAAACATGCTCTTTGGTTCATTAGTTTCTTTTTTATGATGTTTGAGTGCGTACTGGAAGTCTTCATTGGTTATAACATCCCTATCCTCAGAGATGGCTTTGTGGAGGGCTACCTTCAGTAAGCGGTCTTTAATGTCCCTGCCAGACATCCCCCTGGAAAGATGTGCTAGTTTTCCAAGATCCTGATCAACTGGTAAAGGCATGGAATTAGCATACATTTCAAGGATTTGCCTTCTTTCTCCTTTGTCAGGAAGAACAAATTCAATTTCTTCTTCAAACCTGCTTCTGAGAGCATAATCCAACAATTGAGGGTTATTTGTGGCTCCAATTGTTACCACCCCCAGATTAGGATTGATACCATCCATCTCAGTCAGAAGAGCATTCACCACCTCAGAAACATCTCCCCTAAGGGACTGATACCGGCGGTCGAGGCCAATGGCATCGATCTCGTCAATGAAAATTACTGATGGTGCACAAGCAGCTGCAGCCTCAAAAAGTTCGTGTATCTGGCGAGCTCCATCACCCACATGTTCCCCTATGAGACTGGTGGCTTTAACTAGGAAAAGAGGTACTTCAAGCTCATTGGACAAAGATTTAGCCAGCATTGTTTTTCCTGTGCCAGGAGTTCCATAGAATAAAACATTGCTAGGCGCCCATTCTTGAAAACTCTCTGGCTCCTGTAAGTATCGTGTAATGATTTTGCACTTGGTTTTGGCCCTATCCTGACCTATAACATCAGTGATTTTGAGGTTGCTCTCAATTTTTTTAATTTCGCGAACCTCTTCCACCTCCATGAGGAGGATGGAAGTGTTCTTGGTTATCCTGGAGTTATCCGGATGGGCTTTAATCACCTTAAAAGCAAAATCTGGTAATAATTTTTGGTCGAAAAGGAATGATCCTTCTTTGACTGTGTAACCGACCCATTGTTCTCTGGAGTATAACTCGAAAAGTTCATTGTCGAATATTTCTATTTTAGGGTTCTCCACCAAGTTGCACAAGAAGGGGTATCCGATTGATTGGAGTACAACCATTTTTGTTTCTTTTCCAGAGTCTTCAAGACCAGTGGAAGTCTTTTTTTCAGATACAACAGGGTCATTAATAATATTTTTGTGTTTCAATATTATACCTACTAATGTTGTTATATTTAGAGTTAATTATTTATAAAATTTATACATATAAATTGTAACATGAAGAATAAAATACTTTCCTCAGATGTCAAAAAGGATGATTGTTACATTGATTTTATAGAAAGTAGGGACATAGGAAATAGTACCAAAAGGACCTACATGCACCGTATAACCAGATATTGTAATTTCCTTGGAAAAACCCCAACTGAATTAATCGAAGAGGCAGAAGACGAACAAGATTCAGCTATCAAAACCAGAAAACGCAGAATAAAACGCTATCTCATTGATTATAAAAAGTACCTAGAAGACGAAGGAACTACCAACACCGCTGTAAAGATCAACATAACAACTGTGAAATCATTTTATCGTAGCTTAGACATTGATGTGCCTTCCATAAAATTCAAAAAACAAAATTCCAATATTAGCCTAGAAGAAACCATTTCAATAGACTTAATTAAAAAAATAGTAGATATTGCTAACTTAAGAGACAAGGCAATTGTAATATTAATGCTTTCATCGGGAATGGGCGCCGCCGAGGTTAAAAATTTAACCTACGGAGACTTTTTAAGTGGGATATTAGAATACATTGAACTTAACAAGTCAAACTATTTTGATATTGAACTGATCTATGATAAACTAAAAAATCAGAACAACCTGATTGGAACCTGGAAAATACACAGAGTAAAAACAGGTAAACCATATTATACATTTAACAGTCCAGAATCAACAGAAGCCATCTTAGAGTATTTATCAGAAAGACAAAGACACAATATCGCTCCAAAAAGTCAAGAAGACCCCCTTTTTATCAGCGACCAAAAAAAGAAATTATCAGATATGGCCTTTCTATATATATTCCATCGATTGAATGATAATCTAAAGTTAGGATTTAGAAGCAAAAATCGGCGTGTTTTCACATCCCATCAACTTAGAAAATTTTTCACAACCACTCTTTATTCCAATGGGGCCGATAAACTAGTTGTAGATTGGTTCCTGGGACATAGTATACATTCAACCACCGAATCTTACTTTAAAACCAATGAAAAAGACCTTAAAAATCGTTACACAAAATATGTTAACCATTTAATGCTTAAAAAAGTTAAAATAGAACGCATATCATCTGAAGAAGTTAAAAATATTGTTAATGAGTTAAATAAAAAAGATGAACAACTTGAGCAAATGAAGGATGAACAAAAGCTAAAAGATGCTAAAATGGAAGCTAAAGTAGATAAATTAGAAGAAATGGTGTTAGAAATGTTAAAAAATGTGAAATAATTATATTTTATATCAAATAGCCCAAGAACAATTTCTCATCGCCTCCTGATTGATTATCACCTTATACAAAATAATCCAAGTTTGTACAGTGGTGTACTAAAAAAGAAGATATTCATGAAACCAAGTTGTTATAATATACCTTCCTAAAAAAAAGAAAAGTTTAAACTCATTAGCTCCTCTGAATCATTCATTATATTTCTCATGTATGTCTCTTAAAAAGTCAAGACCTTTAAGTCTGTATTCATTACATATGTAGTTTGCAACTATAGTCTCATTTTTTTGAAATAAAATCTCTACAATCTCCATTATATGCTCTTTTCTATGCTCTGGAGTTTTCTTCAGCAATTCGAGATAAATTTTACCAACTTCTTGAGGTGATTTTTCAACATGATTTGCTAATTTTTCAATGAAAATAGACATTTCAGTTTGTGATTTCATGCATTTAGCAGATTTAATAAGCCAATTTAAAATATCTGCATCAATTTCATCTACTAATTCTAACCATCGGGCTAATTTTGCCACAATTCCACAGTGTTCAGTACCTTCATCTTCTGAAAAAATATGAATAATTCTTGACCATAATGGTTTAACTTGATTAAGTGCTATTGTATCTTTTCTTGCGAGAATAAAATGAATAAAGAGTGAAATTTTTTCTGAATCTCCACTGTTAATCAATTTCGAAATTAAGCTGTCTGGATCATCTAAATCCTCATCACCTTTTAGATAAAAAGTGCAGATGTGTTGAATTAATCTCTGATTAATGTTATGATCTTCAAAATCCGTATAAATGGCTCTTTCGTAGTGACCATCATTTTTTAATAAATTATAGATATCTGTGTAAATTGTAGATGAATAAAAAAGATATCCTATGAATGCAGGCTTCCATACTTCTATCTCATCAGGGAAAATAGATTTAATATGTATTTTTACCCAATCTTTATCTAAAGCACATAAATAGGGTAAATATTTCCCCAAAGTGACTGAAAGTTCAATAGGTGGATTTGATAATCGTTTTTCAATGCTGGCCTTTATTTTATCTGGAAATTTTTCAGATTCACGAACACACTTCATTGAGTAAACAATCATAGCAGAAAATATTTTTCCTAATGATGAGTTTAAAACAGAAGTTGTTAAGTCATGCATTTCTCGAAGGTCTGACTCAGTGTTATCAGCAAGAAATAAGAGGATATCTCCAGCTTTCGGCAATAAATCTTTGTCAAAAGAATATCTATCATCTTTAGTACCAATCTCAATGAAATCAGCTATTTCTGAAACTACCAAGTATCTATAATTCCCACTTTCATCAGGATCTTCCTTCCAAAAATCTTTATCAGTGATAATTTTAAGAATAAAATCAAAAATTTCATTACACTCAAAAGTCTTTTCAGAACGCCAAACACTATATAGTCCATAAAGCAAGTTATATTGATTTTCTCGGGATATATCTAAAAAGGGATCAAGATCTGTTGTAAATTTTTCAGTATTATCCGAGACGCATTTAATGAAAGATTCTGATAACTCTGATCTATCAAACATAGATTCTGTGTCATATTTATCATTTAAATAATCCGCAAGCTCAGAATTGGTTTTTTCACACAATTTTTCAGAATCTTTTGGTTCTATAGCTTCAAGCTCACCCATCCAAAAATGAAAATCCGGATGTTCAATCTCACCTTCATAGTGTTGGTTGCATTCTTCAATTAGTGCCTGAATTTTGGGATTTTCAGATTCTTTTAATGGATACAACCATTTTAATTTTTGATATGCTATTTGAGAAGGATCTGCACCTTCTTTTTCTATTTCACAAATGTATTCGTCAGTATTTATCCACTCTAAAATCCTATCGATTTTATCTTCATCATTATCAAATTTTGGAAGATTCAAATTCAATAAACGATGAATATCGTGTGTTAAATCAATTTCATCTAAAGGATTATCAGCCCAACCCCAAAATATATCATTTAATTCATTGTAATAAAGATTAATTATGTATATAGCAAATCTCTTGAATATTGACTTTCCACTTCCTGCTAAAAATATTGTGCACTCCCTCATTTCATCCGAATATGGGAAGTTTAAATGCACATATTCAAACATGTCTCTAACGAAATGCACAAGTTGAATTTTATATTCCTCTGGAAACAGTGTTTGAGGATGATCCTCTATTGCAGGGATCGATGCATGATTAAATTGATTTTTATCCTCATCTGAAATATCAGAAATGATCTTTAGTGCAACCTTAGATGCGTCTAAGGCGCAAAGCTCAGCTATCGCAGGTTTATTATCATTTAAAATCTTATTTAGCCAAAATTCATCTATTATAGAAACATAATCATCGTAATATTTCTTTGGTTCTTTTTTGAAATCTAAAATTATTTTTAATAGCATTAAAAGTAGCTTATTTAGTTTATATTCAATTAATCGTGGAATTACCATTTCTGATAGTTCTGCCTGAATTAAAGTAGAATCCCATTTAGAATCGAGAGTTTTTGAAATAAATATTATGTGATCTGCCTTAATTTTTTCTTTAGGAAGATTGAAAATGACTTTTAAAAAAACATAATCCACAACACTATTCCTTTCGTCAAAATCAAGATTAATATAATTATTCGTGATTTCAACTATGACTTCCGTGGTTTTTTGATCATTTTCTCTGTAGTTAAGTTTTGACAAATTTTCAAAATAGCCCGAAGGTTCCCAAGGTTGAGTATATTTGTCTTGATCAAAATATCCTTCATCTATTAAATCATCTAACCAAGGAAATGGATTGCTAGTAATAGATAGTTTTTGGAAAAAATGTTTCCTAAGAGGTTCATTATCTCTTATTTTTTCAAGTATAATTTTCCTTTTATTTTTTAGATCGTTCATGTTCCTCGATGACCTCGTCTAAATCTTTGTAGGAATCATATGAATGAGATAATAAGTTACTTTTATCTTCATTCCACTTTTTAATAACATAATATAATTGATTATACCCATTTTCATCCTTACAATAACCTAAAACTTTAATTCCAAGATTATTATAATATATTTGATCAAAATCAAGGATATTTTCCTCCCCACTGTAATACGGCAGCAGGATGAAATTTCTAAGCCTTCTTGATCTTTTATCAAGTTTTAATTTTGAAATCAGAAAATCAAGTATTTCAAATTCCTCTAGACCATATCCTAAAAATAAGACAGTATATTCATTAAATATTTTATTAAGCACTTCTCTAAAGTTCTCATGATTATATCGTTCGATATATTGGTTAACTGTGAAAACTAAAGATTCTCTATTAGAAATTGAACCATGTATATGATATAATCTGAGAGGGCTTGAATCTGAAATGTTAAAATCTTCAGGCATACTTACAATTTCACTGCGACTAAATTCAGAATCAAAATGTTCATCGGCATTAGTTGTAATAAATATGCCTGATAATCCTGAAAAGCTATCATGAAGAAAATTATATAATTCTTTGTAAATGTTAAAAGTTTTAATAAGCACGTCATCCTCTTCAAATGATTCTTCAAGTTTTTCGAAAAATATTTCTTCATGACCATTTTTTTCTAGAATACCATGACAAATTGAAATAACTTTTTTATAATCAGTATTTTGAGAAAGAGTATCTTTTTCTTTAAAATTAATGCAACGCTTCCCATCAGGTTTTTCAGTTTCAAAACAAGTTCTAATAAGATTTTCAGCAAGTTGACCCCACCCTCTACACCCAATCAACCTGGAACAACCAGCACCAATGAAAACGGCAATTTTTTTATCATTTATTGCTTCAATAATACCCTCTTCGATTTGTGGTACTGGTTTTATCATTTAATCCCCTGACAAACATTAAAATGGTTAAATTAGAACTTATCAAAATAATACTTAATTGCATTTGCCATTAAGGCTCTTCTTTCATCGATGAAATCGAAATAATCAAGCTCCCAGAAATTTTCAGGTAAATCATGAATTTTTAAAAGACTTGATTGTTCTTTTAAAGATAAATTTTGAGTTAAATCGGGTCAGTAGTCTTTAGGTGGTTTATCACTAATATTTATGTTGTCGTGGTATTCGATGTGAATTAGATTAGCCACCTGGTTATAGTCTTTCCTATTATCAATTCCTAATTGTTTCAAATAGTTACGAGGGAAAATGTGATGGACATCCAATGTTTTTTTTCTTTGGGTTAAATATAGGATCTATGTAATCTCTTTTCAATGTATTTTTTCGTACCATTTTCTCAACTTATTCCTTACATTTTTTCAACAAATTAGTACGGATATCTTGAGGTCACAGCGCCATTTTATTAGCGGAATTCTTTAAGTTACATTATAGAATATTTTAGGTAAATATTATGTATTGTGGTTTTAAATGGTAACAGATATCACGATATTGTAATTTAAAAATGAAAACAATCCGATATGTTACTTTCTTTCCTCTTTAATTACTTATTTCTTTCAATAAGGTAAAAAATGCCGTTGATAATTTGTTTAAATATCAATTCATAATTATCAATACTAAAATTTTCTTCCCAAGTTAATTTGTGGCCAGTAGTATTCCTAATTCTACAAATTGAATGGAAAGCTGTTTCTATGCTATCATCATCATTGTCTTTGGCATATTTAAAGATATTTTTAAGTGATGTTTCACTGCAAGAGCTTAAATTAAAGTTATAAAATGTTTTTATTTCAGATTTTTGTAGAATTCCACCCATATTATTCACATATTTTGAACCATATCTTTTGGATAGATCCTTAAAATGATATTTTTTTAATAATGTTTCAAAAATCACTGCTCCCTTAAACAAATGAAGTACCATGGGTTCTATTGTTCCTCCATTAATACTCCTTATCTGTATCATCTCAATAATGCTTTCTTTTTCTAAGATAAATGTGTATAATGTAGTTATTGTTGACGTATATTTTTCAAAAATCATTTCTTTAACAAAATTTTTAAAATCATCAATCCCTAATTGATTAGAGCCTATTTGATTAAAGCGATCCAATTCAGGCTTTATTATATCTTCTAAAGTTGAAGAATTATATCTTTGAAAAGGTTTATCATACTCACTATCAAGTGTAAAAAATAATGCAGCACCAGACTCTAAAGTGGTTTGTTTTCCATGATTACTTTTATCTTCTGCTATAGCTGCATCTAAATAAAAAATTGCTGATTCGTAACTTTTAACTAGAAATGAATTCCACCCAATAAAAAAATAAGGTGATCCTTTATGAATTTTATTAAATTTATCTTTAAACTCATTTTTAATGCGTTTTAGGAGCTCTTTATAAATTTTGATTTCATCCAAGGGGTTTAGCTGAAAATCTTCAATATATTTAATTCGAAAGTATTCAAAAAAAGAATCAGCGTTTGAACCTTCATAATATCGCTTTTCCCAATAATCTTTGATAAAAATCTCCATTTCTTTTCCCCAATCTATTTCCATCTCTCGTATTATTTGAACCGATTTTTCTTCAAACCTGTATAAACGCTTAAACTGTGTGACATCATAATTATATTCTTTTGTAGAATCTATAAGTGTTCCTGAGAATGTTATAAATCGTTTAGCCAGTTCTTCTTGGTTTGTTTTGTGTAAATCAATTTGATCTGATGTGGGGGTGGTCGCAAAAATAACTTCACTATTCTCAATTTCCTTTGCATAAATTGGTCGACCTGTATATTTATGGAGAATTGGCAATTTTAAAGCCATTTTTTCACCTTGTTAAATCGATTTAAAATTATTTCCTAGAACCAAACTTCTCAAAATTAAAGAAAGTCAAAGGATTCCGTTTAAACGGAGCATTCCTAAAATAATTACCAAATTCACCATGATTTTTAGCAAGTTGATTTATAAAATCATTAAAATTATGAAAACCTGCTGCTTTGCTTAATTTTTCTAAAAAATCATTACTTATTGCCATTTCAATATAACTTGGTGTTTTATCTAAGTAAACGCAACTTTGGGGATTCCAAGAATATTTAAGTTCTTGACAAACGCTTCTCATAAACAAGAAGTAATCTGCTTCCATAAATTCTTTATGAGTAATTAAATTGGTTAATTCGGTTTCAGTAAATCTTTCACGTATTATGTCTGCAGTTATACTAACCCTATTACTTTTAAGTCTGTTATTTCTAATTTCATCTAATACACGCGAATATCTGCTTATCTCAACAAATGAAACGTATTTATCATAGTGTTCTTCAACAAAAAGGTCTGCACTGAGTAATTCATCTATTAAATCCCATTGATTATACTTGATTAATCCTGAAAAGAATGATACAAAAAATTCATAGATTAAAAAGCTATATCCATCTGAATTCTGATTTTCATACAAATTCATAAATTTTCCAAAAAATTCGTATATTGTCTGGATAGACCTTTTATCACCATATTTACATGCTAATAAAACTGACTCTAAAAAATTATAAGAAATAAATTTTCCGTTATTTATTTGTTCAACAATTGCATCATCGTAATTCGCAAACGAATCGAAATCGGGCAATCCTTTTTTTAATTCAATGAGCTTATTTTCAAGAAAATCTGTGTATAATGGTGATTTCGGAGAGTTATTTGATGTAAAGGCATTCTTTAGGTCAATCATTGTCGGACCTGATAGAAGATTTGGCTCTAAATTTTTTATAGTATTCAAAATACTCAAATAATCTGTAATAAACTGATGTGCTCCAGTACATTGTATATATGAGTAATTCTTTAATCCCAAAATGCGTTCCATTTCGGCTTGCGGTGGACTTGGATCAACCCAAAAAAGAGGATAATGAGTAAATGTTGCTTTTTCAAAGACTTTTTGGATATTTAGATCACTACCAGAATATCCTAACGATATTAAACCATGCTCACTCAGAATTTTAATTAATTCATCTTCCATTAACGGAGGTAATTCTTCTAAATCTTTAGGAGTATTTTTTATAGCACCTTTACCTAATGTTCCATTAGGTTTGTAAATACGGATGGCTTTACAATGAATTAGAGGTTCTGAATCCTTAAGATCTTGTTCTGTAGAAATTACTTGGGTTTCAAGCCCCTTTTCAGATAATGCGTTCTCAATAAAATGATCAAAATTAGTGGTAATGATACATCTAATTATCCCGAGTCGTGCTAGTTCAGCAATGGATCTATGTGAATCTCCAATCTCATGATCTTCCAAATATTTTTTAAGAAAATTTTGTTGTTCGGGATAAGTTGGGTAAATTTGGCCTATTAATTCAGAATATTTCATTTTAGAGTATTTACTTTTAATAAACCACTCTTCTAACTTTAAATTATCTATCTCCGTATTGCCTTCCGCGGCATAAAGTAGTCCTGCAGTTTTGAGCATTAAATCCCAAGATGTAGGAATTCCTGCATCTTTCGATACTCCTGCTCCCGCAAATAATATGTATTTTTTTTCTCCGGGCAAGGCACTGGCAGCCAATCTAATAGTTGGATCCAAATTAATTCCTCATTAAAAATTTTTGGGAAGTTTGTTATAATACTCTTTTACTGTTTAATCTTATAAACCATAAATTTTTGTATTTTTCCATCACAAATAGAGTTAATTTTCAGAATCTGAATCACAATTTTCTCATTTGACTTCTAATGGAGAAAAAGTTCGAGACCAGAAAATTAAGTGAAGCACCTGAAAACTTGGAAAAATATTTAATCCAAATTTTTTTCAGGTGTTGAACATAAATCAATGAAATTAACGGTTTTTTAATATATGTTCAATCTGAACTAATCATAATTAAAATTATAAAACCAATAAATCTGCATGATCAAAGAAAATAACGTCTTTAAACAATTATCATAAAAGTACTATCAAATCATTACTTCGTCATACCGCACTATTACGAAGATGATAAACTGTTAATGCCACGATACCATCATAGATACGGCATAAATCTATTAATTTCTGTTTCTTTTTTCTCTCCATACTTCTGATCGCTGGTATTTCGTATTAAAAATCAGTTTTTCGGTTTATAAAAATCCTCATATAGTCCGAATAGTACATTTATCAGTAAATACTTGGGCGTTAACCATTTAATCACCTTAAACCTCATAATTCAAAATGTTTTCAACAAATCTCTTTATTTCATTGTATTTATCTGATGTAATACAATCTTTATCATTTTTCTCTAGTTTTTGATATATTGAAATATCTGGTGACCCATAATCCTTTTTAAGACCTAATGATTTCTCCAAATCCGGATGATTTTTTAAGCAATCTTTGATAATACCCTCTTGTTTGAGGTTTTCGATGTATTCATTAAGTTTTTGATGGGAAATGGAAGTTCTTTCATTGATGTTGTTGCCATTATCATCAACATCACTATCATACAGAATCCATGTGGGAATATCCAATTTATGCAATAAATTTGCGAATTTGTAAAAATGATATTTACCTACAGTATCAATTACGGCAATTTCAGAAGTTTTTTTCTCATTACAAAATATTCCTAATTCACTATCAAAAATAAATGAGAAAAATGCTTTTTCCGTAGGACCTTCTACTAGAATAACCTTTTTACTAAGAAATGCATTTGCTCTCAGTGGATCTATCCAGAGCAAATATCTCAGTTCATCTGATAGTTCAATTTCTTTAGCCAGTGAATTTAATTCTGATTCTGTCCATTCTTGTTTCCCAATTGATTTTCGATGCGCATTTTTGGCTTCAATCATTAATTTTCCATTATTTTTTCGTATTTTATCGATATAATCATTAGTTAATTCCTTTAAAACAGACTTATTTCTATTAATATAAATTCTTTTTATCTGAGAGTAATTTTTAACATTATTTAAAAAATAAGGTGAATGAGATGTCAGAATAATTTGATTATTCCTCTCTTCAGATAAATCCGTCAATTTATTTCTAAAATGAGTTTGGTGATTGGGATGAAGAAAAATTTCAGGTTCTTCAATTAAATAAAGAATCATTTTTGATGGATTAACTTTAATATCAGCCATATTACAAATTAAAGAAAAGATTAACGATCTTTGATAGCCCATTCCTTGAGAATCAACGGATAATTCCTCCCCATTTGATTCAATATAAGGTTCAAATGAATCTTTTACAAGTTTATCCATTTCCGGAGGTTCTAATTTAAATTTAAGTTCTATATTATTGTAATCAAGCATGTAATTTTTCAAAGATGACTTTAACTGTTCAAAAGCACCGGTTTCGCCCTCAGCCATATAGTCAGATAATTTTTTTATTGATTTTTCTACTTCTTTATATCTTGAATTTTTTAGATCTTCATTTTTGATTCTATCTATAACATAATTAGAAACCAGTTTATTTATCGTAGAATTAGTTGTAAATTTAAATTCATCATTTAATTCCCGGATAGAAGGCATAAATATTACATCTACCAAATTAGTGAGATTTTTCGTAGCTACAGATCTGAATTCTAGCCCTTCTTTTACTAGTCTGTGTTTCGGGCCATGAGATTTGCTTGTAAATCTTTTTAAATACGCCTCTATTTCATATTTTCCTTTCACTATTTCGTATTCTTCATTAAAAACATTTTTTGGAACTTCTTCATCATCATCGAATGAAAAAAGAATTTTTACAGAAGGTATTCCTTCGTAACCTTTTTTAACATCATTTTTTTTGATTTTTAACTCATTAAAAAACCATTGAATAGCAAATAAAATGTTACTCTTTCCGGAATTGTTTTCACCTACTATTGTATTATAATTTTCAAGTGAAATCGTCGTATTTTTATGAGATTTGATCCCTTGAATAGTTATTTTTTGAATTTTAATCAAATACCCCCCCTTTTCTATCCATCTCTGTCTCAATATAACAAATTATTTTATTGTTAATACATAATAATATTCTATTGCTTTAACTATTACATCATAAGAATGGGGGTAATGGACATGGAAAGAGAAGAGATTGATATAAACACCCTTATCAATGAAAATAAAACTAATCACTATAAATTACTCACTATTATTGGAAACAATCCTTCTAAAGTAGAATTAATATCAGAATATCTTAAAAAAAGGGGATGGCAAGTTCATGATGTTGAAGAGAAGGTATTTGAAATCTCTGAAGATATACCTTATGATAAAGTAAAATTAAGGATCGGAAGAGAAATCAAAAAATGGGTTCAGGAATTGGATGATCATGCAGTTCTTATCAATTCTAATATTTTATATTCTGAAGATATGGGAAAAATTAACCCCTTTAATGCTTTCAAGTATACTATGAGGGGAAATAAAGAAGGTGTTCTATTTTTGGATGCTAAATTAAAGGGCGGCCATGCTGTTTACTCTACTCCAGACCGGCCAGATTATCAGGAATTCGAGTTAACTGATGTCTTATTCGTTGATATAAAGAAAATAAGGGTACCTGGGGATTAAAATGAAGATTAAAGAACTGGTTAGTTTCGAAGAAATTAAAGACGTCATAGATATTGACAGTGATGTAGAAACATTAGATAAAAAAAGAGACATTGTCAAAAGTTTCATAATCTCTGATGGAATCCAAAAAAGTCTTGAATTGATCATTGAAAACATATCGAAGCCAAATCATAAATCTACTTTAGTTATTGGAGGTTATGGTTCAGGTAAATCTCACCTCTTAGCGTGGATAGTTTCGATTTTAGAAGACCCTGAATTGACAACCGACATACCATCCACTAATTTAAAACAAGACTGCGAAGAATTGAATCGTGATTTTGCTGTTGTACAATTTGAACTGCAACCCGTAGCAGCACCCTTAAGCGATTTCTTTTTTGACCGTCTAGATGAACAGTTGGAAAATAAATACGGCATTACCCTACCTGAAAGATCTTCAGATAAGCTTGATGATTTTAAGGATTACATAAAGGATATTGTTAACAAAGTCAAAGAAAAAGACCCTAAAATGGGTTTAGTAGTCATCATTGACGAAATTTCTGACTTCCTAAAACAAAAAACAAAAAATGAAATTACCAGAGATATACAATTTCTACGAATACTGGGACAAGTATCTCAAACAACAGATTTCATGTTTATTGGCTCCATGCAAGAGAATGTATTCTCTAATCCTAAATACATCGATGAAGCAGAGGATTTCGGCCGAGTGTCAGAAAGATTTGACATTGTAACTATATCAAAAGAAGATGTTAAGGAAGTAATTTCAAAAAGAATCATTAAAAAAACTCCAGATCAATATGACACAATCGATAAATTATTAGATGATTACAAAAAGACATTCCCACCAATTAATGCTGACCCTGATTCTTATATTGAAATTTTCCCCATTCACCCTTATGTTATAAAAATATTTGATGAACTTCCTTATTTTGAGAAAAGGGGAGTTATTCAGTATGCAATGGAAACAGTGGGTAAAATATTGGACCTTGATTTCCCGGAATTTGTCACTTATGATACTATTTTTGATGAGATCAATGCTAAACATACTGTGAGAAATTTAGATGAAGTAAGGCCTATCATCGATGTTATCGAGACATTAGATAGTAAAATAGACCTTCTTAAAGAAAAAGAGCAAGATGATGCTAGGAAATTAGTTAAAGCATTGGCTGTTTTAAGTCTGTATGGTAAAACCACTGACAATGGAGCAACACCCGAAGAACTCGCTAATACATTACTAATTACATCTAAAGTTGTAAAGAACACGGATAAAATTGAAATTATTCTCAATCACCTTCGTGATGTTACTAGTGGACAGTTCATCAATAAAACAGACAAAAACTACTATTATATCAGTTTGACAAGTGGACCTGATTATGATATGGTTGTTGATAGAAAGAAAAATAATCTTCCTGAAGGTATTGAAGATGAAGAACTCTTGAGACTTCTGAAATACACAGATCTAATAAATTTAGAAGAAGCTGAATCTTACACCCGTGTTTTTAATGATACCTGCAATTGGGTAGGCCAAAAATCATTCCGATTAGGAAATTTCATATTTGACGACGGATCCGATCAGGTTAAAAAAGGGGATATGGACTTTAACTTAGTAGTTAAGTCACCATATTTATCTAAACCGTCCATTAAAAGCTCAAAAAACACGGCTGTCATTCCTTTAACTTTTAACGATGAATTAGCTGATCTTCTAAAAGGATTAGCTGCGACTAGACTTTTAATTAGTGAAAACTATTCAAAAACAGTGATGAAGAAGAAACATGAACTATACAAAACAGCAGCTAAAGAATTACTTCTTGAAATTATGTTAGAATCCGAAGTAGAAATAGATGGTGATGGCAAGAAGATAAAAACTGTACTCACTCGAGAGCCAGATAACATAGATGAATTCTTCCACAATATTAAAGAAAAATTATTCAATGATTATTTCAGCCAGAAATACCCTAAATATCCTAAATTCCTCAATCAGATGTCTTATGAAAACATAAAAGGAGAAGTTGACTCAGCAATAAAAGAATTAATCGGGAAAAGTGAAAGTGCATTTTTTTCAAACGCTAAAAACTTGCTTTCAGCTTTGGACCTCATAGATATTAATGATAACATAGATACATCAAATTCTGATTATTACAAGCAAATATATAATGAATTGGAAGTTAACAAAGGTAAAAATGTCAGTGTAAATGAACTAGTCGAAAAACTCCAGTCAAACCCATTTGGTTTAGATACACCAATCATTTATTTAATATTAGTAGTAGCAACTTACAATGGTGAAATAAATCTTATAAAGAAAGGTGGAGGCACAATAACCTCTTCTGATCTAGTTGATGTTTTCCGTTCAGGTGTCAGGGCCTTTGAGAGCATACCATATGCTACTCTAGAAACAGAATTTAATCCTGAACCAATTATCAAACTATTCCAATCTCTCAAGCTGAATGAAGGTTTGGTGAGAAACAGTAAGGATCGGGTTCGAGCAGTGCAGACATTCCGGGAAAAATCTCTCGAAATTCAAAGCCTTATTAAATCAGTTAAACTGGATATTGATGAGATTGTTGGTAAAGCAGATTCTGTAATTAGTAGAAGAGATCTAGAATCAAAACTAATTGAACTAGAATCTATACCCCTCGATGACTTTCTTAAAGTAAAAACCGTTAATGACTTCAGGAAAGTAACATTTTCTCTAGATGAAATCCAACAGATAACGGATAAACTTACTCTTCTTAATGATTTAAAGAGATTTCTTGATGATTACAATGATTTCTTTTCAAAAGACTATAATTATCTAAAAGAATCATGGAAATGGATGAAGACACACCCCGAATTTTTTTCACAAGCAGATATAGATTCAATGCAGGAATTTTATGATAATATATCAGATGGAGCTGATCTTACATCACTCCTAGATGATGGAAAAAGGCGAATTATAAAAGGACAACTTCAACAGTACAAAATGAAGTACATGCACCTTTATTACGTTAAACATACTAAAACAATCGGTGAATCAGTTAATTGGGATAAACTTGAAAAAATTAGCAAAGGAAAAGAAATGAGAAGGCTTAGAGATATGAAAGCCATTAAAGGTGTTAATTCTCTGAAACTAAATAAAATTGAGGATCGGATACTTTCTCTTTCCAAAGCAAAATGTGATAAGCTTATTGAAGATCATCTTAAGAATACTTGGCTCTGTAGTTGGTGCCGCTTCCCCGAGACATTGAAAAACATACAAGACATCAACTCCGAGATTGAAAATATAGAAAGACTAATAGCAGAAATATCGTATGAATGGAACCAAAACATCCTTGAAGATATCCAAAATTACACAGATAATATTAAATTACTTTCAGATCCTGAAAAGAAGATCGTAGAAGACATAATTTCTCAGAATAAGTTGCCTGATGAAATTAGTCAAAATGTCATTATAGCACTGAACAATCTTTTCAGGGAGATCGAAGTTGTTGAAGTATCTCCAGGAGACATTATCAATTTTGTATTCAAAAATGCCAGCGTTTTAGACTATGAAACATTTTCTGCTATGATTGAAGAATATAAAGATCAAATAATATTGAAGAGCCACAATAAGCAAAACGTTAGGATACAAAGGAAGGAGGAATAAAGTGAACAAAAAAACAGTCCCCCCATTGGAAGAGCTTTTAGATTCTGTGCGTGATATTGAAGGTTTTCCTTTTGCTGAAGCTGGGGATATTTTAGCTCTTTCAGATCCTCCATTTTATACTGCTTGTCCTAATCCTTACATAGACAAGTTTATTAATGAATATGGAATTCCTTATGACCCTCAAGATGATGATTATGATAAAGAACCATTTGTGGGTAATGTTAGTGAAGGGAAAAATGATGAAATTTATCGAGCACATACATATCACACTAAAGTCCCTTATAAAGCCATATCAGAATTCATAGTACATTATACAGAACCTGGAGACATTGTTTTTGATGGCTTTTGTGGTAGTGGTATGACTGGAGTTGCTGCAGGATTTACTCAAAGAAAAGCAATTTTATCAGATTTATCACCCGCTGCAACATTTATCTCTTTTAATTATACTAATCCTTCTAACTCTGATGTATATTTTAAAAAAGCTAAAAAAATATTATCTGAAATTGAAGAAGAATGTGGGTGGATGTTCCAGACTCAGCACACGATAGATTCAATCAGCATTAGAACAGGTGAAAAACCTATTTTACTAGACAATTCTAATATTAATGGCCAAATTAATTATACAATTTGGAGTGATGTTTTTTGTTGCCCTTATTGTGAATATGAATACGATTTTTGGAATGCGGCAATTACTAAAGGGTGGAAAGTTCAGAAGAGTTTTAAATGCCCAAATTGTGATGCAAAAATTACAAAGAAGGAATCTAAACCAGTTAATGAAATACTATTTGATCGTCCTCTAAATAAAGAAGTTGCATTTCGAAAACAGATCCCAGTAATGATAGTTTATTCTGTGGGAAAGGAAAGGTACAGGAAAATCCCGGATAAACATGATCTAGAAATCTTAAAAAAAATAGAGAACCTAGAAATTCCTTATTTGTTTCCAACTAATAGAATGCCTGAGGGTGATGAATCTCGTAGAAATGATAAATCCGGCATAACAAATGTTCATCATTTTTTTTCAAAAAGAAACTTGTGGGTACTTTCAGCGTTTGCAAATAAATTAGGTGCAACAAACAATTTCATGAATGTGACGTCAGTGGCGGGTGTTATTAATAAATTATACAGATTTCGATCTCAAAAAGGTACTTTAGGCGCGGGCGGAGGTCCTCTTTCTGGTACATTATACATGCCCTCGTTAATTAAAGAAATCCCTATGTTAAAAGTTTTGAAGGAACATGTTCAAAAAACTGTGAAACTTAAAGAATTCATAGCCCACATTGATGTTCCAATCATTCAGACGGCATCAACCACAGATCTTAGAAACATCAAAGATAATTCTATTGATTATATTTTTACTGACCCTCCTTTCGGAGATAATTTAATGTATTCCGAGCTTAATTTCATATGGGAGTCTTGGTTGAGAGTTTTTACTAATAATAAAGACGAAGCCATCGTCAATAAACATCAAAATAAATATTTGAACGATTATACGAAATTAATGTCAAAATCGTTCAGTGAGATGTATAGAATACTTAAACCAAAACGTTGGATTACTATTGTATTTCACAACTCTAAAGCATCTGTTTGGAATGCAATACAGGAAAGCATCACTAGAGCTGGATTCATTGTTTCTCAGGTCAGTACTCTTGACAAAAAACAAGGAAGCTTTAAACAAGTGACTACATCCGGTTCGGTTAAAAATGACCTTATTATTAATGCATATAAACCTGAAGAAGAATTTTCAGAAAGGTTTATCAACAATGCGGGGGAGGGAATGGAAATCGATTTTGTAAGCGAACAACTTGCACATTTGCCTGTACAACCCAATATAGGAAGAACAGAGCAAATGCTTTATTCAAAAACCCTTGCACATTATGTTGAAAACGGTTTTAAGATTAGATATAACTCTACAAACTTTTTTAAGTTACTAAACGATAATTTTGTGGAGTTAGACGGATACTGGTTCTTAGAAAAACAAACTAAAGAATACAATCATTGGAAGAGTGGATTAAGTCTGGATGACTTGATAAGTGTTTTAGATGGGCAACAAGTTTTATTTGTATTAGATGAAAAAACAGCTATAACTTGGATTTATAATTATCTGCATGAACCAAGAGAATATGGAGAAATCTACACTTCATATCAACAAGTAACAACTAAAACAACAGATAAAGTTCCAGAACTTAAAAAAATTTTAGATAATAACTTTATATTAGAAAATGGAAAATACCGTCGCCCACTTAGTGAGCAAGAAAGGAATGAAATAAACAAAAACAAAGAAAAAGAACTAGATCGGGCATTCAATAAACTTCTAGAACAGGCCATAAACCAAAAAAGCAAGATTAAACAAGTCAGAAGGGAAGCTCTTGTCCACGGGTTCACTAAATGTTATCAAGAAGGTAAATATCAAGATATCCTCACTATTGCTGAGAAACTATATGCTAGCACTTTGGAATCGAGTGGAGACATTATGGATTTCGTTGACATTGCTCGAATAAAAACATCAGGTCTAGAAGAACTATAAGAGGATTTACAATGGAGATTGGCCAGAAAGTTGTGAGTGATCTTTACGACACCTATGGTGAAGGTACTATAATCTCCAAAAACCAAATCTTCTCAGAGGAATATTTTAAGGTTTTCTTTGAAGCTGCGGGTAAAACTGTAGAGATTCAAAAAGAAGACCTCAAACCCATTGAAACACCCCTAGATATTTTCCATGCGGGTCTGTTTTCTTCTTCACTGGAATTTAAATTAAATTTTTTATCCCATTACCTTGAAGCTCTTTCATCTGATGAAAAAGCATTATCAACTGTGAATTTTAAGATAAAACCACTACCTCATCAATTATTAGCTCTTAATTTTGTCATTGACCAGTTCCGACCACGATGTCTTTTAGCTGATGAAGTGGGACTCGGAAAGACCATTGAAGCTGCTCTGATCATGGAAGAGCTTAAACTCAGAAATATAGTCAAAAGAGTTTTAATTGTAACCCCTGCAGGTTTAACTCAACAGTGGAGAGATGAATTAAAACTTAAATTTGGTGAAGACTTCTCAATATTTAATGGTGAAAGTTTCAAATCTTTTAAACAACTTTATGGCCAGGAATCGAATTGCTGGTTAGAATTGGATAATGTGATCACTTCGTTGGACTTTCTGAAACCAAAAAAGATTCATGATGATCTCTCTTCCAAAGAAACAGAAAGAAGGAATAAACATAACAAGCAGGTTTTTGAGGATTGTATAAATGCGAAATGGGACATGGTCCTCATTGACGAAGCACACAAGCTCACAAAATATGAGGGAGGAAAAGAAACGGCCCGTTACAAGCTTGGAAAGATGCTATCTGAATCCGTTCCAATATTCCTCATTTTGACTGCGACTCCACATCAAGGAAAACAGGATGTATTTAAGAATCTTCTTCGACTTGTTGACCCTTACACCTTCAATCGATTGGAGGATGTTACTCCTCAAAACGTTAGTAAAATCACAGTTAAAAATCAAAAAAGAGCCAGCATTGATTTTAATGGAAATAAATTGTTCAAAGAGAGAATTACCTCTTTGAAAAGGATTAAATGGGAAATTAAGACAGATGATCCTGAAAGAGAACTCTACCAAGCTGTTGAAGAGTACATATCAGAATATTACGATCATGCCCAGCAAGAGAAAAATAGGATTCTTATTTTCTTACTCATGCTCTACCAGAGAATTGTCTCCAGTAGCTCTAGAGCTATTCTTAAATCTTTGGAAAGAAGATTAGCTACTCTCAATTCTCTAAGAAGCCAGGCCAAAGAACTTAGGGAATACTCACTAGATGATTTCTTTGATTTACCTGGAGAATCTCAGATTGAAGACTTGGAGAAGATCGTGCCTATTCTAAATAATCCCCACCTGGTTAAGAAAGAAGTTAGGATCGTTTCTCATTGTATTAAGTTAGCTAAAAATGCCATCATTGGCAGGAACGATGCTAAGCTTCGCAGTTTAATGGAGATTATTGATGAAATTAGACGAAGAGAAAATGATAAGGATGTTAAAATCCTAATTTTCACTGAGTTTATTGAAACTCAAATGTATATTATAGAATCATTGAAGAATTTGGGCTATAAAACTGCTTTTATAAATGGAAAAATCAGTTTAGATGAGAAGATAAACCAGAAAATGCGTTTTATGGATGATGCTCAGATAATGGTTTCCACTGATGCCGGTGGTGAGGGAATCAACCTTCAATTCTGCCATGTAGTGATCAATTATGATATTCCTTGGAATCCGATGAAAATTGAACAGAGAATTGGAAGGGTGGACCGTATTGGTCAAAAAAAGGATGTAATAGTGATTAATTTCGTGTTAAATGATACAATTGAAGAATATGTTAGAATGGTAATTGAAAGTAAACTTCAACTAATCAAGGAACAATTTGGCGATGATAAACTTAATGATATACTCTCTACTCTAGATGAGGAATTCAGCTTTGACAAACTCTACATAAAATACTTGGTGGGTGGAAAACGAGATGAAGATAAACTTCAAGAGATTTCTGACGAGATTTACGATAAAGCTAAGGAAATACTTGAAAAAGATGATATGTTGGTCCCATTTTCTGACCAATCTCTCCTACAGGAATTTGATATTGAAGACATAAACCAAATTACTCGTAAAATCAAATCATTCACCAATCTTTTCCTAGAAAGTAGGGGTATGGAATTAACAGAATATAAGGATAAAGAGGGTCTTTATTATTTTAGAAATGATTTTAGAACAGAAAAACTTCCTAATTATTATTCTAAGATCATATTTGAGCAAAGTAAGAGTTTGGATATTGAAAACGCAGATCTATTTAGTTTAAGACATCCATTCATAAATGAAGCATTAGCGAACTCACGAATTGATGGTCAAGTTTCATCTTTTACCATTGATAATACCAAATTTAGTGGCAAAGAAGGAATATTATTTAATTGGCTTTTTAAAGTTTCTAATAACTTCAATATTAATCGAAACTATGTTTTACCGATATTCATAGAGGAAAATGGTAGATTTAACCGTCGTATTTCTGAATATCTTAAAAAAATTGATGATTATGATTTGGTAAATAATGAATTGAAATCTGATTTAGATCTAGATTCATTATATGAGTTAGCTCTTAAATCAGCCAATGAAATAGCTGAAAATGTTTTCTGGGAATTAGAAAGAGAACTTCAAGATAAAATCCAGGAAGATCAAGATAAGATCCGAAAATATTATCAGCAGAAAGCTAGAGCAATTGAACAAGTGAAAATAGATAATATCCGCTTGGGAAAACAAAAGGAACTCAAAAAAGAAAAATCTGAAAGGATGATTGAATTAAAGAAGCAATCTCGTATATTCCCAGAGATAGAATGTTTCCAAGTAGCCAGGATAAGGCTGGATTAATAATCAATTGGGAAAAATAATAGACCTTGTGGGATTGCAAGAATAAATATCGCGGGTAAAGAAATTCTAAAATAAAATTTGAGGATGAAAATGCCAAAAATGTGGTATGAAAAGATTCTTGAAGAAATATCAGAGACAAATGCTGATATTTTATTTGTAATTGATCCAGTGAATCTGCTGGAAAATTCTGATATCCAATTAAGTCTTGAGAAAGTTTATAATATTGTAGAATTTCAAAATGAACTGGGTTTAAGGAAGATTTTGAGGAGTTTAAATGATAAAACTATCTTTAAATTTATGGAACAATCTCAAATTCCTTATGATCTTTTTTCTAGCCACGCAACAATAGAAATAGCTCCTTCAGTAGTTTTTCCTCTTTTAAACAACGATTTACTTTGTAAAGTACCCTTAAGTTATTATCAACAAATATTCGAAAAATATGAATCGGAAAAGGGGTCTATTTATGACAGATTATCCATTAAGGATTCTGAAAATTTTATCGACAGTCTGATCTACAAAGATGATTTTCAAGAAAAGGAAAATGCTTTGGTTTTATTTGGAAAGTTGAAGGAATTGGTGGAAGATCGAGAAATACTCTATCAAAACGATTGGGGTGAAATCTCAAAATTGTATGGTGAATTGAAATACTTAATAAATATAGGAAATCTAAATTTAGATTTAAAAAGCATAGAAGATATTATTCAAATTAAATTCAAAGAATTTATTTCTAATCAATATCAGGATATGATATTCGATAGCCAATCTCCATTAAACTCAAATATCATAAATTTGATTTTTAATTCCACTCCGACCGCCATTATATGTTTTGACTGCATGGGTTTTGAGGAATGGAACATTATTAAAAACCATCTGAAGCGAAAATCAATTGATTGTTTTGATGAAAATTATTCCTTTTCGATGATCCCTAGTGACACTATTTTTTCTCGAAAAGCATTGTTTTCTGGTTTACTCCCAGTTAAATTAGACGAACTGGGTATTAATAATCAAACAGAAGATAAGTTGTTTAAAGAATGTCTTAAAGGAAATTTTAACATATCAGATGGTGATATATATTTCCAAAGATGTTCTAATCCCCGTGATGTCCCTGAAAACTACGCATTTGAAGATTTTAAAGCAGTCGGAATAATTTTTTCGTTTATTGATGAATTTGTTCACGGGAAAAATATCAATAAAATACTGGTCTCAAATCTAATAGAAAAATTCCTGGAACAGAATAACCCTGCTAATTTAATTAGATCTCTACTAGAAAAAGGATTCAGGGTATTCTTTACTTCAGACCATGGAAATATTTTCGCAACTGGAAATGGTGTTAGACCACCTAAAGATCTATTTAACTCTAGGTCACGGCGATACCTAAAATCTGAACATAAAAATATTGCAGAAGAATATTTAACTAATGATTGTATCTTCATTCAATTCAAAGACATGATCGGGGAAGATTACCTTCTTCTTCTAAGCAATAACACGATGTTTAATACTAAAGGAAAATCAGGATTAACTCATGGAGGAATATCAGTCGAAGAAGTGGTTATTCCTTTTATTGAGGTGAAAAAAGAATGAAAGGATTTGATCGTCCCCTTAAACCTCTCTGGATATACGAATTCATTAATGAGGTCGAAGTTGGAGATAAAATTTATGATCATAGAGAAGCATTCGACTCAATACTTTGGGAATTAGACGGCAACGTTGGAAAAAGAAAAGTGATTACTGTTTTGAGTCGAAATTACCTTAAAAAGCCTGGAAACCCTAAAGGCAGATTAGTTGAAGATGTAACAATTATTGGAATATGCAAAAACTACCCCTTAGAGAAAATCCAACCGCTCCTACTCTTTCAGTTATTAATGAGGTCTAACATGATCCGTATTCTTACAAAAATGATTCATGAGATATATGGGGCTTTTAATAACATTAATCAAGTTTTTTTGAGGAAAAAAGTAATAGAGAAATTTGGTGAGAAAGATATTTCGGCCAGATCTTTAAGAAATTTACTCAGCACTCTTGTTGATTTTGGTATTCTAGAAAAACAAGATAAACAATATCAATGGAAGACTAAACTGAAAATCGATGAACTTAATGCATGTTATATGTTAAAGTTATACGCAAAAGAATTTAAAGAATCGCCCCAGATAAATTTGGATGATATGGAGAATTATTTGTTTTTATATTTTGAAAAACCAAACTTTAGTAATATAGCTAAAAAGTTCAATGGAATACATTGGGATTATAGTATAAGAATGGGGGAGAGGATCATTCAATTCAAAGATTAAAAATAGATAGTTCACAAAATTATCCTAATCCATGGTTATTTTGGTTTGTTATGGCAGAGGTTACATCTAATATTTATATGAACACTTATCACTCTAAGCACATATTAACCATGCTTTTAATATCTTCATTTATCAATTTTAACCTTCCATCAATGGTTTCGTTATTTCTTAATTCTTTTGCATTGAAATCACATCTAAATATAATAATATCGTCATTTTTCCTGATTTCATAGTCTCCAACGTATTCTAATGGCCCCATATCACAGTTTTCAGATTCTTCATTGGTTAATTTAACTTCAAATGTTATTTTCCATCCAATGTTGGATTCTTCAAGTTTTTTCATTTCAATGTCCATATTACCACCAATATGATTATGTGTACTATCTTAATTATTTTTAGATGAATCTCTGTTTTTCTCTAAATATTCTGCGAGTGCTTGTCATATGTGATAACTCATAGGATTATAACTCTTTCCTGACAAATCCATTTTTCATTCAGCAGATTGCTCTTTTAATTGAATTTTATCCTACTTTAACCAAGATTCTACCATAATAAGGGCATTCTTCAACATTTGAAACCATTTGACGCTCTTTGATTTTGCAATTTTTACATTCCATTATATTAACTTCCGTTCCATATGCATCACAGTATACCCAATCGTTTACACTCATTTTTTCAGCCTCCATTTTCAATATCATTTACTAAGATTGTTGTTTCGTTTTCGTTAACTTTTTGAACTGTTATTTTTTTATTAACACCATCATTAAGCTCAAAATTGAGATTAAAATTGTTTTTAATAATATCATTATTTTTAGAGCTGTTTATGGAATCCGTACTGGCTGCAAACACCATATTTTGGTCTTCTGTATGGTGCAATAGAGATCCAATATTTGTTGTAAAAAGTAAAAAAGGGATTAAAATGAACAACATAACTAAAAACACGGCCCTGTCCTGATTTGTGCCTGTTTTTATTCTTCTCTTCTTCCCAAAACAGACGAAATCAGTTTTCCATAGAGGATACAATAAAGGGCAACCATTGGTGGTCAAAATATCCAGGAAGATGTGAGAAACAAAACCTATCATAATTGCAACTGCTATTCCAATATTCCAGAGACCTATTATGGCAAATGGAATCAGCCAGATAATTGAATGACCGATGCCTCTGTGTTTCCCAGTTATTTTGTCTATTATATCTGGAAATACTGAGATCCAACCTGCAAAGAAAATTCCAGTAATCAAGTTACTTAAATTTGTCAAATAGGCAACAGTTACGAATAAAAGGATGGCACCTGCAATGTGAGTGTAGCTTCTCATGATCGACCTCCCACATACAAAAAAGTCCTGAATATTATGAGGCCAAACCAGGCAGCTCCAATCAATAAGGCCCCCATGAAAAAAGAAGTTGCTGTCTTCAAGTAAAGAAGAATGCAAAAACCACTTAAAACGATATAAACAATGTATGTGACATTAAATTCCTCTTTGCCATGTTTTAGTTTGTATTCATCTTCATTAATAAGACTAAATGTTCTGAAAAATGAATAAACTTCAGGTTTAAAATTTTTATTAAAACTACAAATAAATCGTATGTTCTCAAGACTGTTGAGATACTGGTATGCCTGTACAGATCTTTTGGTCAGTCTCTCAAAGTGGTTGAAGAGTATTATCAGAGTTTTGTACTTCAACCTTTTAACTAATATATCTCTGAGCTCAGCTATGGTTAACCTATTTAATGAGGGCTTTCTATTACCAGATATAATATTGATAGACTCTATCAATCTTACCTTAACTGGTAGGGGCTCATTAAAGTATATACATAAATAATCATCCTTCAATTGTTTATAACAATTGTAGACATCTTTATTATAGAATATAATGTTCCTTCCATTGTTAATATCGTCCTTTATTTGTATTAAATTCATACCTAATTATATTATAATCATCATATAAATAGATTAAAAAAAACACACACTCATCAAATCCATGAGAAATGAATTGATTTTGTAGTTAAGAATAATAATATATCATAATAATAATATTATTAACAAAAACCAGTTGGAGGGATTGCTCTGATGAGAATAAGTATGTCATTATCCTCAAAATTATTAGAAGAATTTGATGAAGTACTTCACGACAGAGGATATAAATCAAGATCTAAAGGCATAAGAGATGCATTAAAGGATTATATACTCCGTTACCAATGGATGAATGAGATGGAAGGGGAAAGGGTTGGAATAATTGCCGTAATTTATGATCATCATTCTGCTGGCGTCATGGAAGATTTAACAGATGTTCAACATGAGTATCGAGAGCATATCAACGCGGTGATGCACGTTCACATGACTGAAAAACAATGCCTGGAAGTCATTGTTGTGAAAGGAGATGTAAACTACATCAGAGACCTCACCGAGAAAGTCATGAGCCTTAAAGGCGTCGAACACGTCAAACTGACAAGCACAGGAATCAAGAAAAATTAAAGAAATTATTTCTTCAGTTTACTCCCAAACCCCTTCTCATTTTATGTTTTTGGCCGGAGGCGCTTGCGCCGACGGCCCCCCGCCAGTTGAATCTTAATGAACCACTGTGGCTATAATTCAAAACCCAAAGAGAAACAGGAACTAACGTTTAATCTTCCATATTGCCAAGAAGGGAAGTAACATTTCAAAACTTATTCTTCATTGATATTAATAATGTATTAGGTTGCACGGCGGCAGTCGTTTGACGGCCGTAAGGCCGGCAGACGATTGACGGCGTTATAAAACGTAGAAACCCTACCTAACTAACGTTTCAAACAGAAGACCAGTCCTCAAGCTGGTCAACTTCGTTATATTGCTTTGTATGGCGAAATGCCTGGCAAGGGCCAGCAAAAATTAATTCTTAGCGCCTGAGATTTCTCTACCCAGAACTCCCCAGGCCACCACGCCCCGAGGCCCACAGGCCGGGGGCGTGCAAAAGGCCGTACGGCAGCATCCGAGAGTAGGAAATATCCTACCCGCAGAATTAATTTTTGAAATGCCTACGCGCCACAACGGCATTTTGTCATACATCAATATAACGACCGGTTGTCCAGGTTTTCTGATAGCGCTCGTGGATGGCACCTGGTGGGGCCCCTCTGGGGCGGATTCCTGGTTAGGCTCCTCGATAGCCTCAAGTTGGTTGGTTAAAAACAAAAACCCTTACGTGCTTCCATTCAAACCTCCGCTGCCAGGTCCCTGATAGCGCTCGTGGACGGCTCCTGGATGGGGCCCCGGTGGCCCAGGCCACCAGGGGCGGCTCATGGTTAGGCTCCTCGATAGACTCTCTGGGGGGCAGCGGAATTAGAATAATTACGAACATTAAAAACAAAAATCCCCACACCACTAAAACCATTGGCAATATGGAAACAACACGCATTAGCAGTACCAGCGGGAGGACTTAGTTGAGCGGGGCTCAGCCCCCTGCTCTCCTTAAGTCAGGACTCTGGTATTGCTATTATTACAACTAATTATCTAAATAAAGGATTTTTTTAAAATTTAAGTTTTTTTCTCTTTTTAAATGTCTCTAAATCATCTAATATGTAGTATATCATGTCTAAAAAAAGAAATAGCTTTGTTGATAGTTCAATAGTATTGTAATTTTTAAATTGTCCATGGAATAACGGGTGTCTATGCAAATCATCAAAATCTCTTGGTTTACCCGGGTCAAAAGATTTTGTAAACATTTCAAATCCTTTTTCTATAAATTTAATATTCTGAATTTTTGTAAATCTTTCAAATATTTCCCCATAATCTAAATTTTCTTGATTCTTAATTGTTTGCTCGTATTGTTTTTTAAGTTCCGTGTAATAAATGTGAATGCTCTTATCTAATTTATGGTCAAAATAGCTTCTAAGAGTCCATTCAACTTGGATAGTAAGAGCAGGAACGCTTAGCGTGAACTTCAATTGTTTATGAGCCCATAAAGCATCTTCTAGGATTTCTTTGTTGTCCATAATTTTTTCTAATTTCCACCCATTTATCATACTGTCTAATCTTTTATGTTCGTTATAATATTTAACAAGGTAATCCGTGAGGTCTTTCTTATTTATGCTTTCTAATTCTGCTAATTTAGTGTAAAATGGGAAAGGCATCGTTGGGATAAGCCACCAACCATTATTAAACATTATATCTGAAGATTTCTCTAAATTCTGCATTATTAGATCTGGAGAAATTTTATCAATTGTTTCTTTGAGAGGTTCTAGTGCATTGATTAGTGCAGAGCTTATTAAAGAAATGTCTGGCATTGATTCTGATATTGACGAATTCATCTGATTTACACGGTTTTCAAGGGGCTGAAGATTTAATGAGTAGAATAATTCACTCATTTTTTCGTCATAATCATGAAAAATCCGTTCCGTTTCCTCATTGGATGCCATATAACTCGCCTATAATAAACTAACTTATTCGAATCCCAAATCTTCAAGGTCTAAATAACTAATTTCGTCATGTTTTGAAATAAGGCGTTTAAAATCATCATCCTGCCCTCTACTTATTACAAGCCCATTAACGGGGTTTGCAGCTCCATGAGTATCATTCATTGACTTTAAATAGTTATGGATTTGTTCGAATGTGCTTTGGGTTGCCATGACGTTTTTGAGCTCGATTATGATAAGTTGATGTGAATTTTTATCTTCGCAGAGCAAATCCATTCGCCCTTTACCTTCCATACATCCTTGTTGTGTATTTAATAATTTTAAATTATATCCAAAAGGTTTTAAGACTTCTAAATCTTTAGATAATTTTTCTTCTAAATTTTTTTCTAAACAAATCTCTTTAATCATTGGATCATTCAACTTTTTTTCGACTTGTCGTGCTTCAAAATTCCGATTCAAATTTCTTAAAGCCCTCATTTTCTCACATAGAGCATGACCATATTTTGGATCTTTCTTTAAGGCTCTGTCTAAGAAAATTAAAGCATCTTCATATTTTTTTAATGCTCTTAACACACTCCCCTTGTTATACAATGCATAAAGAAAATTAGAATTGATATTCAATGCTTTATCATAGTAATCAGAAGCATCATCAAGCATTCCACGATTAAAGAAATAATTACCTAACCCATTTAGTGCATCAACTTTCTTAGGGTCTATTTTCAAAGCTTTATTGAACAAATCTCTCGCATATTCATTTTTATTTAGTTCTAGAAACAACTGCCCCTTATTTACTAAAACCTGTGGAGTTTCACGATCAATCTTTAAAGCAGTGTCGTAACACTCCATTTCTTTTTTATATTCTTTGAGAAAGTGGAAAGAAACTCCCTTATCATTCCAAGCCCCTACTAATTCAGGATCAACATCTAAGGCTTTATCAAAATTTTTGATAGCTAATTTATATTCCTTATTTTTCAATAAAGACGTTCCCTTACCCCATAAAGCATTAGCGTGTTTAGGATTGATTTCTAGAACATAATCAAAATATTCAATAGCTTTTTCATAATTTCCATTGTTGAAATAATCAGTGCCCTCATTGAATAACTCTTCCATATCCCCCATAGACTCACCTTAACTAGAAAAGTTTGTAAAATGACTGTTGTTAACATTTCAATTCATTGTTTAATCCCAAATATCCATATTAACCAATTCACGTAGTCTTGCTCTCTCAGCATCTGTTCTACCTTTTTTATTCAGTAGTCTTTCGTATTCTTCTTCGAGTTTCAGTTTTTGAGCTTCTGTTAAAGTTTTAGGTATACCTTCTCGCTGATCTAATAAATCTTTAACTAGATTTAACCTTTTTATTGTTTCGGGAGTTTTCTTCGGTCTCTGAAGTCGTATAAGTTCTTGCTTCAGATCAACTATTGTTTGAGGCAAAGATTTGTAAGCTGCATCAAATTTATTATCCTGAAAATCTACTTTATCCCCTTTTAAAGCGTTTTCTTCTCGAGTTAATAATTGCAAATTGCTTAATTTTGTTAGTCCACCTTTTGATAAGGGTATTTTGTGGTCAATTTGAAATCTCAATTTACTTTTACTTTTAAATCCGCTCATTGCACTAAAATAATAACCTTCTGTATCTTTGAATTTCTCAAAAACAGAATCACTTAAATTCTTCCAGTATTCAGGACAGCATTCCCTTAATTCTGACATCGAAAGTTTTTCTAACTTTCTTTTTTCAGGTTCATCCTCAGGTACAATTGGATTTCGTTTATATAGCTCAGGATATTCTAATTTTCTTAAAATTAAATCGATCTCATTTATAAAGTACTTTTTATCAAATCCAAAAAATACTCTCCATTTACTTTCGTCTTTATCCCAGTTTTCATCTAAAAATTTCTTTTTAGCTTTACTTCCCCAATCTTTTTCATAAATTTCTTTTGCCAATTTGCTTAAATCAAATTTGTTCCTGTCTTTAAGCTCTATAAAATCTGGTTTAACCTCTTTCTGAGCATAAAATGATAAAAGATCTTTTATATCTTCAACAAGGTACCCCGGATGTTTTTCACATCCATAGAAAAATTCATCCTCAATTTTTTTGGACAAAACTTCTAGTTCACCTTCGCTAAGAGATTCTTTATCAGATAGATTATTTTCAATGAAGAAATCTGAAAGTGAGTTTATAAAGTCGACATAAGCTTGATCAATGTTGTTATAAACTAATATTTCACAGTTCTTTTCCCTTTCTTCCCCGTCAAAAGGTTTCAATATTGTGAACGAATAAATTCCAATTGGTATTCTTTCAATAAATTCTAAGGTTTCTAGTTCATCTGTATCTATGGATTTTTCCATAATAGATGCGAATTCCTCAATTTTTTCTAAAGAAACCAAACGGATAATTTTCTTCTCAGTTTCGCGCTTTTTATCGTTAAAGTCAGTATTCTCTTCAATAAAGAGCTTTTCTGGATTTACCCATGCAACTTTGTCCTTCCAATCATCAATAAAACCAACAATATATGCTTCATTGGTTCCACCCGCTTCTACTCCACGTAATCCTCTCCCAATCATTTGAGTCATGAGAATTGTTGAAATGGTGGGCCTTGCTAAAAAAATTGTTTGAATTTCCGGTAAGTCCGTTCCTTCGGTCAGAATATTCACATTCACCAAAACATCCAGATCTCCACGTCTAAATCGATCAATTTTGTTTTTATTATCTTTACTTGATATTGAGACGCCAGTTACGGAATCCCTAATTGTAGAGACGACATATTCTGATTCAACACCATTTTCTTTGAATAAACTATTTAAAGCAATTGCATTATCAATATTCAACGCAAAAACTAGAGTTTGTTTGTAAGTAAATTTATTTTCTATATAATGATCTACAATGCAATGGTTTCTTTCTCGATTTTCAGCAATTGTTTTTGCTGTTGTTTTACCAATGCTATCTATGTCGAAGTATTGTATTTTGTCAAGTTCTTTTTCATCAAGAATTTTAACCATGTCAAATTTAGTTCTTTTTTCGTAAAAAATGGGATCAGAAAGAATATTCCTGTCAATTAAAGTTCTTAAGTCTGTTTTATAAACAATATCATCTGGAAAAACCTTTTTTAAGAGACCTTGTTCGTATTTGGCAGTTCTAAAAGGTGTGGCTGTTAAACCAAGCATTTTAAACTCTTTTACATTCTTTTTCACGTTATTAATCAAACGTCTGTATGTTTTTGCTGTAGCATGATGGGCTTCATCAATAACTAAAAAAATGTCTTGGGAGTTCTGTCTAATCCAATTTTCATTAAGATACTCAAAACCGCTATTGAGACTATCTTTACTTGAAATAATAATGTCATCTGTGGGCTTAATGTTCACAGGCTTATCATGTATGCCTGAAATAATTCTATAACTAAATGAATCTCTGTTTTTAAGTATATCTTCATATCCCAATTGAGCAAAAGAGTTTTTAGCTTGTTCTAAAAGCTCATGACGATGAGCTATCCATAGAATCTTTTTATTTTTGTCCGTGTAATTTTTCAATAACCAATAAGTAGCTGTTAATGTTTTTCCCGCCCCTGTTGGTAGAACTAGTAAACCTTCAAAAGTTTTTTTATCGTTAGATAAAATTTTATCTAACTCTTTAATAGCTTCTTCTTGATGTTTAAACAATTCTAAATTACTTTTTCCAGAAGCAACTTTTATTGTACCTGCATGAGGATATTTTATTTTTTTACTATCCTTTTCGGGTTTTAAATGAAGTATACGGAATGTAATCGGTCCCCCACGAGCAAAATTCTTTAAATGAGATATTTCTTTGCTACCCCTCCAAATAGTAATTTGACGTTTTTTCAGCTCATCATCTATCTCATTCAACAATTTAAAATTAGTACGATGTTTCATTCCCATTAATTCAAGAAAAGTATCATATTTTAAGTATTTAAGTTTCCTAGGACTTCTTTCAATTTCTCCCTGCAACCACTCAATTTTTTCTATATGAAAATCTTTCATTGAATAGCCTCCCCTAATAGTAAATCTGTAAAACTTTCTTATTAATACATATGAGTTTATGATAAAAAGTCTAAACGACCGATTAATTAATTTTAATTTTATATAAATATTTTTTAACCTTATTATCGTCCCAACCATGATAATCTTTAAAAAACTGCCAGTAATTACCTCTTTTTTGACATCCATAACAAAAATAACCCCTTTTATGCACACGAAATGATGGTTTTCTATCTTGATGATCATGAAAAGGGCAATTATACATCACATACTCTTTATCAGGATACTCCCTTACAGGATCTCCTAGGATAGACTTAAAGAAGATTCTATGATCATAAACCCAGTTAAAATTCTTAGAACAACCTAAGTTGACCTTATTTAGGGTTTTATCAATACCTCTCACCTTAGCATTATATGTCTCAACTTGATCTATCTTTTGAAGATGTTTATGAAAATCCGTCTGATAATCCTCCTTGTTGAAATCTTCAACATGGGGATTCAGTGATTTCATTATTATCTCATCATAATCATCTTCAATTGAAAATAGAACCACATTAAGGTCGGTTAATTGGTGTTTACTGTAGGGGATTCTGGAAAGTCTGGCCTCTGCATCCTGAGTGACAGATAAATCTAGAGTATCTTGATTATAAGATTTTTTGACATTTTCAGCAAACCATGAAACTGCCAGGTTGGGGTTTTTGAATTCCGTGGCTTTAAAAAAGGAGTATGCATGGCAACCTTTACAGCCACTAAAAAATAGAGCCGGAAAATTGCCGAAAGTTTGTTTAAACTTAACTGCGAAATCTTTAGCCTCGTCGATGGCCTGTTTTGCAATTTTGTTATTTATGATAAGATCCTGCAGCTGGTACTTCAACTCATCTTGCCTGGACTTTTCATGTTTCAGGCCATGGCTTCTTAGATCTGTTAGTTCTTTCTTGATTTTTTTAACTTCAGGGTTGCTCACATCAAAGTCAAGAAAGACCCTATCAAACACCATCTTATCAGAATTATTTAGTTTTAAATTACCCCTGCTCCCATGATCATAGGTATGAATAAGACATGGATGATTACCGCTGTTTCGGTGCACATGAAGGTACAAACTTTTAGGATTTTCTACAGTAAATTGAATCCTGAATTTTATATTTTCAAAATAAGTCGGCCTTCTGAAATGCCTGTAAAAAATAGGACCATAAAAAGACTGATAAAAAGATTTGAGACCCCTCATCATCCAGCCTTCTCACGTTTTTCAGTGCTTTTCTTTGCTAGTATCTTGTCAATGGTTTTGAGTTCTTCGTAAACTTTATCTGTGCAGGTTATGACCCCACCCAGATATGATTCAGCTAGATAGCCTTGATAGATTAGGTTTTCAACATATAAACTGACTTGTTGTTTAACAATTCTACCCATATTCCGACTTAATTCATTAATTAACTTTTCAGCTGTGATTTGGGAGTTAGGACTCCGGTAGGCACCAACAACTTGAATCAAGTGCATTAAAATAAACTTTCTAAATTCTGGCCTGTACTTCTCCCAATCCAATAAGTAATTAGGTTTTATTGGTTTATGGGGGCATCTTTTAGGGAGTTGGGAGAGCTTGCTTTGGCGTTTTATGACAGCCATCCACTGCCCTCCATGTCATTAATAGTGTTTCTGATTTCAACAGCCTGGAACTTGCTTTTAAGTTCTTCAATAAGTGAGCCAATTGTGTGCTTACGGAAGCTTGCCAGCTCGGTAAGTATTGCTTTTTCAATAGTAGTTAGGTTTCTGTAATCAATCTCAGCGTTTTTGGTCTGCTTCACTATTTTTTCATGTTCAATATTTCTACTTTCAGCGTTCAGAATTTCTGAGTTATTTTCTAGAGTTTTATTGTGTTCTATAGTCTTATTTTGGTAAATTCCAAATTCCTCAGAATGTATAGGAGTTTGTTTATACACCACTTTGTTGGGGGCTGTGGGATCATAGTGTGGTAGGTATATGCAATCCCCTACTTGGTGGGAGGAATTTGGAATTTGTTCTTTTATGAACGTTTCTTCCTTATTTTTGATATCAAACCAGTCTATATTTCCGATGGCTAAAAGTAGATTTTTATATTCTCTGGCTCCAGTTTTTATGTAGACTTTGGCCTTCCCTTTAATTCCCATGTTTCTCTTGGTTTCGCTGTCATGGTAGATGTAGCCGTTATCCTCAAAAAAGTTCAATATCTGCCATGCATATTTAGAGGATTTTTTAAGTTTTTTATGTAAGGATCTTGTAGTGACATATCCTTTTTCATCAATGAGCTCGTATATTACTGGTAGTGCCTCTATCAATCTCTTGTCAAAACCTGTAAGTGTGGCTTCTAATATAGGACCACCCAAAATGATTGCATGAGCCAAGTCTGCCCAGGATGCAACTAGTACTGGTTGATCGTTAAGTTCAGCGCGACAGCGCTGGAACTGGAATAAGAGGGCACTTTCTTTTATCAGCTGCATCAGCTTTTTAGAGTCCCGGCGGGCCCTGGGGTTGGATGTAGGGAAAATCTCTAGGAGATCAGCTTCATAGGGAATTAAAACCGTGAAAATTTTTAACAGATTATATGAATCCTTGATATCCATATATTTAATGTTAAAATCCATTTCTCCCTTAATTTCCTGAAGCTTTTTCTCTGTAGATTTGAAATTCTCCTCCAGGATCCGCTTGGTCTGTTCTTCACTATCATCTACAGGTATTATGAAATTTCTGCTGGCAAACTCAGGATCCAGCTCAATTGCAGTGGTGGTAGTAACTAAGGTTTTCACTGGTATAGTGGTCTGCTGAACCTCAAATTCACCGGTTTTAGGGTTTTTTATGGTAGTTTCTGCGATAAATCCACCATCATCAGCTGACATTAACCTGGTTTCCTTATTTTTGAATTCTTCCTCCAGGGTTTCCTGGATGTAGAGAATATCAATATGGTGCAGGTCATCAGCATACTTAAGGGCGGTGTCTGATAGACTACCAACCTTCTTGGTCCTGTGTAAACCTGTTACCACATTTGCTGTGTTGGTCTTACCAATTGAAGACGCACCCTTTAAGGTGTTGATGGTTGATAAACCTAACCTAGCACCTACACAGTTAAAATTGAGAGTATGCTTTGATTCCACCTCTCCAATGATGAAACCATCATCTGGAGACCTTTCATAAAGAGCTTCATCAATAAAACTTAAAAGATCCGGTTTTTTAAGGATTTCAATCAATTCTTTTCGCCTTTCTTCAGAAATTTCATCACTCTGATCATGATCTTCAAGTGTATCAACATCTTCTTCAGAAGTTTCATCATACTCTGGAGACAGAGAATGCCTATTTTCACCAATAAAAATTCCTACTTCCTCTAAATACTCGGATATCTCGGTCTTTTCAATACCAGTTCTGGTGTGTAAATACTTCACCAGAGACTGGTCCCTTTTTTTATTTTCCACATCAAGACCATTTCTGTTGGAAAGCATACGGTGAAACTTCTGAGGCTTTGTATCCCTAAATTCCAGCCACTGCACAAAATAAGACCCTTTTTTCTGTTCTTCACAGATCCAATACTCAAGGTCATTTAACTCTCTGAAAATAAGACAGAACCCATCAACCAAATGTTGAACTGGTTTTTCTCTGAAGTGTGGAATGGAAGGCCTCTCTAACTTATCTGGCAAGGCCACCATGGAGAGATCTGTATCCGGTAAGTATTTATCATTTGAAGATAAAGTATTACTTAGAGGGGTTTCACTATGATCCCCTTTCCCCCTTTCTCCTGACATTTAAAAACCTCTAAACATCCTCATCTTCATCTAATGAAATTCCTGAAAGTTCTAAATATTCTTTTATCTTTTTAATTGGCACTGGAGGATTATTATGATTTTTATAAGTATTGTAGACTTTTTTCAACCTATCATCAAATCCAATCAAAATAATCACCCCTCAAGCTCCTTTTTAATTGCATTTCGGATAAATTCACTTACGCTGTGAGATTCGCCATTTTTTATCCTCTTTTCTATCTCTGTTAAGTCTTCTAAGTCCATAGACACACTTTTTGCGACCATCATACCAATCACCTCATTGTTAGTATTATATGTTAATATAAAATTAATACTTTATAAATATTACTAATAATTATTAATTTAATAAATATAATAAATTAAATTATCCTAGATGTGAAGGAATGTTGTATTAAAAAAGGATCTTAGAGATAAATTGAAAATATGGTATCTTCAGTGTTAAAGAATTACAAATAACAGCAAAATCACAGAACATTAAAATGGCCAAATTATCATGAATATTTTCCTTCCTCTAGTTAGTAAGGAACCTATTTTCCCATAATAAACATACAGCTTAATCCTATTTGATCTGTGAAATGACTAGGATATTTATTACATTTAGACTAAAAGTTATGTCAAAAATAAGGATAGATATAACAACACTGTTAATTATTTCAATATAAATCACATTAAAGCGTTTTTTTTCTATAATAATTCTTATACATTCTTTATTTTGTCAGATAATAGATTTTAATGAATAAAACTAATTGTTTTGTGTTAAATGTATATATTGATGTAAGTTATTTAAGAGTTTTTTCGTTACCAAAATTCCTATAATTTTATAGGTTAAGTATGCTGAGTAGATCAAACTTCTTTATCCTGTTCTGCAATGCAAAATGGGCACAATGCCAGGGGATTGTCATCGTTGTTATCTTTCACCGGGCAAGTATACTTATCTCCCTCTTTTTTAACCGTGAAACCACCAGGGAATAGTGTTCCCACCTGATGGACGGGTTCATCCTTGATAAATGTTGTGTATAATGATATGATTGAATATATCTTGAGGATGGCCGGGTCTATCTCTTCCAAGTCTTCTGCCATTTTTTCCTGTTCTTCAAGAATACCGATGGCAGTATTCAGTTCCTCCACATCAACTTGGCCATTGTAATTAAGGTCATCATCTTTAACCTCTCGGATACGGATTAGAAATCCGATTTCGGCTTTTATATACTCAATCTTGTAACTAGTATGTATACACTCTGCTTCCTGTTGAATTTGAAGACTGCAACGTTCAATATCCTGAAGATTGAATTTCCTTGCGTCTTCCCTAAGTACGTGTAAAAGCTGATTTTTGGTGGTCTGACCTGGAAGAGTCAAACTTTTTACTTTGCTTAACAAACCGTGACCCTCTCGTTGAGATTATTATCTTATAATTCGAATTATTCATAAAAAAGGGTAATTTAAACCCTTTAATTTCCCACCCATCCCAGGTTTTTCATTAGTTGATCTCCCAGAAGTTCTTTCAATGAATTCACTTTATTCTGGTTCTCAGCCTTTAGGAGCGGCTTGCATTGATCTAAGGTACTGTCACCTGAGAGTAGTTTCATTGAAAATGCCATGCACGTGGCTGTCCCACATTCCTCGCAGTTGGTCTGAGGTAAGCAGTTATAAATGTTTAATGGTCCTATCTTTGACAATTTTTCTGATAGATCCTCACCAGCATCTCCGCTCTCACTTTCCAGGTAACATTGATTTATTTTCTCCATGAAACCGGTGATTATTTTAATTCCTTCTTCAGGGTCCCTAGTGTTCATCATCATTATTCTTCCAGACGGGAAAAATGATATCACCCTTTCATGTGTATTTAGTGTGAGAATTTTTTTGTGCGGGATATAATTTACTTTTCCTGGTGGGAATTTACCTGCAAATATAGGCATTACCTGATCTAATGTTGAATCAAGTTGCATTGCCAGTTTAACCCTACCTTCTTCCGCCATACAGGGCATTATCTTAGTTATGGAAACACTTTTTACCAATGGACCATCTTCAAAAATATCAAATTTCAGTTCTTTCATTTCCATTTAATTACCTCTTAAATTTTTATTATATGTTTTTTTGATTTTGAAAGCTCGTGAAGAGTTTTACCATCAATGAGTTCTGCTATTTCTACCAGATCCTCATATTTCATTCCTCTTTGGGTTAGAGAATCTAAATGTACAAATAAAGTTCCATTGGGAAATATGGAATAGATTAATTCACTTACTGAGGGATATCCAATTGTTTTATCTGCCGATTGGTTTTTTTGGGCGGCATAAACACCATCACCCATCAAAAGAACATCAGAATCCATTCCCCTATCTAAACTTGCTATTGCGATATAAATTCCACTTAAAGCATTCTCATGGCCGTACGGGGCTTTATCTATAATAACTAATAATGACGACATGTTAACTGCCCAACATTACAACTTTACTATTTTCATCCATCCATTCTGCAAGATCATAGACACTGGTAATTTCGACCCCTTCTAAATATTGTGATTCTTCCATGTATCCTCTTGCAGCTGCGCATCTTATACAGGCTTTAATTTCACAACCCTTTTCTATTAATTCTTCAAAACTCTGGGATATATTTGGCAAAGTACGGGGGTTTTGATCCTTTTGGGGTATGTGCACACCATCCATGTATAAGAATATTTTCACACCATAACCTAATTCTAGGGCCTTTTGTGCCATTTTATATCCAATATCGGCATATTGTGAAATATACGGGCCGTCTGATAGCACAATTACCATCACTTTGGGGTGTGATGATTTTCTATTGTTGGTGTCTGTGATTCTCATTATATGGCTCCGAAACTCTTTAAAAGCTTATTACTTGGTTAAAATTTTCCATAACATCGATTATCATATCATCATACTCAGAAAACACAATCATATCCTCTTTAATCATTTCATCTTCAATTCCCCTTGCCTTAAGATCACTGCCAGACACATGAACCTTTGAACTTTTAAAAAGCGTTTCTAAATCAGGATCAGAATAACTTTTTCGGGCACAATAAACTCCATTCCCAAGAAGATAAATGGAGATTCGATCATTATTGATATATAATTTTGAAAAATCAATAAATGTTCTAAATCCCTGTTGTGACGGGCTTTTCGTTAATATGAATCCGATATGCATTTTGATCGCCATGAATAAGATTAATTATTGTTTTTTCTAATGTAGATAGTTTTGAGGGGATAAATTATCAATTATCAAGATTTTTTGAATATGATCCCTTGAAGTACCTTTTTTGGAAGTATAAAGCAACGTTAACCAGACTTATTAACACGGGAACCTCTATCAGGGGACCTATTACCGTGGCAAATGCCACTCCAGACCCAATACCAAAAACCGCTATAGCCACAGCTATAGCCAGTTCAAAGTTATTACTGGCTGCGGTGAATGAAATGGCTGTAGTTCGGCTGTAGTCAGCACCTAATTTGTATCCCAGGAAGAAGGTGATGAAAAACATTACCACAAAATATACCAGGAGAGGTATGGCTATGATAACCACATCGAAGGGTATCTGGACTATGTAATCTCCTTTTAAGCTGAACATTACCACAATGGTGAATAAAAGAGCTATCAGGGTTATGGGGCTTATTTTTGGTATGAATTTTTCATGGTACCACTCTTTTCCTTTAATTCTAACTAGGAAGAACCTGGTGAAAAATCCGGCAATGAATGGTATACCCAGATAAATGAATACACTTTGAGCTATCTGCAGAATACTAACATCAACTGCAGTTCCCTGAATTCCTAATAACGGTGGCACGATGGTGATGAAAAACCATGCGTATACACTGTAAAAAAGGACTTGAAAAATGCTGTTTAAAGCCACCAAACTGGCAGCATATTCATTGTTCCCCTTTGCCAGTTGGTTCCAGACTAGTACCATAGCTATGCATGGTGCTATCCCAATTAGAATCAATCCCACCATGTACTCGGGATAGGCAGATAAAAATATTATGGCTAGTGCAAACATCAATAAAGGTGCAATTATCCAGTTCTGGAACATAGCTAATCCTAAAACTTTCCAGTCCCTAAATACATGGGGTAACTCTTCGTAGCGAACCCGGGCCAGGGGAGGGTACATCATGAGTATGAGGCCTATTGCAATGGGTATGCTGGTGGTTCCCACCTGGAACTGGTTCACTATGCCCTTAAAAGCAGGTAAAAAGACACCCAGAGAAATTCCAAGGACCATGGCAAGAAAAATCCAAAGAGTTAAATATCTATCCAAAAATCCCAGCTTTGGAGTATCACAAATTTGATCGGTGACTTGACCAGTAATATCATCTTTCATTTAGTCTGCTCCATTAAAATTATCTATTTTCAAGCATTTCATCTAAAATATCGGTAATTTTTGGATTAGACAGACTATAATGTACCCAAACTCCTTCTTTACGCCATTTCAAAAAACCAGCCTTTTTTAATATATTCAAATGGTGTGATACGGTTGGTTGTGGTTTTTCCAAAGCAGTTAAGATTTCACAAACACACAATTCGCCATAGGTTAATAAATAGATTATTTTTAGTCGTGTTGGATCTCCAAGGGCCTTTAATACATCTGCCTTTTCATATAACACGTCATCATCGGGAATTTCGGAGATTATTTTTTTTAATCTTTTAATCTGGTCTTGACCCGGCTTTCCGTCCCCACTAACGTTACATGTTTTCATGGCATTTGCTATATAACTATGATATATTTAAATATACGGATGTTTATTTTATTGATAAGGTTAAAATGAAAAATCAAAAAACCAAAGAAAGAGTATTATTCATCTGCAAAAACAACTCTGCCCGTTCCCAAATGGCCGAAGGACTTCTAAAATCAATATATGGGAAAAATTTTGATGTTTACAGCGCAGGAAGTAATCCTGGGAGCGTAAATCCATATGCGGTAAAAGTCTTAGAAGAAGTTGGTGTTAATATATCAGATAATCGTTCAAAAAGTCTCAAAGAATTTGAGGGCTTTGAATTTAATTACGTGGTTACTGTATGTGTTGGAGAAGGTGAGGCATGCCCCTTTTTCCATGGAGGAAAAACTTATCTCCATAAATCATTTGAAGACCCTGCAGCAGTAGATGGAACTGACCATGAGAAAACTGATGCTTTCAGAAAAATTAGAGATGAAATTAAAGAATGGATCAAAGTAACATTTTATAGAGGTGAGTGAATGATTAAAGTTGCAATAGCCACTGACGGACCATACGGCGACCGAGCGTACGATACCATAAAAAAAGAATTTGACACAGTATTTATAGAGCTTGAACAACCTACTTCCATGTTTATCGATGACATTGAACTACCCGAAGAAAATGTCAAACAGATTGAAGATGCTAATATCCTCATAACCTACACTACCCATCCAGATCTCACCTTAGAACTGGTGGAAAGATTTGCAGATAAAGTCGACTGGATAATAGTGGCCGCATGGAGGGGTGATGGTTTTAAAAACCAGTTAGAATCACATGATAATATAGTCTGCCCTTATATAATGTGTGAACTTGAAGAAAATGGTAACCCTATCTTCGATAAGTTCGTATCAGATATAGGGAAGCCCAAAGTAGTTCTGAAATTAGATGGAAATAAACTTAAGGACATAGTGGTTTTAAGATCATCTCCCTGTGGATCAACCTCTTTTGTATCTGATTTTATAAAAGAAAATTATCTGGGTAAAAAATTAGACCCTGAAAATCTCCCAACAGAAGCCGGGCTTAAATTACAACACTATCCATGCAGAGCAGCCAAAATGCGACTTTTCAGTGACGAAGAATGTAAAAAAGAAATGGCATCAGGGCTTCACAGAGACGCTTTTGAAGAGGCAATAGCATTTGCAAATAGGCGTTTGGAAAATCGTGACTTAAAAATATAAAATAAATAGTCTACACTTTTCTTTTTTTTCCTTTTTCATTCCAGATAGCCTGCATCTTACTCCAATTAACCAGATTAAAAAGTAAAAGAAGATTAAAACAATTGTTATTTGAATGACCCTACCGTTAAAGGATTCAAACAGATTAAATAAAACACCAATAACAAACAGGGCACCAATAACAAATAAAATAATGATTAAAACTTTTTGCAATAGTTTTTCATATTTTCGAAGATCGGGAACCATTATTATTGCCTTCTCCATTTTTATTTGAGTCACGATCAAAAAATGGTTTACATTTTGGCTTTAATCCATTTTTTAATTTCTTCAACAGACGGAACACGTCCCATAGATTTCATTTCACCTTCCACTGCAAATCCCGGAACTGAAAGTAAACCTGCTTCTAAGATCTTATCCATATCCTCTATTTTCTCAACTTCCACATTCACTCCTAAGTCCTCAATTGCTTTTTTAGCTGTTTTTTCCAGTGCCTGACAATTGCCACAACCAGTTCCATAAACCTGAACTTTCATTTTTTATTCCCCTTTATCCCTTAATTTTATTAAAAAACATTAAAGACGTATTTATGTAGTATTACAGGTAGATTATAGCGTTGAAAAGGTAGCCTATGGCAGTTATAGACACGGCCAATATGCCTATGAATATAGCCAGAAGTTTAGGTTTTAACACTTTTCTGAGTATAATCATCTCTGGTAATGATAGTGCAGTTACTGCCATCATAAAGGCTAAAGCGGTTCCAATGGGTATGCCTTTTTCTATAAAGACAGCTACTAATGGAATAATTCCCGCAGCATTTGAATATAAAGGTACACCGATTAATACTGCTATGGGCACTGCTAAAGGATTACCTGGACCTGCGTATGTAATGAGGAAATCTGCAGGAGCATATCCGTGGATAATTGCACCTATTCCTATGGCTATTACAACATAGGGGCTAATTTTTTTCAATAAATCAAATGTGTAATCTCTTGAAGACAAAAAACGCTCTTTAGGTGTCTGCTTTTCCTCTTCTAAAGTAACACCGGCTTTCTCAGCTGCTTTTATTTTATCTATCATTTCATAAACATAACTTTCCACTTCCCCTTCCAATTTAAGCTTTCCAATTATTATTCCTGCAATAATAGCAATGATAAGTCCAGATATGATATATAAAGCTGTTATCTGCCATCCTAACATGCCCCATAGTAAAATTATGGCTATTTCATTAACCATGGGTGATGCTATTAGGAAAGAGAACGTTACACCTAATGGAACTCCTGATTCAACGAACCCGATGAAGAGTGGTACTGCAGAGCAAGAACAGAACGGAGTGATGATACCTACTAAGGCAGCTGCAACATTTCCAATATATTCATTTCTCTTAGCTAAAGCTTTTCTAACTTTAATTGGTGATATATAGCTTCTGAAGAAAGCGATGGCAAATATTATCACAGTTAATAAGATTAAAATTTTGATAGTGTCATATATGAAAAAATTAACTGCACTTCCTAACGCTGATGTCGGGTCTAAACCCATTAGGACGTAAGTAAGATAATTGACACCTTCCTGTAGAATATCAGGGACCATATTTTACCTCTAACTTTTTTTTAAATTTTTGATTTGATTTTTATTGTAATTTTTTAATGTACTGTTAAAACAGGGCATTTAGCGTGCCTGACCACTTTTTCGGCTATACTGCCCAGTATAAACCTTTCTACGGAGTGTTTTCCTGAGGCACCTATAACCACCAGATCTACGTTCTCTTTTTCAGCAGTTAGCAATATCATATCTGCAGGATGACCTTCTTCCGTCTTCAGAGTTAGTTTAAAGCTCCGGATATCTTTTTCACGTGACAAGTCTTTATGCATCTTAGAGATTTGTTCCAATGCATGGATCCCTTCTTGTCTAAATATTTCATTTATCTTCCGGTTAAATTCCTCAACTGGCAATCCCGCGAGTGAACGGGTTTCTAAGACATTTAAAACAATAAGTTCTGCGTTGTTCTGGCTGGCAAGTAGGATAGCATGTTTAGCAGCTTTTCCCGCACACTTAGAACCATCTGTAGGCAATAATATCTTTTTATACATCATATCACATCCTCAGTATTCAAACAATAAATTTGTCTTTTAATCTACATTTATGGCTTGATATGGACACAGTAACGTACATATGCCACATTTTGTACATTTATCTGTATTTACTGGAATTGGTACACGAACTCTTTCCTATTTGCCTTGCCCGACTGTTTATCATATTTATTCATATTTTTAACCACTTTTTAGTTTTAAATTAGTTAAATTCTCATTGGTAAGGTTTTCTTATGAATTTTGACAGCCAGTGCAAAGAATATAACTGTGAACAGGATGATAACCGTGAAATCAAGTAGTATGGGATAATAACTGCCATTTCCTAGAGAATATCGGGTTAAATCCGTGAAATAGGTGAGAGGTGAAAATGATGCAATGGCTTTGCCCCAGAAAGGCATGCTTTCTAGAGGGATGAAAATTCCGCTAATGAATACCAGTGGAAATTTAATCAAGGAAGATATCATCATGACGTTGGAGGGAGCATTAGTAGGTGGAGTAGCCATTAAGAGTCCGAGGGCGGAGAAACAAAGGGAAGCGAGGATAATTCCTACAATAAGGATAATGGGATGTATTATATTTACTCCGATGATTAATCCTATGATCACTGGCACCATGGTTATTAATGCTCCAAAGAGGACTGAAGCCAGGATATCACCAAGTATGAGAGTGTAAATGGATATGGGGTATGTCATCAGCCTTTCTAGGGTGTTCATCTGTGATTCCCAGGGAGTTATAACTGGAGATACCGAGGTGGCGGTGAAGAGCATGGTCATACCAATGAGTCCAGATATAAGAAAATCTGTGGATAAATTTTTACTTCCGGTTAAAAAAGCTAGGAACAAGAATAAGGGTATCAAGATTCCGAATATGATTACTGGTCCTTTGAGGTAGTAGATCAAAATGTCTTTTTTCATAATGGCTAGAGAACGTTTCAACTGGCTGAAATAAATATTTAACATCTATTAACTCCTCCTGGTGAGTTCTATGAAAACTTCTTCCAGTGACGGGTCTAGGGTGTTCAGAGCAACTATCTTGACATCTTTAGATTTTGCATATCCTGTAACGGCAGAAATGAGGTTGTTAATATTATTCGTGTTTAAAATGAATTTATCCCCAGTTTTCCTGATATCCTGTATCTCAGGGATGTCTGATAAATCCTGGACGTTTATAGGGCCATCGAAGGTTACCTCTATAGTGTTCAGCTTTTTTATCATTTTTTTAAGGTTTTCAGGAGTGTCTATGGCAGCAATTTTGCCTTTGTTGATGATTGCTATCCTTTCACATAGTTTATTGGCTTCTTCCAGGTTGTGAGTGGTGAGTAAGATGGTTTTACCTTTTTCACGAAGCTGCAACAGCATCTGCCGGATTAAAATGCTGCTTTGAACATCCAGACCACTTGTAGGCTCATCTAAAAATAAAAGTTGTGGATCGTTAATCAGAGCCATGGCCAGGATCAAACGTTGCTTCATACCTTTGGAAAACCCTTTAACCTTATCATTTCTTCGTTCATAAAGATCGAATTCCTTTAAAAGGTCATCTGCTCTTTTTTCAGCATCTTTTTTATGCACCCCGTATAGATCAGCTGTTAAGATCAGATTCTGCCATGCAGACAGGTCTACGTAAGCATTGGAAGTTTCAGGAACCACTCCCAGATGCTCTTTAGCTTTTAAAGGCTCTTTCTGAATGTTGTACCCTAAGATGTAAGCTTTTCCACTGTCGGGTTTGATTATACCAGTTAACATTCTGACTGTGGTGGTCTTCCCAGCCCCATTAGGTCCTAGGAAGCCGAATATTTCTCCTTTTTTAACCTTAAAGTTCACACCATCAACGGCTTTAATTTCCTTGTAGCCCTTGGTTAGGTTCTGAACTTCTACAACATTCTTCATTCAGATCTCCCCCTGAAAAAAAATTCTATTCCAAAAGAAAATAACGGGTTTATTTCACTCCCTTAACTGCTGGAACATTGCCCCCAGCCTGGCTTGGTAAGCAGTTTTTATCTTTTCTTCTTCATCTGCCATTGGTTTGACTGGTACAAGATCAATGACTTCCTCTGGGTTTAACTCAGATTGGTAGAATGTTTGTGCTGCACCAGAGATCATGTTCCATAAACTGTCCTTTATCTCCGTATCTGCTAGTCCAAATGAACGTCCTAATTGTAATAATTCATTGAACTGGAACCAGAAATAAGTTGGGCCCATGGCCGTTAAAACTGCATAAGCTTCCAGTTTATTTTCCTCCACCTCCGGAGTAACACCTAAAACATTGAATAAATCTAGAATCTCTTTTTTCAGAGAAGCATTTATCTCTGGAGCGAATGTGATGGGATTGTAACCCTCATTGATTATGGATGGTGCGTTAGGTATCATGCGCACGATACGGGTAAAACCACCTAATAAACTGGAAATTTGTTCGATTTTGGGTTTCGGTGCCAGGGAAATGACAACTGAATCTGGATTCAAATATGATTTGATTTCTTCTAAGATACTGGCCATTGCAGGTGGATGAACAGCTAGAAAAGCCATATCCTGTGAAGCAACAAGCCGGTTATCATCTGAAACTGTTTCTATTTCAGGAAACTCTTTTTTAAGTTCTTTAAGAGTATCTGAATTAGTATCATACACCACTACATTATTCAATGTCATTCCTGCCTTTTTAAAACCATTTAATAGTATTTTGGTTACTCTTCCTCCGCCAATGAAGCCCATACTTTTCATTTAAGTACCTCCATAAAAAATGTAAATCAATTGACATTATTTCATTTTTTTGATTCTATCCATTTTTTTATCTCATCCACTGAGGGAATACGTCCCATGGATTTTATTTCCCCATCTATTCCTAATCCTGGAGTTTCGATTATTCCTGCTGCAAATATCTGGTCCATTTCCTGGATTTTTACGATTTCTGCGTCTACTTCTGACTCTTTTATAGCTTTTGCAGCGTTCTTTTCTACTGCTTTACAATTGCCGCATCCAGTTCCGTATACTTCTATTTTCATTCATATCGCCTCAGATAATTCTACTATGCTTTCGATGGTTTCAATATAGAATCCAAAAGATCTATTATTTCGGGTTTTTTAAGAGAGTAAATTATCAAAATACCTTCTTCATGTCCCTCAATCAAACCTGCATTTTCTAATACTTTAATATGATTGGAAATTGTATTTTGAGGTTTACCTAAAGCGTTCACTATTTCAAAAACGCTTAAATTCCTGGATTTAAGCAAATAAATGATTTGAATTCGAATAGGGTCTCCAAGGGCTTTTAAAATCTCAGACATTTGAATTATTTCTTTATCATATTTTGAATTATTTAATTCATCTTTTAAATGTTCCATTTCATCTAAATCAGTATTAGGGTGATTTTTTAGTTCATCCATCTTCATAGAAATCACAAGTTTTTCTTAAGATGTTTTATTTCTTTTTTCCGATAATTTGGCGTTCATTCTGACAAATCGGCTTTTAATATCTATGTATTCCTTTTGATCAAATGGACAGTCTTCTATGCAGTAGGTACAGCCTTCACTACATCCTATACAAAGACTTTCCACAAATTGGGTTTCTTTACCACCGCAACAGGTTTCTGTTTCTATCAGTGCTTTTTCTGGGCAGGCTTTGATGCATTTACCGCATCGGTTGCAATACTCTTCTATCCAGGAGTGTTCATCATCATCTTTCACCGGTAAGTTTTCTATGTTGGTGAATATGGCTGAAATTTTTTGTCTTGGACCTGATGCAGGAGTTATTAGAAGACCGCTTTGTCCTATCCATCCTAAACCTGCTTTTTGGCCAAGTGGTGAGAACTTTACTACATTTCCATAAGGGTGAGCAGCCTCAGCTGCAAAACCATTTTCTCTAAGAAAATCGGCGATTTGATAGGTTAATTTACCTAGTTTTTCATAATGTTCATCATTCAATGCCTGTGCTTCAGTTCCAGGATCTGTTAAAATTAGATCATCACTCATTTCCATGGTTAATACTATTGCATTTGAAAATAGGGGGGATTGACCTGGATTAATTAGTTCTGGAGTAACATTGGCATATCCTATACTTTTAATACCAATCGAATGAGCGTAGTCTTCGAGTTTTTGGATGAAATCATCATCAACTTGATTTTTGGGCTTAGCAGGATTGTTTTTTACAGATTCATCGGGATAGTCCCCACCGCATCCACAACTACACTCACCCTCTTCTTCAGGAGGGTTTTCAGCTGATTCAAATGGTTCTGCAGTTCCACAACCACAACCTTCATTTTCTACCTTCTGAGGGGCAGGAGTTTCGCAACATCCTGTTGCAGCATCGCTACTATCTTTAACTTTGAGTCTACCATCTTCTGTGAGTTCTTTTTTGACTTTTGACCAGATTCTCTCTTTTTGGTAAAGTTCACGAAGAGCTTTTTTATCTGGGAAGGAAATTGCATTTCCCTGACAGAGTGTTGCACAGGTTGTGCATCCCACAGTACATTTATAAGGTTTATCCACCACAGGACCGTCTTCAGTCCATTTGTAGACTTTTGCTCCACAGTTCATACATATTCCGCATTCAACACACTTTTCAAGATCAATTGTAGGGTACCATTGAATTTTTTCTCTAGGATATCCGGCAAACCATGCCATATTAATCTCCTCCATTTTCACAAGTTTTTAATTTTGATTTTCCTTTTAAAACTGATAATGCTCCCTTATCACGTGAACGGGGTATTGCTTTTTCTTTAAGGTATTTTAGATGTTCCATGATTGGGGGTAGGTATGATCCGGGGAAGCCTATTATGGCTTCATTTTCTGATAGGTCTGTGGCGTCTCGGCAACCATAGCAACCATAAGTCAGGTTCATACGATTTTTGAGGAATGGAATTATGGTAGAATCTACGCAAGTTGCCTGCAGTATTGCTGTGGTGCTTTCTATCCTCTCGCCATCAGTAGCGTGTAAGTAAGCCAGGGCAATCCACATCAGTTTCTCCGGGTCATCTTCAACAATGATAATATCAGGTATTAAAGGGGCATTTTCAAGGGGATAAAGGTGAATGCCCTTAATTTTGTTGTCATCCAGTCGTAACATGCCTTCGAACATTTTTTTTCCAATTTCAGGGTCTGATACAATTCCAAATCCCACTAAACCCTTACCCGATTTTAAACTTTCTGGTAATGGTCTGAATCCAAAAGCTGATGCTGCAGCTGGGCAGGATATTTCCTCACCGGTCAGTACCACATTGAGTCCTTTATTGGCTTTCATCAATGCCTGACAGTAGCGGTGTTTCTTAAGGATTTCTGTATCTTCTGGAAAATCTTCATCATTTAAAATGAATTTTACTCCTATTGGGGAGCCTTTGAGGTCAAGAGTTGAAATCATCAACTTTCCCATTTTTTTAACTTCTTTAAAATCAAGAACTTCAGTCATAATTTATCTCCTTAATCATTTTTGATTTTTTCACATAAATTATCCACAAGAGCTATAATATCCTGATTTTTCAGCCCATAGAGTGTCCAAATGCCTTCTTTTGATGATTTAATAAACCCGACTCTTTTTAAAATATTTAGATGGTGTGAAATGGTAGATTGTGGTTTATCTAATACTTCCGTCAGTTCACAAACATACAGATCCCTAAACTTGAGTAAATACAATATCTGAAGACGTGTAGGATCTGTAAGGGCTTTGAAAATCTCTGTCCTTTCATTTAGTTCTGTATTATCATATAAATTAGATAATACATTTTTTAAACGTTTGATTTCCTCTGAATCAACGTTACAACAATTTTTGATCCCATCTACTTTCATAGTTACACTATTTAAGAGCCTTCACCTGCACACTCGTTATTTTTCCCACAAGTCTTTCATCCAAGTCAGGCTCAGTGAAAATGTGCTCTTCAATGATTTCTACCTTTTTAAAACCTGCTTTTCTTATTGTTTCTAAGTATTCTTGTTTTTCCATGGCCCCAGCTATGCATTCTGACCATGCCTGGAAACTTTTACGAATCTCATCAGGAATTTGGCCTTCAGTAACTATATCAGATACCAGTATCCTTCCACCTTCTTTTAATACTCTGAAAGCTTCTTTAAAGGCTATTAATTTATTGGGTGTGAGGTTTATAACGCAGTTACTGATTATAACATCAATTGAATTGTTTTTGATGGGCAAGTCTTCTATTTCGCCCAGTTTAAACTCCAAATTTTCATAACCACCTGTTTCAGCGGTTTTAACGGCAGTTTCTACCATTTCATTGGTCATGTCTACCCCAATTACCTTTCCTTGCACACCGACCTTATTCGCAGAGAGAAAAACATCTATACCTCCACCGGATCCCATATCTAAAACCGTTTCACCTTCGTTAATTTCTGCTAAGGCTGTAGGGTTACCACATCCAAGTCCAAATATGGCTTCTGGAGGGATACTTTTTATCTCATCATCAGAATAACCTGCTGCTTTGGCTTGTTGGATAACTGTATCCATTTCATTTCCACCACAACAGGAACAGGAGGAAGAATCTTCTTTAGAGGCTATTTTTGAATATCTTTCCTTTACAAATTCTTTAATTTCTTTTTCTTTCAAAAGTTTCACCTAATATAATTTCATATATCCAAATATATAAATATATTGATAAGTTTTAGTGCATCTATTTCTAAATTCACGATATAAAAAAAGCAGTATCACATCCAAGTTATATTAGCAGTTATTCTAACTATGCGATTATAAACAGATTTAAGGACCAAATTTAGGAGAAAGAAAAAAATTGTTTATCACATTTTTAGTATTAATTTTTTATTAGAAATGTATGTCAAAAAAGAGGACAAATATAACAACACTGATAAGTATTTCAATATATCACATTATAATTTTAATAAAAGTTTGAGTAAATTGGGAAATATAAAAACTAAATTCATATTAAAACTATATTTGATGTAAGTTATTAAAGAGCTTTTTGTTATTTGTATAATCAATACTTAGATCTATTATGAGGATGAAAAAAAGGGAAAAACACCGTCTAATATACTAATTCTGAGTATAGGCCAATACCACTAATTTGACAAAGAATATGTATAAATAAGGTAACAAAATCAACAAAAACAATCCCAACACACAATAAAATTTACTAATTCCAAATTAAACTGGGTTAAAAATAAAAAAGTCTAATAAACTTTGCACTACAACCAACATGCTGAATATAAAAAATACTGCCAAATACAATTTAATTATTTTAACCCATCTGATATATTTTATTTCTTCCGTAATTTCTCTAAACTGGAATGCACAGAACAGATCACAATATCTGCCATATTTGCTAATGCCATTAAAAAATAGAGGAATTATTAACAATCAATTTAGTTCGCACACATTATACTAGGGATGATTTTAGAATTCTGAATAAATACTCGTTGACTACAAATCCTATAATTAACCCTGCAATGATAAACAATCAATTAATTACAACATTTGTAAAGTCAAACGAATCAAAATTGTAAGTTTAACCACATGTAAATGTTTTAATCCCTAAAAAAAATGATTTTTTTAAATTCTGAAAGCAGATATTTAAAAGAACCAACCACTATTTCCTTTTATATTCAACGAATCACCCACTATTTTTTTTTATCTTAAATAATTAGCTAAATAATTATTTTGTAAATTAAAAATATACATAAAATTTACTAAATTAAACTGATTGTTTGTCATGATTTCTTTGTTAAAACTTGTTAAGCTTTTTAAAAAAAGATTTAACTCTTTTTATAATTTTATTATGAAATTATCAGATTTTAATCTTGTATTCACTATTTTTTTTAGTTACATTATTATACCAAAACCTTTAAATATTTTGTTCTACTAGTATAGAACATTCGATATATGTAGAACTATTCGAAATTTGTAAAACAAATTCAGCATATTCGAACCCCCCACACACAAAAAAAATGAAATAAGCTTGTTCCAAATTGGAGGAAACAATTATGGGATTTGTTGATTTAATTAAAAAACCAGGAGTATTTAAAGAAGAGGATCAAGGAGGAAATAAAATGGATAAAAAAGAAGCATTAGACATGTTTTGTTACCAGTGCTCACAAACAGCACGTGAAACTGGTTGTACCATTGTAGGTGTTTGCGGGAAACAACCCACTGTAGCCAGGCTACAAGACAACTTGTTATTCGCCATAAAAGGAATATCTGCCTATTTATACCACGCTCGTGAGTTAGGATATGCTGATGATGAGGTAGATGCATTTCTGGAAAAAGGTTTTTTCTCTACACTAACCAATGTTAACTTCGACGCTGAGGATCTGGTTGAACTAGCTTTGGAAGCAGGGCGAATGAATATCAAGACTATGCAACTTCTAAAAAAAGCCCATATTGAAACTTACGGTGAGCCAGAACCAACTGAAGTACCAGTAGGATCAATTAAAGGCCCTGGAATTGTGGTGACCGGACATAGCCTCAAAAACTTAGAAGATCTCTTGAAACAGACTGAAGGAAAAGGGATCAATGTATACACACATTCAGAAATGTTGCCAGCCCATGGATATCCAGGACTTAAAAAATACAAACACTTGGTTGGACAACTGGGCGGACCATGGTTTGACCAAAAACAGACTTTTTCCAAATATCCTGTAGCTATTTTGGGAACTTCCAACTGTGTACTCTTACCCAAAGATGAATACAAAGAAAGAATGTTCACCAGTGGTGTAGCTCAGTTACCCGGAGTTCAACACATAGAAGACAATGATTTCACCCCTGTAATTGAAAAAGCCCTGGAATTGCCAGAATTGAATGATGAACCCCGTGATACTGTTTTTACAACTGGATTCGGAGCTTCCACAGTCCTTTCCCTGGCACCTAAAATTAAAGAATTGGTGGAAGCTGGTAAAATAAAACAGTTTATCCTGGTTGGAGGATGTGACTCCCCAAAACCACAAGCCAAATACTACCGAGAATTCGTGGAAAAACTCCCACAGGAAGCTGTGGTACTAACTCTTGCCTGCGGAAAATACCGATTCAATGACTTGGATCTAGGAGACATTGAAGGAATACCCCGCCTTATAGATTTAGGGCAATGTAACGATGCCATAGTCGCCGTGGATATTGCTGTTGCTTTAACTGAACTATTCGGGGTGGAACTCAATGAACTGCCATTAACTTTGGTTTTAAGCTGGATGGAACAAAAAGCAGTAGCCATACTATGGAGTCTGCTTGCACTAGACATTAAAAACATGTATATCGGACCCATAATACCTGGCTGGGCAAATGATGACATCCTTAATGTTTTAGTAGAAAAGTATGGTTTAACGCCAATTGGAGATCCTGAAGAAGACATAAAAGCCATTATGGGGTAATTATATTACCCTACTTTCAATTTTTCCAATTACAGGATTTTAAATTTAGGGGAGTGATTATATACTGATATTGATCAGACACTTCGATTTTTGATTATTATAAGTGCCTTGACCCATTATAATACCCGATTATTATAAAACCATTGAAATGAGATGATAAATTGTCAAAAAAAGTAATTGATGAGGATAAAGCATTTGAACAAGCATTGAAAGGTAAGATGGGTTGGAAATGTTCCTGTGCCCTGGAAATCATCGATAAAAAGTCATCTTTACGCGATGTTACTTGTAAAAAATGTGGTAAGACTTTTAAAACTGATAGAAAGACTGACACATGCTTCCGTTGTGAAAGAAGCCAATAATTTGCAACTAATCTGCTCATATCTTAAAAAAATATCCACAAGGATTAAAAAAATGGAAAATAATGTGAAAAAAAACGAAACAAAACCTTCAAAACCCCTAAATAACAGCCAAATAGAACTTTTCGCCACACCCGAAGGTGTGCTGGCTATTAAAAGCCCAGTTAGAGTGAAAATCCTATCAATGTTGAGAAATGGTGATTTAAGCTTTGATGAAATTGTGAAGCTTTCAGGCCGTGCCAAATCCACCGTATCAAGTCATCTTAAAGCAATGAGCCATGATGGGATAATAAACTCCCGTATTGACCCTGAAGATGCTCGTAAAAAGATATTTTTCATCCAATCGGGGTATATTGGGAAATTGCACCACCAACAGCTTCAAGAAGACATTTCATCTTATATCCATAGGTACATTACCAGTGAAAATGAACCCTTTGAATTTTTTAGACTCATCTTCCACACCCTAAGGATTTCTCTTTTAAATCAAGGAGTCGACATAGATCCAATACTTTATGAAGCTGGTTTAAAAGTGGGAGATGCCTTATACGAAAAAGTGAAAGATCCGGATCAGTCTACCTTTCTTTCTAACATCGCCCAATTCTGGAAAACACACAACCTTGGATTTATAGAGATTCAAAGTTTAAAACCAATTACTATCAGTGTGACGGATTGCTTTGAATGTAGTGGCCTTCCTTATTTAGGAAAACCCGCCTGTGCCTTTGATAACGGAATATTAGAATCATTATTCAGTTCATACAACCAGGAAAAAGTAAAAGTTACTGAAACAGCATGTTATGCCTTGGGAGATAAAGCATGCCGTTTTGTCATCAAATAAAAATGAAAAATGGATCTAACATGTAATTTTACCAATATCCATAAAATATAAATTCAGAATAATCAGGCTAAATACCAAATCGACTCTATAATAATATTAATATTGAATAGCCCTAAATCTTGCTTTAGCAGCTAACCATCTAATTTCCCTTTCTTTGCTTTCAAATAGTCTGCATCTTCATCGATAAACTTGTAATAAGATTAATTAAGATGTTCTTCGATAATATCATACACAAACTCTAATAATTTTGCATCTCTTGAATAATACGGATTATTCAAGAAATTTAACCCAATTTGCTCTCCCATTATACCACCCAGTTGACTCCGAGTAATATTTTATTTTAACCAATATTATACTTTATTAATTCTTATCAGAAGATGCTCATAATCCAATTAATGTTCAAATAATTAATCAATTTATAATGAAAAGGAGTATTAGCAGATATTTGTAAATTAGTAACCTTTTTGATTGTTAAATCTGATAACTGGTATTCATCATCAGATTTATTCTAAAGTAAATTTTGATATGTCTGCTGCATTACAAGAGCATCTTTTTCCAGAAGAGGCGTTTCACAAATTATGGTGGCATACCAACCACAATCAATAAGCGTTTCCAGTAATAACTCTAGTGGTGGGCCATATTCAGTTTCACTCAAAACATGATGTTTTCTCTCACCTGAATCGGTGTACTCGATCTTGGTGAAATGGCAATGCAAAGGTTGAATTTTCTGACCAATATCCTCCAAAACATCCTCTAATTTGCTTAATATTTTATAATAATCATCAGATTCGTTAATACATCCCCTACCTCTGGCATGTAAATGTGCGAAGTCAATTGTTGGGGAAAAATTATCAAATGAATTGCAAATATCTATGATCTCATCTAAATTTCCTAGTTGTGACCTTTTTCCAGTAGTTTCAGGGGCGAAAGTGAAATTTTTAATTCCTATAGAATCCAAATCATCCATTAATTTTGAAATTGCAAATTTACATCGGTTAAGAGCCTCCTGAGGAGTGTATTTTGTGTAGAATCCTGGGTGAAAAACAATTCTATATGCCCCCATCCATTTTGCAGCACGGGCTGATTGAACCAGCCTATCAATAGATCTTTCCAAAACATCGTCCTTCTGTGCTGATAAATTGATATAATATGGAGCGTGCATTGAGACTCTAATATCATTTTTTTTAGCATTTTTTTGCAATTTAAGTGCAGATTGTTTCTGAATACGTACCCCGTATGTAGCCTGGTATTCGTAAGCATCTAATCCTAATTCACGAATATAATCACATACTTCAATAGTTTTGCCACTGAATCCAATTGGATTGCCTGCTGGGCCAAATAAAATATTTTTTTTCATGTTAAACTTTGGATAAATAGTTTAAATCACAAATTAGATTATGAAAATAGGTTTTCAATCAATTGTATCATTATATGCAGAAATTGCAGCTACTGCGCCTTCAGCACACGCTACAACCCATTGTTTAATCCCACCAGTGATGTCACCGGCAGCATATAATCCAGGGATATTTGTTCTTTGAAATTTATCAGTATTGACGTAACCATGATCATCAACTTCCACCCCTGCGTTTTGGGCAACTTTACTAAGGGGTTCTTCACCAATGGCAATAAATATACCATCTATAGAAAGTTTATTTGTCTTTTCTGTTTTGACGTTGCGAAGTATTACATTATCCACGTTTTTATCTCCATTTATCTGTTCAACTATGGAATCCCAGATAATAGGGATGTTACTTTCTTCTAATTTTTCCTGAAGATATTTTTCAGCCCTTAATTTGTTTCTTCGATGGATTATTTTGACATTACAACCTAAACTTTTTAGATAAATTGATTCCTGGACTGCTGCATTTCCACCCCCTATTACCACAACATCCTTTTCTGGATATAATGGCCCATCACAAGTGGCACAATAACAAACTCCACGACCAACAAAATCAACCTCGCCCGGTACTTTCAGCCTTCTGTGACGACTTCCCGTGGATATTATAACAGACTTAGTTTTATATGTGCAGTTAGAGGTTTTGACAATAACATGGCCAAGGTCATTTTTTATAATTTCTTTGACTTCTTCCATGTTGGCTATAGGAACACGCTTTTCAGCCTGTTTTCTCATTTTTTCCAGTAAATCCTTCCCAGAAATCAAGTTAAACCCAGGATAATTCTCCATAAGAGGGACCATATACCCGGAACCAGCACCAATCATCATTTCCAGTATGATGGTTTTCATTCCCTGCCTACCCGCGTAAATTCCGGCAGTCAATCCTGCTGGTCCTCCCCCAACAATAATCAAGTCAAATTCTTCCACCACATCTTTCACTACAATGCACCTTCACTTTATAGATATTTCTGTATTTCTTCCCTAACAAGTTTATTTACCAATTTTCCATCAGCTTTACCCTTAAATTCTTTCATCGCCATTCCCATGAGAGGTCCCATGGATCCCATATTCCTTTCCCTAACCAAGCCCTCATTAGAAGAAACAATGTCTTTAATTATTTTTGCTACATCATCTTCTGAAAGCATCATCAGATTCAAATCTCGTGCAACTTCTTCCGGATGTGAATTATCCTTTAAAACCCCAACTAAAACATTTGAAATTGCTTCCTTTGAAATTTTACCCTCTTTGAGCAAATGGAATGTTTCTAAAATATTATTATCCAAGAGATTATCAACATCTAATCCTTCTCTTTTAAGCTCTTTGAGAGTGTAAGCCAGTACAGAAGCAACTGTAATGGGTTCAACACGACATTCTACCACAATTTCCTCAAATTGCTTAACCCTATCTTGTCTGACCAGCTGACTTGCCAGATCCTCACTTAAATTATACTCTTCAATAATACGGACTTTTTTATCTTCAGGAAGTTCTGGAAGGTTTGCTTTTACATGATTTAAAAGTTTTTTGGATATTACTTGTGCAGGAATATCAGTTTCAACATGCATCCTGCTGGCAGTAGGTAATGGTCGGAGATATTCAGTATTAGCATCATCAAGCGCCTTCCTAGTCTCTTCAGGAACACCTTTTATCGCCATTCTAGCTCGTCTTTGCACTTCTTCCATTGCATTATGAGCTTTCTCTTCGTCATCTGCAACCAGGATGAAAGCATCATTATCGCTGATTTTCATGACTTTATTAATTTTGTCCACCTCTGCTTGTGTTATACCGTATGCTGGAAGTTCATCACTGTGGAATATTCCTGCTATTCCCATTTTTTTGGCATATCCAGCCAGTTCAGTTCCAAATCTACGGTTAGGTTGTAATTCCTTACCAATTAATCCTTTGAACCCTTTCAATTTTATGGCTAAAACTTTATCATTCTTATTAAGGGCTTTTTTTATTATTTTAGATTCAGTTCCGCGGAATATCTCTTCTAAATAATGAATTTCTTCTTCAACATGAGCTTTACGTTCTTGAAGTTTTTCACGTATTTCCAGTAGTTTTAGTTGACGTTTAATCTCATTTTCAACCATTAAGGGCATAGAATCCAAGTCCTGTACGCCTTTTATTTCAATTCGAGCCCCATCTCTTATTGAAATATTGAGATCTTGACGTATGGTCCCGAGTCCACGTTTTACCTTGGTGCTGCGCAATACTTGACCGATCTGGTAGGCTACTTCCCTTACTTGTTCAGGCTTGTGAATGGAAGGATCAGTAGTTATCTCCAGAAGAGGTATGCCTAACCTATCAAGACGAAATTCTACATTACCTTTCCTCTGACCCATTCTGCGCGCAGCATCCTCCTCTAAACACAGATTTTCAATAACTACTTTACCATAAGGTGTTTCCAAATGTCCGTTACTGGCTACCAATCCCGTTCTCTGGAATCCTCCAGTGTTACTTCCATCAATAACTTGTTTTCGCATGGTATGGAACTCATCCACCACTTGCATGTTCAAAAGTGATGCTATTATTAGGCCAATTTCCAGTGCCTCCTGATTTAGAGGGTGCGGTGGTTCATCATCTGTTTCCACCAGACAAGTGTGCTGAGGATAGGCATCATAAATAAATGTGAGTTTTCGTCGGGATTCTTCAAATGCAGCCCGATCAATTTTTCCAAATTCACTTTGAGTTGGTCTGAGATGCCTTAAAAGATTATAATTAGGTTGTTTATCAGTTAATTCACATTCACAAGGGCAGAATAGTTTCGTTTGCGTGTTGAGTTGTTGATGTATCTCCAGACCCATCATGAGACCCAGTTCATTGTAATCCATTTTTTCATCCATATCCATCACCATAATCCTTCTATTCCCCATAATCCCTTGAGAAGTATTTTGAGGATGATTTAACTTCTAACTCTCCTTTAAGATTAGTTAACATCATATTTCTGACTTCTTCCTTATTTACAGCCTGTCCTAAAACCCATGCTAGTTTTACGTAGGCTGTCTCAGGTAACATGTCTCCGACAGGTATTACTCCAGCAGATAAAAGTTTTCTCCCAGAACTGTACACATTCAAGTTGGTTCGACCATATATGCACTGAGATGACATAAATACTGGTATTCCTTCATCCACCGCCCTCTGAATTGAGGGGAAGAGATGATCCGGACAGTGGCCCAAACCAGTGCCCTCTAGTAATATGCCTTTAAATCCTTTATCAACATGATAATCAATTAATTCAGCAGTGATGCCAGGAAAAATCTTTATAAAAGCTACTTTTGATTCAAATGAGTCATTTAATTTTAATTTGACTTGGTTACGTTTCCTGTACGAGTAATTTGTGTCAATAATTTTTATCTTCCCATCTTGCACCTGTGCCAGTGGGTGGCTGTTGATGCTGGTGAAGGTGTCCCTGCGACTAGTGTGCATCTTACGAACTTTAGTTCCACGATGCAAATGGACTTTGTTGTCGTTTTCAGTGGCATGCATGCAGATCATTACCTCAGCAATATCCGATTTAGCAGCAATAACTGAGCTAATTAAATTTAAAAAGGCATCAGATGATGGTCGGTCAGAACTTCTTTGAGCGCCAGTAATGATAATTGGAACCGTAGAATCAATCATGAAACTCAGTGCAGCTGATGTGTAATGCATTGTATCAGTTCCATGAGCCACTACTACCCCATCAGCACCATTATTTATCTCATCAACCACTGATCGAGCTGATTCAATCCAATATTCAGGTTTCATATTCTCGCTTAAAATGTTCATGATCGCCTTACCCTGAATGTTAGCTTCATCCATCAGTTCGGGAGTGGCTCTTAAAAGGTCATCAGCAGTGAATGCAGGATGTGCGGCTCCTGTTTTATAGTCAATAAGGGATGCAACAGTTCCTCCTGTGGATATGATGGATATGTTCATCTTGTTTGGATCTTTCTGCATATCCATTGGAGAATGATCAATTTTTGGCTGTTGTCCCCTTTCAATAAGCTTTATTTCAGCTTTGTCTATGGTGACGCCAATATTGTATCCATTATCCAACTTCAACACGACATGGAACTCATCAGCATCTTCAACTCGGTCCAATAAGATGCCCTTATATTCTATGTCCTCTTTTTTTATGGATATAATGTCTCCAATTGATATTCCCTGTGATTCTAAAAAATTTTTAGCTAATCCATGATAACTCATAACATCCCTCAAATCTTTTTTCCGGATAAATTAAAATATGAAAACTAAGGATTTCAACGTTGCATACCAAAATTCTAGATTATTAAAATTCTGTCTAATCAATCTAACTTTTATCTATTCCCATCACGTTATTCATGATACATTAGGAATATCTTTATGTTAGAAGTATATTGTTAAATTATTTTTATGGATTATCAAAGTTTTCCGAGATTACATGAATTTATTCCCTTAATTCTTTTTCAGATCCTTTGATACAGTAAAGATCATATTTAAGATCTAAATCTTCCACAACTTCACAATCAGGACATATGCATTCATCCTCTTCCAAGGTACATTCGGATTTGCCCAAAATACAGTACAGTCCCTCATACTTTTCCCTGGCACACTGGTTGAACATTGGGCAATCCGGACAAATGCATTCATCTCCCATTTCATCTAAAATTTTCTTTTTAATTTCTTCTTCAGACAGGCCCTTCTTTGATAATACTTGCAATTTTTCATCAAATTTGTCCATTTTTAATCCCCCAAATATATTTTATATAGTTTCTGCCTATCAGGATTTCCTATTGTATGAACGTTCCTATAGTTGTTTGGTTGAATTTATTTATTGATAGTTTAATCATCTAATTTTATGTCTATTCCCACAGGACAGTGATCAGAACCCATAACATCAGACAGAATGTAGGAATCTTCTACATGATCCATAAATTCTTGGTTCACGAAGAAGTAATCCAATCTCCATCCAACATTTCTATCTCTTGCCCGTGTGCGATAACTCCACCAAGTGTAATTATCGGATTCATGGTTAAATTCCCTGAATGTGTCCACATAACCATGACTTAAAAAGTGATCAATCCATTCCCTTTCAATTGGTAAGAAACCCGAAACTTTCTTGTTTTCCTTGGGGCGTGCTAAGTCAATTTCTTTGTGAGCTGTGTTAACATCACCGCAAACTATTATATTGCGCCCTTCATCTTTGAGTGTGTCCGCATAATCTAAGAATGAATTATAGAAGTCTAATTTGTATTGAAGTCTCTCTTCAGACATTTTTCCATTGGGAAAGTAAATGTTGAATAATACAAAATCCCCATAATCAGTGATTAAGGTCCGGCCTTCACTATCGAATTTGGGTACCCCCCAACCATTTCGAACTTTTTCGGGCTTTTTGTTGGTTATAGTAGCCACACCACTGTATCCCTTTCGTTCCGCATCTGAACTATATAATTGATAACCATCAATACTCTTAATATCTGATGGAAACTGTTTACGATGGGCTTTAGTCTCTTGAATACATAAAACGTCGGGTTTATCTTTCATGAACCATTTTAAAAATCCTTTCCTATGCACGGCTCTGATTCCGTTTACGTTCCATGATAATATTCTTATTTTTTTCATTTTCCACCTAAAAAATTTATTAATATGTTGACTAATGATTCCGAAACTAATCATTCTAATAAACAATAAAAATTCCTAAATCATCTGTTACTATCTATCAAAGCTTTTATTTGATCTGTATCAATTTTTCTTTGGAATAAAGGAGTTTTTTTGTCGGAATAAACGTTTAAATTCTCTTCAAAAGTTTTTTTATTGGGATTCATATAAAAAACTCCTAAAGGATATTCGCCAGTTTCAATAGCTCGGTTGAATGCCATGCTTCTGTCTAGAGGATCGTGATCATCTTCCAAGTAATAGGTATGTTCTCTGAACCAGTTTTTGGTATTCACCCGATTGAAGGTGACACATGGCTGAAATATGTCCACCAGTGCATATCCTTTATGTTTTATTGCTGATTTGAAAATTTCAATGGTTTGTTTACGATCTTCACTGTAAGCTCGGGCCACAAATGACGCATCAAGAGCAATAGCCACGCCCAATGGGTTGAATGGTTCTAAAAATACTCCTTCTACTTGTAAAGGTGTGTTAAAATTTTTCTGACTAGTTGGTGATGCTTGTCCCTTGGTGAGACCGTATACCATGTTATTATGAACCAAGTTGGTAATATTGGGGTTGCGCCTTATTGTGTGCATGAAGTGATTACCACCCTCCCCATACATACATCCATCCCCACTAACATCAATGACCGTTAATTCGGGGTTAACTGCTTTTATTCCCGTGGCCGGAGATAATGATCTTCCATGCAATCCATTGAATACGTTGCCTCTAATATAATGGGGAAGTTTGCCAGCTTGCCCTATACCGGATACAAAAACCAAATTCTCAGGTAAAATTTCAAGTTCAGCCAGAGCTTTCTTGAGGCTGCGTAAAATTGAAAAATTACCACACCCCGGACACCAAGCCACATCAGCATGCGGCATGTCAAAATCTTTAAATTTCATTATAACATCCCCATATCCCCATTACCAATGCCCATAAATGTTTTAAGGTTTTCTTCCACTTCTTCTACAGAAAAAGGCATGCCATCATATTTAAGAACCTTTTCCTGTATTTCGAAGCCAGTTTCAAGCTTTATGAGGTTGGCCATTTGTCCTTGGGCATTATTTTCAAATATTATAACATTATCTGCCTTTTCCAGATATCCTGAAACACTTCTGTGGAAAGGATAAATTTGTTTAAAATGAAGGAAGCTAATCTTATAATCCGGATATGTTTTTCTGATGTTTTCTAAAGCCTCGATTATTGTCCAGTAGGTGGAACCCCAACCAATAACAAGATTTTTATAATCATTGGGGCCTTCTAAATCCGGTGGAATAACATCATTCTTTATATGTTCTATTTTTTTCAATCTTTTATCAACCATCTGCTTCCTTATAAGCAAGTCTTCAGTTAGATGTCCTTCTTCATCATGTTCATCAGAATCAACAACCACCAGCCCCTCCCCATATCCAGGTATTCCCCTGGGAGTTATTCCGTCATGTGTTATCATATATCTTTTGTATTCTGGAGTTGTTTTAATCAGATAATTTTCATTCTGAATATCATCTACAAGTAGTGAGGGGATGTTATAATAACAATCCGCGAAGTACTGATCTGAAAGGATAAAAACTGGGATTTGATATTTTTCAGCCAAGTTAAATGCTTTCTGAGTTAATGTAAATGCGTCTTCCAGTTTTCCTGGGGCGAATATAATCCTAGGAAATTCTCCTGTTCCCGAGTATAATGCCAAGTTTAAATCTTCCTGACTGGTTCGGGTGGGAAGTCCCACAGCTGGGCCAGGCCTTTGACCTATATAAATAACAACAGGAGTTTCTATCATCCCGGCTAAGCCCACTCCTTCTTCCATAAGAGCAAATCCACTCCCAGATGTGGCTACAATGCTCCGAGCACCTGCATAAGAGGCACCTACCGCCATGTTAATAGCTGCGATTTCGTCTTCTGCTTGTTCATATATGAGTTCAAAATCATTGGCATGGGCTGCCAAGAATCCCTGTAAAGGAGTGGATGGAGTCATAGGATAAGACGCCATGAATCTACAATTTCCAGCAAGACATCCAAATCCTACAGCATCAGTACCATTAATCAACAGTTCATCTTTTATTTTTGAGTTTACAGAAAGTGATAATTGAATTTTTCCTGATTCAGAATCCCTTAATTCTCTGCCAAGATCATAACCTGCTTTTCCTGCATTTAAATCCTTTTGAAGTATCTCATCACCTTTACGTGCAAAAATATCATGGATGAGTCTGTTAAATATCTCTTTAGGGATGTTTAAAATACATGATAGGATACCTGCCACAATTACATTGGCAAATATCAGACCTCCCATTTCTTGGGCAGTTTGTATTAGGGGAATCTCCAAAAAATTATACTGTTTAGTAACCTCTTGATGATATTTGTGTTGAAATTCTTGAGTATTACTCTCTTTTATTGATTTAAAATGTTCTGGATCACCTATTATGAATGTATCTTCGGATATTCTATCTTCCAGATGTTTTATAGCGCCTGAACTTAGCACCAAAAGTATGTCGATTCTCTTAACGTATGAAGAAACTCTGTGGGAGGAAACTCTGATTTGTGTGGAATTGTAACCTCCTCTAACCCTCGACATATACTCTTTGGTGGAAAAAATATGGTAACCAGTACGTTTAAGAGCTTGAACCAAGATTGTTTCTACAGTCTGAATTCCCTGACCTGCTTCACCACAAAGAACCACAGAAATGTTATTTTTTTTGGATAAAAAAGTCATTAATTCACCCCTACACCATCGACAGTTATTTGCACCCCATTAACCACTTACTTTAATCTTACTCAATAATTAACTTGGTAATAGTTTGTTACTCTATTAACTTAAAATTTTATATTAAAATAAATTTTTGATAATTTAAAAAAAAAGGTAATTAGAATTAATTAAATATATTTAAAAAGAAAAAAAGGATAAATAATACGCTAGTTGGAGAAATCCCCGAAGTAGAGTTGTTTATAGACTTTTAAAGATTACATGACATTATATAACGTCATCATATAAACTTTAATAACTTTTCTTACTAAAATTAAACAATTTCAAAACGTATCATGTTTATCTTATGGTTAAAGGTTTTTTTTAGCATATTGAAGACCTGCTTCCAGTATTTCTAGATTCACATTGATTAATTTAGGTTTTTTATGGAAAGTATGTTCAATAGCCTCTTTAAAAACATTTTCAGGAAGATTAGTCACCCCCATAGCCATGAGCACTCCTAACATTACAGTGTTAGCAGCTCTCGGCACGCCATGTTCCTTGGCAAGTTTTCGAGCTGGTACTGCAATAGCCCTTAAACCTTCGGGAATAAGACCTTCAACATTCTTAAAACGAGTTATGCGCTTGTCAAATAGGATTAACCCATCTTTTTTAACTTTTTTAGCAAATTTTTCAAGTGCAGGCCTGTTTAAAGCTACAAGAATGTCTGAAGTTGGGATTACTGGTGAACCGATGGTTTCTCCAGAAATCACCACTGTACAATCTGAAGTTCCTCCTCGTTGTTCTGGTCCGTAGGCAGGATACCAGGAAACATGCCTTTGATCATTACAAGCAGCTTGAGCAAGTGTAAGTCCCATGCTTAAAACACCTTGACCTCCAAAACCGGCAATCCTTACCACTTTTCGGCCGAAGGAAGGATCATCCCGGGCTTCCCAAGATGTGTCTTCCTTTACTTCAAAGATGCTGTCTAGAGCTTCTTGTGAAAAATCACTACTAGCCCTGCAGAGGGATTTAACATTATTTTTACGGTCCCGGAAATTTTTCACTGGGAATTCTTTACTCATTTCCTCATTAACAAAATTTTCGCATCCTTGAGCATCCATTCTAAGGTTAGTTGGACATGGTGAAAGCACTTCCACAAAAGCATATCCTTTACCATCCTTCTGTACTTCAAGTGCTTTTTTAACGGCAATTTTGGCTTTTCGAATATTTTTTGGATCTGAAACAGCTACCCGCTCAATAAAAACAGGTGCATCCAAATTGTCCAGTAATTCAGACATATGCAAAGGATAACCAGTGTAACGGGGATCTCTACCCCCTTGACAAGTTACAGTGACTTCACCCACCAAAGTGGTGGGTGCCATTTGCCCTCCAGTCATTCCGTAAACTGTATTGTTCACGAAGAATACAGCCATCTTTTCCCCACGGTTTGCAGCTTGGATCGTTTCATTTAATCCTATAGATGCTAAATCTCCATCTCCCTGGTAAAGTATCACCACTGCATCTTCTTCAGCACGTGATAAGCCTGTTCCCACTGCAGGGGCACGACCATGGGCCACTTGGACATGACCACAGTCAAAGTAATAGTAGGCGAAAACTGCACATCCCACTGGACTAGCCATTACAGTGCGGTTTTGAATCCCCAGATCATCAATAGCCTCCCCTATGAGTTTATGGAGTATACCATGACCACAACCAGGACAATAATGAGTAGCTGTAGGTGCACTACCTCCTTTACGTGGATACTCCTTAAGGATGGATTTGGGTTTCTGGATGATCTTTTCTTCCACTGTTGTCTCAGAGTAAAGGTCATTTTTATGGTTTTTTCCCTGTCCTGCCATCTAGATACCCCCTACCATTTCATGTATCTTATTAATTATGCTTTTCTGATCGATGAGGTTTCCTCCCATCCTGTTAACCAGTTCAACAGGACGAAGGCATCCTATTGATAGTGTTATGTCCTCTTTCATCTGCCCATTACTCATTTCCACTGATAAAAATTTGCATTCTCTTTTAACAGCAATTTCATGGAGTTTTTTTGCAGGAAATGGGAATAATGTTTTAGGACGGAATAATCCTGCCCGTATTCCCCTTTTTCTAACTTGATCCACTGCTGAACGAGCTACGCGGCTGCTAATACCATACGCCACTAAAATGATCTCAGCATCATCCACCATGTATTCCTCATAATCCACTTCAGTCTCCATTATTTCCAAGTATTTATCCTGAATTCTATAGTTAAAGTCTTCTAACTGATCAAAATCAAGGAAAATACTCGTTACCAAGTTTTTCCTGGTATTTTGGTTACCTCTTACAGCCCATGACTCATTGAAAACCGGTTTGATTGATTTCGAAGGAAAATTAAGTCTTTCTACCATTTGCCCTAACACTCCATCTGCCAAGACAACAGCAGGGTTTCTGTATTTCTCAGCCAAATGGAATGCCTTCATGGTACAGTCGCACATCTCTTGCACAGAATTAGGAGCTAGTACTATGTTTCGGTAGTTTCCATGACCTCCTCCTTTGACTAATTGAGTATAATCAGACTGTTCTGGCCCTATATTCCCAAGACCCGGACCTGCACGCATGATATCTACAATAACACAGGGGAGTTCTGCTCCGGCCAAAAATGACATTCCTTCCTGCATAAGACTGATTCCAGGGCCTGAAGATGCAGTTATTACCCTATGTCCTGCTGCAGCTGCTCCGTATACCATGTTAATAGAGGCTTCCTCTGATTCAGCTTGAACGAATGTACGGCCCACTTTAGGAAAATATAATGAAGCTTCATGTAAAACTTCTGAAGCAGGAGTTATAGGATATCCAAAAAAGCAATCACAGCCAGCATACATTGCTCCTATTATTACAGCAGTGTTACCCTTTATTAATTGGATAGTCATTTGTTTTCCTCCTTTTCCCCTTTGTTTAAATTTGTATTGACCTTTACTTTTTTTCTGAGGGGTATGTGAACTTCCACCACCAGTGGCTCTGGACAAGTGTAATAGCAGTCCCCACAACCATTACACCCACTACCCACATATTCTGCATAATGATAACCTCGTTCATTTATATCGTCACTCATTCTAAGAACACCTTGACGACATGCTATTATACAACGTTCACAAGCCTTACATTCCAGTTGGTTAAAAACTGGATATGGTTCTTTCTTTTTTTTAATCATAATCTACTTCATCCTTAATGTCTTCAATTAAATATCATCTTTAATTTCTAAAAATCTATGTTGATCTCCCATCAGGGTTTAAAAAAAAATAAAAAAAACAGCAGAGGAATGTTGAAAACTAAAAAAAAATCACGACATCTCTGTTTTTTATTATCCTTCATCTTTTTCTCTGATTTCTACCCGTCTAATTTTACCACTGATTGTTTTTGGTAATTCTTCAACAAATTCAATGACCCTAGGATATTTATAAGGTGCAGTAACTTGTTTAACATGGTCTTGAATTTCTTTTGCCAGTTCATCAGAAGCTTTATAATTATTAGTTAGTACAATAGTTGCTTTAACCACTTGACCTCTAACAGAGTGAGGAACACCAGTTATTGCACATTCTAATACAGATGAGTGAGATATAACTGCACTTTCCACTTCAAATGGGCCTATACGATATCCTGAACTTTTTATCATATCATCGTTTCGTCCAACGAACCAGTAGTATCCATCTTCATCCATCCAGGCAGTGTCCCCCGTATGATAGTATCCATCATGCCAAACTTTTTCTGTTAGTTTTTTCTCCATATAATATCCTTGGAATAAACCTGGTGGTTTGGCTTCAACTGTTCTGATAACGATTTCTCCTTCTTCACCCACATCACAAACATTGCCCTCATTGTTCATGAGCAGTATATCATATTTTGGACCTGGTTTACCCATGGATCCGGGTCTTGGTTCCATCCAGGGAAAATTAGCAATACAAACCACACATTCTGTCTGTCCGTAACCTTCCATCAGTTTGAGACCAGTTAATTCATAAAACCGGTTGTAAACCTCTGGATTTAATGGTTCACCGGCAGTAACAGCATATTTGAGTTTTGAAAAATCATAACCCGAAAGGTCTTCTTGGATTAAAAATCGATAGATGGTTGGAGGGGCGCAAAAGGTTGTTACACCATGATAAGTTAATTTTTCTAGCATATTTCCTGCGTCGAATCGGTCATAATCATAAACAAACACTTGACTGCCTAAAAGCCACTGCCCATAAATTTGACCCCACATGGCCTTTGCCCAGCCAGTGTCAGCCACAGTGTAGTGCAATCCTCCATCCATAACATTCTGCCAGTGGGAAGTAATAATATGCCCAAAAGGATATGTATGATCGTGCATGATCATTTTAGGCATTCCCGTGGTTCCTGATGAGAAATAAACCAGCATTACTTCATTATTTTTGGTCCCAGAATCGCCGGTGGGGCGTTCAAATTTTTTGGATGCGTTTTCAATTTCTTTCCTAAAATTCATCCACCCCTCCCTATTTTCTTCTCCAACAATGACTTTTAATAGCTCCGTATCCTCTAATTGGTTATTTGCTTCATCAAAGAATTCTGGAACTCCATCTTCAGCTATGCATACCACCATTTTGATACCTGCTTTTTCAACACGGTATACTATGTCCTTGGTTTTGAGCATGTGAGTAGCAGGGATGGTTATGGCCCCTAATTTGTGTAATGCTAATATACAAAACCAGAATTCATAGCGACTTTTTAGGGTAAGCATAACCCTATCTCCTTTTTTTATACCTTGCTGTTTGAAGAAATTGGCAGCTCGATCTGAGTATTCCTTCAGTTCTTTGAAAGTGAACTTACGGTCTGTTTTTTCATTGCACCAAACCATTGCAACTTTGTCTGGTTCTATGCGGGCGTACTCATCTACAACATCGTAGGCAAAGTTGAAGTTTTTTGGGATTTCAATATTGAAATTATTTTTAAAATCAGAGTATGACTTAAAATCGGCTTGTGATACAAATTTATCCAATAAAGATGACATATTATCACCATTTTAAATTATTTTCTTGTATAATCCTTATAATATATTATTAAACTATTTATTTATTGTTTTTACATAACTATAGCTAGGAATCGGGCTGTTTTATTGTCCAATGCTTCCATGGCATGTTCATATGATGAATCAAAAAAGATTGAATCTCCTTCTTGGAGAATAATTTCGTTATCATGAATGTAAATTTTCAGAGTTCCTTCTAACATATAGTTAAATTCCTGTCCAGGATGTGTGTTGGTTGAAGGTTTACTCCCATCACTTCTAGGTTCCACAGTTACAATAAAGGGTTCTGCTTTTTTATGTATAAACTTTTCAGCCAGATTTTCATATTGATACTGTTTTCTACGGCCGACTTCTACTCCTTTTCCTTTTCTAGTGACACTGAATATGTGCATTCGGGTTTCTTCTCCGGTTAAAAGGAGTCCCATGTCCACTTGCATTTTATGGGCTATTTCAAATAGAATACTGGCAGGAATATCATTTAGTCCCCCTTCATACCCCTGGTAGGTTTTCAAGGATATTTCAAGGTAATTTGCCATGTCCTGAATACTAATGTCAGAGAGCTCTCTAAGCTCCTTTATCCGCAGCCCTATTTCCTTCATTTTCTCTTTCATGACGAAACCTCACATTAAATGCGGTTAAAACTTATGTTAGGCCCTGGCCGAGTAGCCATGGTATAAAAACAACATATTTATTAATGTAATCTCTAATTTGAGTTCCAATTTATTTAATGTTTCTGTAATAAAGATACAAATATTTTATAATGATTGTTAATGACAATTTATTCTGCTACTATAAATAAATTACCAATACACAAATAAGTCTCAAAAAGTAATCCATAAAATGTTAAACTAACCAACTTCCAATTTATAACTAGGGGATCTTATGGAACTTGAAATCAAAATTGTTAAATTAAAGGCACCGGAAGATTGTAATCTTATTTTGGGTCAAAGTCACTTTATAAAAACTGTTGAAGACCTTCATGAAGCCATAGTTAATACCGTACCACAAGCAAAGTTTGGTCTTGCCTTCGGTGAGGCTTCAGGAGATTGTTTGGTTAGAATATCAGGAAATGATAAGGATTTAGAAGAATTAGCTGGTTTAAAAATGTTAGAAATGGCTTGTGGCCATAGTTTTCTGATTTTCTTGCGAAATGCATTTCCCATCAACTTAACTCAACGAATTAAAAGCGTTCCTGAAGTGGTGAACCTGTTCTGCGCAACTGCCAACCCAGTTCAAGTTTTAATTGCGGAATCTGAACAGGGAAGAGGGATAATTGGAGTTATTGATGGTTCAAAACCTCATGCTTTGGAAACAGCGGATGATGTGACTTGGAGAAAAAATTTCCTGCGAGACATTGGCTATAAATTATAAAAAATCCCATTAGAAATTTTTGGAGGTAAAAAAACATGGCAAAAATCGTTTTCCACAGAGTTAGTGGTAGTAAAAAGAAAGACAAATCATTGGATGTGGATGATAAATTTATATCTCTCCAGAATAGGCATGAAGGAACAATGATTGTTAAATTCAAAGGTCCGGAAGAAAAAATAATGGAAATATGTCAATTTTTTGACGGTTTAGATGATATGGAAACTGTGCCAGTGGATATAGACGATACTGGTGCTGTTGAACATTATTTCAGGGGAATATCGCCCATCCGTGATGATGAAGAAGATGGTTTGCCTATTAAAAAGTTCAATGTTACCCTACAACTGAGAAAAGAACTCATTTAATCATTACTGGCATATTTCTCAAATATATCCGGAATATCCTCAGGAGATTCAAATGCAGTAGTGTTTTCCATTGCAGATATTCTTTCCACGTGTTCAGCATCCTCCTGAGTAATATTTAACTCCAAAAATTTTCCATTTGGTAGTTTTGTAGTAACTATGCCCTCCCTAAAGTCAGTAGGCATTATGAATAACGGAGTTCTAGTTTTTTGGCCCATTATAGCTGCATTAGTAAGGAGAGTGTCTGCAATGCGCAAAGATATCTTAGCCACAGTGTTGGATGTTGCCGGAGCAATTAACAAAAATGCATATCTCCCCATCTGGATTTGACCAGCTAAAAAAGGAGCATTTGAATTAATTTCAGTCCATGTCTTATCGAACTTTGTTTCGAGTGTAGTAGAAAGGTTATAATATTTTAAAACTTGGTCTCCAGCTCTTGAAACAAAAACTCTGATATCAAATTGTTTAGAATATTCATCCCGCATCTGTTGCATGACTTCAACGGTTTCAACCAGTTTTTCACCACTTCCAGTAATCCCCCAAGCAATTTTTCTTTTTTTCTTCATAACTATATTTATGTATAATATTCCATAATTTATCTTTCGCTAAATTTCCTATGGATTAATTAACTAGATATTGAAAAATTGAATGTTATATGACAAAATCAATTAAAATCAACAACATAATAAACCGATATATCAACTGATAAAACTAAACAATAAAAAAAAAATCATAAATTTAATACAAATGGCGGTGTTAAAATCGAAAATACCAGCGATACAGATAATCAAACAGATAACAACTTAGATAAGAAGTCAAGGAACAATATGAAAAGTGAAAAAATTGAAACTTGTTACACTTGTGGTAAAAAATTTAATATGAACAAAGAAGATGGTAGTCGCTACCGTTATGAGAAATTTCCTCTTTGTGCTTATTGTGCTGAGTTTTACGGATTTTACTTTGATGACCCGGGTCAAAAAAGAAAAGAAAAACAGTAAAAAGGGAATGAAAATTCAATTAATAATTATTAATTTTTTAAATGCTTTTTAACAAGAGATATCCCCCATTCTGCCATTTTTTGCGCATCATGCATATTTTTAGACTCTGCAAAACATCGAAAGATGGGTTCTGTGCCTGAAGGACGGATAATGAGCCATCCTTCATCTCGGAAAATTTTAACCCCATCTGTGGTATCAACCTTGTATTCCTGAGTGTCTTGAGAGATTTTATCCATGATCTCCTGTTTTCGATCATCAGGACATTCTACTTTCATCTTCACGGATTGGTAGGCAGGAAGTTCTGCTACCAGTTGCGATAGTGGTTTTGATGTTAATGCCATGATTTCAACGATTTTGGCAGTAGAAAGGGCTGCATCCCTACCATAAACAAAATCAGGGAATATTAAACCACCATTTTCTTCTCCTCCGAATAAACCATCACTGTTTTTAAGTTCTCTGGCCACCAACAAATCCCCAACCCTGGTTGCGGTCACAGTTCCACCATACTCCTCAGCAATGTCATAAATAGCCGATGAAGTGGCGACAGTGGTTACAATAAGCCCTCCCTGGCTTTCTTGAAGTAATTGTTTCTCTACAAGGGCAAAAGTCTTATCACCCATTACAAAACTTCCTTTTTCATCTATACAAATAGTACGATCAGCATCCCCATCATGAGCAATGCCCAGATCAGCGCCCGTAGCTTTTACGGTTTTTATGAGCTCTTGAAGGTTGTTTTCAGTGGGTTCTGGATTTCTTCCAGGGAAGAATCCATCAGGTTGACAATTCAAAGTGATCACATCACATCCCAACTTGCGAAGAACGTAAGGAGTGGTGAAACATGCAGCTCCATTACCACAATCCACAACAACCTTTAACTTAGCCTTTGCTATGGCATCATGATCCACACGTTGCACAACTTCATCATTGTATTCATCAACCAAACCTTCATTGCTGACAACTTCTTTGATCTCGTCATAAGAAACTCGATTAGGGTTGTCATTGAAGAACATGTCTTCAATTTCCAGTTCCATGTCTTCAACTATGCCAATCCCGTCTTCATCAACGAATTTGATCCCATTGTATTGTGGAGGATTATGAGACGCCGTTATGATTACCCCTCCATCATAATAATTCCGAACAGCGTATTGAACCGTTGGTGTTGGTATAATTCCCATGTCAACTACATTACATCCTGAAGAGAGTAGTCCGGCTATTACTGAGTGTTTGATTAGAGGAGTGGATGTTCTGGGATCTCCGCCAACTGCCACCCATCCTTTAACCAGTGATCCATATGCTGCGGCTAATTTTGATGCAAATTCCGGTGTTAATTCTTTATTTGCTATTCTTCTAACCCCAAATGTTCCGAATAATTTCTTCATGACAAACACTTCCTTATAACACTACAATTCATTTTCATTGTTAATCCGATTAATTTCACAATCTATTTTAGATATCTACTCGCCAAACTTTATAATCTTTGTTCTGATAAACCAATTTAAAATAATTAGGATGAACCGTATGAGAATTTTCAACGAAATATCCTATATTATCCCGAATTAAATCTTCCCTCGAATAATTTCCACTATAATACAGTTCACGATTTAAAACTTTAACCATACCCGGATGGTATCCCCCAGTTGAAACAGGTTGCCTGGAAACAGAAACAATCACCGGATCAATCCCTTCAGACAGAGACATTACCACTCTTTTTTTATCCCCGTTTTCGGCAAACCATTGAGCTACGTCAAGTTGAGAATTATTAACTAAAGGTTCAACTGAATGAGCATATAAAAAACCTTGACTTACTCCGCCAAGAATTAAAAAAACAATAAGAATTCTGTAAATATTAGAATAAATGGATTTTTCAGAATTAATAAATCTTATGTATTCCAATCCAAGTGTTGCTAAAATAACCATCGGAAAAACTGCAAAATTAAAAATTCGGTCGATTAAAATAGGTATACCAATTAAATAAACGCTAGTAATTAATAAGATAAATGATACCCACGTAATTAATAATAATTCATTCCTTGAACACTCTTGAATTAATTTTCTGATAGATTTTTGTTTCATGCCTTTTTTAACCATTATAATAACCCATAAAAATGTAAATACAACCGCTGGAACCCCCCAAGATTTAATAAGTATTATTATATATCCTTTTAAGCCCAAAATAACGGCTATAGGGTTGTTGAAAACATAACCATTCTGAAATATCAGTGAGCCCCACCACAATGAAGTGCAAAGGAAAGTAACCCCTAAAAATACCCATAAAGACTTGAATTTCACATTATCATTTCTCAGTTTAAGGCAAAATGTGAAAACTAGAACCACTCCTAACATCATCAGTGCAGTCAAAGTATGGGTTAAAAACATTAACCCCGCAATAATTCCAGAGATGATAGCATATTTGAGGCTTTTCCCTTCAACTACTATGAAAAAAAAATAGATTGACAGTGGGAAAAAAATCAAAGCTAATGTTTCTGGTATCGGAATTAATGCTCTGTGAAATGCAGCTGTGAAAAAAAGGAACCCCCCAGAAATAAGACCAACCCTTAGATTGTAAAGTTTTTTAGTCACATAAATAAATGAAAAAACAAATGAAAATGAGAAAACTGGTTGCAAAAACCGGGAAACTAGAAAAAGATCGATTTTAAGAATTTGTGACAGAGCGGCTAAAATGTAATGAAATAAAGGAGGATAAAATATTGGCCTGCCAAATGGAGCGTAAGTTAATGGATCCCATAATGTGAAACACTGCTCCGTGTAAAGTTTTGCCAGATGAACATGATAATAAATATCCCAACTTAAAGGCTGTTGAAATTTCAAAGTAGGGACTAAGGCAATTATGAAGGCTATAATCGGAAGTATGACCAATAATAAATTTTCATTGGTCAATATTTTCTGATATTTCATGATTTACCACCAGTTAGTAAGTTTACAGAATTAAAAAGTAAGATTCGTTGAAAGTTTCGCATTACTATTGAAAACCATATATTGTAAATTCCTTGTTTTCATAAACCAAACGAGTATAAGATGGTGCTTTCATACCTATTTCCAACACCAAATACCCCACATTATCCTTCAAATATGTAGATTTGTTGACTTTTCCATCAACATTTCTGTATGTCTAACGATTTCATTCTTCCCTGACCATAACCACCTAATGCAACTGGTTGTCTGCTAAGTGCCACAATACTAGTGTCACCATAGTTAAAAGCTATCACAACCTTTTTTTTATCTCCATGTACCTGAAACCATTCTGTTACGTCAAATTCCTGAGTTTAAACATCTTAACCATGAATTACCTTCATTTATGTCAAGTAACATTATAAATCCAGTTACTACTACAGTTATGTATAAAGATATAATGAAAAAATGATAAAAATTTGTTGATATATTTTTTCCTTCAAATTTGAGTTTAAAAAACTCAAATCCCAATCCCACCATGATAACCAGTGGGACAAGAGCAAGATCAATATTTTATTACTTATGATGGAAAATCCTAAATAATTCAAGTTATTGACAACCACGAAAAACACCAAAAAGATAATTAAAATGATATTCTGTTTAAATTTTCTTTTCAGGGTTAAAATAATTTCTAACAGTGAAAATAATAGTGCAAATACTCCCAAAAAATTTTGGATAATATAATATGCTCATTTGATTAGGAAAATCACCCCCCCCCATTTAAAAACACATATTTAACCAGTAATGGCATCCACCACATCATAGCTACCAAAAATGCAACGATGATGAAATAATATCCAATGAAAGAACATTTGTTTATCTCTTAAACCCATTATTATCGGATGACGGATGTGACTATAACAAATGAAATTACTGCCAGCAGATGTGTTAATGCAATTTATCCCATTATTACACTTGATAAAAAACATATTTATAATCTTTTTTTCAAAAGTCAAGTATAATAAGATGAAAAACTAGGGAAACATAATTAATGCCAAGTTTTCTGATAAAGGCAGTAAAAATCTCTGGAAAACCAGACTGAAAAATATGAAGAATCTGGTAAATAATCCCACTAACATGCTTTTATGCAATTTATAGGCCACAAAAAAAAGAAACATGATTAATATCGGCTGCATAAAAAGAGCTGCTTGAAAAATATTTCCAAAAATGGAGCCCATTGAAAGTGTTAATAGGTGAAAAACAGGAGGATAAAAAATTAGCCCCCCAAAAATGCTCAAATAAATGGATCCCGGTAAAACCCTGACCCATGTAAAGCTTAGCTAAATTCACATGGTAAAAAATATCTCCACTTAGCAGCAACTGATCATTATAGTGAAGATGAAATATGTTGAAAATGCTAGTAAGCAGAAATTAACAATGCCAAAACCGGTTGTTCATAGAGGATAGACTGAAATTCATTTAAACCCCTGCTGTTACACAATTAATATATTAAATTAGAGTATTGAATAAATCATATGATACTTTATCGACATTATTATTACTTTAATGCATTAGGGACATTAATATGAAAATCATTACAATTATTCCTGCTTATAACGAAGAAAAAACCATTGATAAAGTGGTTGAAGGAGTTAAAAATTACTCTGATGTAGTGGTGGTTGACGATGGATCCACAGATCAAACATCAACACTGGCAACAAATGCAGGAGCCCAAATAGTTAACCATCCAAAAAACATGGGAAAAGGTGCTGCATTAAAAACAGGCCTCAAATATGCTATTAAAAATAACTATGACAAGATAATTCTCCTAGATGGGGATGGACAGCACGACCCCCAACATATACCTCAATTATTGGATGGAATAAATGGTGTCGATGTGATCATAGGTTCCCGTTTCCTCGGAGTTAACCCCCAAAACATGCCATTGCAACGAAGGTTTTCCAATGGGATAACCACCAGACTGATAAGGTTCGTGACTGGTTACCATATAACTGATAGCCAATGCGGATTTAGAGCTATTTCTAAAAGAGCAGCACCTTTTTTCGTGAACATACCCTATAATGACTATGTTTATGAGTCAGAAGTCCTTTGTAAGGCCTCTAAAAATAAACTTGAAGTGGATGAGATTCCTATCGAGTGCGTTTATGGAGATGAAAAATCATACGTTCGTTTCAGACATGTTGTTCACTATATAATGTTCACTTTTCGCATTTTAGTGCGCAAATTACTCAGGAGGATCTGAAAATTGAAAAGGTATTATATTTTTTTGGTTAGTATTCTACTACTAGCTCTCCTGATAATCTGGATAGGCCCACATCAAATGTGGGATGTTATAAAAACTGCAAACATATGGTTGATACTATTGGCAGTTTTCATACACCTTTTTGTAGTGTGGATACGCTCTTTAAGATGGGGTTACATTATTAAACAGCCCTGGGAGTTCAAGAAAAACTTTATAGTGAAGACCATTGGACTTTTTGCTGGTAATTTCACCCCCATGCGTACAGGAGGTGAAGTTTTAAGTGCAGTGGCCGCTAAAAACATGAATCAGATAACTCTTTCTGAGGGTTTATCTGCAGGTTTGACCGAGAGATTCTTTGACAGCATTATAGTGGCAGTTTTATTAATAACATGTGCATTTTTAATTCCTGAAGTTAGATTAATAGCTATTTTAGGAGGTTTAGTATCATTAGGACTTTTATTATTAATATATCTTATTAATTGGAGAGAAGATACTAGTTTATGGATTTATAACCGAATACACTCTATTTTAAGGTTTTTACCCATTTCTGAAGAATTGGTTGATAATTTTTATCAAAAATTCACTAGTGGATTGAAAAGCATAGTAAAATACACCAGATCATTCAGTAGCTTGAAAAATATGTTAATTGTACTCTTTCTGACTGCAGGATCATGGATTTTTGAATGTGTGCGTCTTTATGTAGTATTCATTGCATTTAATGTGGAAATTAGCTTTGTGGCCATTATAATTATTTTCCTCCTGGCCAATATAATTGGGATAATAACTGTTCTCCCAGGAGGTATTGGTTCTATTGAGTTATCTCTCACTGGACTTTTCATGCTCTTCGGAGTTCCAAGCGCATTGGGAGGAAGTATAGCAATGGTAGATCGGTTAGCCTCATTCTGGGTTATAACCGCCTTGGGAATAATATTCTCAGCTTATTACGCTCGTGACATCTTGTATGAGATAAAAAATTACATTATTGGATTTAAATCCTCTGAAAAATAGGGACATATGCTTCCCATTTACTGGTATGAGAAATGAGGCTTTAATATCCATCTTGTTAGTGATTATTATACTTGATAGGATTTACCTTCCTCTTGTTCATCAGGTACAGAGAAGTGTAAATGATTAACTAAACACTTATTGTTTCTTTCTTCAAATACAATAAGTCACACCACCAGGTATTGTAATTTTTTGCCCTTCAACTTTTACGTTTATGGCCATTTGAGCCGATGCCCAGGCAACATTACCCTGGGAAGAAACACTTACATCTTCAAAATCAACTTTTATATAATTTACTGGAGTCATGTAGTGTTAAAATCTATTTTTGCCTTTTTTAACCCATTCATCTGACTTACACTGATGACCACTAAATCAGGGTCGTGTGCAAATATTTTCATAAAGCTTTTCGTATCTTCATCATCATGAGCTTAGAATATTGCTTTAAAATTTCATGTACTGAGTTGATAATATTTTTTTTGATGTTTCCTTTTTTTTCACCAATTTTTTTTAAAACTTATTTTTTGTAAGGTCACGTCACATCTACTTAAATTTCATAAATTTCTTTGTGATAATCAAAACAAAGCAATCCATTTCGAATGATGCGGTCTGATGATTGTATAGTATGATTAAAAAAAAAGACCAGTGATTATGCAATTATTTTCAGCGAATTTGAATCTTTTAAGATCACTTCCAAACTACCATGATATTCAGTTACTCGCCCCACCACCCTCAAACGTCTTTTATTAAAGTTTTTGATAGTGATACCAGTTTTTTGGATTTCAGATGCTGCACTTTCAAAAATTATCAACTTTATTTTACCAGTTCCATCCATTAACTCCAAAAAATAGGTTCCACCACTCCGAGACTGACTAACATCTGTTACTAATCCTTCAACTGATACTTCTTTATCTAGCATACCGCGATTCATGTCTTTGATTTTAACTTCTTGGGGATTTATATAATTTGCAGAAAACATCACCCCTAATAATCCAAAAATAGTAGTGAATAAAGCCAATTTGAATATTTTTTGATCTTCCATAATACCATATAATAATATGAATATTAATTATATTAATACTTATTGGATATTTAATATCAATAATTAGAAAAATTCACTACAAAAAAACCCCAATCAGCTTTTCTGAGATTGTCTAAAAATAGATTCGATTCTTTCCAGAGTGTCAATTTCATCAAGCCCTCGATCATTACGAATCCTCTTAACAACTGGGAAACGAAGTGAATATCCAGTTTCAGATTCAGGACTTTCCACTATCTCACTAAAAGCAATTTCCAGGATTATTGAAGGCTCAATTTTCACTTTTCTGCCTGTTTTACTTATGATAAGCGGTTTTATCCTTCCAGAAAGTTCTTGCAGAGTTTTATCATCCAACCCTGTAGCAGCGTAGGCCAGTGCCTTGAGTTGGTTATTGTCATCTTGAATAGCCATTAAATAAGAGCCAATGAGATGTGCTCTTTTTCCAGTTCCGTAAGTACCTCCCACCACCACTAAATCCAGAGTTTCTGGTTCTGCCTTTAATTTGAGCATTTTTTTACCTCGTATACCAGGCATGTATGGTGCATGGGGATCTTTGATCATTATGCCCTCATGCCCACCCTTAATTGAAGCCTCAAATAGATCATTTGCCTTCTTTAATTCCTCAGGAGTTACAATAACTTGTGTGGATAACTCTAATTTACCAGGATCTGGTTTAACTATTGATTCCAATTTTTTTCTCCTTTCTTTAAGAGGTTCATCCAGAACAGGTTTCTGGTAGTAAAGTAAGTCAAAAAGATAGAGAGTTAATGGAATTTTGGAAATCATTTTTTCAACATCGTATTTCCTACGCACTCTCTGAAGCATGTACTGAAATGATATTGGTTTACCATCTCTACTGGCAATAATTTCTCCTTCAACAATGAAATCTTGATCTGGAAACGATTTTTGGATGTAACCAGATATTTCGGGAAGAGCGTGAGAAATATTTTCTAATCGGCGAGTAAACACGTCAATTTTCCCACCATGTCGGTGGATCTGAACCCTTATACCATCATATTTAGTTTCACAAATTGCCCAACCCATTTCTTCAATACTTTGCTTAATTCCTGGAGAAAGTTGAGCTAACATAGGTTTAACAGGTTTTCCAGGTTTTAAAGTTAATTTACGTAAACCTTCTTCGCCTTGCACCAATGCAACCCCTGCAACCAAACCCATATCATTAGTTAACATGTGTGCCCTTTCTGTTACTTCTGGAAGTATATTAAAAGCTTGAGAAATGGCATCTCTGATAGTTCCCTCCCCCACCCCTACACGAAGTTCTTCTAACACGGTCCTTGTAATGTATTTAGCCTCAGTAGGAGATGCTGCTGATAATAACTCCATTAAATAATCTATTTTCTTAAATTGAGCACGTTTACCTGATATTTTAGCCATTTTCACCAGATTTTGGTGTACTTTTTTTATAGTAAGAGGTTGTGTGAACAAAGTGATTTGACTTTTTTTGTGGTATAATTCCTCTGTAGCTTGACCAATATCTCCAGTTTCTCGCATTTGATTCTCTACATCCTCAGGAGATACTCCAACAACCTTAGAAATAGTTTTCATCAAAAGTTTAGCCCCTAAACCCAGTTCTTCCTCGCTCCATGTAGGAAAAATACGTCCTAAAGATAGTAATGTTACTATTGAAAGCATTTCCGGATCTTCATTCCCCACCCTACCTAAGAAATTTGCTAAAATAGCAGTTTTCTCTAAACGTTTAGTTGTGGAGTCCAGTTCCTGGTAAACTACCACTAATTCCTGGTAAAGCATAGAAATATCCCCTTTAAATCCATTGATGTTCCTAATTTTGGTTTAAAATCTTATTAATAAAAAGATTACAATCCACCCCATATTAATTTTGCTAACTGACTATTTCTCTGGAGAAAAAAAATCCAATGTCAATATTTCACTATTTTCTGAAAATTTAGATAAAGTGGATTTATAAAAATATATTTTTAATAAAAAAAATTAATATTCTGATTCAGACCATATAACTTGAAAAGTGGTTCCTTTATCCCTGGAAAGTATTACACTGCCTTTTAACTGATTAACCAGAGTATTCACTAGTTGAAACCCCATTGTTCCACTTTCTTTGAAATTAATCTCATCCGAAAGTCCCACACCATTATCTTTTACTATTAAAACATTATTTTCATGATTATCCAAGCCAAATTCCACACAAACTTCCCCTTCTTTATCTCCCGGAAATGCATGTTTTACTGCGTTGGTTAAAAGTTCATTAACAATTAGGCCACAAGGAATAGCAGCATCAATATCAAGCATTAAGCCTTCAGTCTTGGAGTATACCTTTATTCTACTTTTATCAACATTATAAGAATTATTTATGAGTTCTATTAGTTTTTTGGTGTATTGGGAAAAATCAATAAGGGCGAAATCTTCAGATAAAGAAAATCCATCGTGGATTAAAACCATTGATTTGACTCTATTCTTGTTATCCTTTAAAATTTCTCGATTTGCCTTATCTTTCATGTATACTGATTGAAGTTCCAGCAAACCAGATATGATGTCCATAAAATTTCTTACTCTACTATTAATCTCTCCTAAAAGCATTTCTTTTTCATTTAATGAAGCATTAATTTCGGTTTCTGCTTTTTTGCGCTCAGTGATATCCTGAGCTATGATTTGTATCGCGTACAACTCTTTGTTTTTATATAATGGTGCGGGATGTACCTCCATTAATCGTGTTTCTCCATCTCTGGATATTAAACTAGATTCAAAAACACCTATTTCTTCACCTTCCAAAAATTTTGAAAACATTTCTTGATAAAAAGATGAATCTTCTCCAGTAATTGATTGTAGATCAGTGAAATACATGCCCACAGTGTCTTCCCTAGATAAAGGGCTGAATTTTGCTGCAGCATAATTAAGATCAATTATTTTCCCATCTAACCCCAAAACAATCAGATAGTTAGGCAAATATTCAAATAGATTCCTGTATTTTTCTTCACGCTCCTTAAGAGCTTCTTCAGTGGCTATTTTTTCCATCTTTTCTTTAGCCTCTTTAAGAGCTCTTATTACTGCATGAGGTAATTTTGATAAGTTATTTTTTAGAACATAATCAGTTGCCCCTTCTTTAAGCATTTCAACAGCGAAATCTTCACCTATTTTGCCACTGACAAAGATAAATGGTGTGTTTGGTGTGATTTTACGGGCGATGTTCATGGCAGTTATACCATCAAACTTAGGTAAGGAATGATCTGCCAATATGATGCTGGGCTGGAATTCTGCGATTTCTTTACGGTACATTTCCTCATTATCAACAACTTTTGATTTGAACTCAAGACCCTCTCTTTTAAGCTGGGTTTCTATAAGTTCCGCATCTAATGGCACATCTTCCAGTATTAGAACTCGTATTTTTTCCACCATAACATCCCACAAAGTAGTAGTATTGAATATTTGTTATTGGTTTGATTTCTTTGAATTATATACTTTTTTATTAGTTATTTTTATTTTTTAAAAAGTATATCTAAGTAAAGATTAAATTTTCAGAATTAACTAGTGCAGATCAGAATTTTCAAAACGTAGAAACCTCAGTATTAACACTATAACTAGTTGATCTGTGAAAAGAATTTATTTAAAAAGAAAAAAAATGTGTAACTGGGACATAAGTATTTGAATATTCATTGCACGAAAAAATAGAAACAATCACTATTTTTCTAAAGCAACTATTTCATCATGAGTTTTTCGTCCTTTAAATTCTACCAAATTGGCGATTTGGAGGTAATGTTCGAATAATCTCTCACCCCATGAAATAGCCTCTTCGCCGTGACTAATTAAAGAAATATTCAAGTCATATGCCCCATCAGCTGAAAATAGCCCCAGGGCAATGAAGTTATCTCCGGTGGTTAGTGAGATCTTCACATCTTCATCTATTTTCATTAACTTTAAATTACCCTCTTTGATCCATTTATCCAGTTTTTCTTCTCCAGCAGTTTCTACCAGCTTATCAATTATTCCTTTAGTCATTATAAGCTGGACATCGCCTCCATTCTCCAAAGTGTTCATGAATATTTGGACACTGGCCGGGTTATATACTGAAGTGAGTTGTTTAAAGTTTTTACTTTTGGCTAAAAACTCTGATAAAACCTCTTGTGGTCTCATAATATTGGTGCTGGTGGATTTAACAATGAATGATTTTTCCAGACAACCGATGTCTTTGAATAGGTTTGGAGGGATGCAACTAATATCATGGTTTAAGAACAGCCCTTCACAGAGGTTAAGTGAATAAAAAGAGCGCATTACATCAATTAATTTATTGGATACTACTTCACCAGTCTGAGATAGGGAATAATTTCCAGATTCACGGAAAATAAAATTTTTTTGTTCCAGTTGATTCATTCCATGTAAAATAGTAGACGAACTCAGATGAATTTCCTTACGTAAATCAGCTAAATTCTTAGATCCGCTTCTTAAACTAATTAATATTTTAGCCCTTACATCAGAGGCTATAAAAAATTTCATATCATCCTTTACTTGCTCATACAATTCAAACATATAATCCATTTGACTCCCACCTATTTCTATATTAGATGAATATTTTTATTTTATATAATATTACATTTACTTATAGTAATGATTTTATTTATCTGATTTAAATTTTGATTGTTGTTGATTATAAATATTTCCCTTTTTGATGATTATATGTGAATTTCAATAATTATTGGTTGGAGTATGATTTAAAAAAAAATGATTAATCTTTTTATCAGGAACAAAAAATATTAAAAAAATAATTTAATTAAAACAAAAAAGACTCGATGATATTTATTAACAGGGTGTCTGTTTTAAGTGAAGTTTTGCATGGTGTAGATTTCTTTGATTTCGT
>ENA-UOOK01000058-UOOK01000058.1-fermentation-metagenome-genome-assembly--contig:-NODE-58-length-114178-cov-10.016605_pt1 | contig 114178 bp, 117 predicted proteins | sample MGYA00245777_ERZ724023 | MGnify/ENA primary metagenome ERZ724023 (study PRJEB28704, sample SAMN03018312) | fermentation metagenome | biome: anthropogenic terrestrial biome; feature: soil... | reverse complement strand
GAAATTTTCAATATCATTTTTACTTATACATTTTAGATTATCCAAATTAATACCCTCCTTGGCGAAATTTTGTGTTATTATTTTTATTATATTACATATATATTTTAAATCAAGGTAAGAGCTAAGAAGTAAGAGGTAAGAGGTAAGAGGTAAGAGGTAAGAGGTAAGAGTTGGAATGAAAATTCAGCTTTGCTGAATTTTTTCATAACCTCTTACTTCTTACCTCTTACTTTTTACTTATCTACAAATTTATATTAAAAAAATATTGAACAATAATTACCCATATGCTATATTATATAAGAACCTTTAAATAGTCCAGAGAGACTGTAAGGAGTATAATAAGTTTAATGTTTAAACCTGTTTAAACAGTCTTATGCGTAGAAAAGTAAACTTCTTACAGATAATGTAAGGAGTTTTTTTATGTTTATATAGCAACAATAACTTATGAGTATTCCTGGACTAGACATGTAGAAAAATATTACTGAGAGAATCAAAGGAGGATATTAAATGAAAGATTATGTTGATGTAGAAGAAAGATTACCAATACTTAAAACAATCCCGTTAAGTCTCCAGCACTTATTTGCAATGGTAGGTGCCACTATACTTGTACCAAAATTGCTGCACATGGATCCTTCCATAGCATTATTTGGAAGCGGTATAGGAACATTGATCTATATAATATGCACAAAAGCGAAACTACCTGCCTATGTGGGATCATCCTTTGCATTTATAGCACCAATTACTGCAGTATCGGCACAGCAGGGTCTTCCTGCAGCAATGGGCGGAATTATAGCCGCAGGACTTATATATGTAGTATTTGCAGCACTCATTAAAAAGTTTGGAACGGATTGGATAGATAAGCTGCTTCCACCTGTTGTAGTGGGATCAGTTGTTATAGTAATAGGCCTTGGACTTGCCACGACAGCAGTAAATTGGGCAGGACTTGGAGAGGCACATGGTAATATATTTGCTAGTAAAGAAGTATGGGTTTCATTATTTACACTAGCAGTTGCAATAATAGGTACAATGTTTTTTAAAGGCTTCCTTGGAGTTATACCTATATTAATTGCACTTGTATCTGGTTATGTATTATCACTTTTCCTAGGACTTGTTGATACAAAAGAGATTATTGAAGCAAGTTGGTTTGCTATACCTAAATTTATAGCGCCTAAGTTTTCGCTTTCAGCTATTATAGCTATTGCCCCAGTTTCAATAGTTACAATAACAGAACATATAGGACATGTACTTGTAACCAATAATGTATGCGGCAGAGATTTTACAAAAGACCCAGGCCTTGATCGTTCAATACTTGGAGATGGACTTGCAACCGTTGCAGCAGGACTATTCGGAGCACCTCCTAACACAACCTATGGTGAAAATATAGGAGTTATGGCAATAACAAGAGTATATAGTGTATGGGTAATAGGTGGAGCCGCTATAATTGCAATCATTCTATCCTTTGTAGATAAAGTAGGAGCAATACTTAGAACCATACCTGAACCTGTTATGGGCGGAATTAGTATAATGCTGTTTGGAGTTATAGCATCTTCTGGACTTAGGATGCTAGTTGAAAGTGGAGTAGATTTTAGTGAAAAGAGAAATCTAATAATTGCATCAGTAATACTTGTACTTGGAATAGGCGGAGCAAGAATAAGCTTCACTGAGAACTTTGTAATAGAGGGAATGGCATTTGCAACATTTGCAGGAATAATACTAAACCTAGTTTTACCTGATACGGAAAAACAAAGTGAAGAACAAACTGAATAAAATAGTAAAATAGTAAAAAAGTAAAAAAGACGATCTCTGATATTTTGAGGTCGTTTTTTTAGTGCAGTGCTGATGCCAGGATATGTTGATTTGACTTACGTATAGACTTAAGACAATGCTGATGTCAGGGTAAGTTGATTTACTGTAGCAGCGACTTAAATGCCCATTTTTATCATCTTTATCTTCCTTGAAAAAAACGGACATTTTGGAGCAGCGGAAGTCAATCAACTTATCCGGTCAAAAAACCAACAGTGGATTTATAAATAAATGCGTATGCACAATAGTTAGTGCCTATTCATAATATATAATACAACAATATTAGTATTTGGGGGTTGCCAAGTGGGGGGATTTAGTATAGGGGATTTAGTGGTTAGAAAGTCCTATGGTGGTGATATATATTTTAAGATTACTGATATTATAGGGGATGAGTCCTCAGCTTCTGAGGAAGTAGAAACAAAGGTTATTTTAAAGGGAGTAAATCATAGGTTAATTGCTGATGCCCCCGAGAGTGACCTTGAAAAGCCGGCTCTTGAGAATATAAACGTTGATACTCTTGAGTATTCAAAGAACATAAATAAAAATATAAGGAAGATATTAACGGAGAGGAAGGGCTCATATTCAAGATCAAAGAGGCAATATAGATCTGATGAGGTGTATGGAAGGCCTGGGAAGGTCCTTCATATAGATGCAGACGAAGAGTATCTAAATACCTGTCTTAAAACCTATAAGCAGCTAAACATTGATGTGGTGGCAAAGCTTATGAATGAAAATGAGCAGCCAATAAGGGTATTAGAATTATTAAATGAGGTTAAGCCCGATATATTAGTTTTAACTGGGCATGACAGCATGATTAAAGGGCAGACAGACTTTACAAACATAAATAGTTATAGAAGCTCTAAGTATTTTATAGAGGCTGTAAAGCAGGCTAGAAGTTATGAACCATCTCTTGACGATCTTGTTATATTTGCTGGCGCTTGTCAGTCGTATTATGAGGGAATAATCGAGGCTGGTGCAAACTTTGCAAGCTCTCCACATAGGGTGCTTATACATGCATTAGACCCTGTATTTGTCTGTGAAAAGGTGGCATTTACAAGCATAAACAAAGTATTATCAATACAAGATACCATAGCCAATACCATCACAGGTATAAAAGGAATCGGGGGGTTAGAGACTAGGGGCAAATACAGAGAAGGGTTTCCTAAATCTCCCTATATATAATGTTATGGATATCGCACCACTTAAGTGGTGCGCTTCCATAAGAACATATTTTAATTAGAAGGCCGAAATACTTGTTAGGAGGGCTTTTGCATGGATACGGATAATGGTATATATGTAAACGTATTTGATGAGAATACCAAAGAGACGGTTGTAATGGAACTTGAGGAGATTGTAAAGAAAGCTACCACCATAGTCTATACAAGCATACAAAAAGAAACCCCTGATGTTTTTGAAATAGAAGCTATTAAAGCCATTTCTATTGTAATAAGAACACAGGTTATAAGAAGGTTAAAAAGATTTAATGGTATTAAGTGGAATGAGGAAATAGATGCAGATATATCTACAGGTATGAGCGGTTTTGAGTATATTATAGGTTCTCCAAAGATTCCTAGGGAAGGGTTTGATGAGGTTTATAATAAATGCTCTGCCTTAGTAGATGACACTAAAGGCTTTATTATAACTTTTGGTGGAAAACCAATAAAAGCTGAATACCATTTAGTATGCGGTGGCGGGACTGAAAACTCGGAAGATGTGTTAGGAAACAAAATAATGTATCTAAGAAAAGTACTCTGTGAATACTGCTTTAATTCCACTAACTATGAAGGAGTTATAGATATACCCATAAACGAAATTGAAGATAAGCTAAATGTTAAAGTAACCGAGGAGAGCAGCATATATGGGCCTGAAATAAAAGGCGTCTTTGAAGATGTTCAAAGAGATGAAACAGGGCGGGTAAAAAGAATAAAAGTAGGGGAAAGGTATTTTTCGGGTATAGAGATTAGAGATTTGCTTGGGCTTAATTCTTCGAGATTTGGCTGGGATCCCCTAGTTATAAGGTTTAAGTCTAGAGGCCTTGGGGATGGGCTTGGTATGTGCCTATATGGTGCATACAAAATGGCGGAGGAAGGAAAGAGCTATACAGAAATATTAAAATACTATTATACAGGAGTTCAAATAGTTAATATTAATAGCGCTGGAGGCGGAGTACCCCTATCTGGCAAGACATTTATTATAGATCCAGGCCATGGAGGAGATAATGGGGGCGACGAAAAAGGGCCTACAGGGCTTAGAGAGAAGGATGTAAATCTTTATATAGCTAAGTCTCTTGTAGAACTTTTAGAGAAGGATGGGGCTTTAGTTTACCTTACACGGTTAGAAGATGAGGATATATCTATAATTAAAAGAATAGAGTATGTAAATAGTATAAGACCTAATTTTTTAATAAGTATACATCAGAATTTTTTCTTTGCTTTAGGGGTTTCAGGAACTGAAGTTTATTATTATAGAGGTGATTTAGAAGGAGAAAAAATGGGAAGACTTATACTAGATAACATAGCTAAATCTTTAGGTACTGCAAATAGGGGAACAAAAAATGCAGAATTTGCAATAATAAGAGAATCAAAGGTAAGTTCCATACTTGTAGAATGTATGTATATATCAAATCCCAAAGAGGAAGAGGCCCTTAAATCAGATCAAGTAAAAAGAGAAATAGCAAAAGCAATTTATAGGGGAGTTTTAGAATACTATGGAATATGATATGGGAAAGTTAGAATAAGCCCTATTATTATAAGAAATATATAAAAATTCATAGTAATTTAATAAAATATTAAGAAATTTAACAATTTGTTAATATTGACAAGCTCGCAGTTTACTGATAAAATATATAGTTAATCTTGACAGGGGTGTCTTTTTGGTATACAATGTATACAGAAAGAGGGTGTTTACATGAAGGGAAAAGATTTACTAAACGCCATAAAGCAAGAAATTGACAGCCATGTTGGGGAAAAAGTTACACTAAAGGCAAACGGCGGAAGAAAAAAGGTTATGATCAAGGAGGGTGTACTTGATAAAACTTATCCTAACATATTTACTGTGACGGTAGAAGGAAATTCAAATGACATAAGGACAATTTCATATAGCTATTCAGATATATTAACAGAAACAGTTGAGCTGATATTTTGCAAGAACAAAGAGAATGTTGCTTATAATTAATCCGGTATATACCGGATTAATTTTTTGCGCATATATAGCCTTTTATTTGGCTATGCTTTAGCATAGTATTGATATCAGGGTATGTTGAATTTACTTTTTGCAGCGACTTAAATGCCTATTTTTGTCGACTTTACTTATTTAGAGAAAAATAGGCATTTTGGAGCAGCAAAAAGTCAATTCAACATACCCGGTTTAAAAACCAACAGCTATTTAAAATATAGCATTTTATTTAGGTGAAAGGTATTGCCTATGTATTGATTTTTTTATACACTGTATGTATAATAACTATAAATATTTGCAAAATAAGAAAAATATATAATTAATCTTGCTATATCAATGGCATTTTGCATTAAGGTACTTGCTTTGTCATGTTTTATTAAAGAAGGGGAAAATATATTAATTATAGTATTCTCTTTTTATATGAGGGAGAGGACGAAATGTGTAAAAATGTACTTAATGTAACATCAGAAATAGGAAAGTTAGAGGCAGTACTGTTACATAGACCAGGCAGAGAAATTGAAAATCTTGTGCCCGAATACCTTGAAAGACTTTTATTTGATGATATTCCATACCTTAAAGTGGCACAAAAGGAACATGATATTTTTGCAGGAGTTTTAAGAAAAAATGGTGTAGAGGTATGCTATGTTGAAAAACTAATGGAAGAGGTTATACAAGATCAGAATATAAAAGAAGATTTTGTTACCCAATTTTTAGATGAGAGTGACATAGAAACGCAAGAGATTAAAAGTGTCTTATATGAATATCTAATAGAAAAGGATACTAATGATTTAGTTGATACAGTTATTGCAGGTGTGAGGAAAAGCGATTTGCCAGAGGACAAAACAAGAGGGATTAAAGAGGTAGATAAAGATAAGTATCATTTCTTTATAGATCCAATGCCAAACCTTTATTTTACAAGAGATATTGGTGCAGTTATAGGTAATGGAATAACCATAAATAAAATGAAAACTGCAGCAAGAAAAAGGGAAACATTATTTACAAAATTTATATATGAAAATCATCCAATGTTTAAACAAAATGGGACTAAACTATTGTATGATAGGGATATGCCTTATACCATAGAAGGAGGGGATGAGCTTGTACTTAGCAATGAGGTTGTTGCTATAGGCTCAAGTGCTAGAACAAGCAAAGAGGCAATAGAAACTGTGGCAAAGAATTTATTTAAGGAGAAAGGCTTTAAAAAGGTATTGATGTTTGATATACCTAAATGTAGGGCATTTATGCACTTAGATACAGTATTTACAATGGTAGACTATGATAAGTTTACTATACATCCTGGCATACTAGAGCCAATGGAGGTATACACCATAACCCCTGCAGGTGAGGATCAGATTGATATATCTTATGATACCAATACCCCTGAAAATATATTAAAAGAGGCCCTCCACCTAAGCGAGGTTGACCTTATAATATGCGGAGGAGGAGATCCTATAGTAGCTGCAAGGGAGCAATGGAATGATGGATCTAATACTCTTGCAATAGCACCAGGTGTAGTAATCACCTATGAAAGAAACTACGTATCTAATGAGCTTTTAGAAAAGCATGGTGCAAAGGTTATTACAATGCCAAGCTCTGAGCTTTCAAGAGGCAGGGGAGGCCCTAGATGTATGAGCATGCCCCTAATTAGAAAAGATATAGAATAATGGCTATGTTAGTACAGTGCTGACGTCAGGATATGTTGAATTTACTTTTTGCAGCGACTTTAATGCCTATTTTTATCAACTTTATTTATTTCGAAAAAAATAGGCATTTTGGAGCAGCAAAAAGTAAATTCAACATATCCGGTTTAAAAGCTAACAGTGACTTAAAACGTAGCTAAAATAATATATAAATAAGAGGAGGACTAAAGAATGCCTGTTAATATGAAAGGGAAGTCATTACTTACAATTGAACAACTTACTCCTTATGAGTTTGAGTATCTGCTGGATTTAGCTGATGATTTAAAGGCTAAAAAGAGGGCTGGTATAAAAGGGAACTTGCTTGAGGGCAAAAATATTGCATTGATATTTGAGAAGGCATCAACGAGAACTAGATGTTCTTTTGTTGTAGCCTGCTATGATGAAGGAGCCCATCCTGAGTATTTAGGAAAAGGGGACATACAGCTTGGTAAAAAAGAGACTGTAAAAGATACTGCAAGGGTTCTTGGAAGAATGTTTGACGGAATAGAATTTAGAGGATTTAAACAAGATACGGTAGAATGTTTAGCAGAGTATTCAGGGGTTCCTGTATGGAATGGACTTACAGATTATGCCCATCCAACACAAATACTTGCAGACTTTATGACTATTAGAGAGAAATTCGGCAGAAATATTAAAGGAAGAAAACTAGTATTCATGGGGGATGGCAGAAACAATATGGCAAACTCCCTTATGATGGGATGTGCAAAAATGGGAATGAATTATGTAAACTGTGCTCCAAAAGAACTTTTGCCATCAGGAGATTTAATAGAGAGAGCTAAAAGAATAGCCATGGAAAATGGCGGAACGATAGAGTTTATAAGTAACCCTAAAGAGGCTGTTGTAGGCGCTGATGTTTTATATACGGATGTATGGGTTTCTATGGGAGAAGAAGAAGAGACACAAAAAAGGATAGAACTTCTAAGACCATACAAGGTTACAATGGATCTTATTAAAGCAACAGGGAATGAAGAAGTTATATTCATGCATTGCCTGCCAGCATTTCATAATGAAGATACAGATGTATCCTCTAAAAACCCTGATATAATGGAAGTCTCAGAGGAAGTATTTGAAAGCAGACATTCTGTTGTTTTCGACGAGGCAGAAAATAGGATGCACACCATAAAAGCAGCTATGGTTGCAACGCTAGCATAACTTAACTGAAAGGTGGCAAGCACTTTCTAATTAAGCTATGGCAATTTTAACCATAACTCAACTAAAAAGTGCCTGCCACTTTCTGATTGATTTTTGGTAACTTTTAGCTATTATGGGTATATTAATTACCTTACAAGGTGGGATAGTATGCAAAAAAGAATAGTGATTGCACTTGGCGGAAATGCTATACAGGATGCAGGAAAGCCTGCTACAGCAGGTGTCCAGCTTATGGCATGCAGAAAAACTGCAGTAAGCATAGTAGATATAATAGAAAAGGGGTATGATGTGGTTTTAGCCCATGGAAATGGACCTCAGGTTGGAAATATACTTCTCCAAAATGAAGCTTCAGACAGTGATAGAACCCCTGCAATGCCATTTGATGTATGCGGTGCAATGAGTCAAGGGGAGATAGGTTACTGGCTTCAGCAATCTATTGGAGATGAGATTAGAAAAAGGGGAATAGACAAGAATGTGTGCACAGTTATAACTCAAGTTGTAGTAGACAAGGATGATGATGCTTTTAAAAATCCCACAAAACCTGTTGGCCCATTTTATACAAAAGAACAAAGTGAGACAGTATCAAAAGAAAAGGGATATGTGATGAAGGAAGATGCGGGACGAGGATATAGAAGGGTTGTTGCCTCTCCTGAACCTATTGATGTTGTTGAAAAGGAACCCATAAAAAGGCTTGTAGAAAGCGGGGTATTAACAATTGCAGTAGGGGGCGGGGGAATACCTGTGGTACATAATTGTGATGGCACATTAAAAGGAGTTCCTGCAGTTATAGATAAAGACCTTGCTTCTGAAAAACTTGCAGAAATACTTGATGCAGATATACTGATGATATTAACTGCTGTAGAGCAGGTTTCGCTTAACTATAATAAACCAAACCAGGTTAATTTATCATCTATAACAACAGATGAGGCATTAGAATATATTGAAAAGGGGCATTTTGCACCTGGAAGCATGCTGCCTAAGATAAAATCAGCAGTTAAATTTGTACAATCTAAAGCAGACAGAAGATGTATAATAACATCCTTAGATGCGGCAAATAATGCATTAGAAGGAGAAAAAGGCACGTTAATCAAGAACGATTAGTATTGGTTAAGTATTCCATAGCTTAAATAGCTATTGTAAAACTATTTTAAAATAGTTTTACAATAGCTATTTTTTATTTAGACTATTTAAAAAGTAATAATTTGGTACAACTTATCATATTTTTATGTAGGGCACTATATTAATATATAGAGAAGCATTTTGCCACCTTGCTGGCAGAATGCTGATATCCATAGAAATTAAGAATCTATAGGAGGAGGGAAAGTATGGAGTATGGCAGGGATGTTGTAAAGTTTGATCAGATAATTGGCGAAGGCAGAAATCAGATGTTAGTTGAAAGGGATTTGATACTTCCTGATATAAACCCTGATATTGCAAAGATTTTGTCCGTATTGGGCAATGTTAACATAACCCGCCAAAGTGTTGAACAGGACAGGATAGGCATAGAGGGTACAGTTGACTTTGAAATAATATATACTGCAAAGACGCAGCAGCCAATACTTATTGCTCATCAGGAAGCTGAATTTTCGCATTATATTGATATACTAGGGGCACTTCCAATGATGGAATCTGATGTTAAGTGCAGAATTGAACACACTGACTTTAGCAAGATAAGTGGAAGAAAACTTAATGTAAAATGTGTAATTGATGCTGAAGGCAAAGCCATAGAAAATACACCATTAGAGTTTGTCAGCAATATAGATAGTGGAAGAGATACACAGGTTTTAGAGGATAGTTTTACATGGGATGAACCCATAGGGGAGTACATGGAACAGACTGTTTTAAGGGGAACCATAGAAATACCACAAAATCTCCCTCCAGCAGTGGAAATTTTAAAGTGCAATGGCATAATTCATAAGAAAGAGACTTCTATTGAAGAAGGAAAGATAATTATATCAGGCAATGTGTATCTTCCAATACTATTTTCAACAGAAGAGGAAAATACGGATGTTTGCAGAGCTTCAGATGATATGGTATTTACTCATACAATAGAATTGCCAGAAGATGCTGAAGATGTTTTCGCAAGCTGTGAGTATGCAATAAATGATTTATATACTGAACTTAAAGAGGACGATGCAGGGGAAGCAAGGCTTATAGATGTAGAGATTGTTGTGGGGATTAATGCTAAGGCAAAGAAAAAATGCCAACATACAATAGTTGTGGACGCATATAACACTGCTTCAATTTTAGAGATTGAGAAAAAGAAACTAGTAATTGAGAATACTTGCTTTATGGATAGTGCAGAGGTAGTTGTAAAAGAGCCTATACCTGCATCTGAAATGGAAAAGATTTATGACCTTACGTGTGTACCATCTATTACAGAGTGCAGGATAACAGAGGATATGGTTGACATAGAAGGCATACTTGAATCTCACATAATATATAAAAGCAGGGGCGAAGAGAGTGGCCCTGAATGTATTATTGAAGAGGTACCATTTAAAACACAGGTTAAAGTTCCTGAAATTAAGCCTAACATGAAATGCCATGCATGTGTGGATATTGAACATATAGACTCAGGTATATTTACAAAAAAAGAGCCAGATATGAAAATTCTTTTAGGCTGCAAAGTTTTAGTATATGAAATAATAGAAAAAGAATTAGTGGTCAAGATGGAAGAGGTGGAAGGCGAACTGCCAATTCACAAGTCTAGTATAACCATATATGTGGTTCAGCCTAAAGATACGCTGTGGAAGATTGCAAAGAGATACTATACAACTGTAGAAGATATAGTAAAGATAAATGATATAACAAACCCAGATTTGATCGTGTCTGGTATGAAGCTTATAATTCCGAAAGCAGGGAAGAGGTAAGAAGTAAAAAGTAAGAAGTAAAAAAATCCATGCGGGGTGAGTATGGATTTTTTTTGCGGGCTTACAAATAATAACGGGTAGTAGAATAATAATCATATAGAAGGAAAAAATACTTACTATAACTATTTTGGGGGGCTCAAACAAGCTATGAAACCGATAGAAAATGATAAAGAAAATTTTAAAAGCAATCTTATAATAATTGGAGGAGCAGAGGATAAAGAGGGAGAGTGTGAAATATTAAAAAAGGTTGTTTCAATGGCGGGGCAGGGGGATGCAAAAATCACTCTTATGACAACAGCCACTGAACACCCTGATGAGGTGGGAGATAATTATAAGAGGATATTTTATAAATTAGGTGTTAAGAATATAGATATAGTTAATATAGATTCAAGATTAGATGCTTCAAAAAAAGAATATATAGATTCTATAATTAATTCTACTTGTATTTTTTTTACTGGAGGAGATCAGCTTAGAATAACTAGCCTTCTTGGGGGGACAGAAAGCTATAAGGCTCTTAAAGAAGCTTATGATAAGGGCACACTTTTGGTAGGTACTAGTGCAGGAGCTTCTGCTATGAGCAGCAACATGATTGTAGAAGGTACAGATGATGATGCCCCAAAGTATTGCACATTAAAGATGGCCCCTGGACTTGGAATACTAGGTGAGGTTATTGTAGATCAGCATTTTGCTCAAAGGGGCAGAACAGGGAGGCTGCTTACTGCAGTTGCCCAAAACCCCCATATGCTTGGAGTTGGTATAGATGAAGATACTGCAATACTTGTGGGAAGCAGCTCATTTACCGTAATAGGCTCTCAAACTGTAACAGTTATAGATGGGATGTACCTATCTCATACAAATGTTTCAGAGCTTAAGCCAAGTGAGCCTTTAGTGCTTACAGATATTAAGCTTCATATATTGCCAAGAGGATATGGGCTTGATTTAATTTCAAGAAAACCAATATTAAAAAAATAGACTATGTTGGTTTGACTTACGCAGCGGAAGTCAACCAACATAGCCCCAAAAGAAAATAATAATTAACATTAAGGAGGATCAATAATGCGATTGGAAAATACACAGATTTATAGGGGGAGAAACATATATAGCCATAAACTTGTTATAAAGATGACTATAAATCTGGAAGAGCATTATAATACACCTACAAAGGATATAAAAGGATTTAATGAAAAGCTGTTGGAGTTTTTTCCAGGGCTTTATAACCATAAATGTTCGTATGGCATTGAGGGAGGATTTGTTAAAAGACTAAATGAAGGGACGTATCTTGCCCATACGGCGGAGCATTGTATAATAGAGCTTCAAAATATGCTTGGGTTTAATGTAAAGTATGGTAAAGCAAGAGTTACGGAAAAGGAAGATGTATATGAGGTTATATACCAATATGAACTTGAAAAGGCAGGCCTTTTATGCGGTCAATTAGTTATTGATCTATTTAATAGCCTTGTGTATGGGAAAGAAATAGACTTTTATAGCAGATTAGATGACATACAAAAAAAGATAGCTCCAATCAGGCTAGGACCTAGTACAGATGCAATATATAAGGAGGCAGTGAGAAGGGGAATACCCGTTATTAGAATTGGGGATGAAAGTATACTCCAACTTGGATATGGAAAATACCAAAAAAGGACGGAGGCTACTTTAACGGAATACGACAGCTGCGTTGCTGTTGATATAGCTTGTGATAAAGAACTTACAAAGGAAATTTTAAGGCAAAGCTGTATACCTGTTGCTGAAGGTCAAATCGTATTAAGCATGGATGAGGCAATTGAATCTGCCATGGACATTGGATATCCGGTTGTGGTAAAACCTAAAGATGGCAATCAAGGCAAAGGGGTATGTGTAAATATAAACTCAGAAAGAGAATTACAGGAGGGCTACATTATTGCATCTAAATACAGCAAAGACGTAATGGTTGAGAAGTATATAAAAGGCAATGACTATAGAGTTCTTGTTGTGGGGGATAATGTTGTTGCAGTATCTAAAAGGATGCCTCCATTTATAGTTGGAAATGGTACATCAACTATAAAACAGCTTATTGATATTGAAAACAATAACCCCAAAAGAGGAGATGACCATTACAACCAGCTTACAAAGATAATAGCTGATGATATATGTATTTCAGCTTTAGGAAAGAGAAAGCTATCTTTAGATTCAATACCTTCAAGCGGGGAAAAGATTTACCTTAGAGAAAATGCAAATCTTTCAACGGGAGGTACTGCAAAGGATTGTACAGATATAATACATCCTTTAAACAAAGAAATTGCGGTTAGGGCTGCAAGGTTGGTTGGACTTGATGTTGCAGGGGTGGATATTACAACTGCCGATATTAGAGAGCCAATTACAGAAACAGGGGGGGTTGTAATTGAGGTAAATGCAGCGCCAGGCATCAGGATGCACCACTATCCCACTGAAGGTAAAACAAGAAGTGTTTCAGGAGCTATTTTAGATATGCTGTATCCACCTAGGAGTAAGTTTTCAATCCCAGTTGTATCTATTACTGGAACTAATGGAAAGACTACAACTACAAGGCTAATCTCCCATATACTAACCTTAAATGGTTATAATGTGGGCATGGCTACCACGGGCGGGATATATATAAATAACAAATGCATACTAAAAGGGGATACAACAGGCCCTAAAAGCGCAAGGGCAATATTATGCGATAGAAGTGTAGAGGCGGCAGTATTAGAGACTGCAAGGGGAGGTATAATACGATCAGGCCTTGGGTATGATCTTGCAGACGTGGGAATAATCACAAACATATCTGATGATCATTTAGGTATAGATGGAGTAAACACCTTAGAGGATCTTGCATTAGTAAAGTCTCTAGTGGTTGAAGCTGTAAAGGATTCTGGATATGCTGTATTAAACGCAGATGATCCTTATACCCCTGTTATAAGCAAAAGGGTTAAGTCAAATATAATATACTTTTCAAGGAATAAAGATAATCTTATTCTGAAAAAGCATATTAAAAAAGGAGAAATCGGTGTATATATTGATGAGGATATAATATATGTGGCAAATGGAGAAAAAGTAAGTGCAGTAATTAGCATAATGGATATACCATCTACAATGGAAGGCAGGATCTCCTACAATATCGAGAATAGCCTTGCAGCAGTTGCAGGATCCATAGGATTAAAGATACCTGTTGATGCCATATCAAGAGGACTTAAAACCTTTTATTTAAGCGAGGTTCAAAATCCAGGCAGGTTTAATATTTATAATGTGGGTAACTTTAGAGTACTTGTGGATTATGCTCATAATGAGGCAGGGTATCTAGGAGTACTTGATGCAGCCAAAAAGCTTGGAGCCTCAAGATTAGTGGGAGTTATAGGTATACCAGGAGACAGAAAAGACGAAAGTGCAATAAGAATAGGAAAAATAGCTGGAGAGAACTTCGATTATATATATATAAAAGAGGATAGAGATTTAAGAGGAAGAGACCCGGGAGAGATTGCAAAGCTAATGGAGCTTGGTGTTATATCAGCAAAGAAAGAGAGAGAAGCTGTAAGCATCATTTTAAATGAAACAGAGGCCATAGAAAATGCCATGAAGAATGGGAGACCAGGAGATTTAATAGTAATCTTCTATGAAAACCTCGATGAAACACTAGAGGTAATAAAAAAGATGAATTTCTTAAAAAATAAAAAGGCTAAAAACACATCAAACAAAAAAGCTGTAGGTCAGTTTAGGTAAGGCTTAGCCTTACCTATAACTGCTTTTTTTGTGATATAATATCTATGAATAGTAGATGTTAATTATAAAAATCAATATATTGGATGTGAGTATATGGATATAAAAGCTTTTGCGAAGGTAAATATTTGCTTAGATGTAACAAAAGAAAGAGATGATGGATATCATGAAGTCAGAATGATTATGCAGTCTATTGGGCTTTATGATTTGTTGAAGTTTGAAAAGAGGGACAAAGGCATAGAAATAAGTTGTGAGGATTTAAGCATACCTTGCGATAAAAGAAACATAGTATATAAGGTTCTTGATAACATTAAGAAAAAATACAATGTACCCTATGGTATGGAAATATCAATAGAAAAGAACATACCTTCTGCAGCAGGTCTTGGAGGGGGCAGCAGTGATGGGGCGGCAGCAATAATTGCAGCAAATAGTATTTGGGGCTTAAACCTTAGCTATGATGATATGATATCCATTGGGAAGATAGTGGGGGCTGATGTACCTTTTTTTATTAAAGGGGGAACCGCCTTAGCCGAAGGCATAGGAGACATTCTAACCTTTATTAGCCCATTTAAAGGAGCATATATATTAATTGCTAAACCACCTATAAATATATCTACAAAAGATGTATATGATAACTTTAGATTAACTGACGTTGTTAAGAGACCTGATATATACAAAATGATAGATAACATAGAAAAAGGGGATATAGAACATATCGGGAATAACATGATAAATGTACTTGAGACTGTTACCATAAAGAATTACCCTATAATAGGTGAAATTAAAAATATTATGATGCAGGCGGGTGCTTTAGGAAGCCTAATGAGTGGAAGTGGTCCTTCTGTTTTTGGCATTTTTGAAACCAAAAATAAGGCCAAGATGTGCAGAAATAGGCTTAGTGATTACTTAAAGGATGTATTTATAGTAGAACCAGTAGGCAAAGGGCAAGAAATAAATAAATGAATAATAAAAGCTATTTATGTGAAAATTATACTTATGCATAACCCATTTAGGTTATGCATAAGTATTTTTTTATTTAGGTGGTATGACGACAATTATGGGAAATGCATATGACTTAATAAAAGGCCAGGTATCTGGGTATGTAGTTTTTTTAGTATTATTAGCCTCAATTATATTAATTTTTGTAGATAGGCGGGAACTTAGTAGAAAGAATCTAAAAAAGGAATCTAAATTCGCATTTATATTAGGATGTATTTATCTGCTTATTGCTATAGGCATTGGTATATTTATTTTAATTATATAAAAGGGCGGTGAAACTTTGAGTATATATAATTATTTGAAAGGTAGGTTCTATACAAATAAAGAAGGTGCAGACAAAGAAAAGGAGAAGGTTCCTATACCAAAGGATGTTGATACAGTTTTAGAAAACCTTAAAGAGGTATTCAAAGACTGTGACGATTTAATATATAGAGAATTTAATGTAGGTGAAAATCAACAGTATAAATTTTTATTAGTATGTATTGATGGATTATCTGATAAGGCTTTAATTGATAACTTTGTATTAGAGTCACTAATGCTATGCGCAAGAGATATAAGACCAAACGGGGAAAGTGTAAAAAAGAGGTTATTTGAGCTTACTAAAAATGCTTCACTTACAACTACAGAGATAAAAGAAGAAGATGATTTAAATGGAGTAGTTACATCAATACTTTCAGCAGATACAGCGCTTTTTATTGATGGATATGGTAAGGCAATAGTTATAGGGACAAAGTCATGGCCTGCAAGAGGGCCTTCCGAACCTAAATCTGAAGGGGTTGTAAGAGGGCCTTCAGATGGATTTGTTGAAACATTGAGGTTTAATACTGCCCTTGTAAGACGAAGGATAAGAGATCCTAGGCTTAAAATAGTACAAAAAAGTATAGGAGTCCGCTCAAAAACAGACATTGCCGTAGTATACATAGACGATATTGTAAATAAAGATTTGTTAAAAGAGGTAAATGAAAGGCTTAAAGATATTGAAATAGATGGAATACTTGAAAGTGGATATATAGAACAGCTTATTGAAGATAATACTTTTTCCCCTTTTCCACAAGTACAGGCCACAGAAAGGCCTGACGTGGTCGCAGGCGCTGTTCTTGAAGGCAGAGTAGGGATTATAGTTGATAACTCGCCCTTTGTGCTTATTGCGCCTGCAACATTGATATCCATGATTCAATCTGCAGAGGACTACTATCAAAGGTGGGTTGTTTCCACATTTATAAGGGTAACAAGGACCATCGCAGCCATTATATCCATGGTTTTACCTGCACTTTATATTGCAGTAACAACCTATAATCCAGATATAATACCAACAAAACTTGCACTTTCTATTGCCAGCTCTAGAGAGGGGGTGCCATTTCCGGCCATTCTCGAGGCTATTATAATGGAGGTTTCCATTGAGCTTCTTAGAGAGGCCGGAGTTAGGCTCCCAGATCCAATAGGTGCAACCATAGGTATAGTAGGTGGAATAATAATAGGTCAGGCGGCAGTAGCTGCAAATATAGTAAGTCCTATAATGGTAATCATAGTTTCCCTTACAGCAATATCATCCTTTACAATTCCAAACTTTGGGCTAAATACAGGACTTATATTAATAAGATTTGGGCTTATGCTTTTGGCTGCTTTTTTGGGGCTCTATGGTATTATGCTTGGTGTAATTGCAACACTTATACATCTTGTCAACCTAAAAAGCTTCGGTGTTCCATATCTTGCTCCTTTTGTATCTGTGTCTGCAGGTGATTTTAAAGATTCTGTAGTAAGGTATCCACTAAGTACGTTTATATATAGACCTGAGTTTTTAGATGTAAATAATAAAAAGAGAATGAAAAGAATGAGCCTTAAGAGTAAATATACTACAAATAGAAGCAGAAAGAGGTAGATAATGTGAATGAAAAAATTTCAAATTATCAACTAACAATGTTTATTGTATTAACAATTCTAGGGGTTGGCATTTTCTCCCTCCCAAGAGTAGTGGCTGAAGCCACCAACTCAGATGGATGGATAACAACTATTTTAGGAGGGATGATTGCTATAGGAGAGTATTATATAATAAGCAAACTTGCTAGGAAATTTCCAAACTTTACTTTTGTAGAGATAGCAAAAGAGGTTGTAGGCAAGGTATTAGCTATTCCTATAATATTTGTTTTTTTGTTAAATACAATAATCGTATCTTCCATGGTCCTTAGAATCTTTGGAGAAGTAATAAAGATGAGCCTGCTTTTTAAGACGCCTATAGAGGTTATACTGATAAGCTTTTTGCTGCTTGCCTTCTTACTTGCAAGAGGAGGAATAGAGCCTATTGTAAGGTTTGATGAATTTGTATTTCCTATTATGATTTTTTCTGTAATACTGCTTTTAGCATTGGCCATACCTGATTCTGATTTTACTAATATATTGCCTATTATGAGAACAAAGCCAATGGATTTTATAAATGGCGTTATGGAGACATCTTTTGCATATACAGATTTTGAATTTGTTCTATTTATTGTACCATTCATAAAAAACAGAGAAAAAATATTCAAATCAGGATTTATTGCTATTTTAATTGTTGTAGCAGTTTATGTAGGCATAGTAATATTAAGCTTTGCAAAACTTGGAGTAGAGAGTGTTAAGCAGTCTATGTGGCCTACTCTATCCATGATTAGATCAATTAATGTTCCAGACTCATTTATAGAAAGATTAGAGGGAATAATAATGCCTCTGTGGATTTTATTTGCTTTTACAACCATAGCTCCTTCACTATATGTATTATCAAAGATTATTTCAAAAACTATAAACCATAAAGAGTTTAAACACTTTTGTACAATGCTTATTCCCATAATATATATAATTGCAATTACACCAAATAGTGTAGTGGATGCCTATAAGCTATTAAACTTTACGGTTAAATATATTGGTAGTATATCTGTTTTTGTTATCCCAATACTTTTGTATACAGTAGCTTCCATAAGGAAAATGGGGGAAAAACAAAATGCATAAAAAAGCCAAATGCTTCATTTCTTTATATATTATAGCAGCAACAATAATATTCACTGGCTGCTGGGATAAGATAGAGATAGAAAAAAGGGGGTTTGTGAGAGTAATAGGAATAGATAAAGAAAAGGAAAAAGAAGATTTAATAAAGGTAACCTATGTTTTTCCTAAATCTGAAGCATTTTCTCCAGGCGGGGGAAAAGGGGATGAAAAGGCATTTGTAGTAATGTCAAGTACTGCAAAAAGCATAGGTAAAGCAAATGATTATATTGATTCTAAAATAAATAGAAGCGTATATTTTGGCCATATGAGGATGGTTGTATTAGGTGAAGAGCTTCTAAAAGATGAAAAAAGCTTTAAAAGAGTGCTTGATTATATTGCAAGGGAGCCTAGCTTTTCAAGGGAGATAAAGTTTTTATCTTGTGATGGAGAGGCAAGTAGTATTGGTGAAATCAAACCAGAGGTTGAAAAGATTTTAGCAGAATATATAAAAGGAATTGTGGAAAATTGGGAGTCAAACGGAATGATAGTTAAAGTAGACTTCAATCAATTTATGGACTCAATTATAACAAATAAAGGGATGGCAATACTCCCCAAAATAAGTATAGAGGATGGAAAGGCTAATGTTTTAGGGGCAAGCCTTATTAAGGATTATAAATTAGTAGGCTCAATATCTGCGGATGATACATTATACCTCAATACGCTTTTGGGCAAACGTATTGGAGGGAATGAGACTATAGATATAGATAACGAAACTGTGAGCTTTCAATCAAATAAAATATCTAGAAAGATTAGATTAAAGAATAAGGATTTAGATAAGCTTGAGATTGAAATATATACAAAAATCGAAGGATCCATATCTGGATATGAGATTGGGGGAGGGGAGCTAGGTGGCAGAGAGATTCTCAATATTGAGAATGCATTTAATATAAATGGAGAAGAAAGGTGCAAGGCCGTAATAAAGAAACTTCAAAAGGATTATGAGGTGGATGTAATTGGAATAGGAGACTATATAAAGAAGTTTCATCCTTCAGTATGGGAAGAGGTTAAAGATAGATGGAATGAGGTATATCCTAATATCAGGATAACCCCAGTCATGGATTATAAGGTAAGAAGAGCAGGAGATATAAAATAAAATATGTTTAATTTATCCCTATTTTGGAGATACTTATTTCTAGATGATATTAATTCAATAAAAAGTTTTCTATAAGTATTAAAGGGGGAAAAGTGCTTGAAAAGAAACTTTGCATACTGTTTACTGCTCATTTTTATGATCTTTACATTGAGCTCCTGCCATGTGGATAGAGAGACTCCACAAGATAAGTTTGTTAGATTTCATGTTATAGCAAATAGTGATTCTCCAGAGGACCAGAGAATTAAACTTATGGTAAGAGATAGGGTGCTAAAAGATATAGGTCCTAAACTTGAAAATTGTAAAACAAAAGCTGAATCAGAATACATAATAAACCAGAATATAGAAACTATAAAAAAGATAGCTGAAGATGAATTGAAAGACAATGGAGTAGATTCCAAAGTAGCTGTAAGTTTAGGTAAATCGATATTTCCAGCTAAAATATATAGCGGTGTTATGGTACCTGAGGGAGAGTATGATGCCCTTAAAGTAATTATAGGTGACGGCGAGGGCAAAAATTGGTGGTGTGTCATGTTTCCACCTCTTTGTTTTATAGATGTGACAAAGGGCATAACATCAGAGGAGGCAGAGCATATCCTAAAAAAGGCTATTAATACTAGCTCTGAATTAGATAAAGAGGCATTAAATACCAAAGCTGTATATAATGAAAAAGGCAGCAGCAAACAGAAAAATATTGAAATAAAGTTTAAAACGGTAGAGATATTCAAATCGCTAATATCAAAGTTAGAGGAAATGCTAAGTTCAAAATAACCAATTAAATAGTTTGGAAGTGAATATAAAATGTACAGAGATATAGCAAGAAAAAGGATTATATATAGTGTTGTAGTTACCGTGTTGGTAGTTGGAGTAACAACCATGGCATGCCTTTTGTATTTAGATAGAATACAGCTTGGAAATAGTCTGCAGGGAAAGTATCAAAAACAGCTTTTCAGTCTTATAGATAATGTTCAAGTTTTAGAAGCTGATCTATCTAAAGTTGGGGTTACAGCATCCCCAAGGCAATCCACATTACTTTTTGGGGATATATGGAGGCAGGCAGGCGCCGCAGCCGATAATGTTAACTCCCTTCCCATAAATCATAGTTCAATATCTCAAACAAGCAGATTCCTAGCACAGGTATCAGATTTTTCTTTTTCTCTCTTAAAGTTACAAAACGATGGGGATAAATTGACTGATGCAGAATGGAAAAACCTAGAGGAGCTAAAGAAAAATGCTGCATATTTAAGGCAGCAGCTATATGGGCTTCAAAAAGAGATGAATGACGGCAATATAAGATGGGTAGAGATTAAAAATGAGGGAGGAAAGCTCCTAGGTCAGGCAAAGGCAAGCCTAGTAGAAGAAAAATTTGTAAGCATTGATAAGCAGATGCAAAATCATCCAACCCTTATTTATGATGGCCCATTTTCAGAGAACATATTAGAGATAAAGCCTAAAGTATTATCTGAGCCCCAAATAACTATAGAGCAGGCAAAGCAAAAGGTATATGAGATAATAGGTAAGGAAAAGGTAGAAGATATTGGAGTATACAGCCCTAAGGGGAATGGCAAGATACCAATATATGCATTTTCTGTTTCTATTAAAGGAAGAGATAAAAAGGATCAAATAAACATAGATATTAGTAAAAACGGGGGCCATGTTGTCTATATGATAGACAATAGAGCTCTTGGCAATACTAAATTTGATACCAAAAAAGCCATAGATAAAGGCTTAGATTTCTTAAATAACAGGGGATACAAGGATATGATACCGAGCTTTTGTCAAAAAAACGGAAACTCAATCGTGGTTAATTATATATATACCCAAAAGGTGGAAAAAACGGAAACTGTAATATACCCTGATCAAATAAAACTAAAAATAGCCTTAGATAATGGAGATATAATAGGCATAGAGGCTGAAAAGTATTTGGTTGCCCACAGTATAAGAAAACTGCCTAAGCCATCAATATCAGTGGATAAAGCAAGGCAAAATGCTAGTTCTAAACTAAAGATAACCAACACTAGGCTTGCATTAATACCCATGAATTCCACTAGAGAGGTGTTTTGCTATGAATTTGTTGGTAAAAGGGATAAAGACACATTTATTATATATATAAACGCAGAAAATGGCAGGGAGGAGAATATACTCCAAATTATAGATACATCTGATGGACAGCTTGCAATGTAAAACAAAATAAAGTTAAATTAAATTAATAAAAAAAATAATATTACAAATAATATTACTGTACCTTAATCTAAATAGTATAGGAATATAGGTACAGTAATATATTTTTATATGGAGGTGTGTCTATGAGCAGACACCGCAGTCTTATGTCTGAGGAGTTGAAATACGAATTAGCAAAAGAACTGGGTGTTGATGATATTGTTCGTAGAGAAGGTTGGGGAGGCGTACCCGCAAGGCAGTGTGGTAATTTAGTTGCTGAAGCCATTAAATATGCTGAAAGAAATCTTAATGAACAAGATAAAAAATAGTTCATACCTCACATAACCGGGCTTATGCCCGGTTTTTGTATTGCATTTAGTATTAAATGTAATTATAGTTTTATTGTAATATGACAAATATTAATTATAATATATAATAGTATGTAGAAACATACATATAGTTAAATAGAAATTCTATAATAAATTGTTTTATAATACAGTATACCTTTGTATTTAAAACACAATAAGAGGGGTTTTTGTTAGATGTTTTTAAAAATTGATAATATGGATATATATTATAAAAGGGCAGGATACGGCAAAAAAGTTATTCTGCTTCATGGTTGGGGAGGTAGGGCGGATAGCTTTTTACCCGTTTTTAATTATTTGTCAACGAAATTTGATGTAATAGCAATTGACTTTCCAGGCTTTGGAGAGTCACAAATACCAAATGAGCCTTGGGGTGTTAGAGATTACAAGGATATGCTGCTTAAGTTTTTCGATGCATTAGGTATTGATAAAGCAAGTATATTGGGACATTCTTTTGGTGGGAGAGTATCTATTATGTTTTCTGCTGAACATCCTGAAAGGGTTGAAAAGGTTGTACTTGTAGATAGTGCTGGACTTATACCTAAAAGGACATTTAAATATTATTATAAAGTATATAAATTTAAGCTTTTGAAAAAGTTGTACATACTATTTACATTTGGAAATAGTAAAGAAGAAAAGTTAGAAAAGTTTTATGAAAAGTATGGCTCAAAGGATTATAAGGAATCCGGCAACATGAGGCAGACCTTTGTTAAAGTAGTAAATGAGGATTTAGCTGGCTATCTTCCAAAAATAAAATCACCAACCCTTCTTATTTGGGGCAGTGAGGATAAGGATACTCCTTTGTACTTTGGTAAAACTATGGAAAAGGAAATACCTGACGCAGGGCTTGTAGTCTTTGAAGGGGCAGGTCACTTTTCTTATCTTGATAGAATTAACGACTTTAATATAATTGTTTCTAAATTTTTTGAAGGAGATGAATAAAAATGACGTATTTTTTATATGTAGTTGCATCTCTGGTTTTCATTCTTACTTGTTTTGGATTAGGTAAAGAGTTAATTCATATGGCGCAGCTTGAAGGATATAAACCCAGTCAGTACGGAAGATGGCTCAAAAACAATCTATACTCTGTATTTTTAGAAAAAGGCCTGATATTGCTTACCATTACTGGCGCGATTATATTTTTCATTGCATATTTTATTAACTATAATGAATTGTTAGGTATTTTTTTTGTATTAGCTTGGGTAGCAATCAATATATATGTCATATATAAAAATAGAAAGGCTAAAAAGGAAGCCAAAAAGCCTTTGGTTTTCACTCATAGAGCAATAAGATTATTTGTATTTTATTTGTTGCTTTCAGTACTTTGGCTTAGCTTGAGTGTGAGTACTTTATATCAGAATAATATTTCATATTATATTTTATGTATTTCTATAGTAAGTTTTCTGCTCCCAATAAATATGTATATTGCAATTGCGGTAATGTATCCAGTGGAGATGATGGTACATTATAGATATTTTCGTTCTGCACAAAATAAAATATATGATATGAAGGAATTAAAGGTAATAGGAATAACTGGAAGCTATGGCAAGACAAGTACTAAATACTTTGTAAAAACCATACTATCAGAGAAATATAACACGCTTATGACTCCTGAAAGCTACAATACACCAATGGGCATTTCAAAGGTTATAAGAGAAGAACTTAAAGATGAACATGAGGTTTTTGTCTGTGAAATGGGGGCAAGAAATATTGGCGATATTAAACAGCTAACAAAGCTTGTAAACCCATCAATAGGAATACTAACATCTATAGGACCTCAGCATCTTGAAACTTTTAAATTTATTGAAAACGTGGCTAAAACAAAATATGAGCTTATAGAGGCTCTTCCATATGATGGTACTGCAATATTTAATGGAGATAATAGCTATTGTTTAGAACTTGCAAAAAAGACTGGAATTGAAACATTGATATATGGAATAGAAAATAATGATGATAGCTTATTTATAAAGGCCACAGATATAGAGACATCAATAGGAGGCTTAAAGTTTAGGGTTAAAGGAGGAGAAAATATAGATTTTCAATGCGAAACATCTCTATTGGGAAAACATAATGTTAGCAACATGCTTGCAGCAATATCTGTAGCACTTAAACTAGGCCTTACAACTGATGAAATAAAAAGAGGAATATCCAAAATAAAGCCTGTTCCCCACAGATTAGAGATAGTAAAGTCCAACAATGGTGTTATGGTTATAGATGATGCTTTCAACTCAAACCCGGCAGGGTCTTTAGAGGCTTTAGAGACTATAAAGACTCTGCCAGGAGGAAATAAAATAGTAATAACACCTGGAATGGTTGAGCTTGGGGCTATTGAGTATGATGAAAATAAAAAGTTTGGAATTAACATAGCCAAAACTTGTGATGCAGCAATACTAATTGGAATTAAAAGATCAAAGCCTATTGTGGAAGGCCTAAGGCAAGAAAATTTTCCTGAGGAGGGTATACATGTAGTATCGTCTCTTGAAGAGGCAACACAGAGGCTAGGAACAATTGTTAAGACAGGAGATATAGTACTATTTGAAAATGATCTTCCTGATAATTATGATGAATGAAATATGAAGGGGTGAAGTTAAAATGGCTAAATTAAATATAGGCGTAATGTTTGGAGGCCGTTCCGTTGAGCATGAGGTTTCAGTAGTAACAGGGCTTCAGGTTGTAGACAATATTGATAGGCAAAAATATGATGTAACACCTATTTATATAACCAAAGAGGGGGACTGGTATACTGGAGATGAACTTTTAGATATAAAGAATTTTAAAGATATTAAATCTCTTATTCCAAAACTTAAGAAGGTATTTATACCACCAGTGCCATCTTTAAACAAGCTTTATTTTTATCCAATTAAAACAGGACTTTTTAAAAAGGAATCTGACTTTATAAATATAGATGTAGTATTTCCAGCACTTCATGGAATGCATGGAGAGGATGGAACAATACAAGGACTTCTTGAACTTTCAGGTATACCCTATGTAGGAAGCAGTGTATTAGGATCATCTGTTGGTATGGATAAGATAATAATGAAGGATATATTTAAAGCTAATGATATCCCCATAGTAAACTATACATGGTTTTTGAGAAAAGATTATGAAAAGGATAGTACAAAGGTTGTTGATAATGTTGAAGAAAAATTAAAATATCCACTGTTTGTAAAGCCTGCAAATCTTGGCTCGAGTATAGGAATAACAAAAGCAAAAGATAGGCAGGGACTTATAGATGCCATTGATATAGCAATAAATTATGATAGAAAGATATTAGTTGAAGAAGGGGTTAATAATTTAGTTGAGATAAACTGTTCCTGCATGGGAATGGATGATGATGTATCTCCTTCAGTATGTGAAATGCCAATATCTTGGGAGGAATTCTTAAGCTTTGATGATAAATATATGAGGGGAAGCAATTCAAAAGGAATGAAGGGATCATCAAGGAAAATACCTGCACCAATTCCTGATGAAAAAACAGAGGAAATAAAAAGGCTTGCGGTTAAGTCATTTAAGGTATTAGACTGCTCAGGAATATCAAGGATAGACTTTCTTATGGAAAAAGATACAATGAAGGTCTATGTTAATGAAATAAATACAATGCCAGGATCCATCGCCTTTTATCTATGGGAAGCCCAAGGCATAAGCTTCAAGGAGCTCACAAGCAGGCTCATTGAAATAGCAATTGCAAGATCAGAAGAACACAACAAAAATATATATTCCTTTGACACAGAGCTCCTCCAAAACGTAACCCGCGGAGGTTCAAAAGGAACTAAATAGTAAAAGTCAGCAATATTATATTTTGGTACACTTCTGACGTCAGGATATGTTAAATTTACTTTTTGCAGCGACTTAAATGCCTATTTTTGCCGGCCTTACTTATTTAGAGAAAAGTGGGCATTTTGAAGCAGCAAAAGTCAGCAATATTATATTTTGGTACACTTCTGACGTTAGGATATGTTAAATTTACTTTTTGCAGCGACTTAAATGCCTATTTTTGCTGGCCTTACTTATTTAGAGAAAAGTGGGCATTTTGAAGCAGCAAAAAGTCAATTTAACATATCCGATTTAGAAATCAACAGTAAATTAATAAGATCCATAGATTGGAGGTTTTTTTGTGGATGATAGACCGATTGGGGTCTTTGACTCGGGGATTGGGGGGCTTACGGTATTAAAGGAGCTAGCTTGTGTGTTACCTAATGAAAGCTTTGTATACTTTGGGGATACTGCAAGACTTCCATATGGAGCAAGATCTAAAGAAACTATTATAAAATATGCGCATCAATGTATAAATTTTTTGCTCTCAAAAGATGTAAAGGCCATAGTAGTAGCTTGCAATACTGCATCTGCTGCAGCACTTCCGGTTATGAAGGAGTCTTTTAAAGAACCAATAATTGGAGTAATAGAGCCTGGAGCAGCCGCAGCTGTAGAGGCAAATAAAAACAATAAAATTGGAATACTAGGTACGTGTGCAACCATTAAAAGTGGTGCCTATGAAGATGAGATAAAGAAGCTTTGCCCGGGAAAACGCATTGTTTCAAACCCATGTCCTCTCTTTGTACCTATTGTAGAAGAAGGATGGGCCGAGACTGAGGTTGCAAAAATAGTGGCAAAAGAGTATTTAAAACCTTTGATAGAAGAAAAGGTTGATACAATAGTAATGGGGTGCACCCACTACCCGCTGCTTAAAAGCGTTGTTGCAGATATTATGGGATCAGATGTTTGTCTTATTGATCCAGCTCATAACACTGCAATAGAATTTAAAAAAGTATTATATAAAAAGCAAATTCAGAATGAAAATAAAAACATAAGTCCTTATTATAAATATTATGTTAGTGATGATCCTGAAAGATTTGTAAAAGTAGGATCAGAATTTCTCGAGAAAGATATAGATAATATAGAAAAGATAGATATAGAGGGATACAATTGAAAAGTAAGGTTATAGTAAAAGTTGTTAGCAAGACAATTTCAGATGGAGAAGAGGAAAAGATTGAGCTTATGACTCCCGGCAAGTTTTACAAAAAGGGGGAGGCTTATTTCGTAGTTTATGAAGAGACTGAAATATCAGGCATGGAAGGCACTACAACCACGTTAAAAATAGAAAGCGACCAATTGAGAATAATAAGATTTGGAACCACAAGCTCTAATTTAATATTTAAAAAAGGGATTAAGCATAGCAGCATGTACAAAACTGTTTATGGTATATTTGAGGTGATTGTTGAACCTTCATCTATAGATATTGATGTAGATGAAAACGGAGGTAAAATAGAGATTGATTATAACCTTAGAGCAGGCGGCATGGCTCAAAGTACTAACAGTATGTGTATAGAAATAAAGGCGTGATGCACAAAGGCACATTAGGAGGGATCTTATGGTCAATATGATTGAGGTAATAGAGAACAATATAAAAAATGCAATAGAAAAGTCTATAGAAAAAGCTATAGATGGAGGAAGTATTCAAATAGACGACATTCCTGAGATAATTATTGAATCACCAAGAGAAAAAGAACACGGAGACTTTGCATCAAACATTGCAATGGTATTAGCAAAGAAAGCAAGAATGGCACCCATTAAAATAGCAGGGATAATCAAGGAAAGCTTATACTTAGAAGATACTTATATAGATAGCGTAGAGGTAGCAAACCCTGGATTTATCAATTTTAAACTTAAAAATGATTGGCTATATGATACCCTTAGGCAGGTACAGGACAAGGGAGATGACTATGGAAAGGTTAATATAGGCAATGGAGAAAAAGTTCAAATAGAGTTTATAAGCGCTAATCCTACGGGACCTATGCACATAGGAAATGCTAGGGGTGGAGCAATTGGCGACACACTTTCAGAGGTTTTAAAATATGCAGGGTATAATGTAGAAAAGGAATTCTATGTAAATGATGCTGGAAACCAGATAGCTAAGTTCGGCAAATCCCTTGAAGCAAGATACTTGCAGCTATTTGGAATTGATGCAGAAGTACCTGAAGGTGGGTATGTTGGAGAGGATATAAAGGAACATGCAGAGAACTTCAAAGATATTTATGGAGACAAATATGTAAATGAAGACGAAGATATTAGAAGAAAGGCTTTAACAGATTATGCACTTGAGAAGAATATAAAGAGGATGAAAAGTGATCTTGAAAAGTTTGGGGTCCACTTTGATGTATGGTTCTCTGAAAAAGGCCTTTATGATAACGGGGATATTGACGCTACCATAAAGTACTTTAAAGACTCTGGAAAAACCTATGAAAATGAAGATGCTTTATGGTTTAAAGCCACAGAATATGGAGTATCAAAAGATGAAGTGCTTGTAAGAACAAATGGTATACCCACGTATTTCACAGGTGACGTGGCATACCATAGAAATAAGTTTGTAGTTAGAAAGTTTGATAAGGTTATAGATATATGGGGAGCAGACCATTATGGCCACGTGCCAAGGATGAAGGCATCTATGGCAGCATTAGGACTAAACCCTGATAATCTAGAGATAATAATAATGCAGCTTGTAAGACTTATAAGAGATGGTAAGGTTACAAGGATGTCAAAGAGAAAGGGTCAAAGCTTTACATTAGCTGATCTTGTAGATGAGGTAGGAAAAGATGCAGCAAGATTTTTCTTTAATATGAGGTCTGCAGATACTCATTTTGAATTTGATTTAGACCTTGCAGTTGCAAAGTCAAATGAAAACCCTGTATATTATGTACAATATGCTCATGCAAGAATCTGCGGCATATTAAGGCAATTAGCAGAAGAGGGGGACTTTATTCCTAAAATAGAGGAAGTAGATTTTAGTCAATTAAAAGAGGAATCAGAGATAGAACTTATAAAAAAATTAGCATATTTTCCTGAGGAGATATCGCAGTCTGCTAAATCCTTAGACCCAAGCAGGATAACAAAGTATGTACTTGAACTTGCAGCATTATTTCACACATTCTATAATAGCTGTAGGGTAAAGGGAGTAGAGGAGGAACTTAAAAAGTCTAGGATGATACTTGTTGATTCTACAAGAATAGTAATTAAAAATTGCCTAAACATATTAGGTATTTCTGCTCCAGAGAAGATGTAATTTAATACTGCCTAATTTTTAAAACCAATTGGCCTTAAAAATTAGGCAGCATTTTATTTATCAACTGGAAGCAACCGGAAGTGTTATTAAAAACTTTGTTCCTTTTTTAGGTGTGCTTTCTAGACAGATATTACCATTATAATTATTAATAATATTTTTACATACATGAAGCCCTAACCCAGTGCCTGTTGGCTTAGTTGTAAATAATGGCTCAAAGATCCTGTCCATTATACTTTTATCCATTCCGCAGCCGTTATCCTCTATAGTAATGATTATGTACCCATCTTTATATAAGGTTGATATCTTGATAACCCCATTCTTTTCTATTGATTGTATTGAGTTTTCTATTATGTTTAATAATACTTGCTTTATTCTATACTTATCAACAGATATTAGTGGGAGATCAGATAGATGCAAATCGAGATTAATATTATTGGCTTTCAGGTTATAAGATATTAAGGTGCATATTTCAGCTACGCAGCTATTTATATCACACTCTGTATTCTGAAGGGGAGATGATATTAAAGCATAGCTGTTTAACATTGACAATGTCCTTTTTATTTCATCCTGTATTATTTTTAGGTATTCAGCATTAAATTCATTTTTAATAAGCATAAATTGTATAAATCCCTCACAAGCAGAAAGAGAATTTTTAGATTCGTGTATTATTTCCCGTATTAATTCATCCTTATTAATTTCATCATAGCCAATATCATATATATCAGATTTCTCAACCATACAAGGCCCCCTTTAACGCACATACATAAGTTTATTCTATATATATGACAAAAACCCTCCTAATATTACCTATTATAACTGTTTTTATCTATATATATTCTAATAGCCTTTGTAGCATAAAAGAGGGTTATTATTAAAGATATTTTGTATAATATATCTACCATTTGAGATAAAAACTGAGGGAAGCCATATAATAGTGCATGATCCATATTATCACATCCTATCGTATACTAATTGAGAAACATTATATTTCCCAACTATATTTTAACATATTTAAGTTTATAAAGATTAATACTATATAAGAATAATTACCGAAATGGAAGTTTCTTTGGTATTGAATAAAGTTTTAAGTTCATGTAAAATATAAAGGTTGAAGAAAAGATAAGGAGGAGATTATATGGCTACAAAATACATTTTTGTTACGGGTGGTGTAGTGTCTTCTTTGGGGAAGGGCATAACAGCGGCTTCACTAGGAAGGCTTTTGAAAAATCGTGGGCTTAAAGTGTCTATTCAGAAGTTTGATCCATATATAAATATTGATCCAGGGACTATGAGTCCTTATCAGCATGGAGAGGTGTTTGTAACTGATGATGGAGCGGAAACAGATCTTGATTTGGGGCACTATGAAAGGTTTATTGATGAGAATTTAAGTAAGAATAGCAATGTGACTACAGGTAAAATATATTGGTCGGTTATATCCAAGGAAAGAAAAGGGGATTATCTAGGAGGAACTGTTCAGGTAATACCTCATGTTACTAACGAAATTAAGCAAAGGGTTTATAGGGTTGCTAAGGAAACAAGTGTTGACGTGGTTATAACTGAAATAGGCGGTACCGTGGGGGATATTGAGAGTCAACCATTTTTAGAGGCTATAAGGCAGATAAAATATGAGGTTGGCAGAGAAAATGTATGCTTTGTACATGTAACGTTAGTCCCATACCTTGGTAAGGCTGGTGAGCTTAAAACAAAACCAACCCAGCACAGTGTAAAAGAACTTAGAAGTATTGGTATACAACCTGACATAATAGTATGCAGAACAGAAAAGCCTTTATCTAAGGACTTGAAGGATAAAATAGGACTATTTTGTAATGTTGACAGCAATTCTGTTATACAAAATGTTGATACTGAAAACATATATGAAGTTCCTCTTCTTATGAGAGAAGAAGGGCTTGATGAAATGGTTGTAAAAAAGCTTGGGATAGAATGTGGCCCTGGAGATATGACAGAATGGATATCCCTTGTAAACAAAATTAAAGGATTAGAGAAGAATGTAAAAATAGCTTTGGTTGGTAAATATGTTGAACTCCATGATGCATATTTGTCCGTGGTTGAAGCATTAAATCATGGCGGAATAGCTAACAACTGCAATGTTGATATAAAATGGGTTAACGCTAGCGATGTCACTGAGGATACCGTGGATAGTCTACTAAAAGATGCTGATGGAATATTAGTACCAGGAGGCTTTGGAGATAGGGGAGTTGAAGGAAAGGTACAGACGGCTAAGTATGCAAGAGAAAACAATGTACCTTTTTTTGGCATATGTCTTGGAATGCAATGCGCTGTTATTGAGTATGCACGAGATGTAGCAGGGCTTAAAGATGCTAACAGTTCAGAGTTTGATGAAAATACACCATATCCAGTTATAGACATACTTCCAGAACAGAAAGATATAGACGAAAAGGGCGGCACCATGAGACTTGGTCTATATCCTTGCAAAATTAAACCTGATAGCGAGATACATGAATATTATAATGATGAAATAATTTATGAAAGACATAGACATAGGTATGAGTTTAATAATGAATACAGGAATCAGGTATTTACTAATGGATTAAATATAGCAGGCACATCACCAGATGATAGACTTGTCGAAATTATTGAAATACCATCTCATCCATGGTATGTTGGGGTTCAGTTCCATCCAGAATTTAAGTCAAGGCCTAATAAACCCCATGTCCTTTTTAAGAGCTTTATAAAAGCAGCCCTTGATAATAAGGAAAACAGATAATATATAAAATTTATAAGTTTATGAAGGAATTTCCTACTAATTGAAGAATATATATCTATTATATATTGCTGCTCTATGCATTAAGCGCAATGAGAGGGGTTTAATTAGTGTGGATATGAAAAGGGTTCTTTTAGTTGATGATCAGGCTGCAATTAGAAGGTTAATATCTGAAGTATTAGAGGAAGACTTTAATATAATGTCAGCATCTAATGGGGAAGATGCCGTGGGTGTGGCTGAAAAGTTTAAACCTGATGTAATACTTTTAGATATTGGACTTCCTGGTATAAGTGGAATTGATTTAATTCCTATTTTTAAAGAAATAAGTCCAAAATCAAAAATACTTATGCTAACTGGCAGTATAAGTAATTCTACAATGAATCAAGCTAAATCCCTTGGAGTGAGCGGATTTATAGAGAAGCCTTTTGATATTTTAGAAATCAAAAATGAAATAATGTATATCTTACAACAATAAAACAATAAAATTATAATTGGCCTATTTAGGCCAGTTTTATTTTTCTATTTAAAAAAGGATTTTATGGCCTTATGGAGAATTACTATTTGGGGGTGATAAAATGAAAGTGCTTGATACAAATCTTGTATTTGCTGTAAGGTGCAGGGACTGTGGTAAGATTACATTTCATAGCCTTTCTATCTTTCAACTTCATGAAGGTAAAAGAATGGAGTTTTATTGTGAGTGTGGTAGTTTAGATATGATTGTTCAAATAAAAAACAAGAGGCATATATTGGTTGAGATGCCATGCCTTGCTTGTGATATGAATCATAACTATAAATATAGTTTTAAAGATATATTTAGAAGAAGATTAACCACTATATGCTGCTTAGAAACAGGTTTGGAATTGTGCTTTTTGGGAATGGAGAAGGATGTAAGAGATATTGTCGACAAATATCAAGAAGATATTAACCGCCTTTTGGTAGACCTTGGCCTATCTTATTAACAAATTATAATATAATATCTTAACAAAAATCATTTAAATATTTATTTTATGTTTAATAATAGAATAAAATGGATAAAATATGGTAAGGGAATAATCTTAAACCGTACATTTGTCACTCTGGAGGTTTATGTTTATTATGAAAAATCTCTTTAATAAAAAAAAGTTCGGATTTATAACTAAACATTCAGAAATTGTTGATATAATATCTATATTTACCATAGCAGCTTTAATGTTTATAGCCTTTTACTTTACAATGGAAAAGCCTAATTCTCCTGAAGCAGCTGGAAAATCATATATAAACCTTTTAAACCAAAAGGAGTATGCAAAGACTATAGACTATTTTATTAATGTGCCAGAAGACCTCATGACCCAAAATGAGGATATAAATAAGGCCTTAATATATAAATATGATGGCGCATCTAATATAAAATTTAAGGAATGCAAGGCAAAGGTTAAAAACAAGGAGTATGTGTTATTGTTTGAAGTAAGCAAAAGTGGTAAACTAATTGAAGACCAAGTTACTTTAGTCAATGTAGGGGATAGGAAGAGAGAGTGGAAGGTAGACTTCCCATTAAATACATATCATGTATTGATTAAAAGCATGGATGGATCAAAGGTTATAGTTGACAATAAAGAAATTGGAACCATAAAAGATGGAGAGTTTAACATTTCTAAGATCATAGAAGGGGCTCATGATTTTAAAACCAATCTTAGTGATATAGCTGAGTCTAACCTAATAAAGCGAGAGATAGAAAACAATAATGAATATATTGAACTTCAAGTAAAACCATTAAATCAGTTTAAAGATAGCATGGTGAATATATTATTGAATTTTGCAGAAAGTTGGTCCAAGTATTGCCTAACTGCAGATAGAAATAATATAAAGCCCTATGTGACTGATAGATTATATAATGAATTTGCAAAAGATACTGGCATGTTTTCAGGCAGCAAATATGTTAAGGCTAAAGGGAAAATAGAATATAAAGATATAAATATAAAAGGCGACACAAGCGTGTATATAACTGTGGCTGAAGTTTGGGATTTAAAAGAGGTTACAACAAGCAGTGACATAGTATTTGGTGATAATAATAAAAATGAACTTGACCAGACGCAATTCATAACATGTAAATATCACTTAGTAAAAAATGAGGATTCATGGAAGATTGATTCTTTGGAGCAGGAAAGTTTCAAGAAGAAAATAAACAATCCTTAGTGTTTGGTGGAGCAAAATATGGCATAGCTTTTATTAATATTGAAGTTATGCTAGTATAGAAGGAATTAATCAAAAAAGAAAGTAGGAGATGATGGGTTGAAATTTGATGAACTGAAAGTTTTGTCGCTTCAAGAACTCAGAAAGCTTGCAAAAGAGCTTGATATAAAAAGTATAACAAAGTACAGAAAAGGCGAGTTGATTGAAGAGATACTTAAAAAGGATGAAGAAAAACAGAAAGGAAAAGGTAAAACTGATATAGTGGATGAAGTTGATAAAATAGATGAAAACGAAGTTGAAAATGAAGATGAAGCTCATGAAAATGGCTCTGACGATAAAATAGAACTATTAGATATTAATGAAGGAAAAAGAGGAAAGCTAAAGCAAGTCCTGCAGGATTCAGAGACTGCAGAGGGTATACTAGAACTTATTGAAAACACGGGATTTGGTTTTTTAAGATTAGAGAATTATCTCCCTAGCCAAAGAGATATATATGTATCACCGTCGCAGATAAGAAGATTTAATTTAAAAACTGGAGACAAAATTTATGGTAAAGTCCGTTCTCCTAAAGAAAGTGAGAAGTTTCAAGCCCTTCTATATGTTCAAGCTGTAAATGACGAAGAACCTGAAAAAGCAACAAGAAGAACCCCATTTGAAAATCTTACTCCAATTTATCCTAGAGAAAGACTAACACTTGAAACAAGTCCAATTGAATTAGCTACAAGAATTATTGATTTATTAGCCCCTGTTGGAAAAGGACAGAGGGGTTTAGTGGTTGCACCTCCAAAGGCTGGTAAAACAGTACTTTTGAAAAAAATAGCTAATTCTATTTCAATAAACCATCCTGATGTTCACCTTATAGTATTATTGATAGATGAAAGACCTGAAGAAGTAACAGACATGAAAAGATCTATTAAGGGCGAAGTAATATACTCTACATTTGATGAGGAGCCTGAACATCATACAAGGGTTGCTGAAATGGTTTTAGAAAGAGCAAAGAGGCTTGTAGAACATAAAAAAGATGTAGTAATACTACTTGACAGCTTAACTAGGCTTTCAAGGGCATATAACCTTACAATGCAGCCTACAGGCAGAACTTTATCAGGAGGGTTAGACCCTGGTGCACTTTATATGCCAAAGAAGTTTTTTGGGGCTGCAAGAAATATTGAAGAAGGCGGTAGCCTTACAATACTTGCCACAGCTTTAATAGAAACAGGAAGCAGAATGGATGATGTAATTTTTGAGGAATTTAAAGGTACAGGCAACATGGAAGTTCACCTAGATAGAAAGCTTCAAGAGAAAAGAGTATTCCCTGCAATAGATATAAACAAATCAGGTACAAGAAGAGAAGACTTATTATTATCTACTAAGGAAATAGAGGCAGCTTACTCTATAAGGAAAGAACTGCTCCAAAATTCACCTTCAGAAGTTACAGAGATACTTTTAAATAAATTAATAAGAACCAAGTGCAATGCGGACCTTGTAGAACTTTTTAAGTAGTAAATTTGTTTAAAAAATTGTTGAAGTGAGTGTACACCTATGATATAATCTTAAGGGTTAAGCTTATTGTAGGTTTCGAAATTGAAATAATATGACGAAATCCTAATAAAAAAGTGAAAGAATTATATATATATTTATTATTGCAAATGCCCATGAAAGAGGTGAAGGATATGAAAGAAGGAATACATCCAAAATATAATGAAGCTGTTGTAAAATGTGCTTGCGGAGAGACATTTGTAACTGGCTCCACAAAGAAAGAGCTTAAGGTTGAAATATGCTCAAAATGCCATCCTTTTTATACAGGAAAGCAGAAATTAGTTGATACAGGCGGAAGAGTTGAGAAGTTCATGAAGAAATTCAACCTTAAAGAGGAAGAAGAACAATAATCTATAAGGATTGTAGAAGGGACGTATCTATAAGGCATTTGCTTTATAAATACGTCCCTTCTATATAAAAAAGTACAAAAAACGCAAATAGCCCTTTCAGGCTATTTCCATATAAATATTATTAAAAAGAAGGAGGATCTCTATAGTTTTATAATACAGGTAATATTTTAAATAACTATTAATAAATAATTAATAATATATGAATATTTATTATTTTTCTTTGATTAATAGCTATTATGTGGTGTACAATCTATTTATACAGGAAAGAGGTGGGGTAATGAAAGATTGGAACACAAAGAAAAAGACAACAATTGGCGGTCAAGCATTAATAGAAGGAATAATGATGAGAGGAACGGAAGATATAGCTATAGCAGTAAGAAAGCCTGATTCTACGATTTCAGTAGATAAAAGGAAAGCGGTTAGCTATACTAAAAAAAATAAATTCTTAGGTCTCCCTCTTATAAGAGGTTCTGTTGCACTAATTGAATCTATGGTAATAGGAATAAAGGCATTGACATATTCAGCAGAGTTTTATGAAGACGAAGAAGATAATGAAGAGATGGGTAAGTTTGAAAAGTTCTTAACCAAGGTATTTGGGGAAAAGTTAGAAAGTGTTGCCATGGGATTTTCAGTTGTGGTATCTTTAGGAATTGGTATAGCATTATTTTTTGTACTCCCAGTTATTTTAACAGGCTTTATTAAAAGCATAACAGAAAGTGCTGTTTTAAGAAATCTAGTTGAAGGGATTATAAGAATTGCTATATTTGTTTTTTATATTTTCTTAATATCTCGAATGAATGATATAAAAAGGGTATTTCAATATCATGGTGCAGAACACAAATCCATATACTGCTATGAAAATGAAGAAGAATTGACCGTGGAAAATGCACGAAAGTATCCAAGGCTTCACCCAAGGTGCGGAACAAACTTTCTATTTATTGTTATGATTATAAGTATATTTGTATTTTCATTTGTAAAGACACAGAATATGGGGACTAAGATATTATCAAGAGTTGTACTATTACCTTTAGTTGCAGGAATATCATATGAGGTATTAAGGTTTGTTGGAAGATCTGATTCTAAAATTGTTAGAATACTTATATACCCGGGATTAGCACTTCAATATCTTACAACTAGGGAACCAGATGATGATCAGATTGAGGTCGCTTTAGAGGCATTAAATAGTGTCCTTGTAGAAGATAAGGAGGCAGATGTTTGGTAGATATCCATTCAGCTTTATCTCTAGCGACTTGCAGTTTAAAGAAAAATAATATTGATACACCAAGGCTTGATGCTGAGGTTATACTTTCAAATGTTTTAAAGCGTGATAGGGTATACCTTATAGCTCATAGTGATTATATACTTTCTGAAGAAGAATACAAAATATTTAAAGATGGCATCGGGAAAAGGATAGATGGTATGCCTGTTGCATACATTGTAGGCAGCAAAGAGTTTATGTCTCTAAATTTTGAGACCCCCATAGGGGTCTTAATTCCAAGACCAGATACGGAAATACTTGTTGAAAATGCAATTTCTGATTGCAAAAAATATGATGGGAATATAAATATAGCAGATGTATGCTGCGGCAGTGGGGCAATAGGTATAAGCATAGCAAAATATATAAAAAATTCCTATCTAACCCTAATAGACATAAGCCCCACGGCATATCAAACCTCAATTAAAAATGCTAAATTAAATAATGTAGAAGATAGGGTTAAGGTATTTTTGGGAGATATTCTATACCCTGTATTAGACCAAAAGTTTGATATGATTGTTTCAAACCCTCCTTATATAGAAACAAAAATCATTGATTCCCTACAAAGAGAGGTTAAAGATTATGAGCCTTCCATTGCTCTTGATGGAGGAGAGGATGGCCTTGACTTTTATAGTAAAATAACAAAGCAGGCAGCAGTATGCCTTAAAGACGGGGGAAAGCTTTATTTTGAAACAGGATACAATCAAGCTGAAAATGTAACAAGAATTATGGCTGAAAGTAATTTTAAATATATAAAAGTATATAAGGATCTAGGTGGAAATAACAGGTGCATTGCAGGTATAAAATAGTTCTGCTATAATATATTTCGGTGTATTTGATATATTAATATAAAAGGAATCTATTATTCTGGAGTGAGAGAAATGATTGAAAAACTTGATTTTATAGAAGATAAATATAATGAATTGACAAATAAAATTAGCGATCCCGAGGTTATTGAGAACCAAGAGGTTTGGCAAAAGCTTATGAAGGAACATGCGTCCCTTGAAGAGATTGTTCATGTCTATAAGGAATATAAGGAAGTAATAAATAATATTAAAGGCGATAAAGAAATGCTTGATGAGCAGCTTGAGGGAGAACTTAGAGAGCTTGTAGATGAGGAACTAAAAGAACTTGAGGAAAAGAAACAAAAGTTAGAGAATGACCTTAATATACTTCTGCTTCCTAAAGACCCAAATGATGATAAAAACGTATTTGTTGAGATTAGAGCAGGTACAGGAGGGGAAGAGGCTGCATTATTTGCTGGAGTACTTTTTAGAATGTATACAAGATATGCTGAAGTAAACAATTGGCAGGTTGAGATTATGAGCAGCAATCCAACAGATATTGGTGGATATAAAGAGATAATTGCAATGATTAAAGGTAAAGGTGCCTATAGCAGGCTTAAATTCGAAAGTGGAGTCCATAGGGTTCAAAGGGTACCTGAAACCGAAGGCTCAGGAAGGATTCACACATCTGCAGCAACAGTTGCAATAATGCCTGAGGTTGGGGATGTTGAGATAGATATAAACCCTAATGATTTAAGGGTAGATGTATATAGAGCAAGCGGCCATGGTGGTCAGTGTGTTAATACCACAGACTCTGCAGTTAGAATAACTCATATACCCACGGGACTTGTAGTTCAATGTCAGGATGAAAAATCTCAGCTTAAAAACAAAGAAAAGGCTATGAAGGTTTTAAAAGCAAGACTTTATGATAAAATTCAGCAGGATAAAGATGATAAAATTGCAGAAGAAAGAAAAAGCCAAGTAGGTTCTGGAGATAGAAGTGAGAGAATAAGAACCTATAATTATCCACAAGGCAGGATTACTGACCACAGAATTAATATGACAATATACCAGTTAGATTCATTCCTTGATGGGGATATTGACTGTGTAATTGATGCATTAATTGCTGCTGATCAAGCAGAAAAGCTTAAAAACCTTGAATAAAAAGCAGTAAAACCTAAGCAATACTATACCCACGCAAAATTTTACGGGTATGGGTATTGCTTTTTTGGAATACTATTTTCACAAGCAAAGATTAAATTTAAATCTACTGGGAAAAATCTATATAGAATATATACGCAAGTAAAAATGGTGATTACATGAATGTTTATAAGAAACTTGGAAGCGAAGATAGAAGAAACATAAGAAAAATTTATATACCCCTTATTATTGCTGCCATTGTAGGGTATCTGCTGTACTTATTGATAGATGCAGGTTTTTTTGTAGGATGGGAGATTTATTTTATAATTGTGTGCTATGGGGCCATACTTTTAACCCTTTTTATTATTGACCTTAAAATAATATATCTTTTGCACTATGATATTTATATTGAGAACAATAAGCTAAACATTAAAGATGGCTTTTTATACAGAACTATTTTGATACCTATTGACAGGCTTTATTACATAAGCAGTGTGAAAGCAAAAAAAGGCTTAGCTTATGACAGCATATTTATAACAGATAAAAGGATAAATCACAAAAAAATAAAGCCTCTTAGAGAAAAAGACTTTAGTAGTAAGGACGATGCAGAACACTTAAAGGCAATAGAAGAACTTAAATTTATGTATCCAGGCAAAAAGTTTTATTATTATAGGGTTTTTCATGATGAATATAAATTTTATTATTATTTCTATATGATTTTTAGGTATTGTGAAAAATGCAAGCTTTCAGATACTAGCATGGAACTTGTTAAAAAGTATGCCTATGACAGCGGGGAATAAGCGATATTACCTGCTTTTTTTATAGATTAAGATATAATACCTTAAGCATTAAAATATTATTACAGTGAGATAATATTTAATGTTGAGGGGGACAAAAGTAGTTGAATAATGTTTTTACAATAACTATAATAGGTACGATAGTGAGTTTAATAGGGACGGGTACAGGAGCATTGTTGGTTTTTTTATTTAAAAACCCTGACAACAAAGTTATGAGCCTTATACTAGGTGTAGCTGGGGGACTGATGCTTTCAGTTGTAACCTTTGATCTTCTTCCCGAGGCATTTGACATTGGGGGAGTACCCCTTGGTATAGGCGGGGTAATAATAGGTTCTCTTTTTACTGCATTTATTGATGAATATTTGCCTGACTTTGGAGCAATGTATAGCAATAAAGGAGAATACTTCAAAATGGGTATTTTGCTATCAATTGGACTTGCAATGCATAATTTCCCTGAAGGACTTGCTATAGGCTCTGGTTTTGCTGCTGGAAGCAGACTTGGAATTGGACTTTCAATAGTAATAGGAGCTCATGATATACCTGAAGGTATGGCAGTAGCAGCTCCCATGAGCATAAGCGGGGTAAATAAGTGGAAGACTTATCTGTATACAATATTAACTGCAGTTCCAACAGGTATAGGGGCATTTGTAGGAGCACTCCTTGGAGAGGTTTCGCCTATATTTATAACACTTTGTATCTCCTTTGCAGGCGGGACAATGCTGTATATTGTGTGTGGAGAACTGATTCCTAAAAGCAGAAGCCTATTTGAAAATTTTTTATCCACTCTTGGAATAATAGCCGGGGTAATAATAGGTATAGTTATAATTTCATTTATATAGAACAATTTACGGAGGATAGGGTATATGGAAACAAAAGTATATTATTTAAATCAAAATGAACCTGATGAAGAAATATTAAAAATTGCTGCAAAAGAGATAATAAATGGGGGAACAGTGGCTTTCCCAACGGAAACAGTATATGGGCTTGGTGCAAATGCATTAGATGAAAAAGCTGCAGCCAAAATATTTGCTGCAAAGGGGAGGCCTCAGGACAACCCTTTAATAATTCATGTAGCAGACAAAAATATAGAGAAATATGTTAAACATGTTCCAGATAGCGCCAAACTGCTTATGGAGAAGTTTTGGCCAGGACCACTTACAATAATATTAAAAAAAGCAGATATTATACCTGATGTAATAACAGCAGGGCTAGATAGTGTGGCAATAAGGATGCCTAATAATAGTATTGCTGCAGGACTAATAAGGCTTTCAAAGGTTCCAATTGCAGCTCCTTCTGCTAATATATCAGGAAGACCAAGTCCTACAAGCGTATACCACGTAATAAATGATCTTTATGGAAAGATAGATGTTATTTTAGGCGGAGAAGAGTGCAGGGTTGGGGTTGAGTCAACCGTAGTGGATTTAACAGGCAAACCTACAATATTAAGACCAGGTGGAATAACCTATGAACAGCTTAAAGATGTATTAGGTGATGTGGACATAGATCCTGCTGTAATTAACAAACCTGATAAGAATTTAAAGCCAAAAGCACCAGGCATGAAATACACCCATTACTCTCCTAAAGCTGATATGTTTATAGTAAATGGAGATGTTCATAAGGCAACAGAAAAGATAAAAGAACTTGTACTTAAATATCAAAGTGAAGGAAAAAAAGTAGGCGTCATGGCAACAGATGAGACTTATTTTGAATATAAATCTGGTATTGTGCTGTCAATGGGCAGCAGGGAAAGCATGGAAACAATAGCCCACTCAATATTTGATAGGTTAAGAGAGTTTGATATTATAGGTGTTGATTTAATTATTGCAGAAGGTGTAGGAGAAGAGGACTTAGGATTTGCAATTATGAATAGAATGAAAAAGGCTGCAGGATATAGTATCATAAATGTATAAAGGTGGTGTATACTTATGAGACTTCTTTTTGTATGTACGGGAAACACATGCAGAAGCAGCATGGCTGAGGCCATTGCAAAAAAGAAAATAAATGAAAATGAAAAATATAAAGATATTATAGTAGAATCAGCAGGCGTATTTGCATTTAATGGGAGCAGTGCATCTAATGAAGCTATTTATGTTATGCAAAATAGGGGAATAGATTTAAAATGCCATAGGGCAAGGAGTATTACTACTGATATTATAAAAAAGGCTGATTTAATACTTACAATGACAGAAAATCATAAGAGGGCAGTGAGTGATATTAGTAAAAGTGCAAATATGAAAACATTTACACTAAAAGAATATGCATCAGGTGAGAAGGGTGATATACTAGATCCATTTGGGCATAATATAAAGGTTTATGAAAGCTGTGCAGATGAACTTGAGATGTATATTGAAAAGGTTCTTGAAAAGATAGCATAAATAAGATTGATATTATTTTATACCTGATGTAAAATATTAAAGGCGTTAAGATGCCGAAACGGTATTATTATAAAGTTATTATAATAATAACAATAATAGTAGTAAAGAGGCGAGTTTATGAGTTTAAAAGTAGCTATTGGCAGTGATCATGGCGGCTATGGGCTTAAAGAGAATGTAATGGAGTACCTTAAAAACAAAGGGATAGAGTATAAGGACTTTGGGTGTTATAGTTGTAGTTCTGTAGACTATCCTGACATAGCACTCCCAGTTGCTGATGCAATTACATCAGGGGAATTTGACAGAGGTATACTTATATGCGGCACTGGAATAGGAATATCCATTGCAGCCAACAAGGTTCCTGGTATAAGGGCAGCACTTTGCAGTGATACTTTTAGTGCAAGGATGTGCAGAATGCACAATGATGCAAACATACTAGCAATGGGAGGAAGAGTAGTAGGCCCAGGACTTGCTCTTGATATAGTAGATGAATTCCTAAAGGGTGAGTTTGAGGGGGGAAGGCATATAAAAAGAGTTGAAAAAATAACAGAAATCGAAGAAAAATTTCAAAAAGGTAGAGGTGAAAGTTTGAATGAATAACGTTACACTAATTGACCATCCACTAATACAACACAAACTAGGTATACTTAGAGATAAGGAAACAGGTTCTAAAGATTTTAGAGAGCTTGTAGAAGAGATTGCACTGCTTATGTGTTATGAAGTTACAAGGAGCATGCCTTTAGAGGAAATAGATATAGAAACTCCTATATGCAAAACAAAGGCAAAGTCTTTAGCAGGTAAAAAGGTTGGTATAGTTCCAATACTAAGGGCAGGTCTTGGTATGGTACCTGGAATGTTAAAACTTATTCCAGCAGCTAAGGTTGGACATATTGGACTATATAGAGATCCCAAGACATTAAAGCCTGTAGAATACTACTGCAAACTACCTTCAGATATTGAAGATAGAGATATAATAGTTACAGATCCAATGCTTGCAACAGGAGGATCTTCTAGTGATGCAATAACTCTTTTGAAGAAAAAAGGAGCAAAGAATATAAAGCTTATGTGTCTTGTAGCAGCTCCAGTAGGACTTGAGTATGTTACAAAACATCACCCAGATGTAGAAATATTTACTGCAGCCATAGATGAAAAGTTAAATGAAGATGGATACATAGTACCAGGACTTGGAGATGCAGGAGATAGATTGTTTGGAACCAAATAATATTATATAATAAAACAAAAGGCTCTCTAAAAATAGGAGAGCTTTCTGTTTTATTATGGGAAATTAATGTTTTTGTACAAAAATCATGATTTTTCATTTATAATATATAAAGTGATGTTTTTCACTAACTATTCACTATTACTTATTAACTATGATTTGGGGGCCATTAAAACCATGGAAAGAAGAGATAAAAAAAACTACTATCTTGATATAGCGGAGACCGTTTTAGAAAGAGGTACATGCCTTAGAAGAAATTATGGCTCAATAATTGTAAAAAATGATGAAATAATATCCACAGGATATTCAGGGGCACCCCGAGGCAGAAAAAACTGTACTGATTTAGGTTTTTGTAGGAGAGAGAAGTTAAATATTCCAAGGGGAACCCATTATGAAATGTGCAGATCAGTTCATAGTGAGGCTAATAGTATAATAAGCGCTTCAAGAAGGGACATGATTGGATCTACTTTATACCTTGTTGGAAGAGATGTTAAAACTGGTGAATATGTAGAAAACGCAAATTCATGCTCCATGTGTAAAAGACTTATTATTAATTCGGGTATAAAATGGGTAATAATTAGAGATACAAAGGATAACTATAGAGAAATAGGAGTTGAGGAATGGATTAAAAACGATGATTCACTTTCAGGTGAAGTTGGGTATTAAAATCAAGTGCAATACCTATAAAGGATGTGTTTAAATTGAGTTTGCATTACAAAATGTTCTTAACTGCTTTGATAATAAGCGCTGCTGCAACACCTTTGGTAATGAAACTGGCAAAAAAGATAGGGGCAATAGACGTTCCAGAGGATAATAGAAGGGTTCATAAATTTCCTGTTCCTCTTATAGGCGGTCTTGCCATATATTTATCATTTATAATATCTGTTATTGTATTTATACCAAAGAGCAGCTATGTACTAAATAATCAGGTAATGGGCATAATACTTGGCAGTACTTTTATTACTTTAGCAGGGCTTATTGATGATATAAAACCCCTAAGGGCTAGAAATAAGTTTATACTTCAAATAATTGCTGCAACCATACTTATATTCTTTGATGTTAGAATAGAGTTTTTAACAAACCCATTTAGTAATATAAATAGCATGATAGATATCGGGTGGCTATCAATACCTGCAACACTAATTTGGATTGTTGGAGTCACTAATGCATTTAACTTCATTGATGGACTTGATGGGCTTGCAGCAGGGGAAGCTGTTATATCGTGTGCAACTTTATTTATAATATCCAAGATGAATGGCAGGGAGGCTGCAATGCTTCTAACTGCAGCACTAGCAGGAGGAGCTTTAGGATTTTTGCCTTACAATTTTCATCCAGCCAAAATATTCATGGGTGATACTGGATCTCAATTTTTAGGGTTTGTACTTGCAGCAATATCAATTCAAGGTGCAATTAAATCTGCCACTGCAATTGCAGTAGCAGTCCCAGTACTTGCATTAGGTCTTCCCATATATGATACGCTTATATCAATGATTAGAAGATACATAAACAATAGGCCTGTATCTGAAGCAGATAAGGGGCATCTGCATCATAGACTTCTAGAACTTGGACTAAATCAAAAACAAGCGGTTCTTATAATGTATGCTATAAGCACCTCACTTGGTATTTGTGCAATACTTGCTGCAAAGCTTGGCGGATTAATATCCATGTTAATACTTATAATAGTACTTGGACTTGTATTATTTTTTGCAAAAAGACTTGGATTGTTTAGAAAAAGGAAAAATGATGAGGATTAGGTGATACTATGGAAAAGATAAAAGTAATGACTATTTTTGGTACACGACCTGAAGCTATAAAGATGGCTCCTTTAATAAAAGCTCTTGAAAAAAATGATGATATTATATCTAAGGTATGTGTTACAGCCCAACATAGGCAAATGCTAGATCAGGTTTTAGCGGTTTTTAATATAAAACCTGATTATGATTTAAATATAATGAAGGAAAGGCAATCACTTTCAGGTATTACATCTTCAGCATTAATGGGGCTTGAAGGCGTAATTAAAGATGAGAAGCCAGACATTGTACTTGTACATGGAGATACCACAACAACCTTTGCAGGAAGCTTAGCAGCATTTTATAACAAGGTTAAGGTTGGCCATGTTGAGGCTGGGCTTAGAACTTTTGATAAATACTTTCCATACCCAGAAGAGATGAATAGATGCCTTACAAGCAGGATTGCTGATTTGCATTTTGCTCCTACATCTTTAGCAATGAATAATCTATTAAGGGAAGGCATAGATGAGAGAAATATATTTGTAACAGGAAATACAGTAATAGATGCAATGGCATCAACTGTTGATAAAAATTATACTTTTTCTAATGAAACATTGAGAAATTTAGACTTTAAAAAAAGAAAGGTAATATTTATAACTGCCCATAGAAGAGAAAATTGGGGAGAACCATTAGAGAATATTTGCAATGGGCTAAAAGAAATTGCTGAGAAATACCAAGATGTAGAGATAGTATACCTTGTTCATTTAAATCCAGTTGTACAAGATACAGCAAATAGCATACTTGGCGGACTTGACAGGGTTCATCTTCTCCCACCTCTTGATATAAAGGAAACTCATAATCTTATGGATAGATGCTACATGGTAATGACGGATTCAGGCGGACTTCAAGAGGAAGCACCTAATCTTGGTAAACCAGTACTTGTTCTAAGGGATGTAACTGAAAGACCTGAAGCTGTAAAAGCAGGCACGGTAAAGGTAATTGGTACTAATAAAGATAGAATAGTTAAAGAAGCATCAGCCTTACTTGAGGATAAAAATGAATATGGTTTGATGTCAAAAGCCGTAAACCCATTTGGCGATGGAAAGGCATCCTCTAGAATTGTTGATGCAATTACCTATTATTTTGGACTAAAAAAGCAAAGACCAAAGCAATTTATAATATAAAAATAAGCTTAATGAAAAAAACGATGGATTTCATCGTTTTTTTTGTTATTTTTTTCAATAAAAAAACTTTTTTCTGTAGCATATAATATGAGAAATATATAGATAATAAATATAAAGAAAATATTAAATGTTGTGCCTTAAAAACTAAAGTAAAAAATATACCTGTATAAATATAAAAAATGTGTCAATAATTTAAATGAAAAATGGGAAATAGGGAATAGAGCTTTTAATCCCCCTTTTGTAGAGTCTATTCCCGCCCCATTTTTAATATTAAAATAATTATTTATAGAATACAGGTGTATAAATGAAAAAGTCTGTTTTATCATTTTTATTAATATTTACAAGCCTTATGACAACATCCTATAAAAGGCAGGATAGCTATTATAATTTAGAAAAGGCATTAAATCAAACAGGACTAAATTTATATTGTAAAAACTTTATAACATGGGGAAAGCTTAATGAATGTTTAACTGCAGAGGGCGACATTAAAAGTTTAGGGGAAGATATTGCTAATCATATGGGGTTAAATAATTACTTAAGTGAATCCTCACATACCAAAGACTATAATAAGTTTCTGATAAAATCTAGTACGGCCATGGGGGATATAAATATAACGGTAAAGAATCTATTAAACCAAAGCCATGGAGAAGACGAAACCATTGTCATTATAGAGGTAATGCAAAGTGGGGACAATTTAAACGGTGATGCTGATGCTTGGAAAAACACTACTATGGAAAATGCTTTAGAAAGTTTAAAGGTTCATGGGATTGATACTACTACTAGTTATTGCATAGTGGCATATTATGATGGTCATGTTAAAGAGGGTAAGAGGGAAGATACTATAACAAAGATACTAAAAAACCTAAATGCCCGTCATATTAGAGATATTGATGTTGATAATCTAAGGAGCTCTTTAGGTTATTCTAATATACTGCCTATGGATAAAAAAATATTAAATGAAAAAATAAATATAAATGTAGCCTATAGATACAGTAAATATGAAAACAAAAGTCTTTTTTATATTGGAACACCTGTAATAAATTTGGAATACTAGCATTTGGCTATACCTAAAGCTAAATGAGTGGGAATTATTTTTTGCTATTTTACATCTTGATTGGAGGAGACAAAATGTCAAAGTTAATAATAGATGGTGGGAGGAGACTTAATGGAACCGTAAGGATTAGTGCAGCGAAAAATTCTATTTTGCCCATTATTGCTGCTTCGCTTTTATCTTCAGATATATGTATATTAGAGGATATCTCTCTCTTAGAGGATGTTTACTGTATGGGCGATGTTCTAAAGTCTTTAGGAGCAGATGTTACAATAGACGACAATAAAATAGTAATAGACCCAAGGAATATACTCTACTTTGAGCCCCCATACGATTTAGTTAGAAAAATAAGGGCTTCTTTTTTAGTTATGGGCCCCTTGTTAGCCAAAATGGGAAAAGTAAAGATATCTCTCCCAGGTGGCTGCAATATAGGAACAAGGCCAATTGACCTTCACCTAAAAGGGTTAAGTGCTCTAGGAGCTAATATAAACATTGGCCATGGATATGTAGAGGCAGAGGCTTCTAAACTTCACGGCGCAAAGATATACCTAGACTTTCCTTCTGTAGGTGCTACAGAAAATATTATAATGGCATCAACCTTATCTGAGGGAGAAACTATAATAGAAAACTCTGCAGAGGAGCCTGAAATAGTCGATCTGGCTAATTATCTAAACAGCATGGGTGCAAATATTGTGGGTGCAGGTACAGATACAATAAAGATAATGGGGGTTGAAAGTTTAAAAGGAAGCAGCCATTGTTTAATCCCCGACAGGATAGAAGCAGGTACATTTATGATAGCCTGTGCCGTAGCCGGTGGGGATGTCAGGATAGAAAACGTAATAATAGAACATGTAAAGCCAGTTATTGCAAAGCTCACTGAAGCAGGAGTTGAGGTAATAGAGGAACAAAATAGTGTAAGGATTATATCAAAGGAAAGGCCAAAGGCAATAGATATAAAAACACTGCCATACCCAGGATTCCCTACAGACCTTCAGGCTCCAATGATGGCACTTTTGAGTATATCAGATGGAACTGGAATAATAACTGAGACAGTATTTGAAAATAGATTTATGCATGTATGTGAACTTAATAGAATGGGAGCCAATATAAAGATAGATGGAAGAAGTGCAGTAATAGAAGGAGTATCCAAGCTTACTGGGGCAATGGTCAGGGCAACAGATTTAAGAGCAGGAGCAGCCCTTGTCATTGCAGGGCTTATTGCAGATGGAAGGACAGAAATTAGTGATGTGTATCATATTGATAGGGGATATGTGGGGATTGAGAGTAAGTTGAGATCTGTGGGAGCTTTAATAGAGAGAGTTAATAGTTAATAGTTAATAGTTAATAGTTAAGAAGTAAGAAACAAAAGTAAGAGCTAAGAACTAATAGGTAAGAAATAAAAGTTTATTTTTGTGTGGTTAGAATAATACTATTCTTGGGATAGTATTATTTTTAATTTTATAAAGCAATCGATATATATGCAATTGAAAGTTTCCCACAGTAGATTTAAATCTGCTGTGGGATGTATTTTTTGTGGGGGTGGGGTTTTTATCATATTTTATGGTTGCTGTAAATAAAATAATAAAAGATGGTTAAATGGGATTTGCTGAAATTGGAATATGGTACAAAGGAGGAGAGGTATGAAGGAAGTAGGGTATATGATTTTAGCAATCATACTAATAATTTTGTTTATTCCAGCTATGATTGTAGGTACAGCTAAAAGGGGACAAGTGAAAGTGGATAGTGGCGAAGGCATAGATATATCTGGGAGTGTAATTGTGGGGGATGAAAATAAAGAGGAGAAAAGTAAAGAAGAAGAGAGTAAGGAAAAAGACAATAAGGATAAATTAAATATTGGAAAAGACGAGGAGCCTTGTATAAAAGTTTTTATTCATTCAGAAAATAAAACGGTATATATGCCACTTGAGGAATATATAAGAGGGGTATTGTGTGGAGAGATGCCCGCAGAGTTTGAAGTAGAGGCTTTAAAGGCACAAGCTGTTGCGGCTAGAACATATGCAGTTACAAGGATGAAGGAGTTTGGAAGCAAGGGATGCCAAAGGGGAGAGGATGCCGATATATGTACAGACTCAACCCATTGTCAGGCATGGATATCAAAGGAAAAAAGGATGGAGTCTTGGGGGGCTTTAAATGGACAAAAGTATTGGGACAAAGTAACCAAGGCAATAAATGATACTAAGGGGCAAATACTTACCTTTGATTCTGTACCGGTTATGTACCCGCTATATTTTTCCACAAGCAGTGGTAAAACCGAAAATAGCGAAGATATTTTTAAAAGCAATGAGCCTTATTTAAAGAGTGTTGTAAGCCCTTATGAAAAGGAAGCACCTAAATTTGCTAGTAAGGTTACATTTACAACAAATGATTTTATCAAGAAATTTGCAGATTCTCAGTACAAAATAAAGCTCGATAAATCTAACATAAAGTCTCAAGTAAAAGTCCTATCAAGAACTGAGGGGGGAAGTGTAAAATCAATTAAGGTGGGGTCAAGTACCCTATCAGGAACCTCAGTTAGATCAATACTTAAGTTAAATTCAGCGAATTTTACAATTGAGTTTGGCAAAAATGATGTAACGCTTTCTGTTTCAGGATATGGCCATGGAGTTGGAATGAGCCAATGGGGTGCAAATGGAATGGCCAAACAGGGTAAAAACTATAAAGAAATACTAAAGCATTATTATAAGGGAACTGATATAAAAACTATTAAGGACGTATATGGAAGTAAGGCTAAGTAAATTATACTTAATCTAGGGAAGTAATAGATCTGCCTATAAAAAATAATCTAAAAATCCATATGAAATAATTTATGGATTTTTAGATTATTTTTTTATATTTTTTGCAAAACATGACATAAAAAAAGATAAGCTGGGCAATTATAAGTATAGGAGAAAGGAGGTGGATGTTTTAAATAAATTTAGAAAAAATGTGAACTAAATGTATTTTATACGGAATTGTGGACAAACTAAATATAGGAGGTGTTTATTAGTATGAAAGGAAATTTCGGTAGAAGATTTTCAAGAGATAGGGTTATTAGGTTTTTCGATAAAGAGGGTTTTTACATTGTTCTATTCCTTTGCGTATGTATAGTTGCCATAACAGCCATATGGGTAGCAAAGACAGACACTGGAAAGGATAATACAAAAAAGCTGAACTTGGGGGTAGATAAAGGCAGTGAAAGCCAGTTAAACACACCTGACAAGGAAGCATCTATAGGAGATGAAGAATCTGAGATTCCTGTAGAGAACAATAATATCGTCAAACCAAAGCCAGATAATAAGAAGGATCCTAAAGATGAAAAAAAGCCAGATGATAAAAAGAGAGAGGAGAAACCAGCTCCTAAGGAAAATCCAAAGAAAAACACGGACGGGAATTCTTCATTTAATATTCAAAGTCCAATTAAAGATGGGTTAAAGGCTGGTAATATACTTAAAGATCATTCTCCAGATGATCTCTTATGTTTTGAAGCTATGAATGAGTGGAGAATTCATACTGGAATAGACATAATAGCAACAGAAGGCACTGAGGTTACAGCTGCAAGCGGCGGTAAGGTTATAGATGTCAGAAATGACAACGATTTTCTGGGGGGCCTCGGTCAGACGGTTGTAATTGACCATGGTAATGGCTATAGGACTCAATATTCTAATCTTGAAGAAAATACACAAGTTAATAAAGATGATATTGTAAAAAAAGGCCAGATAGTTGGAACTGTTGGGAAAACATCTGTATACGAAAAAGATAGATCACAGGTTGAAAACCCTACTAGTCATTTACATTTTGAGCTCTTTTCCAAAGAAGCTGGAACTTATGTGAGTGTGGACCCTAAGAAATACATTCAAGTGCAGAAATAAAGAGTGCAATCTGCACTCTGTTTTTTTAAATATGTGGACAATTATGAAATCCTTTTGATAATAGTTAACAACATATTTGCATATTAATTAATCAGGAGAATAATTAAGGAGGTAGCATTTTTGAAGGATTACATTGAAGAAAGAGTACTTGAAGTAGCCAAATATATTATAGATTCAAAATCAACAATTCGTAAGACAGCAAAGATATTTGGGGTAAGTAAAAGTACAATCCATAAAGATATTACAGAGAGACTTCCCAAAATAAACCCTCAAATTGCAAATGAAGCCAAGGAAATATTAGAATATAATAAAGCTGAAAGGCATATAAGGGGCGGAAGGGCAACAAAGATGAAATACAAAGCTGCAAATGAATAAAAGAGCGGAAAATATAAAATATACAATTTAGTGTATACAACTTAAAACACACAGTATATAAATAAATATTTAAAATTATATAATCTCTACATCTAAAAAAAATATGGAATCATATCACAAAAAAGAGGAAATAGTAATTTTGTGAAGAATATTATTCAATAGTTGCTCTATAACAGTTATAACTATATAATTTAATAGAGTATAGTTAATAAATATTCCAAAAATAGAATTATATAATCTGCAGATGATTTTGATTATATAAAAATAATAAGTTTTATTTTAGATGTAGGGAGTGAAATAGATGGGTATATTCAGCATTAGTACCGACATGGGGATAGATCTTGGGACTGCTAGTGTTTTAGTATATATTAAGGGAAAAAATATTGTACTTAACGAACCTTCAGTTGTTGCAACAGACGGTACTAAACACAAATTGCTTGCTGTTGGAGAAGAAGCAAGGCAAATGATTGGTAGGACTCCAGGAAATATAATCGCAACTAGGCCTCTAAAAGATGGGGTAATCTCAGATTATGACGTAACAGAGCGTATGCTTAGATATTTTATAAGAAAGGCTCTCGGAAAATGGGGAAGTATTACTCGCCCAAGAGTTGTTATATGTATCCCATGCGAAGCAACAGAGGTTGAAAAAAGAGCGGTAAAAGATGCTGCTTTGTCAGCAGGTGCGGGTAAGGTATTTTTAATGGAGGAACCAATTGCTGCGGCTATTGGTGCAGGGCTTGATATTTCAGTGGCAAGCGGAAATATGGTAGTTGATATTGGTGGGGGAACCACTGATGTGGCTGTTATATCTCTCGGAGGTATGGTTGTAAGATCATCTATTAAGGTTGCAGGAGACAAGTTTGACGAGGCTATAGTAAGATACATAAGGAAAAAGTATAATATGATGATTGGAGAGAGAACCTCTGAAGATTTAAAGATAAAAATAGGTACTGCATATCCAAGAGAAGAAGACGTTACAATGGACATAAAGGGCAGGGATCTTGTATCAGGGCTTCCCAAGAGCATAACAATATCATCTGAAGAGATGAGAGAAGCTCTTGAAGAGACGGTTTATACTATTGTTGATTGTGTTCATTCAGTTCTTGAGCAGACACCACCTGAGTTAGCTGCCGATATAATAAATAAAGGTATTGTTCTAACTGGGGGAGGATCTCTCCTTCATGGACTTGATAGGCTTATAGAATCAAGAACTCAAGTACCTACAGTTATAGCAGATGATGCCGTAAGTTGTGTTGCTCTAGGTACTGGTAAAGCTCTTCAAGAGCTAGATAAGTATGGAGATATTTTAGCTGCTTCAGCAGACGAATTATCAAGATAATATAAGTTCACCTCTATTGGAATGACGAGAGTATAATTTCAAAACGAAGCCCCCGTGGCTGACAAAATGGCTGAGGATATAACCTCGGCCATTTTCATTATTAGATTAAGTCTTATACCTCTTATGGAAAATATATCTGACACTTCTAGAGAATCTACAATTCCAATTATAGAAACATCACCTACATGGGGTAGGGTTTTACCCACACCTTTACCGGGATGTACAGGCCCTTTTTTAATCTGTATGTCTCCAATATAGTCACTATACCCAAGGCATGCATCTATTGCAATAATAAACGGGCTTTCATATTTTCTATATATATTATTTATAACCTCGGTTAAATTTACTGCATGAGCAGGGTTTTCTAAAGTCCCTATAACAGGATAGGGGATATTGCCTTTTATAAGCATGGTTCCTATAAGTGGCCCTAGGCAATCGCCTATACATTTATCAGTACCTATACACATTATAATGGTATCACTAAAAAAGTACTTGCTTATAACCCCGCTTAAAACATCTATGGCATCTGAATCTGTAAATTTAACCCTTACTTTGGTGCTTAAGTCAATGTTTATACATTTATCTTTGTTCAATATGTACACCCCCTGTATATGTATATATAGGATTGTCCTTTTTAATGACAATTAAAGAAATATCTCTAGGCAGAGGTTGACTAAAACATATACTGTATAAAAATAATAAAAGATATCAATAATAATAAATACAGTATTTTGTTAATTAAGATTTCGAACTAGAGGAGGAAAATGAAAATGGGCAGAAAAGCACTTTATTACTTATTAGTAATTGCAATAACAATAGGTTCAACAAATATAATGCTGAATATGAGAAAAACAAACAAGGGGATTAATCCATCAGAAATAGACTATGAAAGCTGGATGGAAGATACCCAATATGAAGGCTACATATTTGATGATTATAATAAAAAGGTTAGCATTGATTATATAGACAATGTATATAAAAAGCCAGATGCAAAGCAAAATAATGCTATTGATGAATCAGCCTTTAAAAACTTTGAAAAGGATGATAAAGGCCTTGATTTTAGGATGCTAAAAAATGAGATGGAGATTGAGCAAAGGTCTATAAGCGACAGCATGGTTAAAAACGAAAGCAATGATGCAATGGGTGCAGTAGGTATTGACACGGATTTGGAAATGGAAGATAGAGACAATATGGTTATATTGGTAAGGAGTTTATATCAAAATGAGATCCCAAAGTTTAAAAAACTATTTGACGCGGGGATAAGCAAAAATGAAGTTGATTCAATTATGGATGAACTAAGTGGAAGGCTATCCCAAAGTGATAAAGATTGGCTTTTAAAAGTGATAGAAAATAATAGAGTAAAGTAGCAAACGCTAAAGAAATTAAGAAAACAGCATTTATTATCAGAAAATGAGGGCTTGTGGGAAGGTTTATCATTTAAAAAAAGGTTATGTTTTTGATAGACTACTATATGTTGTCACAAGCTATGACCATGGATGGATACCCAAGTGGCTAAAGGGGGCAGACTGTAAATCTGTTGTCAGTGACTACGATGGTTCGAATCCATCTCCATCCACCAACTAAAGATAAAACACGTTGTTATTTTAACAACGTGTTTTTTACGTTATAAGTAACTGTTCAGTTTTAAACAGGCTATGTAAGTAACTGTTGGTTTTTAAACCGGATATGTTAGTTGACTTCCGCTGCTCCAAAATGCCTATTTTTCTCTGAAATAAGTAAAATGGATAAAAATAGGCATTTAAGTCGCTGCTACAGTAAACCAACATATCCTGACGTCAGCACCGTACTAAAACATAGCCTTATGTTAGACAATAAAATTTACATATACAACAATAACTAATTATGTTAATATTATTTAAATAAAATTTTTGAATTGTGGAGTAATTTTAGGCGGTGATGTATTAATGAAAAAAGCAATAATTTTTATTTTGATACTGTTTATGATGGTGTTTATTGCATCTTGTACAAAAGATGCTCCAAAGGAAGAACAAAAGAATGCAAAGATAGGTTATACACCAGACAATAGAGATTATATGGTACCTGATAGGCCAAGAAAGATACCTGTGCTTTCTCCTCCTAAAAGCTTTATATCAGAAGCTAAATATGATATCCCAGCAGATAAAGTATATTATAAGGGCAGGGCTGTTGTATTAACTTATCATCACATAAGCACAGAGCCTTTTAGCGGAATAACAATAAAGCCTGAAAGGTTTAGGGAAGATCTTAAAATGTTAAAAGATAATTATTTCAATGTCATATCATTTAGAGATCTTACTGAAGCTATGGATGGGAATATAAAACTTCCGCCAAATGCTGTTGTAATAACCTTTGATGATGGCATAGAAAGTTTTTATAAATATGCTTTTCCACTGCTTAAAGAATATAATATGCCAGCAATAAACTTTACTATTACCTCAAGAAATGAAAGCTATTCTGCTTCAAAAAATGACTTTAACCCTCTATCTCCTAATGAGATAAGGGAAATGTATAAAAGCGGAATTATAGACATAGGCTCTCATAGCCATGAAGGCCATGATTATACAATTAAAAATGAAAAAGGAGACAAAGGCGGCATTCTAGCCTATAGAACATATGATATTTCAAAAGGCAGCTATGAAACTGTTGAAGCATATGATAAAAGAGTTGTTGACGACTTAGAAAAGTCTAGAGACTATATTAAATCTTATACAGATAACTCAACAGATGCACTGTGCTTTCCTTTTGGGCACTATAATTCTAATCTTGTAGAACTTTCAGAAAAGGCAGGGTTTAAGTACTTTGTAACAACCGTGGCAGGATACAATAAGGAGAATTCTAAAAGCATATATATAAGAAGAATAAGATCAGGTGACGCAAAACTTACGCCTCAAGATTTAAAAAACAATATAATAAGCTGTGGTAAGGGCAATAAAAGTTAATAATATATAGAGATAAAAAAACGGTTTGAATTTCATAACTGAACCATGATAATAGGTAGGCTACATATTCTATGTGCGCCATACCTATTATTTTTTTACTATACAATTATATCCGCAGTAATATATAAAGGTAATTTCATGAAATATTTTATTAATTATAAGGTAAAACATTTAGTTTTATAGTAAAATGTTAATATGTGAAGAAATTGCATAATTCTACATTAATTGCTGAACTAATATATAATATGATATATTCATTAGAGTGGTAAATGTAATAATATAGAGGATTTCAGTATTTTATATAGAAATGCTTGTTAATATATAATGAATGCTATTATAAAATCATAAATACTTATTCTAAATATTATAAAAAGAGGGTGAGTTAATGAAAGATAGCAGAAGTGGCGAAGTCCAGGTAAGAGGTGGGAAGGTAATAGTAACTGATCCATTTGGAGATGGGGAAAGGGCGGTTATTTTTCCAGGAAAGGGAGTAAAACTTTTTGTAGATGATTCACTTGTTGAAGAATCAGCATTGGTAACAGAGGATTCTAAAATAAGGGTTGAAGTTGAAAACAAAGAGTCTGAAAAGAAGTTTGATATTGATATTGATGGGAATAAGCTATCTGCTAAGGTAAGAATTTTTTATAGCGACGGAAAAAAGTACAAGCTTAAGGATAAACCTCCTAAAAATCAAATGGCTCTTGAAGTTTTTGATGATGAAATAATAAAATGTGAGCCATATACAATTGAAGAGGCAAAATCTATTTTAAAAAGCAGGGGAATTGTATATGGAATTTTAGAGGAGGAACTTATTAAAGCAATCTCAGAAGGAACAGGCAAATCAGTTGTTGTGGCTAAAGGGCAAGAGCCTGTAGATGGCACTAATGATGCACTAGTTCCAAAATTTAAAAATAACGATCATTTAGTTGAAGTAAATGGAAGGGTTGATTTCTACAGCATAGGAAAAATTGCTTCAGTTGAAGAGGGAGAACTGGTTGCAGAAAAGGTACCAGGTGATGAAGGAAAGCCAGGTATAAATATTCTAGGTGCTAAGACAAATCAGAGAAGGGGAAGAAAGTATAACCTGACAGCAGGGAAAGGCACAACTATTTCAGAGGATGGACTAAAGATTTATGCTAAAACCCAAGGAAGGCCTGATATAAAAGGATGGGTGGTTAACGTAAATGAAGTTTATGAAATTAAAAATGATGTGGATGTGTCCACAGGAAATATAGAGTTTGTTGGGGATGTTGTAATAAAGGGAAACATAAAGGAAGGAATGAAGGTTAGAGCCGGAAATGATGTTATACTTTTGGGGAATATAACTGGGGGAGAAATCATTGCGGGAGGCAACGTAACAGTTAAAAATAATATAATAGGAAGTACAATCAAAGCAGGTTACAATGATTTCATGAATACAAACATTATTGAATCCCTAGAGAAAATAACCAAAATGCTAGATGAAATATTTTTTGCTGCAGAAATGCTCAAGAACACGGGAAAATTGACGAATATATATAGAGATGGTCAGATTATTAAACTTTTAATTGATACAAAGTATCCTGCCATTAATAAATATATATCAGAGCTGCAGGAGATTTTATTGAGCAATAGAGAAATAATCGATATGGATACCATGCAGTTAGGAGCTAAGCTTATTAAGTATTATACAGGTAAAGGGCCTCTTTTAATCAGTAATTATGATACATTAAAAGAACATTCTGAGTATATAAAAAATCAAATTGAGGTTTTAAATAGTAGTATAAAAGAACCCTCAAATATTATGGTAAACTATGCTCAAAACTCATACCTATCTACTAGCGGAAATATAAAAGTTAATGGTAAAGGTTGCTATACATCTGTTTTAACATGTAAAGGTGATGTAATATTTGAAGGCAAGATAGGAGTTTTAAGAGGTGGCAGTATAGATGCGGTAGGGGATGTGTATGTTAATGAACTTGGTTCTCCAGGAGGGGCAATGACAACAGTTGGGGTAGGAAAAGATTCAACAATAACAGCAGAAATTGCCCATTTAAATAGTGTATTAAGAGTGGGATCTTTATCCACTAAACTAGAAGGCTCTGTAAGGAATTTAAAAGCCTATTTATATAAAGGAGAACTTATGACTGAAAAGTCTAATTTTTATTGAGGGAGGCAAGAAAATGGAATCAGATGATAAAAAGGTCGTTGTTTTTAAGATAGAAGACGAAGAATATGCCATAGAAATTATACAGATAGAGAGAATAACAAACTTCGAAAAAATAACAAGAATACCTGATTGCCCAGACTATCTTAAGGGTGTAATAAATGATCAAGGAAGAATAGTGCCTGTTATCGATTTAAAGAGTAGATTTAATCTACCGGGAACTAGTATAACTAGTTCATCTAATATTATTATAACCAAGGAGGACCATGGAAATATAGGAATAATAGTTGATTCAGTATCAGAGGTAATAGATGTTGACAGCAAAATGGTCTCTCCCCCTCCAGAGATAATAGCTGGTATTTTAAAAAAATATATAAAAGGAACTATAAAATATTCTGGTAGAATAATAATTCAACTTGATCTATCAGCTATTTTAGATTTTGAAGAAACAAATGATGTAAAGGAAGCTATATCTGGAGGAGAGTATGGAGATAAATGAAATAAGGGTGGGAATAGCTGATTTGAAAGCAGCACAGCCCCCTGCAAAGATAGTAACAATTGGACTTGGTTCATGTGTTGGAATAGCTTTATTTGATAGAGTAAATAATGTGGGGGGACTAGCACATATAATGCTTCCTGATAGTACACAATTTACAAACAAAACAAATCCAGCTAAATTCCCTGATCTTGCAATACCACTTTTGCTTCAAGAAATGATAAAGCTTGGAGCAAATAAATCTTTTATGTTTGCAAAAATAGGTGGGGGAGCAAGTATGTTTAACTTTTCAGATAGTAATTTGACGATGGATATAGGAAATAGAAATGTAAAGTCTGTTAAAGAAATACTTTTAGAAATGTCTATACCCCTTAGGGGAGAGGACACGGGGGGCAATAAGGGAAGGACTATGATTTTAGATGTTGCAACTGGAAAGAGCTACATAAAAACTATAGATCAAGGCATTAAAGAAATTTAGATGGAAGTGGATGACGATATCTATGAATAAAATAAGAGTTCTTGTTGTAGACGATTCTGCATTTATGAGAAGAATTATAAGTGATATGCTCTCAAGTGACTCATCCATTGAAGTAGTTGGGACTGCAAGAGATGGCATACGGGCAATTGAAAAGCTTAAGACCACTGAAGTTGATGTAATTACAATGGATGTGGAAATGCCTAGAATGAATGGTCTTGAGACTCTTAAAGTTATAAATGATAAATATAATATACCAATTATAATGTTAAGCAGTTTTACAAAGCAGGGGGCAGATATAACTATAGATGCATTAGAGTTTGGAGCTTTTGACTTTGTACAAAAGCCGTCTGCTAGACTGGATGGGTCTGCAGCAGATGATATGAAAGATGAGTTAATAAGCAAAGTAAAGCTTTGCTGCAAAGATGGAGATTGCAAATCAGATAGAAAAAATGAAATAAGTACAAGAAAGAGGCAGGAAAGACCTAAAATGGATGACATAAAAGCTGTATGCATTGCAGCATCCACTGGAGGGCCTAAAGCATTATCTAAAATAATACCTATGTTTCCAAAGAATTATAGGCTTCCTATTCTTATAGTTCAGCATATGCCTGGGGGATTTACAAAGGCTTTTGCTGAAAGGCTTAATGCAAGTTCTAATATAGAGGTAAAGGAAGCTGAAGAGGGAGATAGTATACTGCCAGGCATGGCATACATAGCCCCGGGTGGATATCATATGGTTGTAAATAAACAAGGAATGATTTCCTTAAATCAAGAGCCGCCTCTTCATGGGGTATGCCCTTGCGCAGATAAACTATTTTTGTCAGCTGTAGAGAATATAAAAGGAAAATTAGTGGGTGTAGTTTTAACTGGAATGGGCAAAGATGGCAGCGATGGACTTGAGGCCATTTACAAAAACAATGGAGTATGCATAGCAGAAGATGAAAGTACTTGCACCATATATGGCATGCCTAAAAGCGCCGTTGAAAGGGGAGTTGTCCATAAAGTACTTCCCCTAGACCATATAGTTGAAGAGATAATAAACATAACAGGTAAATAGAAAATAGGAAATGGAAAATAGGAAATGGAAAATAGGAGGGGTTGCATGGATTTAGATTTAAAACCTCTTGAGAGCTATATATATAGAGAGTTAAAAATAGATCTTTCAGCGTATAAATCTAATCAAATGAATAGGAGATTAAACAATTTAATAGCAAGGAACGGGGCATCTACTACAAAAGAATATATTGAGATGTTAGAGAAAAAGCCCGAAATGAAAAAGAAACTTGCTGATTTTATAACAATAAATGTATCTGAGTTTTTTAGAAATAAGGAACTTTTTGTAGACCTTGAAAACAAACTAAAAGAGATACTTATATCTAATGATAATAAAAAATTGAAGATTTGGAGCGCAGCATGCTCAAACGGGGCGGAACCATATTCTGTTGCAATTATATTAGATAAGCTGTCCCCTAAAGTTAGGCATGAAATATTGGCAACTGATATAGATTCTACAATACTTGAAACAGCGAAGCAGGGGATCTATAATCCTGCAGATGTAAAGAATGTGGACAAAGATATTCTTAAAAGGCATTTTTCTATTTATGATGATGGCAAGTATATTTTAAATGAAGATATAAGAAACAGGGTGAGATTTAAAAAGCATGATCTAATACTTGATGATTATGAAAAAAGTTTTGATCTTATACTATGCAGGAATGTAGTCATATATTTTACGCAAGAAGCTAAGGACAAAATATACAGTAAGTTTTCGGAATCTTTACTTCCTGGAGGACTGTTGTTTGTCGGAGCAACAGAAAGCATATATGATTATAAAAAATATGATTTTGGAAAAGCATCAACATTTATATATCAGAAAAATAAGTAAAAGGTAAGGGTGAATAGGTAAGTATAATATTTTATATAAATTAGTTTTATTTAAAGCTAATGGAGGTGAAGATTTTGGATACATCCCAATATATGACATTGTTCATTGAAGAATCAGAAGAAATAATAGAAAATCTAAATCAATCTATGCTTGAACTTGAAAAGGAACCTGATAATGTGGGTATAGTTAATGAAATATTTAGGTATGCTCATACCATAAAAGGAATGGCTGCCACCATGGGATTTACAAGTATATCAGAACTTACTCACAGCATGGAGAATATATTAGATAAAATGAGAAATAGTGAGCTATCAGCATCAACTGAAATTGTTACTTTACTGTTTAAATGCCTAGATAGGCTTGAAGCAATGCTATACAATGTATCGCAAAATGAAGATGCAAATTTAGACTGCTCTGATTTAATTGAGCAAATAGAAACTACAATGAATGGTGATAGTGGTAAAGCCACAAATGTCTCTGAAACAAAGGCTGATGCTGCACCTGCTGCTTCTGGGTCACCAGCTAAGGCAGGGCTTGAGCTAAATAAATATGACAAGGGAGTATTAGCTACAGCAAAAGAGAAAAAGTTTAATAGCTTTAGAATTGATATTTCTTTAAGAAGCGACTGTCAGTTAAAAGCTGCAAGGGCTTATTTGATTTTTAATAACCTTGAGCAGCATGGAGAGATAATAAAGTCAAATCCTCCTGCAGAGGATATAGAAAAAGAGGAATTTGATACTAGCATATCTTTAGTATTTGTTACTCAAAAGGATAAGGCATTTATAAAGCACCTAGTTGAGAATATATCCGAAATTGAATATGTATCTGTAGATGAAATCACTGATGCAGATACAAAGCAGGTTGTTGAAACCCAGGTTTCAGCTTCAAATAAAATGAAGGAAAGTAAACCACAAAAGGCTTCACCAGCTAGAGCTGGACATTCAAAGAAGTTAAGCCAGTCCGTGAGAGTTGATCTAGATAGGTTAGATAAGCTCATGAACCTTGTTGGAGAACTTGTAATACATAGGACAAGATTAGAGCAGATAAGTTCATCCTATGGACTTACAGAATTAAATGAAACCTTAGAACAGGTTGGAAGGACAACATCAGACCTTCAAGATATTGTAATGAAGGTTAGGATGATTCCTCTAGAGAGCGTATTTAGCAGGCTTCCAAGGATGGTAAGAGACCTTTCCACGGAACTTGATAAAGATATTGATTTTACAATTAAAGGACAGGAAACAGAGCTTGATAGAACGGTTGTAGATGAACTTGGAGAATCCATTATACACATTTTAAGGAATGCAGTGGATCATGGAATTGAAAGCAGAGAAGAAAGAATAAAGGCAGGAAAGAGTGAAACAGGTGTTGTAACAATAACAGCATATCAAGAGGGGAATAAAGCTGTTATAGTGGTCGAGGATGATGGTGGAGGCCTCGATACTGAGAAAATTAGAAGCAAGGCAATAGAAAAGGGAATATATGAAGAGGGAATGAGCGATGACGATATAAACAACCTTATATTCCATGAAGGATTAAGCACTAGCGACAAAATAACAGATGTATCAGGCAGGGGAGTTGGCCTTGATGTTGTAAAAAACAAGATAACATCAATTGGAGGCACAGTTGATCTAAAAAGCGAGCTTGGAAAAGGTACAAGCTTCTATATACATTTGCCTCTAACATTATCAATAATACAGGCCTTGCTAGTTAAAGTTGGAGATGAAACTTTTGCTATATCACAAAGCTTTATCGAGAAGGTTATAAATATCTCAAAAGGAGATATTAAGCTGTCAAACATGAGGGAAATAATAATATATAGGGACGATGTAATACCTGTTGTAAGGTTATCTAAAAAATTAAATCTAAAGAATTGTGATAAAGATGACGATAATTTCATTGTAATTGTAAAAACCGGTGAGAAAAGGGTAGGACTTATGGTAGATTCTTTGGTAGGACAGCAGGAGATAGTAATAAAATCTCTTGGAAAGAGTCTAAAAACTCTGAAGGAATACGTGGGTGCTACAATACTAGGTGATGGACATGTTACATTGATACTTGATGTTGTTTCATTAATTTGAGAAGGGTGAGTAAGCATGGATTATAGGAAGTTTACAGAACTTCAAATTGATGCATTGAGGGAAGTTGGGAATATTGGAGCAGGAAATGCGGCAACAGCACTTTCCCAAATGATACAAAAGAGAATAGATATGTCTGTTCCTGAAGCTGCTATATTACCTCTTGAGGAAATGATCCAAAAGATTGGTAATGAAGAAGATATGGTTGTTGCAGTTATAATAAGGGTATTTGGAGATGCCCCAGGGAATATGGTTTTTTTACTTACAATGAATAGTGCACATGAACTATTAAAGATGCTCTTAGACGAAGAATCAGAAGGAGATCTAACTGAGATGCAGATATCTGCACTCCAAGAGATTGGAAATATATTAACTGGTGCATATATAAATTCAATTGTTAAGTTAACAGGTATGATGCTTGTATCATCAGTGCCTGCAATAAGTGTAGACATGCTCTATTCTTTAATGACTACAGCCTTTATTGAATCAGGTCAGTTTGATGAATATATTATGTCTATAGAAGCAAAGTTTATAATGGGCAAGAAAAATATAAAGGGATACTTCTTTTATATCCCAAAGCCTGGTTCACTTGAAAAACTAATTCAAACTTTAGGCCTTGCATAGTGATTGTACGGCCTTACAGTAAAAAATGGAGGTGCAAATATGTCTCAAAAGGTATTAATAGCTGATGATGCAGCATTTATGAGGATGATGATAAAGGATATATTACTTAGTAATGGGTATGAAATTGCAGGTGAAGCTAATAATGGATTAAAGGCTGTTGAGCTCTATAAAAAGGAAAAACCAGACATTGTTATGATGGATATAACAATGCCTGAAATGGATGGAATAACAGCTGTTAAGGAGATTAGAAAGCTTGACCCATCTGCTAAGGTTGTTATGTGCAGTGCCCTAGGGCAGCAATCTATGGTAATGGAAGCAATACAAAGCGGAGCAAAGGATTTTATTGTTAAGCCCTTCCAACCAGATAGAGTAATAGAAGCTCTTAAAAAGGTGCTTGGGTGATCCTTGAAAGGAGATAAATTATGCAGATTGTTGTATTCAAATTAGGGGAAGAAGAGTATGCGATTGATACTTCCAAAGTACAGGTTATAAACAAAATGATGGATATAACTACTGTACCGAAGGCTCCTGCATATATAAGAGGGCTAATAAACCTTAGAGGAAGTATAGTTACTGTTGTAGACCCCTATATAAAATTAGGTATAGATTCTAAAGATAAAACCTGTGAAAATATAATAATTTTAGAAACAGAGGATGAAGTAATAGGAATTTTAGTTGATAAAGTAACTGAGGTAATAGAAATAGATACAGAAGAACTTAAAAACATATCTTCTAGCAAAGAAGATGACAGAGATTATATAAAAGGTACAATAAATTTAAAGGGGAACATCATAACCTTAATTGATGTAGATGTTTTGCTAGATACAAAATAGTTAAAAAGAGAGGTATATGTAATGGCTGATGTACTTTCTCAGAGCGAAATAGATGAGCTTTTGTCAGCACTGTCATCAGGGGAATTAGCCCCTGAACAAGTCAATGATGGTAAGGACAAGCAACAGATAAAAAAATATGATTTTAAATCTCCTAAAAAGTTTTCAAAAGAGCACTTAAGGACCCTTGAGATGATCCATGAAAGTTATGCAAGGATAATAGGAAGCTATTTAGCTGCTCAAACAAGAACAAATATTGAGATAAAGGTAGCAGTGATTGAACAAGTAACATATGAGGAATTCAATAAATCAATAAGTTCACCCACAATGCTTACTGTATATAGGCTGCCTCCTCTTTCAGGCTCTTTGATGCTTGAAACTGGGCCGCAATTTGTATTTCAAATACTTGACATATTGTTTGGCGGGTCTGGAACTACTGTTTTTAAAACAAGAGAATTTACTGAGATTGAGAAGAATGTTATATCAGGTATAAATAAACACCTTGTAGAAAGTTTTAAACCTGCATGGGAAGATGTACTTGATGTGGAGCCAGAGATACTTAGTGTAGAAACAAACCCAGCATTAAATCAAACTATAGCTCCTAATGAACCTGTTGCACTAATAAGTCTTAGCGTAAAGATAAATAATCTGCAGTCATATATAAATATATGCATACCATATTTGGCAGTTGAAAAAGTTCTTGACAGGCTTGTGGTTCGCTACTGGTTTACGGATCAAGATGAAAAAGATAGGAAAGTATCGAGAAATAAAATAGAGAAGAGAATACAGAATGTACCCCTTGATATGACGACTTATCTTGGGAGATGCACTATCCCTATAAAAAGCTTCCTAGATCTTAAGCTGGGAGATGTAATAATGCTTGATGGGAATGTTGAATCCCCAATTGAAACTTTTATTGAGGACAAACCCTATTATAAAACGGTGCCTGGCACCTTAAATAAGAAAAAAGCTGTTCGTATAGTTGAAATTATGAATAAGGATGTGAATGAAGATGAGCAATGATTTTTTATCCCAGGAAGAAATAGATGCTTTGCTCAATAGGGGAAGCAGTGATTCAGTTAATGATGATGTATTTGATGATGAGGATAAGGATCTTTTAGGCGAAATCGGCAATATAAGTATGGGCTCAGCTGCTACGACCCTTTCGGTGCTTATAAATCAACCTGTAAGCATAACCACTCCAAAGGTAGAGGTTACAACATTAGGACGGCTTAAAGAGACTTTTGAGGTGCCTAACGTTGCCATAGAAGTTCAATTTACTTCAGGACTAAATGGAGTAAATCTACTTGTACTTAAATTGCCTGATGCAGGCGTTATTGCAAGCCTAATGATGGGAGGCAATGGCCAGTATAATGGAGGTGAGCTTGGAGAGATTGAGTTAAGCGCAGTATCTGAATCAATGAATCAGATGATAGGTACATCCGCCACGTCCATGGCCACAATGTTTAAAAAAGAGGTTAGCATCTCCCCTCCAAGGGCAATGATTTGGGACAATAAAGTTGACAAGCTAAGCAATGTATTAGAAGAAGATGAGGACATTGTAAAGGTTTCTTTTAGATTGACCGTGGGAGATATGATAGACAGCGAAATTATGCAGCTTTTATCATTAGATAATGCAAGAGAGATTATAAATGCAATGATGGGTACCATGTCAAACTCTTCACAAAACTCTTTGCCAAAGGCTACAACAACTTCACCATCACAGCCAGAAGCAAGTTTAGAAGGGACAAGTACCAATAGAGCAGAGGAAAATACAGATGAGGCAGTTCCAGTACAGAAGGTACAATTTATGCCTTTTGATAAGGAAAGCAATGTAAGTGAGCGCAGGAATATTGATTTAATATTAGATGTGCCCATTGAGATATCTGTTATACTTGGTAGAACCAAAAAGACTATTAAGGATGTGCTTGAACTTACAAATGGCTCTTTAATTGAACTTGATAAGTTAGTAGAAGAACCAGTTGAAATACTTGTAAATGGAAAAATGGTTGCCCAAGGAGAAGTTGTAGTTGTCAATGAAAACTTTGGAGTAAGGCTTACTAACATTGTTAGCAATATTGAAAGGGTAAAAGGATTAGGCTCAAAATAAGACATGCATAGCATGTCTTTTTTATTTCACTGTAAAGTATTTATTTTAGCTACCGAAATATTAAATATAATGGATTATATATACCAATATCTAAAGGTGGTGTAATTTATGAAGATTACTGCAAATGCCAGCGTAAATGCTGCTAAGGTATATAGCAAAAACAGTTTAAAAAATATAAATGAAAATATTAAAGGCTCAAAGAAATATGACTCAATAGAAATATCAAATGAAGGCGGCAAGATAGCAAAGTATGTATCCTACGCTAATGACACTATAGACGTAAGACAAAAGAAGGTAGAGGATTTAAAAAACAAAATTAACACTAGAAGCTATAATGTTTCTTCAGAGGACTTAGCATCAGAGATTCTCAAAGCAATAAAAGAGGAGAGAGAAAGTATATGAATATTATAAACATGTTAACCTCACAAAAAGAAGTATTAACTAGCCTATTAGAAATACTAAACAAAGAACGAGATGCATTAATACATGAGGACATAGATGATATTGTCGAGTTTCAAGAAAAGAAAATAGAATTAAAGCAAAAAATAGATGATATAGAAGAGAATAGGCAAGAAATATATGGAGATAAAAGGCTTAAAGAGATACTAGAGTCTATGAAAGGGCAGAACAGACAAAAGGCAGAAAAACTAGGATCAGAAGTTGAAGAATTAGCAGCTGAAATTATTAAGATAAATGACATAAACGATATGCTTGTAAGGCAATCACTAGATTATATAAGGACTATGATAGATTTTTTGACTCCAAAGAAGGTTACTGTATATAAGTCTACTGGAAAAGTTGATAGCAGTGCAGCGCCTAGCAGTGTAATAAACAAAAGCGTTTAATGCTTGATTATAACTAGAGAGGAGAATATACATGTCAGGATTATTTTATACATTTAATATATTTAAAAGTGGTATGGGTGCACAGCAGACCGCCATTAATGTAACAGCCCACAATATATCAAACGCAGATACGGAAGGATACTCAAGGCAAAGAGCAACAATGGTTACCTCAAGGCCAATAGGAATGACTTCATTAAACAGTACGGCAGGGCCTGGTATGATTGGAACAGGAGTTAAGGTTGATGAAGTATCAAGAGCAAGGGATATATTCCTAGATGTTCAGCTAAGAAACGAATTTGCAACATATGGCAATTATGCTGCAAGAGAAGAGTTTTTAAGCAATATTGAGGTCATGGCAATGGAACCTTCTTTTAAAGAGGGACCTGGAATATCTGTGCTTATGGGCAGGATGTGGGATTCATGGCAGGAGCTTTCAAACAATCCTGAAAGTCCAAACACAAAGACAGGGGTTGTGGAAACTACAAAAACCCTCACAGATTCAATGAACCACATATATAATCAGCTTGAAGGGCTTAAAGAACATAGCAATATATTGATGGAAGGAAAGGTAACAGACCTTAACAACAAAGTTACCCAAGTTATTGATCTAAATAGGCAAATAGCAGGGATTATTGGCGTAGGGCAACAACCTAATGACCTTTTAGATACACAAGATTTACTTATAGATCAAATTGCAGAAATGGTAAATATAGATGTGTCAAGGGACGCTCTCGGACAAGCAACTATAAAGATAAAGAATTCAGATGTAGTAATAGTTGGGAAAGATAGAAAGATACTGAGCTTTGATAATACAGATGCTTCACTTCACTGGACAGATTTGAAGGGAACTAAAACTGATGCAAATTTGGAAAATGGAAGCATAGCAGGATATATGTCAGTCCATAGTGAGATAATAAAATATGAGGATCAATTAAATGCACTTGCAAAGGCTGTAGCATATTCTATTAATACTGTTCATAATGGTGGGATACTTCCAGGGGATCCATCCTATGTGCCAATTTTAGTTGCAAATGGAGTTGGAGCAGAAGGAACCCTTGATAATGAGAATGCTATAAACGCTGGAAACATAACAGTAAAAAGTTCACTTCAAAAGGACTCATCAGCTATAAAGGCAGGGAAAACAGGCAAACCAGGAGAAGAAGGAGACGGGAGCAGGGCTCTTGCAATTGCACAGCTTAGGGATGTAAAGTTTAATATTGAACAGTTTAGGGGTGAAACACCCAAAGGAAGAGCCGATAACGATTTTATATATGATGAAGGCAATATGAGGATTGAAAGTAATGATGATGGAATAACACTAGATGGCTATTATAGAAACTATATAATAGAGATGGGCTCATCCTCAAGACAAGCAAAAGGAATGGTGGAGGCTCAAAACGATCTGATACAACAATTAGATATAAGAAAAGAATCAGCATCAGGTGTTAATAGGGACGAAGAAACAGCAAGCTTGATACAACACTACCATTCTTTTAATGCAGCAGCAAAAGGTATAGCTGTTATAGATGATATGCTAGACACTGTAATAAATAAACTTATAAGGTAGGGAGGTGTAAGATTTGAGAATAACTGATAAGGTCTTAATGAATACTTATTTAGGAGATTTAAATGGGAACCTTCAAAAAATGCTTAAGTATGATGAACAGCTTTCATCTGGAAAAGCATTCCGCAGGCCGTCAGATGATCCCTTTAGAGTATCAAGATCCATTGACTTAAATAGCTCAATAAACAGAAATGAGCAGTATAGTAGAAATATTAATGAGGCAAAGACATGGCTAAATACAACAGATGAAGCCCTAGGACAAGTGGGTGAGTCTATTCAAAAGCTAAGAGGTATTGTAAGTGCTGCAGCTAATAGCCAAAATTCAAAGGATGAACTTTTAGCATATAAATCTCAAGCGTTGCAGATAATAGATGGAATGGCCGATATAGGGAATGGGAACTTTAATGGTAAATATATATTTGCAGGACTTGATACAACTAACCCGCCAATAAAATGTGATAATACAACAGGCATGATTACTGCAGGTGGAAATGATGGGGATGTAAACATAGAGATATCTCCACTTGTAAAGATAAAAATAAATATAACTGGTACACAAGTATTTAATAAAGATTTTACAGATTCCATGCAAAGAATTGTAGGGTATCTTAGCGAAGAGGGACATGAAAAAGAGCTTTCAGGAGAGCTTGAAAATTTGGATAAGGCAGGGAATAATGTTTTAAACCTAAGAGCTGAGGTAGGCGCAAAGGTAAATAGAATGGAATTTGCAGAAAAGAAGAATGGAGAAGAAACCTTTAATATGACTGAAATAATGTCTAAAAACGAGGACATAGATTATGCAGAGAAGTATATGGAATTTAAGGTTGCAGAAGCAGTTTACCAAGGGTCGTTAATGGTTGGTGCTAAAATTCTTCAGCCATCATTGCTAGACTTCCTTAGATAGAGGGTGAAGTTTTGATTATAGAATCTAAGTTTTTTGGGCAAGTAGACATAAAAGATGAGCATATAATTAATTTTGAAAATGGTATACCAGGATTTGAGAAGTATAAAAGATATTCTATTTTGGATATAGAGGGAAGCAAGGTATTTAAATGCCTTCAATCCATAGATGAAAGCCAAGTATCTTTTATAATAGTAAACCCATGGGATGTTATAGATGATTACGAAATTGATATTAAAGACAGTGAAATAGAATCTATAGCAGAAAATGATTTATCAAATATTTTTGTATATAGCGTAGTCAACATATCAGAAGATAGAGTAACCTGTAACCTAATGGCGCCTATAATAGTGAATGTTAAAACTCACAATGGAAAACAATTTGTACCTCAAAGTTCAAAATACTCAATAAAGCATAGAATTATTGAGCACAAAGAGAGGAAATAGGTATGCTTGTACTTTCAAGAAAAGAGGATCAGAGCATTTTTATAGGCGAAGACATTGAGGTTACTATACTTGAGATAAAAGATGGAAATATAAAGATAGGAATTGAGGCACCAGATAATATAAAGATATATAGAAAAGAAATATTTGATGAGATAAAAAGTGAAAACAGCAAGGCCGCACATACGGAAATAAGTGATATTGAAAAGATTCTTAAAAGTGGAGGTGATGGGCATTGAGTAGTAACACAATGAGGATTACTGGTTTAGCTACAGGAATTGATGCTGATGCAGCTATAAAGCAGATGATGAGAGCTGAAAATATAAGAGTTGACAAGATGAAGCAGAATAGGCAAATAGTACAATGGAGACAGGATTTATACAGAGACTTAATTGGAGATGTAAACAAATTTAAAAGCACATATTTCGATGTACTAAAAACTGATACCTATATGCTGTCCAAAAGTGCTTATTCAAGCTTTGACACTAGTAATATAAAATCTGCAAACATAAAGGCTTCATCTGGTGCAGTTGCAGGGGATTACAAGATACAGGTTGAGCAGCTAGCAAAGAAGGCAAGAATAGAAGGCAAAGTTACAGTAAATGCATATCAGGGGGTATCAGACTTTTCCTTCCCAGCATTTATTGATGCGCAAAATAATAAGGTAGATATCAACATAGGAGGAGAGGTACACCAGATAACGATAGAAAAGGGATCTTATAGTTTCTCTGACCTTGCAGCAAAGGTTAATGAAAAGCTATCTAGCGAAGAAGATAGTGAGGGCAACCCATTAAATAAAATGGTGAAAGCTGTTGTTGACCCAAACAGGGGTATAAAGTTTGTAGGTGTACAAACTTTTGATGAGGATCAAACATTAAAGGTTACTCAGTCAGGGAAAGATTATGAAATAAAGATTGAAAAGGGAACCTATGGAATGGATCAGCTATCATCTACAATAAATAGCAAGCTTTCAGCTATAAAAGGGGAAGATGGCAAGGCATTAAGTACAAAACTTACTGCATCCGTATCAGTAGATGGGACAAGCATTGTATATACTAAAGAAAATGATGGGGATGATATTTCAGCAGACAGGTATTTTAAGTCTGACTTTAGTATAGCCAATGAAGAAGTCGCAGGGAATAATAGGTTAGAGTATGAAAGGCAGATAGTTGAGGGCAAAAATGATACATTAAATATTACAGTTGATGGCGAGAGATATACTGTAAAGCTTGCGCCTGGCGCGTATGGTAAGCCTTCATCAGGTGGTAAGAGTGATGAAGATATTAGAAAAGGTCTTGTTTCAAAATTTGATGATGCTTTGAAAAACGCTGTGGATTCTGATAATAATTCCGTGGATTTAAGTGGGAATGGCATAGGATTATCTGCAAGACTTTCATTCGATGGTACAAGGATTGAACTAGTATCTAAAACTAATAAAACTGTAAGCGTATCAGGCAATGCAACTTCAGTGCTTGGCTTCCAGTCAAAATTTGAAGTTAATATGGGGACTAAGGATAAAGCGTCCATGCTGTTAGGTGATTCTACCCATGGTAGTAAGGTTAAGTTTGCAGTTTATAATGGAAGCAAGGAAGTAGATTTTGAATACGACTTTTTAGGCTCTGATAAAAATAAGACTATAGATAATATAATTGATGATATATATGCTAAGGCTAACGTTAAACTTGGCTATAGCCAGCTTACAAGGAAATTTACATTAGAGTCAGATGGAACAGGTGCAGATCAAAACGTGGGAATAAAGGCAGCAGATGATGTAAAGGATCCAAATGATCCAGATGATGTAGATACAACCCCTGCAACAAAACTATTTTTAGGTAATATGTTTTCAGAGGGTGGAGGATTAAACCCAGATGGAAGTATAAAGGATTTTACGTCTTCAAAAGGTAACGGTACAGATGTAAAGATGTCTATAACAAATCCAGGCAGTGCTGAAAGCGTAACCGTTGTAAAATCCACTAATAACTTCACAATAGATGGTATAAGTTATAGTCTTATAAAAGCAGGCGGTGGGGAAGAGACAATGACCGTTACTTCAAACCCGCAAAAGACATTTGACTTAATCAAAAGCTTTGTAGATGATTATAATAAAATGATAGATAGCATAAATGGAAAGATATATGAAAAGAAGCAATATAAATATGCTCCATTGACGGATGAGCAAAAGAAGGATATGAAAGAAAGCGACATAAAATTATGGGAAGATAAAGCTAAGGAAGGACTTATATCAAATGACAGTTCACTTCAGAGTATGATGTTTGATATAAGGAGCGCCTTCTACGACCCAATAAAGGTAGATGCAAATGATCCAAACTCAGGCAATATAGGAACCTATCTTACAGATATTGGCATTAAAACATCAAGTGAGTGGCTTGATAAAGGGAAATTAGTAATAGATGAGAAAAAGTTGAAGGCTGCAATTGAAAAAGATGGGGACAAGATTGCTGAACTATTTACTAAGACATCTTCTTCAGTTCCAGATTATAGCCCTGACCTATCCTTAAGTGACAGAAAAAAGAGATATGAGGAGCAGGGTATACTTCAGAGAATAAATGATGTATTCCAAGATAACTTAAGGACTACCAGAAATGCAAATGGCAAGAAGGGTACACTACTTGAAAAAGCAGGCATAAAGGGTGACTACTCGGAATTTAACAACCTATTATCAAATGAATTAAAAGAGCAGGACAAGAAAATAAACGAGATGATCGAAAAACTTGCAGTTAAAGAGGAGAAATACTATCTGCAGTTTGCAAGGCTTGAAAAGGCAATGAATCAAATGAATGCTCAGTCAAATTGGATGGCTCAGCAGCTTGGAACATCAGGTAATAAATGATGAAAAACCTATATAATGAAATGCAATCCTATAAAAATATAACAGTTGATATGATAGGGCATCTTGAAAATGATGATATAGAAGGATTTGAAGATTTATTAGGCAAAAGGCAAGAAATAATAGGTATTATAGACAAACTAGATTATACCGAGGATGAGTTTACATCTATTTATAATGAATTAGAAATACAAAGGCTTCAAAAAAGATGTGACGACATGATGAAGAGAAAATTAAAAGAAGCCAAAGGTGAGTTTGTTAAAACCTCTGATTCATTAAATATAAATAGAAGATATTACAATAATTCTTCTGTAGACTCTATATTTGTAAATAAGAAAATTTAATTATTAAAAAAATGCATTAGTATGTAAAGTATGATAAAAAGGTACCGATATAGATAATATAAAGGATAAAAAGGCCATATCTATAAGCTAAGTGGCCATAAGCTTCATAGAAAAGGCCAAATATATTGATTTAAGTAGTGAAAAAGGATTTTCACTTTAAAATTCAAGGAGGGAAACTAAATGATTATTAATCACAATTTAAACGCTATGAATGCTCACAGAAATTTATTAACTAACACTGTAGCATCAGGAAAAGGAATGGAAAAGTTATCATCAGGCTTAAGAATTAACAGGGCTGGAGATGACGCAGCAGGACTTGCAATATCAGAAAAAATGAGAGGCCAAATCAGAGGACTTGACCAAGCATCAAGAAACTCCCAAGATGGTATTTCACTTATACAAACTGCAGAAGGTGCATTAAATGAGACTCACGCAATACTCCAGAGGATGAGAGAGCTTGCAGTTCAAGCTTCAAATGATACAAACAATGGTGCTGATAGAGGACAAATAGGAAAGGAAATAGATCAGCTTCAGAAAGAAATAGATAGGATTGCAGATAATACAGAGTTTAATACTAAAAAGTTATTAGATGGTACAGCAACTACACTTTCATTCCAAGTTGGAGCTAATATGAATCAGATGATTACACTAGGAATAAAGAGTATGAAAGCAGAGAGCCTTGGAGTAGATGCTGCTAAGGTTACAATAGATACAGCTACAGCTACAACAACAATTTCAAAAGCAATATCCACAATAAATACTGCAATAGATACAGTATCAACTGAAAGAGCGAACCTTGGTGCATACCAAAATAGGCTTGAGCATACGATAAATAACTTAAATACATCATCAGAGAACTTAAGCGCAGCAGAATCAAGAATTAGAGATGTTGATATGGCTAAAGAGATGATGGAATTCTCCAAAAACAATATATTAACTCAAGCAGCACAAGCAATGCTTGCACAAGCAAATCAGCAGCCACAAGCAGTACTTCAATTATTAAGATAGTTTTTAAGGTAGTAAGGTTAAAAGCCCTGGTTATCCAGGGCTTTTATTGCTATTATTATTACTAGCACTGGTAAATAATAATAGCAATAAGATAAATGTAACTGGAGGGGTATATATGAGTGATGTAATTGAGCTAATTGATAATATAAATAAAGATTGTGATGAGCTTAATTCAATGACTGAAAATAATGACGTGGATTTTGATTTAATTATTAAATTGGTGGACTCCTTAGATAAGTTAAGTAATAAGGCAGCATTAATTGAAAATAAAAATATTGATTTGGTAGAATATAACGAAAAGCTAAAATTGGCATTAGATGCATTTGAAGAGAAGGATTTTAACCTCTTTTCAGATATTATGCAGTATGAACTAAAACCTCTTTTAGAGTACTGGAAGGATAATATTGTATAGATTGAGGTGTTAAGTATGAAATATGCATATAGAATTAGTATATGTATGATGGTAAAGGATGAGGAAAAGAACTTAAGAAGATGTCTTGAAAGTATAAAGCCTCTTTTAAAGGGAAAGTTGGCAGAACTTATTATTATAGATACTGGATCGAAGGATAAAACTGTAGAAGTAGCAAAAGAGTATACATCAAAAGTATACTTCCACAAATGGAATAACCATTTTTCGAATATGAGAAATATATCCATATCTTATGCAAAGGGAGAATGGATATTTATAATAGATGCTGATGAAAGGCTTGATAACATAGAATCTTTTATAAAGATAATGGAGTCAAAAAAGCCAAATAAATTTAATACAATATTCCTCCAAGTTAAGAACCTAAATGACGCTAATGATGAAAAACAATTCGTGTCCAATATGTCACCAAGATTGTTTAAAAATGATGGTACATTTAAATATGAAGGTGCAGTACATAATCAACCTGAATTTAAAGGACCTTTTTTAAATATTGATTCTTCATTAACTCATTTTGGATATATATCAAATGATAGGCAGCTAATGGAAAAAAAGTTTAATAGAACAGTTACATTGATAAAGAGTGAATTAGAAAAAACTCCTGAAAATATATATTATAGATATCAGCTTGGAGTAAGCTATGATATGCATGGAGATAGCGAAAAAGCCTTTGATGAGTTTGGAAGGGCCTATGAAATTTTAAAAAGCAAGAGCCAAGAAATCAGATACAGCAGATCATATGTATATGGTTCCTACGCTAAATCTACACTTATTAATAATAAGTTCATAGAAGCTGTGGATATATGCAAAGAAGGTATAAAGGTTAGACCTGATTATATTGATTTGTACTATTTTGCAGGTGAGGCTTTAATGCAGCTTCAAAATAAGGATGAGGCAATTAAGTACTATTTGAAGTATATTGATCTTTGTAATAGATATGAAGAACTTAGTATATCAAAAGACTGGGCAATTGCATTATATAATATAGATTCTAGGTCAAAATCTAATGTCTATTTTAGAGTAGCAAAATATTACATAGAAAAAGATGACCCCATAAAAGCTATGGAATATTGCATAGGAATAGAAACTGAAGTTCAAAAGGCAGATGTTACCGTAAGAGCTTTATTAATGCTAAAAGATTATAGTAAGCTGAGAAAGTATTATGAACATATTACTGATCCTAAAATAGAAGATTATTTTTTGGCTAATTTAGAGGATCAGATAGACAAGCTCGTAAACAGCGAAAAAATAGAGGCGTATAGGGAATTCAGTCAATGTGATTCACTATATGGATTATTTAACCAGATAAGAGTTTGTAGTGATGACCAAAAGGACATATTATTAAATGAGTTTTTTAAAAAAGCCAACTTTAATTGTATCCCAACATTCTATGCAGGGGCATTTAAAAGTATTTCAAAAGATAAAAGGTCAATATTTTATCTATTTAGGGATATAGATACCTTGAAGATTCGTATTATAGTTAAGTATTTAATAGATAAATATGAAGAGTTTACAGGTATATTTGAAGAATACCTCATGACCGAAAATATAAGGCCAAATGATGTACAAGGAAATAAAGTTTATATTTCCGTAGCAGCTATTATGCTAATTCAAAGATTAGAAAATACAAATGAAGTAAGCAGTGAGTATTATAATATTTTTAAGCTATATATTGAGCGTGGAATCAATTTTGTATCACAAGTTTATAATATTCAAAAGGCAAGAGTTATTTATAAATCCGTAAATAATAGTGAAGATAGATTCTTTATGCTTATGTATATTGTAAATGATTATATAAATAGAGGTAGTGTCCAAAACTCAATTAAGTATTTTAGAGAAGCGGTATGGATATATGAGCCAATGGTTAAATATATTGATGTTTATAAGGATGAAATTTATAAATGTGAGTTAACTGATAAATGAGTTATTGGAGGGGCAGTACATGGAAGACAGCATAAATGAGAGAATGCAGAAAATAAAGAATATGATAGAGAGTTTGATAAACGAAAACAGGCTTGATGAAGCAAAGGATGCTATAAAAGGGTATGAAAATGTAGTAAATGATGATGTAGATGTTTATTCCATGAAGGCTGTTATAGCTATTATGGAAGGAAAAATAGATGATGCTAGATGTATTTTATTAAAAGGATTAGGCATTGATAACAATAACTTTGATATATTATATAACCTAGGTTATGTGTATGAGCAGCTAGGTAATTGTAATGAAGCTATAAGGTACTATAATGATTCCATGGAAGTATGTATAGATGAAGATTTAAAAGACAATATAGCTAGTATCATAGAAAATATAAAGCTTAAATATGGAGATTTAGTAAAGGAAAGTAGGCCAAGGGTAGCCTTCTTTGTAAAGTATGGCATGGATAACTTTCTCGGAGATATAATAGAATGCCTTTCAACAGAGTATGAGACGAGAAAGATTATAGTAACAGAATATACCCAAATTGATGAAGGAATGAGATGGGCAGATATATGCTGGTTTGAATGGTGTGATGAACTTGTCATATATGGAAGTAAATTAGAGCTTGCAGAGAAGAAAAAGATTGTATGCAGACTGCATAGATATGAGGCATTAACTGAATATCCTAAAAATGTAATGTGGAAAAATATAGATAAGTTAATTATAGTAACAAATCATTTAAAAAGGATTTTAAATTCTCAAATGCCCGGGATTGAAAAAATGGTTGATATAGTAACGATTGAAAATGGTGTTAATTTAGATAAGTATAAATTAAAAGAGAGAGAAAAAGGTTTTAACATTGCCTATGTAGGTTATATACATCAGAGAAAAAACCCTGCTTTACTACTACAGATAATAAACAAACTTGTTACGATAGATAAAAGATATAAGTTATACATAGCAGGACAGTTCCAAGACCCGTTAGTTGAGCTATATTGGAACTACCAAGTTGAACAGATGGGACTTAAAAATAATATTATTTTTGAAGGATGGCAGAACAATATAAATGATTGGTTAGAAGATAAAAATTATATTATTTCATCAAGTATGCACGAAAGCTTTGGGTATGGAATTGCAGAGTCAATGTCAAGAGGTATTAAACCAGTAATTCATAACTTCTTATTTGCAAATGAAATTTGGGACAAAAAATATCTATTTAATACAATTGATGAAGCAGTAAATATGATTTTATCTAGTGAATATAATTCGCAGGAATATAGGAAGTTTATTGAAGACAATTACTCATTAAAAAAACAGATGCTTAAAATAAAAGAAATACTAATTAGTGAGACAAAGAATAGTGAAAAACTAAATATTAAAATGGAAAATAGAAAAGTCACGTTAGATTATATTTGTAATAAGTTCAATGAGTTTATAGGTTATAGAGATAGTGATTTTGATAATTATGACTTTGAGTCAGCAGATATAATAATTGGTAAAAGAGAAAGAGTAAGCAAAACATATGAAATGATAGAGTTTATTTTAAGAAATAAAGAAGGAAAGAATCTTGTACTTAATAATATTTGGTACAACCCTAAGAATAAAGAAATTATTCTCTCAGAACAAATGAAAAGGAGTAGGAAAATAAACTATATTATTGATTTTGTAAAAAGAGTAGTTGAGCTCAATGTAGAATTTAAAAATAATATTGCGGGTTTTGTTTTTGATAAAGATATACTTCAAGATATAAGTAAAAATTCATTAGCATATAATTGGGAAAGAGCTGTCCCGGCATCACAGTTTATGCCAATGCTAGGTTATCTTAGGATAGCGGAGAGATATACTTTTGCAGCAAAGTTTATCAGGAGTAATGATAGGGTACTAGAATCGCCTTGTGGATTTGGATATGGTGCATCATATCTTTCTAAAATTTGTTCTCATGTAGAGGCTTTAGATATTGCCGAGGATAATATTAAATTTGGTAAAGACACATATGGTCTAAATAATATTAATTGGATGATTGGAGATGTAACTCATCTCCCTTATAAAGATAATGAATTTGATGTTTGCGTTTCATATGAAGTATTCGAACATTTATCTCCGGAATCCATTGGAAAATACTTAGATGAGGCAAAAAGGGTAATAAAAGAAGGTGGAAAATTTATAATCTCAACACCTAACAGAGAAATGAGAAAAAATATAAATAATCCATTCCATATAAAAGAATATAATTTTTATGAGTTGGACTCAATATTAAAAAGGTGTTTTGAAAATATTGCTTATTACTCAGTAGTAAATTTTAAAGTTGAAGAAGGCTTTAACGAAAAGGCTGTAAATATGATAGCTGTTTGCTCAAATAGTAAAGAACTTGTATAGATGAGTGCCAACCTCTTGACATTAAAGACTCTGTGGGATGATATTTGACGAAATAAAGTCCTCTGGAAGAATGATGTTAAGGTTAAAGAAAGTGTGCAGTTATTTAGGTCTGATAGTGATCTAGTTATTACTGCAATGAAAGAATAATATATGTTTTTGGGGTAGGTGAGGTATTATGTTGCACATAGATTTGACGTCTGCTAAATCACCATTAATTGTTACAAATGGTACTAAGCAAGACTTTAATATTGGATCTATAGGAATTAATAGTTATATAAATTCTATGGATTTACAAAGTAGTGTTGAAAATGAAGTGATTAATATACAAATAGGAAATTATTCTTCAATAGCTTACAATGTGTTGGCGTTAGTAAACAGGAATCATGATTATATGTCTATAACGACATCTTCAGCAGCTATATTTGATTTTAAGAATAAGAAAATAAAACAAAAAGGTCAAATACTTATAGGCAATGATGTTTGGATTGGAAACAATGTGATTTTGCTATCTGGAATAAAGATAGGAAATGGTGCAGTTATTGGTGCAGGTGCAGTAGTGTCTAAAGATATACCGCCTTATGCTGTAGCTGTTGGTAATCCTATTAGAATTATCAAATATAGATTTAGTGAAGAGCAAATAGAAAAGCTGCAGCGCATAAAATGGTGGAATTGGGATAGTAATCGTATTCATGAAAATAGGGAATGGTTTCATGAAGGTGGAAAAGAATTTACCAATAACTTTTATGTAAAACCAGTCAGCCCCAATGAGATAACTATGAATGTTAAAACTAATAGTATTTTATTTTATCCAGACTTTTCAGATACATATCCTGTATGGGAAAAAATTATTATTGAATATATAAATAAGTTTACTGATAAAGATGACGTAACTTTGGTTTTGAGGATACCTCAATCAAATGATTTTGAAGTACAGGTTAATCTAATATCGGAGTTGGTGTGTGGTAAAGAACATTTGCCAGATATCTTAGTCTTTAATGATATAATTGAAGATGAGAGAAGCATTTTTAAAAGAGTAAAATATTTTATTACAACCAGAAGCATTAAAACCATTGAGTTTGTTGAAATGGCAGATGAATTTAATGTCAAGATTTTATCAGGAGTGGATATACCGGTTTTTGTTTGAACAGAGCCTGTAAATAATTTTGTGTAAACTCATTCTTTAGATAATAATTGGCTAAGAGCCATAAAAATAAAAAGTGCCTTTGGCACTTTCATTTTATGGCTCTTATTTGTTCAATTACATCTTCATGGTCTTCAGAGGTTTCAGCTAGCTTTTTAAGCTTACCTTGGGTATCAGCCATTGTATATATAATTTTTTCCTGCTCTGCTCTTGCAACTTGTATGCTTTCTTCTAAGCCCCTCTGCATGGTATACATCTCGTCTTGTCTTTGTCCAATACCGATAAGCCTTTTATCCATAGTATCCTGTTTTTGTTCGATACATGTAAGTCTTTTATCCATAGAGTCCTGTTTTTGTTCGATACATATAAGTCTATTGTCCATGTCACCGGATCTTTTATCCATGCTATCGAGCCTAATATCCATGGCGTCGAATCTTTTATCCATGTTATCAAGCCTAATATCCACGGCATCGAATCTTTTATCCATGCTATCAAGCCTAATATCCATGGCATCGAATCTTTTATCCATGTTATCAAGCCTAATATCCACGGCATCGAATCTTTTGTCCATACCATCGAGCCTAATATCCATGGCATCGAATCTTTTGTCCATACCATCGAGCCTATTATCTATGGCGTCGAATCTTTTATCTATGCCATCAAATCTTCCATCTACGCCATCTAGCTTTTTTAATACTAATTCAAACATTTGTCTAGTCTCGTTGTCCATATAATATTACCACCTCTGCTTCTGCATATAAGTAAATTATAGCATCGCACATATTTATCATCAACATGAATAAGTTGCCAATTTATATACCCTCAGCCTCTTTAGGCTCTGTGAATAATACGTTTACATTGTAATCATCATTTATATAGCCTTGGGTGATTCCCTTGATTAGCTCTTTTAGTATCTTTTCACTATTGTCTTTGGATTTTTCGTAGTTTTTTTTATCTAACATTGTAGATTTCATCTTTTCTTTTGCTTCTTGCATTACTATTTGGTGTTCCTCTGGAAGAAGTTTTATATCTCCAAAGCGGAGGAGGCCTTTTTCCACAGATTCATATTTTGTTTTTTCCTCATCTATAGAGACGGTCTTAACTTTAGGGCTTGGAACTTTAATATTTATTGTTTTAAGCTTATTATCAACGGTTATGCTTTCATCATTAATATTTTTAAGATCTACTGTATAAATACCAGAGCCTGAAATGTGTATCCGCTGCATTTTTTTAAATATATCAAAATTTCCCCAGCTCTCATCCCAAGTTATTGTATCCTCGAGTGTGATCTCCGTGGTAATTAACTCTTGAGACTGCTGTATGTCATGTACTAATACATCCTTAATCTTTAGCTTCTTAAATATATTTTTTACATCGCTTAGCTGATGTACCGCTACAGGTACCTTTTGCAGGGAAGCCTCCTTATTTGGGACTATAAAAATTCTATAAGAAAGATAAAAACCAATGGTTAAACACAGGAGTGTCCATACAACATATCTTTTTTTGAATATCTTCTTTTTTGCCACTGATAACCACTCCAATCACTAAAAATTGTAGAATAATTATTGCTTATATTAGAATTAATAATAAAGTAAAATGTCGAACAATGCAATATTATATTTATTGCCTTCAAAATGTCTTAATTTGGAGTAAGTTTCCGAATAATTGTTAATTTGCTATAAAGGCTCATACAAGTAATACCGATATAAGTAATAGGAACAAAAAATAAGAAACAAAGAAACAAATGGAGGCGCGTATATTGTGGATACAAGCGTAAATATAAACAGGATAGTTGTTAATAATACCTTGCCTAGTAAACCTGATAATAATATAGATGCCAATGTTAAACAAAGTAGAACTGATGATAGTATTAAGGCAGCAAAGAAAGTAGATGGAAAGGAACTTAAACATGCAGTTGATAGGGCAAACAATGTTTTATTTAAAAATAATACCCATCTGCAGTTTAAAATCCATGATGTTACAAAGGATGTAATGGTTAAAATTGTAGATGATGAAACTGGGGATGTGATAAAAGAGATACCTCCAGAGAAGATGCTTGATTTAGTTGCAAAGATATGGGAGATAGCAGGGATTATTGTTGACGAGAAAAGATAAATGAGGATGGTGAAAGGCCATGCCTATAAATTTAAACAATCTAAATAAGATTGATCCCATAATAGTAAATGAAGTATATAGGAAAACGGCTGAAAATGTAGTTAATAATTCAGAAGGAATTAAGGCTTCAAAAGACAAAAACCCAAATAAGGAAAGGCAGTATCCAAATAGAAAAAGGCTTAAACAAAAGCTTAAAAAGCTAAACGAACTGCTTAAGAACATGGATGTGGATTTAATATTTGAATTTAATGAAGGAGTCGTTGTGGTTTCAGACAAAGATGGCAACGTGGTTAAGACCATTTTAGGGGATTCAGTAGATGAATTATACGATAAGATTGATACAATGCAAGGAATTTTAGTTGATGCAAAGAAATAGGGGTGAAATATATGTATAATAGATCATCTAATGCTTATGATGTCTATCAGGAAAATGATATAATGACTGCACCTCAAGGGAAGCTGCTGCTTATGCTTTATGATGGTGCAGCTAAGTTTCTAAGGTTTGCAAAGATATCCATTGATGAGGGGGATATACAAAAGGCTAACGAGAATATATTAAAGGCTCAGGATATTATATCTGAACTTATGATTACATTAAATATGGATGTAGATATAGCAAAAGATTTATACTCATTATACGATTACATGAAGTATAGACTTATTCAAGCAAACATCAAGAAGGACAAAGAGATAATAGATGAGGTTCTAGATATGTTAAACCAGCTTAAAGAGGCATGGAAGCAGATTATATAACATCTATTAATTACAGTTAGTTAATTTAACTAACTGTTTTTTTATTGTAAAAATAATAAATTACTGAATTTGCTAAATAAGAGAATGCAAAGTTTTAATACAATTAAAACTACATTTAAAACATTAAAATTACTATGGAATATTTAACTAATAGATGATATAATAGGTTATTGTGGCGGATATTAATATAACTTATCATATTTTGTTAAGAATATGTAGAAAAAAGTAAAAAGAAGAGAGGCGATTTTGTGGGGGACATTGCATATGATTCGATTAAAAAATCTCTAGATGTTACTGTGTTAAGACAGAAGGTTATCTCTAATAATATTGCGAATTTAAATACAAAAAATTTCAAAAGATCTGATGTAGTATTTGAAGAAAAGTTAAAGGATGAAATACAAAGATATGGCACTCACGATACAAGGGTTTCAAAGCTTGAACCAGAGATAAAAAAGGATGAAACCACTAGCTTTAGAATGGATAATAACAATGTAGATATAGATGTGGAAATGACGAACCAGGCGGCTAATGCCATAGAGTATTATTCATTAATAAGTCAGTTTAATAACAGGATTGGAATAATGAGAAATGTAATAAACGAGGGAAGGAGGTAGTAGACTTATGGGTATGTTTAATGCAATGCGGACAAGTACAAGTGGTTTATCTGCTGAAAGATTAAGAATGGATACCATATCAAGCAATATTGCAAACTCTAAAACCACTAGAACAGAAAATGGCGGCCCTTATAGGAGAAAAATTGCTGTATTTCAAGAGAACCTTGATGACGAATTGGGGAAGATATCCGACCCATTAGAGTTTAACGGGAAAGGTATTAAAGCAGTTGGCATTGTAGAAGATAAATCCCCTTTTCCAATGGTTTACGACCCGGCACATCCTGATGCAAGAGATGATGGATATGTTGAGATGCCAAATGTAGATTACATAAATGAGTTTGTTGACTTAATTGCTTCACAAAGGGCTTTTGAAGCCAATGTTACAGCTATAAATATAGAGAAGAGTATGTACATGAAAGCACTTGAGATAGGGAGGTAATACAGCATGGAGATAAATAATATACAACTTATAAAGCCTTTATTTGACAGCAAAATGAATAAAATAGATGAAACACCAAAGAGTGGAGTCGATGAAACATTTGGAAAGTACTTTAAAAATGCTTTAGATAATGCTAATGACCTTCAAGTAAAGTCAAATGAAGAGACTCTAAAATTTATTACAGGCGAGACTAGTGATATTCATCAACCACTTATTGCTGCTGAGGAGGCAAGGCTTTACATGGAGTTTGTTATGCAGGTTAGAAACAAGCTTGTTGAATCCTACCAAGAGATAAGCAGGATGCAGATATAATTTATTTATAAATTAAATACCAAACAATAAATACTAAACACCAAACACTATACTTCAGTTATGCGGCGGCATAATCTTTAGAAGATTATAAGCTGCATATACGATTATTAATTCTCAAAGGAGTTATTTTTACATATGGGTGAATTAAAAAATAAACTAAACGGCACAGCCCAAAAGTGGAGAGAGCTTGAAAATGGAAAAAAGACTGCAATAATTATTACATCTTGTGTTATAGTCACAGCAATTATTATATCCGTAAGTTTTTTAACTAAGCCAAAATATGAGCCGCTTTTTACGAATATGGCACCGGAAGATATGGCAAAAGTAGCAGAACAGCTTAAGCAGGATAAGGTAGATTATAAACTTGAAGGTACTACAATACTTGTACCAAAAGATAAAGTGGAAGATACCAGGCTAAGCGTTATATCTGCAGGCACACTGCCTTCTGAGGGAAAAGGTTTTGAGCTTTTTGATGAAAACAAGTTTGGAATTACAGACTCTGAGTCAAAAGTAATGTACCAGAGGGCTCTTGAAACTGAACTGGAAAGGACAATAAAAGCTTTTGACGAGGTAGAATATGCACGGGTTCATTTGAATATGTCAGAACCAAGTGCTTTTGTAAGAGATGAGCAGCCTGCAAGTGCCTCTGTAACACTTAAATTTAAGAACAATAAAAAAATAACGGATGAGCAAGTAAAATCAATAATTGCTCTTGTTTCAAAAAGTGTAAAGAATTTACCAGAAGAAAATGTTGTTGTTGTGGACAGCCATTTTAATTATTTAAGTGAGAACCTAAATAATGATGATATAACATCATCAACGTCTATAGAGAACAGGTATGAAATACAGAGAGAATTTGAGTCAAAACTTGAGGATAACCTAAGAAAGACCCTTGAGGCTGTATATGGTTCAAATAGCGTAAAGACAACGGTTAAAGCAGATTTAGATTTTGATTCAAAGCAAACATCGACTATTAAATATGACGAAAAGGGCGTTGCAAAAAACCAAAATACCATAAAGGAAACCATAAAAAGCGGTGGGGATGATGTATCTGGAAGCCCTATAGATAATAATATGTCAAATACCATGCCGGCTAATAATGGAGGAACAAGTAAAAACAGAGAAGAAACCACTACAAACTATAACGTGGGACAAGTAGAGGAAAGAGTAATAAAGGCGCCAGGAGAGGTTAAAAGATTGTCCACGTCGGTTGTAGTTGATGGAGCTTTATCTGATGCTGAGAAGGAAACCATAAGAAACATTGTAACCTCTGCTATAGGTTTTGATCAAAACAGGGGAGATGTGGTTTCTGTAGAAGGAATTAAGTTTGATGATACAGTTAAAAAACAGGTAGAAGCAGATCTTAAAGATCTTTCAGATAAACAAGCAGCAGAAGAAAAGAGAAAAAAACTTATGACAAATGTTATACTTCCTATTGCTTTGTCAGTGGCTCTAATTGCAATAATAATTGCCTTAAGGAAGAAAAGAAGTTCTGAAATTGGGTCGGAGACCCCTGGAGTGGATGTGGTTGTTGACAACCCAGAAGCAATAAATGAGGTACTAAAAAGTCAAGTATTCCTTGAAGATGATGAAAATAAATCAGATCTTACTGCAGAACTGAAAAAATATGCGACTAAAAAGCCTGACCAGGTTGTAGAAATAATTAAATCTTGGTTAGCTGAAGATGAGAGGTGAGTTTCATGGCAAGAGGAGATAAACTAAGCGGAGTTCAAAAATCTGCAGTGCTTTTTATTACTCTAGGGCCTGAGATATCATCTAACATAGTCAAAAAACTGCCAGAGAATGATATTCAAAAGATCACCTTTGAGATTGCAAATACTACAAGGATAAAACCAGAGTTAAAGGATGCAGTAATAGATGAATTTATAAATTTAAATAAGGCTAAAGACTATATACTTGAAGGCGGGACAGAGTATGCCAAAAACCTTTTGAGTAAAGCTCTAGGTGTGCAAAAGGCAATGGAGATCATGGAAAAGGTTGGGGAGGCAACCCAACAGTACAGGCCTTTTGGCGTTGCAAGGAAAGCAGATTCACAGCAGCTTTTAAGCCTTATTATGAATGAACATCCTCAGACCATAGCACTTATTTTAAGCTATGTACAACCAGAGAAGGCTGGGCAGATTTTGTCAGGCCTTCCTGTAGAGATACAAAGTGATGTTGCACGAAGGATAGCAAATATGAAGAGCACATCACCAACTGTTGTACGTGAGATAGAAGAAGTGCTTGAAAAGAAACTCTCAACAGTAATCCGTTCAGATCTTGCTACAATTGGAGGAATTGGCTCCTTAGTACAGATATTGAACCAGGTTGACAGGGGTACTGAGAAAAACATTATTGAACATCTTGAAAATGATGAACCAGAACTTGCAGAAAAGGTTAGATCTAGCCTGTTTGTATTTGAGGATATTATCGGACTTGATAATGCATCAATACAGAGAGTTATACGAGAAGTGGATACAAAAGACTTTGCTCTTGCTCTTAAAGGTTCTTCTGAAGAGGTTGCAGATGCAATATACAAGAATATGTCAAAGAGAGCTGCAGCTACATTAAAAGAAGATATAGAATACTTAGGACCTGTAAGGCTTGTAGATGTTGAGAAGTCCCAGCAGAATATTGTTGGCATAATAAGAAGACTAGATGAAGCTGGAGAGATAATAATTGCAAGAGGTGGCGGAGATGCAATTATCGTGTAATATAATCAAAAAAGGGACTATACAAATAGATGATAAATATAGATTAGATGCTCCTGACATTAAAAAGCCAAAGTCAATTTCTGCTTCTCAAGCAGAAATTGAAGGCAGTGACAAGTATGAGTATAAGGATGAATATATAAAAAAATCACAGCAGATAATTGATGGGGCTGCTCAGGAAGGCAAAAATATAATTGAAAAAGCAAAAAAGGAAGCTGAAAAGATAAAAAAGGATTCCTATGATGATGGAATAAAAAAAGGACATGAAGAGGGCTACCAAAAAGGACATGAAGAAGGATTAAAAAGTGGATTTGATGAAACCAAAGATACTAGGGATCAGGCTCAAAATGTACTAGAGGAAGCCCATAGGGCATCAAGGGAATATATAAAAAACCAAAAAGATGAGATAGTAAATCTAGCATTGTCCATAGCAGAGAAGATAATAGGATATGAGGCAAATACAAAGGATGAGGCTATAGAAAACATAGTTAAAAAGTCCATAGAGAGTGTTATATACAAGAAAAGTATTAAGATTTGGGCAAATCCTCTAGATTATGCAACACTAGACTGTAGGATGAATGAAATATTAGAACAAACCAATGATGAGACAATAGTTACCCTATTAAAAGATGAAGCCATAAAAAGAGGCGGATGCAAGATAGAAACAGAGGTAAGTTCTGTAGATGCCACAATAGATACTCAGCTTACTAAGATAAAAGAAGCGTTGATGGGAGATTCTATATGAAAAATGTAGATTTCAGCAACATGATGGATATTGTGTCAAATGTAAAAACTATAAGACCAGAGGGAAAGGTAAGCAAAATAATAGGACTTACAATAGAAGTAGATGGACTTAAGCTGCCAGTTGGTGAGGTATGCTATATATATTCTGAAAATACGCTAGATCCTATTATGTCAGAGGTTGTTGGATTTAGAGATGACAAGATAATACTTATGCCTCTTGGGGATTTAAAAGGCATAGGCCCAGGATCCATTGTAAAGCCAAGTGGAAAGCCTCTTTCTGTAAAATGCAGTGACGATCTTTTAGGAAGGGTATTAGATGGGTTAGGAAGGCCAATGGAAGGTAAAATTCTAAAAGATTTTGTAGAATACCCAGTTATTGGTTATCCTCCTAACCCTCTAGAAAGGCCGAGGATAGATAAAGTTTTATCCACAGGAGTTAAGGCAATAGACGGCTTTTTAACCTGCGGGGAAGGCCAGAGGGTTGGCATATTTGCAGGAAGCGGAGTGGGCAAAAGTACCCTACTTGGAATGATAGCAAGATATAGCTCAGCAGATATAAATGTAATAGGACTAGTAGGAGAGAGAGGCCGTGAGGTAAAGGATTTTATAGAGAAGGATTTAGGGGATGAAGGCCTCAAAAGATCTGTAATTGTATGTGCTACATCAGATCAGCCAGCCCTAGTTAGGCTAAAGGGAGCTTATACTGCAACTGCAATTGCTGAATATTACAGGGACCAAGGCAAGAAGGTAATGCTTATGATGGATTCTGTAACAAGATTTGCAATGGCTCAAAGAGAGGTTGGACTTGCAATAGGCGAGCCACCAGCTACAAAGGGGTACACCCCTTCAGTATTTGCAAAGCTGCCAGGTCTTTTAGAGCGCTCAGGCATGTCGAACAAGGGTTCAATAACAGCTTTTTATACTGTACTTGTTGAAGGTGATGACTTCAATGAACCCATATCAGATGCTGTAAGGGGAATACTAGATGGACACATTGTTTTATCTAGAGAATTAGCCGCCCTTAACCATTATCCTGCAATAGATATATTAAATAGCCTAAGCAGGCTTATGGCAGAGGTTGCATCTGAGGAGCACAAGAGGACTGCTGGAGAGCTTAGAAATATACTTGCTACATATAAAAATGCAGAGGATCTAATAAATATTGGGGCTTATGTAAATGGAAGCAACCCAGGAATTGATAAAGCAATAAAATATATAGATAGATTGAATGATTTTTTAAAGCAAGGTAAAAATGAGCACTTAGATTTTGACACTATATTAAAAGATTTATATGGAATAATGAATTAAAACTGAAATGGTGTGATATTTATGAAGGGTTTCACTTTTAGGCTGCAAAAGGTTTTGGATCATAGAATAGATGTAGAAGATACTAAAAAAGATGAGTTTGTTAAAAGCAGGATGGAATACATTAAGCAGCAGGAACATCTTGAATCTTTAAAACAAGAGATTGCAAGAACTAATAAAATAAAGCCTAAAAAAAGCACAAATATATTTTCGTATATCACAATGAATAATTACAAAACCGCATTAAATGAGAAAACTGAGATCCAAGAAAAAAGGGTTGATATATATAGAGAGTCCATGAATCAAAAAAAAGAAGAGTTTTTGGAAAGCAAGAGAGATAGGAAGGTAATTGAGAAGTTAAAGGATAAAGCACACAACGAATTTACAATAGATCAAAACAAAAGTGAACAGAAACAAAATGATGAATTTGCACTCTATGGTTATATGAAAAAATAGAGAATTAGTTTAAAAAGGAGGTGAGAAAATGATAGATAAGGTGCAAGGCTCCCCTAAAAATGTGCAAAATGTGAAGGACAACAAAGAGACAGATTCCAGTAAAGACTCTGATATATTCGCAACTCTTTTAAGCGGCATTATGGGACAAAACATCAATTGCCTGGGAAATAAAACAGATGGGGAGGCTGAACCTGCCTTACTAACTGAAGCTGATAATATAAAAGGACTAGGATCTGCATTTGCCGATTGTATAGATCAAATGCAGATTATGGACAATCCATCAGCAGTAGGTGAAGAGGCCATTTTAGGTGATGAAAGTTTAGACGCAGAACAAAATATAGAGACCCAATATGGTTTAACCCAACCATCTATTGATGGCGAAAAAGGTAAGTTATTTGAACCGCCTTATATAGATTTAAACCTGAATACGGATAATAGTATAGCCTTAAATACTGAACCAGATGCTGCAGTAGAAAATAAGCCAAATGGCAAGCCTAGCAAACTTAATAATTCCCTTGATGATGCACTTCATAATACAGAATTAGAAGTAACTAAGGGGAAAGATGATATAAAAGATTTCGTAGTACCTAGGGCAGAGTTTTTAAAGATACTAAATAGTAATCAAAACATGAAAAGTTCTAGGACAAAGGCTGCCTATGAGCTAGAGACAGGGTTGCCCATGACAAAAGATGATGCCGTGGATGCAGGGACTAAAGAGAAACCCATAGACCAATTAAACCTAGGCAAGGGTGCTAAAGATAAATATAATGATTATGCTGAAGCTGAGGCTGATACTGGAGTTGAAGTAAAAGTAGGGGAAAATTTAGATATAGGCAAAAAAGAAGAACAAAAAAATGCAAAAGATAAATTGAACATGATTAATGCAAAGCACATAAGCACAAATGAAGATAGTAATAGTATATCCCAAAGTCAAGGCACAAAAAATTACGACAAAGTTTCTCAAAATGTATCTTTTGACAAGAGCAATGTAATGGATCAAATATATGACAAGATAAGATCCGAAACAGGTAAGGATTATAGTGAGCTTCATGTAAAGCTAAAGCCTGAAGAATTAGGTGATGTAGCAATAAAGCTTGTAATGGAAAAAGGAGTTTTAACAGCCAAAATACTTGTTGAAGATACCCTAGTTAAGGCAATGATAGAATCTAACCTGCCAGACTTAAAAGAGCAGCTTAAAAGCCAAAATATAAATGTATCTGATTTCTCAGTATCTCTAAATCTTGAAAACGATGAGCTGCTAAATAAAGGGTTCCAAAACGGAAACCAAAACCATAGCAGAAATGCTAGAGGAATGGTATATGGTAAACATAAAAAAGGCATACCAGTAGGATCAAATGAAGATATTCTAACTAGGGATGTAAGAAGTATTATAGATGGTAATTTAAATATGTTGGTTTAGGAGGGATGTAATTGAAAACTGATGCTATAGCAGCTGGGCAAGTAGTAAATCAACAGGTATCTAAAGATGCAGGTAAAGATTTTGTAAGCAAGGATGGATTTTTAAAGATACTTACAGCCCAAATGCAGAACCAAGACCCCTTAGCTACTCAAGATGAGTCACAGATGATATCACAAATGGCGCAGTTTGCAGCTCTTGAGCAGATGCAAAACCTAAACTCTGCAATGGGTGAGCTTTTAGTAAGCCAAAAGTTTATGGAATCCAGCATGATGATAGGCAAAACTGCAAAAGTAGCTGTGGGCGATGGAAAATATGAAACAGGGGTTGTAACTGGATCTAAATTAGGGAAAGGTACGATCAATATAGTAATAGACGGAAAGGAATACAGCATGGATAATGTTGTAGAGTTAAATGGGTAAACCAGTGGAAGATGGGATTTAAGAGGGAAGTGATAGATAGTGTCCTTTAGAATAGTAAATGGAAAAATAGTTCAATCGAATCTTCCAACGCAAAATAGAGAGACTAAAGTAAACTCTAAAAGTAACTTTGAAAGTGTATTTGATAAAGAACTAAAAAAAGCAAATGAAGTTAAGATTTCTGCACATGCAATGGAAAGATTGAAAGATAGAAATATTGAGTTAAACAGTGAGGATCTTGAAAAGATAACTAATGCCATAGATAAAGCAACAGCAAAAGGGGCAAATGAGTCTCTGCTTTTGTATAAAGATATTGCATTTATTGCAAGCATTAGAAACAAGACCATAATAACCGCAGTGGATAGTAAGTCTGCTAAGGATAATGTGTTTACCAATATAGATAGTGCAGTTTTAATATCTTAATAAATTAAGATAACTTAATAAATTAATAAAAAACAGTGGCTGGACCTTAATAGGAAGCCATACTTCGCTGAATGACAGATGCGAAAGTCTAATATTTGGAGGGTTAAAAAATGTTAAGATCATTATCTTCAGGAATTAGTGGAATGAAGAATAATCAGATAAAGATGGACGTAATTGCAAATAATGTTGCAAACGTAGGTACTACTGCTTTTAAAAGTGGAAGAACTCGTTTCCAAGATATATTTAGTCAGACTCTAAGAGGTGCATCCGCACCAGAGCCAAACGGTAGAGGTGGAGTAAACCCATCCCAAATAGGTCTTGGAATGCAGACCGCAGGAATAGATACAATGATGGGACAAGGAGCACCTCAGCCAACAGAAAGGGCATTGGACTTTATGGTAAGCGGGGAAACTTTCTTTGTATTATCAGATGGATCAAAACAAGTATACACAAGAGATGGCTCAATGAGCTTTGATGCTTCAGTGCCTGATAAAACTGATGCGAACATTAAAAGAAGAAATATAGTAAGCTCAACGGGACTTAAGCTTATGGGATACCAAATAGAGTCAGTTGATAATGATGGCAAGGTTAAATATAAAAACCCTGCTGCCCTTGAAGAAATAACAATACCAGACTCATATAAAGGCAAGGATGAAAGTGGAAATGATGTATATATAAAACTAAATAACTTTTCAGTAGATAAAGATGGAACCGTAGTAGGAGTTTTTGAAGATGGTACTAAACAGGAATTTGGAAAGATTGCTACGGCAGCATTTTCAAACCCTGCGGGACTTTTAAAAGTCGGAAATAACAATTATCTGCCATCAGCAAACTCAGGAGATGCATTAACATTAAAAGATCCTAATACTGAATCCACTGGCAATAATGATATACTTCAAGGGTATCTTGAGATGTCTAATGTAGATCTTGCAAATGAATTTACTGATATGATAGTTACATCAAGATCATTCCAGGCAAATTCAAGATCAATTACTACGTCTGATGAAATGCTGCAGGAACTATTGAATCTTAAACGTTAAAGAGGGATGAAAAATGATTAAACTTACCGGATTTAACAATAAAGAGTTTTATTTAAATTGTGATTTGATTGAAAAGATTGAGGTTACCCCAGATTCAGTCATAACAACCACAACCGGGAAGAAATATGTTGTCAAAGAATCCTCAGATGATATTATAAACAAAATAATTGAGTTTAAAAAAAGATATATGGCAATACCGGAGGTAATTAAAGAATGAAAAAACGCGACTTATCAACTACATTAGGATTATTTTTAGGTGCTTTAGCTATTATAATAGGTATGTCTCTTGATAATAACAAAATAAATTTGGCTGGTCTCAGAGCTTTCTGGGACTTGCCATCCGTATTTATTACAGTATTTGGTTCATTTTTTACAATAATGATATCTTTCCCAATGGAGACCATAAAGAATATACCTGCTATGATTAAAAATGCATTTAGGGGCAGTGAGTATTCCACTGGCGCAATTATTGAAACATTTGTTGAACTTTCAAGGAAAGCAAGGAAGGAAGGGCTTTTATCTCTTGAAGATGAAGTTGAACAAATAGATGATGTGTTTTTAAAGGAAGGAATACAAATGGTTGTAGATGGTATAGAGCCAGAGACTATAAGGGAAATATTGGAGCTTGAAGTATCAGCCATGGAGAAGAGACACACAGATGGCATAAACTTGCTTAAAGCATGGGCAGGGTATGGACCTGCATATGGAATGATAGGAACTTTAATAGGACTTACACAGATGCTGCTTAAACTTGATGATCCAAGTACTTTAGGACCTGGAATGGCAAAGGCCATAATTACATCATTTTATGGTTCAATTCTAGCTAACTTTATATTTGGACCACTTGCTAATAAACTTGAAACAAGAAGTGCTGATGAGGCAGATATTAGAGAAATGATGCTAGAAGGTGTACTATCTATACAATCTGGGGTAAACCCAAGGGTTATAGAGGATAAATTAAAGACTTACATGCCTCCGCAAGAGAGACTATCACTTATGAAAGGTGAAGCGAGGGATGGTGCGGTGATGGAAAATGAGTAAAAGAAAAAAGCCTGAAAAAAAGGAAATAAGTCAGGGATGGCTTACAACTTATTCAGATATGATGACACTTGTACTTACATTCTTTGTTCTTTTATATTCCTATTCTCTAGTGGATATAGAAAAGTTCAAACAGGTTTCACAATCAATGAGTACTGCATTTGGCGGAGGGGCAGGCATATTTGAATTAAACAAAGAATCAGGTGGTGAAGTCCCAATTGTTGGAGAAAAGACCCCTAAAAGTCCAAATAATAAGGATATGTATGAAACCGTATCAGATTTTGTAAACCAAAATGACCTTAGTGAGTATGTAAAGATAAGAGAAGATAAAAGGGGCGTAATAATGGAGTTTAATAACAGTATATTATTTGATACTGGAAAGACCGAGTTAAAGCCTGAAAGCATACCTATTATGGACAAGGTATCTGTTCTTCTTGATCAGCTGCCAAACAATGTTATAGTAGAAGGCCATACGGACAATGTCCCTATACACTATGCTGATTTCCCTTCTAACTGGGAATTATCTGCAAATAGAGCAACTACTGTTTTGAGATATTTAGTGGAAAAGAAAGGTGTCAAGCCAGAGCGGCTTTCAGCCGTTGCTTGTGGGGAATATAGCCCAATAGCAAGCAATAACACTCCCGAAGGAAGAGCTCAAAATAGAAGGGTAAATATACTTATTGTCACAAATGACAAAGAGGGTAATAAATCAGAGTAAAATGGAGTGATGTATAAATGGATAAATTAAAACGTGCAGCCATTATAGTGCTTATGATTATAGTTCCAATAGTTGTAGGTGGCCTTGTCTATGTAATGTATACATTAAGCCTGCTTCCAATGAAGCCTAAAAATGGTTATAACAAAAATAATAATAATGCGGCTGTTGCACAAGCAAAAGAATATACATATCCACTTGGTGAGTTTCAAGTGAATTTAGATGAGCCTGGGTATAGGCGCTATGTAAAGGTTACAGTTCATGCAGGCTTTAGAAACCAAAAGCTCGAAGAGGAATTAAGCGATAAGGATGTAGATGTGCAAACAAGAAGTGCAATTACAAGTATATTAAGAAGCAAAAAAGTGGAAGACTTAAAATCCGTAGAAGGATGCGAGAATGTACAGAAAGAGATTATGGAGAAAATAAATACAATAATAAAAACAGATAAGATTGATAACGTTTATTTCACGGATATATTGATACAGTAAGTAGGTAAGAGTATGGTTAGTAGTGAATAGTTAATGGTGAGGATAGTGAGTGGAGTGAATTATGAGTTCTTTGGAAGTTTGGCAAAAATATTAGTATTTCTACCCTTGGTAATTCTTCTTGCTTACTTAAGCATAAGGGTAGGCGGGAGCAAGATGCTCAAAATGGGGCAAGGCAAGATAATAAGAGTGATTGAGAAGGTTCCATTAAATAATAAAGCAGCCCTATCTGTGGTGCTTATTAATAACAAGCCTTATGTTGTAAGCTATTCCGAGGATGAAGTTAAAATATTAATGCCTCTTCCAGAGGACTGCGTAGAAAAACAACAAGAAGAGAATAAATCATTTAGTGAAAATATGAAAAATAACTTTAAATCTATTGTAAAGAGAAAGGAAAGGCTATGAAAAATAAAAAGATATTTATAATAGCTTTAGTTTTCGGGTTAACATTCTTTTGTGCAACATATACAGCTTATGCAGAGCCTTTAGACTTTCCAATACCAAAGGTTGAAATTAATGTTGATAATGCAGCTGCTGCGCCAAAAGATTATGTAGATAGCATAAAGGTATTAATACTAATAACAGTGCTTACACTTGTACCTTCTATTATGATACTTACAACATCATTTACTAGGATTGTAGTAGTATTATCATTTGTAAGGAGTGCCTTGTCAACTCAACAAAATCCTCCGAATCAGGTGCTTGTAGGATTAGCTTTGTTCCTTACATTTTTTATAATGCATCCTGTTTATACCGAGGTTAATAATCAGGCAATAAAGCCTTACCTTGACAATAAGATTACTCAGGAAGAGGCTATTGAAGTAGGATCGCAGCCTGTAAAGAAGTTTATGCTAAAACAGACAAGGCAAAAGGATATTGAGCTATTTGTAAATGCAGCAAAAATGGACAAACTAGAGAAGCCTGAAGATACACCATTTAGGATATTAATACCAGCTTTTGTAATAAGCGAACTTAGTCAGGCGTTTATGATGGGATTTATGATATACATACCGTTTATTGTTATAGACATGATTGTTGCAAGTATACTTATGTCAATGGGTATGTTTATGCTTCCACCAATTTCTATATCTCTGCCTTTTAAACTGCTTTTGTTCTTTATGGTAGATGGATGGAATTTAGTAGTAAAAACTTTGTTGAATAGCTTTGCTTAAGGGGTGGTTTAATGAGTGAGAATTTTGTTGTAGGAGTAATTAAGGATGCATTAAAGACCACGATTATGGTTTCGGGGCCTGTACTTGGAATCTCTCTTGGAATTGGGCTTTTAATAAGTATATTTCAAGCTACAACACAGATACAGGAGCAGACTCTAACATTTGTTCCTAAGATATTGGCTGTTTTTGCATCTATTATATTCTTTGGATCTTGGATGCTGCAAATACTTATGAACTTCACTACTAGAATATTTGATGCCATACCTAGGCTTATACATTAGTAGGTAATAGTATGGATTATACTGGATTTATAATTTTCATATTGGTCTTTGTTAGAATAGTGAGTTTTATGGCAGTAACACCCTTATTTACAATTAAAGGTATACCCAATATAGCAAAGGTTGGATTTGGCCTATTACTTAGCTATTTAACATATGGATTTGCCATATATGATAAGGCTCTTATTCCAAACTCAATATTTTCTTTATTCACCTGTGCTGTAGGGGAATGTATATTTGGATTAGCTCTAGGCTTTATTACATATTTAATATTTCAGGCTATTAAGGCATCAGGACAATTTATGGATATGCAGATGGGGTATTCCATGTACGGTCAGTTTGATGTTACTACAAATAGCAATGTTACATTAATGGGAAATCTGACAAATTTAATAGGTATGACTATATTTATTTTAATAGATGGCCCTCATGTTCTTATAAACACCATTGTCCAAAGTTTTGACGTGGTACCAGTACTTGGAGTGAATCTTCCACCAGAGATTGGCACATATATACTTCATATATTTTTGAAAACTATGGTGTTATCTATAAAATTAAGTGCTCCAGTTATATTAGCCTTGTTTTTAACTGATTTTACAATGGGGCTTATTGCAAGGGCAGTACCACAGCTTAATATACTGATGATGAGTATGCCTATAAAGATGGTTGTAGGGCTTTTAGTATTTTCTGCAGCGCTTCCTGCGCTAGTGCATATGTATATAAAGATTTTTCAAGACATGCCAATGGATTTAAACAACTTTTTAAAGTTATTTCCTCTGGTCATGTGCTTTGCATCTAGTGATAAGACAGAAGAACCTACAGACAAGAGAAAAGAGGATGCAAAAAAGAAAGGGCAGGTTGCAAAGAGCAGAGAGTTTGTATCTGCCATGACTTTAATTGGAATTGCAATACTGGCAGTATCATTTAGCAGGGATGCAATGAATATTATAGAAGATTTTTTAACAAGGAGTATAAATAACATAGGAAGAGCTCATATAGCCCAAGGAGATATAACGGATATATGTATTTACTCCTTTGCACAATTTTCAAAAGTTACTATGCCCATATTTATAACGGTTATGTCATTAGGGGTAATTGCAAATATTGCCCAAACAGGCTTTATACATACAACTGATACTTTAAAACCTAAATTAAGCAGATTAAATCCAATAGAAGGGTTTAAACGAATGTTTTCAGGCAGAGCCTTAGTGGAACTTTTAAAGGCCTGTGCCAGCATTGCAGTAATTGGATATGTATCATATAACTTTCTAAAAGGCGAGATGCCAACGGTAATTAAAACCTCTGATATGGGGATAGAGTCAATTGCGGCCGTATCTGCAGACATAGTACAGTCAGAGATTTCAAAGGTTGCCATTATAGTTTTGATACTTGGGGTTGCCGATTTAATATATCAAAAAAGGGCATACAAAAAGGATCTTATGATGACTAAGCAAGAAATAAAAGAAGAGTATAAGCAGATGGAAGGGGATCCTCTCATAAAGTCCAAGATTAGGCAAAAGCAAAGAGAGATGGCCTCAAGGAGAATGATGCATGAGGTTCCAAATGCTTCAGTTATAATAACAAACCCAACACATCTTGCAGTTGCTCTTAAATACGAACAAGGAGCAGACAGTGCTCCAAAGCTTGTGGCAAAGGGTGCTGATGAGGTAGCTAAAAAGATAAAGAAAATAGCAGCAGAAAATGATATACCAATAATCGAAAATAAGCCTGTTGCTAGAATGATATATAAAGAGGTTGAAATAAACGAAGATATACCAGTTGAAATGTACCAAGCCGTGGCAGAGATACTTGCCATGGTATATAGTTTGAAGAAAGCACGAGGGTGAATGCATTGAATAAGAAACCAAGTCTTATAAAAAGAATATTTTTTAATGTTGATACATTAGTAGCTTTTGCTGTAATAAGTATTGTTGTAATGTTTATTGTTCCTATGAAACCAGAAGTACTTAGTGTACTTTTGGTGTTTAATCTTGCATTTTCTCTTATTATACTTTTACTCACCATGTTTACAACAGAGATACTGCAGCTAACTGTTTTTCCAACCCTGCTTTTGATTACTACTCTTTTTAGATTAGGGCTTAATGTAGCATCAACAAGGCTTATACTTACAGATGGATATGCAGGAGATGTGGTTGAGGCCTTTGGAAACTTTGTTGTTCAAGGTGATTACATTGTAGGTGCAATACTATTTATTATAATATTTATTATACAGTTTGTAGTAATAACAAATGGGTCAGGGAGAGTTGCAGAGGTTGCAGCAAGGTTTACACTAGATGCAATGCCAGGGAAGCAGATGAGCATAGATGCAGACCTTAACGCAGGAATAATAACTGAAAGAGAAGCAATGGAAAAGAGAAAGGATCTTCAAAAAGAGGCAGACTTTTATGGATCAATGGATGGTGCTAGTAAGTTTGTAAAGGGAGATGCTGTTGCAGGAATTATAATTGTCATTATAAATATAATAGGTGGAGTACTCGTTGGAATGGTTAATATGGATTTAAGTGCAGGGGAGGCTTTAAAGAAGTTTTCGCTGCTTACAATTGGTGATGGTCTTGTAAACCAGATTCCAGCACTTCTAATATCAACATCAGCAGGTATATTAGTTACACGTTCTGCAAGTGATGAGAGCTTTGGAAAAGAGCTGTCAGAGCAGCTTACATCTTTTCCAAATGTAATTGCAATAACCTCTGTAATACTTCTTATGCTTGGGCTTATTCCATCTTTGCCTAGTGTTCCGTTTCTTGTATTATCTGCTATTACAGCATATTTTGCTTACAGTTTAGATAAAGATGGCAAAGGCAAGAAGAAAACCACCCAACAAGCTAAAGAAGAGGTACAAGCTACAGAGGCAATTAAAAAAGAGCCTGAGAATATAATGAACCTTTTTCAGGTTGATATGCTTGAGATAGAAATAGGATACGGGCTTATACCACTTACAGACTCTGGTGCAGGAGGAGATTTATTAGATAGAATTGCAGCAGTGAGAAGGCAGTGTGCCCTAGAGCTTGGGATTGCAGTTCAGCCTATAAGAATAAGGGACAATCTGCAGCTTGGAACTAATGAATATAGAATAAAGATTAAAGGAAGCGAAGTTGCCCATGGGGAGATAATGAGCAACCATTACTTAGCAATGGATCCTGTAAACTCTACTGTGGATATTGAAGGAATAAAAACAATAGAGCCAACATTTGGACTTCCAGCTGTATGGATTTCAAGCGATCAAAAGGATAAGGCAGAGATGATGGGGCTAACTATTGTAGACCCTGTTACAGTACTTATAACCCACCTTACAGAGGTAATAAAGCAGCACAGCCATGAGCTTTTAGGAAGACAAGAAGTAAAGATGCTCCTTGACGTAGTTAAAGAAAATTATGGCGCAGTGGTAGATGAACTTGTACCTGATTTGATGTCTTTAGGAGAGGTTCAAAAGGTACTTCAAAATCTATTAAAAGAGGGAGTACCCATAAGAGATATGGTTACAATACTTGAAAGTCTGGCAGATAATAGCAGGACTACTAAGGATACAGAGCTTTTAACAGAGTATGTAAGGATATCCCTTGGAAGGGTAATATGTAAGCCATTTATAGATGAGGATAACAATATAAATGTGATTACAATGGATCCGGAGCTTGAACAGCTCATAGGAGATAATATACATAAATCCATTCAGGGTTCATTTCCATCATTAAATCCCGATATAACTCAAAAGATATTTACAAATATTAATGAGATTGTACAAAATACCGGATTTTATAATAACTCTCCTGTTATACTGTGCTCACCAAGGATAAGACCTGCTTTGAAAAGGATGCTAGAGCTGGTGTTTCCTGAGGTTGCTGTAATTTCAATGAATGAGGTTCCAGGAAATATAGGGATCAATTCCGTTGGGATGGTGACATTAAATGATAATTAAAAAATATACTTCAGATAATATGACAAATGTAATGGCAATGATAAAAAAAGAGCTAGGCCCTGAAGCAGTCATTATGAACAAAAGATATGTGAGGCAAAAGGGTATAAAGGGGCTATTTACTAAAAAGAAGATAGAGATTACTGCAGCAGTAGATGAAAATGCAGAAAGGGAAGTTAAACCCATAAGCATACCACAACAAAATAATTACAATGGCGGCATAGAAAAAGAGTTAACCAAAGTAACAGAAATGCTTCAGACAATAGTAGAAAAAAATGTGGATGTATCAGATAAGAAGGTTATTCAAGATATAAAGCCTGAAAATGAAAACAAAGAAGTCAAGAAAAACACGGGGAATAAAAGAGGATTATCTAAAAAAGCATTAATTGAAAGAGATGTAAGTGAAGAAATACTTGCAAATATAACATCTGAATTAAAGCAAACGGAAGAGTTTAAAGATGTTAAAAGGATACCTGATACAGTATTGATGGAAAAGATAAAAGAAATGATTAAAGTAGATGAAAACGAAGATAACGGAGGAAGAATTCGCGCATTTATAGGACCTACAGGGGTTGGAAAGACCACAACCATTGCAAAGATTGCTGCATTAAATGCATTAAGCACAGGCAAAAAAGTGGGACTAATTACAATAGATACATATAGAATAGGGGCAGTGGAGCAGCTAAAAATATACGCAGATATATTAGGAATCCCATTTAGTGCTATAAATAATTTAGGTGATATTAAACCAACCATGGAAAAGTTTAATGACTGCGACTTAATATTTATAGATACAACTGGGAGAAGTATAAAAAACGTAATGCAATTATCAGAGCTTAAGCTTTATCTAGATAACATAAGACCTGATAAAACTTATCTTACAATGAGTATGACAACAAAATATAACGATATGCTAGGAATATTAGAAGGGTTTAGTTCAATAAACTACGACAGCATTGTTCTTACAAAGTTTGATGAGACAACCACCTATGGCTCAATAGTAAATATTGCATACAAAACAAATACTCCAATATCTTATATAGCAACAGGTCAAAGTGTACCTAATGATATAGAAAGAGCAACAACTGAAAGACTAGTTGATCTAATATTTGGGGAGGCCTTTATATGATAGATCAAGCCCAATATTTGAGAAGATATATGGAGGAATATAAAAAGAAAAAGGAAAGCAATGTTCAAAAGGATATAAGGGTAATTTCTGTAGCAAGTGGGAAGGGCGGAGTTGGTAAAACAAACTTTTCAGTAAATCTTGCCATAGCTCTTAAGGAAATGGGAAACAGTGTGATGGTATTTGATGCAGACCTTGGACTTGCAAACGTGGATGTAATAGCAGGAGTAGTACCTAAATATAACCTTTATGATGTAATATTTAATAATAAAAGAATAGAAGATATTGTATTAGATGGGCCAAAGGGTATTAAGTTAATTCCAGGAGGATCTGGAATTGAGAGTCTATCAAACCTTGATGAGGATCAGATAACCAGTCTATCTAGTGAGTTTGGTAAATTTAAAGACATAGATATACTTATAGTTGATATAGGTGCAGGGCTTTCGAAAAACGTTATGGGATTTATGGCAGTATCTGATGAGGTTATAATACTTACAACGCCAGAGCCTACATCTATAACTGATGCATATGGACTCATAAAAGTGGCCTTAAAATATGTACCAGAGGGCAGGTTTCATCTAGTAGTAAATAGGGCTTTAGATAAAAAAGAGGCAAAGATTGCATCAACCAAAATATGCGATACGGTTACTCAATTTTTAAGTAAGGAAATTAACTACCTTGGATATGTTATAGATGATGTCTCCGTTAAAAAAGCAGTAATGCAGCAGACTCCTTTTAAAGTACTTTATCCTAAATGTTCTGCAAGCATTTGCATAGACAATATTGCATCAGAGATAACAGGGCTTAAAAAACAAAATGGAAATGGAAGAAATATAACAACATTTTTTAATAAGGTAGCATATTTATTCAGCAGGCTTTAAAAATTAAAGTATTAATGCATGAGGCCTTAAAGCCTTTATAGGGAGGGAATTTAATTGAACACATCTTGTGCTCTTGAACTAGAAGATAGAGAAGAAACTATAATAAAATATCTTCCCTTAGTTAAATATATTGCAGGAAGAATGGTTATTGGCAAATCAGCTTCAGTTGATATTGATGATCTTATTGGGTATGGAGTAATAGGGCTTATTGATGCCATTGATAAATTTGACCCCGGGAGAGGTGTTAAGTTTGAGACCTATGCCTCTTTAAGAATAAAGGGCGCAATAATAGATGAGCTTAGAAAGTTAAGCTGGGTACCAAGAACGGCCATGGGTAAGCTAAACAAATTAAATAGTGTTAAAGATGATTTAAGAGAAAAACTAGGAAGAGAACCTAAAGATTCAGAGGTTGCAGATGAACTTGGAATATCCATGAGTGAACTTGTACAGGTTGAGGGCTACATAAACTATTTATCGGTGACCTCATTAGAAGATTTAATTTTTAAAAATGATGATGAGGTTTGCCTATCTTCTATGGTTGAAGATGTAAATAGTCCAAGACCTGATAGAATATTGGAAGAAAAAGAAACCTATGATATACTTAAAAAGGCAATAGATATGTTAAATGAAAAAGATAGGCTTGTTTTATCTTTGTACTATTATGAAAAGTTAACATTAAAAGAAATTGGACATGTCCTAGGTGTGTCAGAATCTAGGGTATCACAACTTCATAGCAGAATGATTCTAAGGCTTAAAGATAACGTTGCAAAGCTTCAGTACAATTGACTTTGGAGGAAAAAATGGAATATATTATATTAATTATAGGAATTGCACTTATAGTATACGGCATGGTAGGTGAATTCAGAGAAAAAGATGATACTGCTCAGCTCGCTCAGCCTATTATGACTGCTGGGACTAGTGGAAGTAATAAAGATAATAATGAAGATAAAAGCTTTGACAGCATTTTTGCACAAAACATTATACTTGATAGGCTTGATGATATAGAAAATAAAATAGATTATATATATGACAAATATAAAGATGTAGAAAATACAGATACTTTACTAGATGACCAACAAGAAATAAAAAAGATAGATGAAGAAGATACAATAAATAAGATAATATTTAAATTAAAAGATGGGGGAGCAGATGTTGAAGACATTGCACAAAAAACTGGTATGCTAAAGGGGGAGGTATTATTAAGACTTGGTATGAGAAAACAATAAAAATATTATTTAACAAAAAAGTAATACTAGGTATTGGCATTGGAATGGTTATATGCTCCATGATCATGATTTTAACTCCTAAAAAGGATATATCAGAGTATGAAATCGAGAAAAGAGCAAGAGATATGGGAATGATATATAAAGATGAAGTAAAGGCCTTATATGATGATAAATAAAAGGGGTGGATATGTTGCTTAGAGGAATATATACTTCTGCAGCTGGTTTGATAAGTACACAACAAAGACAGGATATTACAGCAAACAATATAGCAAATTTAGATACAACAGGATATAAACAAGACAAGGTTGCTACAAAAACATTTCCAGAGGTTATGATTCAAAACAAAGATAGTGGCATAGGAGATTTTCGCTACAACAGAAAACTTGGTACAATGTCTTTTGGAGCAAAAAATGATGTAATACAAACAGATTTTGCTCAAGGATCTGTAAACGAAACAGGCAATAAACTAGACGTAGCAATAAACGGCAGAGGATTTTTCAATGTTAGGTTTTCTGATGAGCAGGGAACTAACATTGGGTATACAAGGGATGGTTCATTTAACACTGATAGTTTAGGAAGGGTAGTATACTCTGGAGGACTTGTTTTAGGAAGAGATGTACAGACAGGGCAAGTTGGGTCAATGAATGTTGGCAATGGTGATGTTTATATAGATGATAAGGGCAATGTATTTGTTGATTCTGTTAAGCGGTATACTTTAGTAGTAAGTGACTTTAATGATTATAACAATCTAACTAAGGCTGGAAAGAATATGTATGCTGCAAATCCAAACGATCCCCCAACTGACATTTCAGGGCAAGGAGATACATTTGAAATCAAACAAGGTTTTCTTGAAAACTCAAATGCAGACATGGCTGATGAAATGATAAGCCTAATGATGAATGCTAGAGCATACTCAGCAAACCAAAGAGTGCTTACAACAATAGATGAAACCTTAGGAAAGTCTGTAAACGAGGTTGGAGCATTAAGATAGCATAGAATAAGTTTGTATAGATTTTTTTATATTGACACGAGTGTCGATATATGATATAAATATAGTTATAGATAGTACTAATCATTGAATTAGTACTATCTATGTTATATATTATTATATGACACTATACTAAATTAAAAAATTAATACAGGATTACTCTTATCAAGAGAGGTGGAGGGACTGGCCCGATGAAGCCCGGCAACCAGCAGGAAACTGCCGAGGTGCCAATTCCTGCAGATTTATTTCTGGCAGATGAGGGTTAGGCTGATTGCCTCTAGATTTTTACCTCTTCTTTTCGGAAGAGGTATTTTAATTTGGGGCAGACTAAATATAATTATAATAGGAGGAATTATTATGGCTAAAAAATTATTTACGTCAGAATCTGTTACAGAAGGACATCCGGATAAAATATGTGACCAGATTTCTGATGCCATACTAGATGAAATTTATTCACATGATAATCATGCAAGGGTTGCCTGCGAGACCATAGTAAATACTGGCCTTGTACTTGTCATGGGTGAAATATCCACGAACTGCTACGTAGACATCCAAAAAGTTGTAAGAAGGACAATAGAGGAAATAGGATATACAAGAGCAAAGTATGGATTTGACTGCGATACATGTGCAGTTGTGACATCAATTGGAGAACAATCACCAGATATAGCTCTTGGAGTTGATAATGCTCTTGAGGCAAAAAGAGGAGAAAAGTTTGATAATATAGAGGCAATTGGAGCAGGAGATCAGGGCATGATGTTTGGTTTTGCATGTGATGAAACACCAGAGCTTATGCCGCTTCCAATCTCTCTTGCACATAAACTTGCAAGAAAGCTTGCTGATCTTAGAAAAACAGGCACACTAGACTATCTAAGACCAGATGGCAAAACACAGGTTACAATTGAATATGATGGAGATACACCAGTTAGGGTTGATACTGTTGTTGTATCTACTCAGCATAGTGCCGAGGTAGACCATGATACAATAGAGAAGGATTTAACAAATCTACTTATTAAAGAGGTAATACCTGAAAAGTACTTAGACGAGAACACCAAAATTTATGTAAATCCAACAGGAAGGTTTGTAATAGGCGGACCTCAAGGAGATTCAGGACTTACTGGAAGAAAAATAATTGTTGATACTTACGGCGGATATGCAAGGCACGGCGGCGGAGCATTCTCAGGAAAAGATCCAACAAAGGTTGACCGTTCAGCATCCTATGCAGCAAGATGGGTTGCCAAAAACCTTGTAGCCGCAGGAGTTGCTAAAAAGATTGAAATCGAAGTTGCTTATGCCATAGGAGTTGCAAGACCAGTATCAATAGAAGTTGAAACCTATGGTACAGGAACAATCAGCGATGATAAAATAGTTGAAATAATAAACAAGGTATTTGACTTAAGACCTGCAGCAATAATCAGAGACCTTGACCTTAGAAGACCTATATATAGGCAAACTGCAGCCTACGGCCACTTTGGCAGAACAGACATAGATCTTCCATGGGAACACCTAGACAAAGTAGACGAAATAAAAAAATATCTACCCTCTCATAAGTGATAACAATAATAACAGAAACAGCAGTAATAATTTACCAAAACTCAACCCAAAAGTGGCAGGCACTTTTCGGTTGAGTTTTGCCATGTTGTGGTACAATATTGAGCTTGTAGGTGAACATATGTTTATTATGTATGATGATAAAAAGACATCAGAGGAGATTTTACGTAAATCAAAGTTATTAGGTTCAATTGAATTAGATAAAAATAAGTCTTATTTAATTAAAGGCGATAATTTTGATATATTATCAAAAATTAATAATGGACTGAATGAGAAGGTGGATCTTATATATATTGACCCCCCATTTAGTACTGATAATATTTTTACTATTACAAAAGATAGAAGCAGCACAATCAGCAGAGCAAAAGATGGTTACATAGCATATGGGGATGATATGGGTGTGGAAGAATATATAGAATTCATTAGGGAAAGATTAATAATTATGAGGGAGCTATTATCAGACGAGGGTTCAATATATCTTCATATAGACAGCAAAATTGGACATTATATAAGGATGATTATGGATGAAATCTTTGGCGTAGAGAATTTTAAAAATGATATTGCCAGGATAAAATGCAATCCAAAAAATTTTAAAAGGAAAGCATATGGAAATGAAAAAGATATGATATTGTTTTATGCAAAAAACAGTAAGAAAAATATATTTAATAATATAAAGATACCATTAAATGAATCTGATAAAGAAAGATTATTTTGCAAGGTAGATAAAAGAGGGGAAAGGTATACAACAGTTCCATGCCATGCGCCCGGGGAAACCCAAAAGGGGGTAACAGGCGGAAAGTGGAAGGGTATGCTGCCACCAGAGGGAAGGCATTGGAGAACTGATCCCAAAAAACTAGACGAACTAGATGAAATGGGACTTATTGAATGGTCAAAAACAGGAAACCCTAGGATAATTAAATATGCTTATGAACACAAAGGCAAGAAAATGCAGGACATTTGGGAGTATAAAGACCCACAATACCCAATTTATCCAACTGAAAAGAATATGGAAATGGCAGAGATGATAATAAAGCAGTCAAGCAAGGAAAGCTCAACAGTAATGGACTGCTTTGCAGGTTCAGGGACAACCCTTCATGCAGCAGCAAAGTTAAATAGACGCTGGATAGGTATAGATCAGTCCCAAGTTGCAATAGACATAGTTAGAAAAAGGTTAAAAGAATACGAGTATGAATATGCTGAATTTACCGGAGATAAGGTTTCCCTAGAAGAAAACGATGTTCCCCTGCAGTTAAAATTGTTATAACTTGCTAAAACTCAACCCAAAAGTGCCTGTCACTTTTGGGTTGAGTTTTGGTAAACGTTACCGAAACTTAACTAAAAGGTGGCAGGCACTTTCCAATTGGGCTTTGCCACATTATGGTATAGCTGGAGCTTGTACAAGTTAAGTTTTTGAGTTACTTATATACTACTTTTCCACCTACAATAGTGGTTTTTATATTTATGTTATCATCAAATATAACTATGTCTGCATCATACCCTTTTTTGAGGGATCCTTTTCTGTCTGCTACTCTAGATACTTTTGCAGGAACTTCAGTTGCCATGGATACTGCCTCTGCTATGGATAGGTTTGTGTTTTTGATTATGTTTCTAACTGCCCTATCTAAGGTTAAGGTTGAGCCTGCTAATGTTCCATCTTTAAGCCTTGCCTCGCCATTTTTAACGAATACTTCAAGGCCTCCAAGTTCATACTTGCCATCACCTAAATCACAAGCTTTCATTGCATCCGTGATTAGGGAACACTTTTCGCAGCCTTTAACTTTTAATGCAGTCCTAATTGCTGCAAAATGTATGTGAACACCATCTGCTATAAACTCTGTTGTAATTGGGCTGTCAAAGATAGCGCCTACAACACCAGGTGCTCTATGGTTAAGCCCTGTCATTGCATTGTATAGGTGAGTTGAGTGGGTTGCACCATGCTCTACCGCCTTAATTACATCATCATAGGTTCCATCAGAATGGCCTAAGGATGCAGTAATTCCTTTGTTTTCTATAAATTCAATAAATTCTAATGCACCATTTAACTCTGGGGCGATTGTAACTGTTTTTACAACTGAAAAGTCTCCGTCTATAAGATCAGTAAAAAAGTCTATATCAGGCTCTCTTATATATTTTTCATCATGAGCACCCTTCTTTTTTACATTTAGAAAAGGTCCTTCAAGGTGAGCGCCTAAAACTGAAGCTCCGTCTGTTCCATTATCCATTGAATACCTTACATTTTTAAGCGCATTTTTAATCTTTTCTTCAGCAACCGTCATTGTTGTTGGAAGGAATGAAGTAACGCCATGTCTAGCTAGTATCTTTGATATTTCATTTATTGATTCACTACTTTCGTCCATGGTATCATACCCGCCTGCAGCATGGACATGTATATCAATAAAACCAGGTGAAACGAAGTTATATTTAGCATCAATAACTTCACAATTTTCAGGACAAGAACCCGATATACCAGCTATCCTCCCATCCTCTACTAATAGATATTTACCTTGGATTATCTCTTTTTCAAGTATTATCTTCCCGTTTTTTATAGCTAACATAAAAATGCCCCCTTATATAAAACTATTTATATTCTATGACTTATATATTTAAAAGTCTAAGTATTAAAAAATACTTAATTAATATCGCCATTAAGTATATTATATACGCTTTTCACTCAAGTTTCACCACTGTCTCACGCTTTTACTATAATGTCAAAAGTAGTTATTCTATATACAGAGGTTACCAGTACATGGAAACTTACGTTTCACAGGGAGAGGAGGTGAAAATATGGCAGTTATGAGCAATAAGTTAGAAAGTATTTTAAGGCTTAAGGTTAAGACAGGTATTGACGAAAATGGAAAAGACAAATTAGCAGTTAAGAGCTACAACAATGTAAAGACTGATGCAACAAATGATGCTATATACGATGTAGCAAGACTTATTAACTCACTTGAGACAACACCCGCAGTATCCATAATGAGACAAGACAGCTTTGAACTTGTACAGGAATAATTAGGAGTGTTAACAGTGCCAACGTTAGGGAATGTTGATTTACTGTAGCAGTGACTTAAATGCCTATTTTTGTCAGCCTTACTTATTTAGAAAAAAATAGGCATTTTGGAGCAGCGGAAGTCAATCAACATACCCGGTCAAAAGTCAGCAGCTGCTTAAAAGGTAGGTAGAAAGGAGGTGGAAACATGGCGACTAGTACTAAGACTTTGGTTTTAATATTTCAGAATCAGGGAGGAGAAAAAGTAAGGTTTAATATAGACAATGCTAGAGAGGATATAGGTGATGACGAGGTAAAAACAGCTATGGAGACTTTAATTGCAAAGAATATATTCGACACAAAAAAGGGCGATCTAGTACAGATTTCAGGTGCAGAGGTAATAACAAAATCAGTGGAAGAATTTATAGTTAAATAGTAAAAAAGGGGGGATTTATCTCCCCTTTATGCAAATCTAATAAAGGGAGGTGTAATATATGGAAGGGATTGCAGGCATAACGAGCATGATTGCTAATCTAGGGTTTCCAATAGGCTTATCCATATTTCTGCTGGTAAGGGTTGAAGGCAGAATAGAGAGGCTTACGGAGAGCATAAACCAGCTTACAGGCGTTATTGCCGCAATGGAGGGCAGCACTAAAAGATAACCTAATGAGTTTGACGCGAACAAATGTTTGTGATATAATTATGGTAAAAAATGGGGGTGCATATATGGGAAGGGACTATATATCATCACAAAAAACTGCGGCCGTAATACCATGTTATGAAAACGGGAATGTTGTTAGACTTATATCAGCAGATGGGGAGCAGACCATTATAAACAAAAGCATAAAATCTGTATTGAATGATATGCAGAAAAGCAATAATCTAGATATTAAGGCATTAAGGGAGAACTTTGGAGGCATTACTGGACGTAAAAACATAATACCTATTCCATTAAGCTTTGAATGTGTGCTTATACCAATTAAGGTAAGGAAAGCTTTAGCAGTAAATGATGGATCCTATGCTTATGTTAACCTTTGCTATATAGAAGAAATCCATGAAAGGGATGGATGCAAAGTTAGTTTAAAGTGCGGTACAATTATAAAAAGTCTCGAAACAAAGAAAACCATACAAAAAAGGATAGATATAGCTAATATAATGAAGGAGAGGGTTGCTAAAGGTTTTTTAGGAGATGATTTCATAAGAGAGGTTGCAATAGATATTGCCATGGAGTATGACAAGCCTGCCACTAAAGCAGATATTGCAATAATTGCGAGAGAACTTTTGCTTATAAAAGAATCTTTACTTCAAAACTATTATAAAAAAGATTAGAAAAGATAAAGAGATATATTTTGTATAGCAGAAGACCTAACTCACATTGAACGAGGTCTTCTGCTTTTTTGTTTTTTGCTGTAAAACTTCTGCGATATGATATAATAATCATAAGAAAAGGTAAGGGGAGATACAGTTGATAGAACTTGAAGGAACCATAGAGAGCATAATATATAATAATGAATCTAATGGATATACGGTAGCAAGATTAAATAGAGGAAAAGAAACTATAACCTTTGTTGGATACTTTCCTCTTTTAAGCGAGGGTCAGTCCATAAAGATAGGCGGCGAATGGGTAAAGCACCCTGAATATGGAGAACAGTTTAAAGTATCATCTTATAATGAGGTGGTTCCAACTTCTATAGATGGAATAGAGAAGTATCTATCCTCAGGAATGGTAGCAGGTATTGGACCTGTAACTGCAAAAAAAATTGTTGAGAAATTTGGTGAGGATACCCTTGATATAATTGAGTACAATCCCCAAAGGCTAACAGAGATAGAGGGAATAGGAGAGAAAAAGGCTCAATTAATTTCAGCTGCCTATGAAGAGCAGAGGGAAGTTAGAAATGTAATGGTGTTTTTGCAAACCTATGGTATATCCACGGGGAATTGCTTTAAGATATATAAAAAATATAAGCAAAACACTATAAATATAATAAAAGAAAACCCTTATAGATTAACTGTTGATGTATATGGTATAGGTTTTAAGACGGCGGATAAAATAGCTAGAAACCTTGGAATAGAAAAATCTTCAAAGTATAGACTTATGGCAGGTATAAAATATGTTTTAACTGAATACTGTGGAAACGGTCATACATATCTTCCAGCAGATATATTGTATCAAAAAAGCTGTGAGCTTTTGGAAGCACCAGCAGAGCTTGTAGAGGATGCCTGCGTTTCTTTAACATTAAATAGAGAAGTTGCCATAGAAAACATAAATGATACCGTGGCAGTATACTTAATGCCTTTTTATTATTCAGAGCTTGGTGTAGCCAAGAGGATAGTTGATTTATTATCAGCAGATATAAAAGAGCTTGATGTAGATATTGAAAAGGAAATTAAAGAATATGAACTAGATTCAGGCATTGAACTTGCAGAGCAGCAAAAAGAGGCAATAACATGTGCAATAAAAAACGGGGCTGCTGTAATTACAGGAGGGCCTGGTACGGGAAAGACAACCATAATAAAATGTATAATAAATATAATGGAAAGAAAGAATATGAAGGTTTGCCTTGCAGCCCCAACAGGAAGAGCATCAAAGAGAATGGCAGAGGCCACTGGAAGGGAAGCAAAAACCATACATAGGCTGCTTGAGATGGGCTATTCAGACGATGAACAAAATATGACTTTCCTAAAAGATGACAGCGACCCAATTGATGCAGATGCAGTAATAATTGATGAAGCTTCAATGATTGATATAATACTTATGAACCATCTTTTAAAAGCCATTGTTCCAGGAACAAGGCTTATAATTGTAGGAGATGTGGATCAGCTTCCTTCTGTAGGACCTGGGAATGTACTTAGGGATATTATAAATAGTAAGGTACTGCCAGTAGTTAGACTTACAAATATATTTAGGCAGTCAGACAAAAGCCTTATAACAGTAAATGCTCACAGGATAAATGAGGGAGAGATGCCATATTTAAATGAAAAGGATAAGGACTTTTTCTTTTTAGATGCAGAGAGCCAGGAAAAAACACTAGATACCATACTTGAACTAGTGGGAGATAGAATTCCTAAATTCAAAGACGACACGAAGCCCCAAAGGTATATACAGGTACTTACCCCTATGAGAAAGGGAATGTGCGGGGTATACAATATGAATATTAAGATCCAGGAGCTTTTAAATCCTCCATCTAAAGATAAAGATGAGAAAAAGATAAGAGATTATATATTAAGAACTGGCGATAAAGTTATGCAGATAAAGAATAATTACAGCATAAAGTGGGATAGAATTAAAGGACATGGAGAATCTGAAGGAGAAGGAATATTTAATGGAGATTTAGGATATATAGAGTATATAGATAATGAACAAAATGAGGTAAGCATAATATTTGATGATGATAAAAGAGCCATATATGATTATACAAGCCTTGATGAAGTAGAACTTGCCTATGCGGTTACAATTCATAAAAGTCAGGGAAGTGAATTTCCAATTGTAGTTATGCCAGCCACCTGGGCTCCCCCCATGCTTATGACAAGGAATCTTTTATATACAGGGGTTACTAGGGCAAAAGAACTGGTAGTAATTGTAGGCAGTAGGCAGGTTTTAGGTAACATGATAAGTAACAATAGGATTGCAAAAAGGTTTTCAGGACTTGAATATAGATTAAAGGAATTGATGGAAACAGGGCTATTTGATATGGCTTAAGAAAGTAGGTATTAGTATTTTAGTTTCAAATATCTCAGAATTTATAAATGGAATTACGGATTTAATATTTCCCCCAAAAAGTGTATGCATATTTTGCAAAAAGCCATTATTGATTTTAGAAGAACATGAAGTATGCAAAGATTGTATATCAAAGCTTATGTATTTACATGCTCCACTATGTGATATATGTGGAAGGCCATTAGCAGATTTAAACAATGTATGCTTAGAATGCAAAGAGGAGAAGGTATATTTTGAAAAAGCTGTCTCGGTATTTTACTTTGCAGGACTTATTCAGTCAATTATACATAGGCTTAAATATGATGGAGATATAAAGGTTGCACACCCTATAGGCATTTTTATGTCTTATGAGATTAAAAGAATGGGATGGCATAGGGATTTAGATATAATAATACCTGTTCCACTTCATGCTGAAAGATTACATCAAAGAGGCTTTAACCAATCCTTTTTATTATCTGAAATAATGGGGAGAGAATGTAGACTTGATGTAAGGGATAATATTTTAAAAAGGATAAGGTACACGGAAAGCCAGATTAACTTTTCAAAATTTGAGAGAATAATGAATGTAAAAGATGCATTTTATATTGAAAATAATAAACCTATTATTAATAAAAAAATACTTATTGTTGATGATATTATGACAACAGGAGCAACCTTAAATGAATGTAGCCGTATTTTAAAACAAGCTGGTGCAAAAGAGGTCTATTGTATAACAGCAGCATGCCCTTATCATATATAGTGTAAACTTTCTAAAAATAAAACTTGCAATATTTATCATTTTAAGGGTATAATATCATGAAAGTATTATATTAGTGTTGTGGTTGAAAGTCGATGCTAGTCGCAGGCAAAGCGATCCACGTAAGTTAGATAAAGTCTAATGAGCATGGTGCGGTTTAGAAGTAAGTCCTGCCGCCATAATTTGACGAGAGAAGG